>Ga0265338_10010745_pt1 | contig 10684 bp, 8 predicted proteins | sample 42126metaG_FD_193579 | JGI IMG/M metagenome (GOLD analysis project Ga0265338, IMG submission 193579) | Rhizosphere microbial communities from Carex aquatilis grown in University of Washington, Seatle, WA, United States - 4-21-26 metaG | ecosystem: Host-associated > Plants > Roots > Rhizosphere >... | reverse complement strand
GGCTTCAACGGCAGCACGCCGTTATTCTTCAGCAGGACGATGGATTCCTCGGCGAGCCGAAGCGCCAGCGCGCGATGGGCGGGCGAGTTCAGTTCGCTGTCGGGACTCTGCGCATAGGGCACCATCGACGGCGGATCGAACAGGCCGAGCTTCATGCGCGCCGTGAACAGCCGGCGCAGCGAGGCATCGACGACCGCTTCCGGCACCAGGCCCTGCTTCACCGCATCGACATAGCGGTCGTAATCGGACGTATCCATCGTCGGCACGCGGAAATCGGCGCAATCATTGTCGACGCCGTGCCGGAGCGACACCGCCGCCGCCTCGGCATAGGTCTTGGTGTAGTGATGGCCGCGCTGGATGTCCGCGATGGCGTCGCAATCCGACACGACATAGCCGTCGAAACCCCATTTGCCGCGCAGATGATCGGTCAGCAGGTCGTCGCTGGCGCAGGCCGGCTGGCCGTTGATCCGGTTATAGGCGCACATCACCGAGGCCGCCTTGCCCTCGACCACCGTGGCGCGGAAGGCGGGGAGATAGGTGTCTTCTTCGTCATGCCGGCTGACCGGCACGTCGACCGAATGGCGGCTCGGCTCCGGTCCGCTATGGACGGCGAAGTGCTTCGGCGTCGCGATGACGCGCCAGTAATGCGGATCGTCGCCCTGCAGGCCCGTGACGAAGGCGACACCCATCCGGGCGGTGAGGAACGGATCCTCGCCATAGGTCTCCTGCCCCCTGCCCCAGCGCGGATCGCGGAAGATGTTGATGTTGGGCGACCAGAAATCGAGGCCCTGGAAGATGCCGTGCTCGCCCGTGGTGCGGCCGACGATGTTGTATTTGACCCGCGCCTCGGTGCCGATGGCGACCGCCATCTCATGGATCAGCGGCGGATCGAAGGTCGCGGCCAAGCCGACCGGCTCGGGGAAGACGGTCGCATAGCCGTTGCGCGCCACGCCGTGTAGCGCCTCGCTCCACCAATTATAGGCCGGGATGCCGAGCCGGGGGATTGCGCGCGCCTGGTTGACGAGCTGCGACGCCTTTTCCTCCAGCGTCATGCGGCCGATCAGGTCGTCGACCCGGCGGGCGATCGGCAGGCTTGGGTCGAGATAGGCCGGGTTCGGCGGATCGCCGGCCACGGCGCCGGGGGCGAGCAGCGCCGCCGCCAAAAGCGCGCAATTGAGCGGCAAAATCCTGGTCATCGCCCTTCCCCGGCAATCTTGTTAGCGTTATCAAAAGCTAGCTCTGTGGGCGGCCGGGGCGCAAGGAGACGGTTTGGATGTTTGCAAACGCCCGGGTCGTGACAAACTCCCGCCATGGCTGAATCGCCCGCCGAAATCGACACCTTTTCCTATGCCGACCCGGCCGATCCGCGGTTGAAGCGGTTCTTCATCCGCCTGATCGAGCGCATCACCGGCCAGCCCTATCTGAAGTGGCTGTACGAGGACAATCGCGCCCATCCCGTGCCGGGCGAGGATTTCTGGGACGCGGCGATCCGCAAGCTGGAGCTCAAGGTCCGGATCAACGAGGAGGCCCTGGCGCAATGGCCGCGCACCGGGCCGCTGGTGATCGTTGCCAACCATCCCTTCGGCGTGCTCGACGGGCTCATCATCTGCAGCATCGTCTCGCGGGTGCGCAAGGATTTCCGGGTGCTGACCAACGCGGTGCTGCTGCGCGCCGACGAGGTGAAGACGTTTCTCCTGCCCGTCGATTTCGCGGAGACGCAAGAGGCGCTGAAGACCAATCTGCGCACGAGGGCGGAGGCCAAGAACCATCTGATGAAGGGCGGCTGCCTGGTGGTGTTCCCGGCCGGCGGGGTCTCCACCACGCCGACGATCTGGCACAAGCGGGCGGTCGACACCGAATGGAAGAACCTGACGGCGCGGCTGATCGCCCAGGCCAAGGCGGCGGTTGCGCCGGTCTATTTTGCCGGGCAGAACAGCCGCCTGTTCCAGCTCGCGAGTCATATCAGCATGACGCTGCGCCTGTCGCTTCTGTTCAAGGAGGTCCATGACCGCATCGGCAGCGAAGTTCATGTCCGCCTCGGCGACGTGCTGCCCTATGAGCGCATCGCCGGCATCAACGACCGGCAATCGGTGATGGATACGCTCAAAGAGATCACCTATTCGCTCAGCGAGACGGTGCCGGCGAAACTGCCGCGCAAGCGCGTGAAGCGGCCCAAGCGTGCGCCGGGTGCGCCGGCATGTCCGTGAGCAAGCGGCCGCGTGTCGGCCTGTTCGTCACCTGCCTCGTCGATCTGGTGCGGCCGCAAGTCGGTTTCGCGGCGGTGAAGCTTCTGGAGCAGGCGGGATGCGACGTCGAGGTGCCGGCGGCGCAGACCTGCTGCGGCCAGCCGGCGTGGAACGCCGGCGCCGACCGCGATGCCAAGGAAATCGCGCAGGGCGTGATCGCGGCCTTCGAAGGCTTCGACTATGTCGTCGTGCCCTCGGGGTCGTGCGGCGGGATGATCAAGCGCCATTATCCCGAAGTGTTCGAGAAGGACGCGGCCTGGCTGCCGCGCGCCCGCGCGCTGGCTGCGAAGACGCATGAGCTGCTGTCTTTCCTGGTGAAGGTGCGTGGGCTGACCGGCGTGACGGCGGACTATGCCAAGCGCGTCTGCTATCACGATTCCTGCTCCTCGCTGCGCGAGATGGGCGTGAAGGCGGAGCCGCGCGCCCTGCTGGGCACCGTGAACGGGCTGACCGTCAACGAGCTGACCGACGGACAGGTGTGCTGCGGCTTCGGCGGATTGTTCAGCGTGAAATATCCCGACATCTCCGAGCGCATGGCGGACGACAAGATCGCCGACGCGTGCAACACCGGCGCCGATGCGATGCTGGGCGGCGATCTGGGCTGCCTGCTGCATCTGAAGGGCCGCATGGCGCGGCAGGGCAAGACGCTGGAGGTGCGCCACGTCGCCGAAGTGCTGGCCGGCATGGGCGGCGAGAAGGCGCTAGGCGAGCCGTGAACGCCGATCCCAAGGCCTTTGTCGAGAACGCGCGCGCGGCACTGGCCGATGCGCAGCTTCGCCCCGCGCTCGGGCGCCTGAAGACCCATTTCGGCGCCGGGCGCGCCGTCGCGGTGCAACGCTATGGCGATTTCGAAGGCCTGCGCGAGGCCGGCAAGGCGATCCGCGACTATGCGGTGACGCATCTGGACGAACTGCTCACGCAATTCGAAACGAGCGTCGCCGCGCGCGGCGGCACGGTGCATTGGGCGCGCGATGCAAGCGAGGCGCGGCGGGTCATTCTTTCCATTCTGCAGGACGTGGGCGCGAAAACCGTCACCAAGGGCAAGTCCATGGTGACGGAGGAAATCCATCTCAACCCGTTCCTCGAAGCCAACGGCATCGAGCCGGTCGAGACCGATCTGGGCGAATACATTATCCAGCTTAGGAACGAGCCGCCCAGCCACATCATCGCGCCGGCCTTCCACCTCTCCAAGGAGCAGGTCGCGCAGACGTTCTTTGCCGCGCACAAGGACCTCGATCCGGCGCGTTCGCTGGACGAGCGCAATTCGCTGGTGCAGGAGGCGCGCGCCGTTCTGCGGCAACGCTTCGAGGCGGCCGACGCCGGCATCACGGGCGCCAATTTCCTGAGCGCCAAGGACGGCGCGGCGGTCATCGTCACCAATGAGGGCAATGGCGATCTGACGCGGCTGCTGCCCAGGACGCATATCGTGGTGACGGGAATCGAGAAGGTCGTCGCCGATATGAACGACGTGGCGGTGCTGCTGCGTCTTCTGCCGCGCTCGGCGACCGGGCAGCCGATCTCCACCTATGTCAGCGTGATGGCGGGACCACGCGGCGCGGACGAAAGCGACGGGCCGGAGAATTTCCACGTCGTGCTGGTCGACAATGGGCGCTCCAAGCTGATCGGCACCGAGGCGCAGGACGTGCTGCGCTGCATCCGCTGCAGCGCCTGCATCAATCATTGCCCGATCTATGGCGCGATCGGCGGGCACGTTTATGGCGCGACCTATATGGGACCCATCGGGGCGGCGCTGAATCCCGGCACGATGGGCGTGGAGAACGCGGCGCATCATGCCAATGCCTCGACATTCTGCGGGCGCTGCGCGGAAGTCTGCCCGGTGATGATCCCGCTGCCCAAGATCATGCGGCACTGGCGCGCCATCGAATACGGCCAGGGGCTGGCGCCGAAGGCGATCACGCGCGGGCTGGCGCTCTGGGCGTTCGCGGCGAAGCGTCCGGCGCTCTATCGGCTGGGCGCGCGCATCGGCGCGCGGGTGCTCCGGATGCTGGCGCGCGGCGGCATGATCCGCGCCGTTCCGGTCAAGAATGGCTGGTTCGCGGTGCGCGACTTCCCCGCGCCGCAGGGCAAGACGTTCCAGCAGCAATGGCGGGCGCGGAAATGACGGCGCGCCGCGAGATTCTGGAATCGATCCGAGCGCGACAACTGACGCGGACGGCAAAGCCGGAGGTCTATCGCGCGCCGGCGACCGAGGGCGATCTGGCGGAGTCGTTCGCCAAGAAATTGTCGGCGCAATATGCCGATGTGCGCATGCTGGACGGCATGGCGGATGTTCCCGCCGCCATCGCGGACATCCTGCGCGGGCGAAACATGGCGGCGCGCATTCATATCGCGCCGGACTCGGAGCTGGCCTCGCTCGATCTGCCGAATGTCGAGGTCACGCGCGCGCCGCCCGGTCCGTTGGACGCCGCGGTGACGATGGCGCCCTTCGCCATCGCCGAGACGGGGACGTTGGCCTATGTCGCCGGGAAGGGAGCACCGGCGTCCTGGCATTATCGCCCCGTGCTGGAGATCGCCATTCTTCGCGCCGGTTCCATCGTCGCCGAACTCGAAGATGTGCTGCGCGCCCTGCCCGATGGATTGCCGTCCACGCTCAACCTCGTCAGCGGACCGTCACGTACCGGTGATATCGAGCAGACGATGGAGCTGGGCGCCCACGGCCCTAAGGCGCTGGCGGTGCTGGTGGTGAAGACATGACGGCCAAGCCCTGGTTTCTCTATCGCCGCTATTACGGCTGGGAGGCGATAAGGCGGGACGCGAACTACGTCGTGTGGCCGGTGCGCTGGCAGGGCTGGCTGCTGATCCTGGCGATCCTGTTCCTTGGCGCCGCGCTTTTCGCAAGCCTCGCCCTGCCGGGACTCGTGCCATCGATCTTTGGCGCCGTCCGAACGACCGTCTTCCTCGGCTTTGCGGTCGTCGTCGGCGTGCTCGTCGGGATCGGCGTGACGCATGCAGAAGACGAGATCGCGCGCCGCAGTTCGAACGATTTACGAAATACCTAATTCCCGTCGCGCGAATTCGGCCGCGCTCTTGTAGTCCGCCTTGCCGTTGGGCGCGCGGAGCGGCACGCCCGCCAGGATCACGCGCTTGGGCGTCTTGTAGCCGGCGAGATGCTCGCGGACATGGGCGCGCACGCTGGCCTCGTCGAAATCCGCGCCGGGCGCGAGCTTGACGACGCCGGTCACCGCCTGACCCCACTGATCGTCGGGAACCCCGAGCACCAGCGCGTCCTCGATGGAGGGATGCTTCTTCAGGGTCTCCTCGACCTCCTCCGGAAACACCTTTTCGCCGGCCGTGTTGATGCAGTTGCTGCCGCGCCCGAGCAGCGTGATGCGCCCGTCGGCTTCCACGATCGCGTAGTCGCCGGGGATCGAGAAACGGCGCCCATCGATGGTCTTGAACAGGCGGTTGGTCTTCTCGACGTCCTTGTAATAGCCGACCGGCAGAACGCCGCCGACGGCGAGGCGGCCGGCCTTGCCGCTGCCCGGCGCGATCGGCTGGTCGTCGTCGTCGAGCACCATGGCATTCGGCCCCATCATGAAGTCCGCGGTCTTGGTGTCGACGCCGCGCTGCGCCACCGACACGCCCATGCCCAGCGCCTCGGTCGAGGCGAAGGCATCGGTCAGCGTCGCCAGTGGCGAAAGATGTTCGAGCAGGCCGCGCTTCACCTCCGCGCTCCACATCGCGCCGGAAGAGTTCATGGCGACGACGGACGACACGTCATAGCGGCCCGGCGCCTCGTCCAGCGCACGCAGCAGCGGCTTGGCGAAGGGATCGCCGACGATCGCCATATTGGTGACGCGGTTCCGTTCGACCGCGCTCCAGATCGCATGCGGATCGAGCGAGGCATTGTCGACCGTCACGACGCATCCGCCGGTCAGGAGCGTCGACATCGTGCCGAAGAAGCCGGTGCCGTGCATCTGCGGACAGGCCGGCAGATAGCGCACATTCGCGTCGCCGGCCGCGCGGGTGAACGTCACGACCTCCTCGACCGTTTCCGGCATCTTGCCGGTGGCGATGAAGATGCGCGCCAGCAGCACGTTGGACAGATCGCCCTGCGCGTACATCACGCCTTTGGGCATGCCGGTCGTGCCGCCGGTGTAGACCATGACGAGGTCCTGCGGCGAACGCTCGATCCCGAGGCTGGCGCCGCTGCCGCTCGCCGCGAGCTTTTCGTACGGCGTCGCGAAGGACGCCGCGTCGGACGGGCCGACCTCGACGAACACCTTCACCTTGTCGAGCTGGTTGTGGATCTGCGCCACCGCGTCGCGGAATTCGCGGGCATAGCAGACCACCGTCGCGTCGGAATTGTCGACGATGTAGCGGACCTCGTCGGGCTTGTAGCGGTAGTTGACGTTGACATGCGTCAGGCGCCCCAGGAAGCAGGCGCCGGTCAGCTCGCCATATTCGATGCCGTTGCGCAGATAGAACGCGACCTTGTCGCCGGGCTGAACGCCTTTGGCATGCAGATTGCGCGCGATGTTGTTCATCCGCCGCGTCGCCTCACCCCAGGCAATCGTGCGCTCGCCATGCACGAGGGCCGGCGCGTGCGGCGACACCACGGCGGATACGCCCTCCAGAATGTCGCCGAAATTAAGCCCCGTGCTCGGCGGGGGCAATGCTACCGTCAGCTCACGCATGTTCCGTCCCTGATGATTTCAATTCGGTCGCTCGACGGCCGCAATGCGGCTCACCGAGATGTTGTCGGCCCAGTGCGAATGCTCGCGGCGGCGGAAATGGCTCGGGCGATCCGCGAGATGCCGCGTCGACAGCCACAGGCGTTTCAGATGGCGCTTGAAGCCGGCGGCGGGATCGTCGCGGTATTCCTGGCGGCCGTGCAGCACGTGGTAGTTGTTGATGAACTGCATCTCGCCGGGCGCAAGGTCCATATAGACGTTGTAACGCGGATCGCGCGCCATCTCGGTCACGGTCTTCAGCGCCTCATGCGCCGTCGGCGACAGACGCGGCGCCTCGGGATGCTTCTGCGAGGCCAGGACATATTGCGGAATGAAGCGGGTGAAGAGCCGTCCGCCATGCTCGGTGAAGACCGGCATCAGGTAATAGGGCTTCTGGCCCTTGGCCTGTTCCTGACGCGCGTCGAAGGGCAGCGGTTCATAGAGCGCGGCGACCAGATCGGGCCGCGATTTCACCAGCTCGTTGTAGATCGCCACGACATTGGCGACGCAGGAAAGCCCGCCTTCGCGCGCCTTGCGCAGGCACATCAGCCCGATGATGTCGGCGCCGTCGGTGTGGTAGTCGAGCCCGACCTGGCCGATCTCGTTGCCGCGCAGCGTGGGGTCATCGAGACGCTTGCCCTGGTCGGTGACGTCGCCCATCACATGGCCATAGTGGTTCTGCGGCCAGGGATCGCCCAGATGGATGCCGATGCCCCAATAGAGCATCGTGAGATCGTCATCCGAGTACTTCGCGTGATCGAGCGTGCGGATGCGCACGAAGCCGCGGGGCCCGTCGATCAGGTCGCGCGACAGGGTTTCGAGCTTGCGGGCGAGACCATCGAGCGGGAATTGCGCCAGGCCGATATCGAGGAGATTGCCGGAATGCGCCTTGGCGACGCCAAGCGCGCGGTCCAACTCGCGCGCATCGGCGGCGGTCAATTCGACTGTCCACGCACTTTCGTCGGCGACGTCATCGTGCGTCCAGGCGACATGGGTTTCGAGCGGGCGGATATCCATCGGCGTCACGCCACTGGCGCGGCTTGCGGGCCGCGCACCAGCCTGCCGGGTAGCGCGCCGGTCGCCTCGCCGTGGCGGTAGATGACCTCGCCCGAGACGATGGTCGCGTCATAGCCGCTTGCGCCCTGCAGCAGGCGCTTGCCGCCGGCTGGCAGGTCGTAGGCCATGCCCGGCGCCTTGACCGCCAGCGCGTCCATGTCGATGACGTTGAGGTCCGCCTTCATGCCGGGCGCGATCACGCCGCGGTCGTTCAGGCCCACGACCCGCGCGGTGTCGAGCGTCTGGCGCTTGACCAGATAGCCGAGATCGAAGCGGCCATGATCGCGGTCGCGGCCCCAATGGGTGAGCAGATAGGTCGCGAAGCTCGCATCGGAGATGATGCCGACATGGGCGCCGCCGTCGCCGAGCCCCATCACGCAATCCTTGTGCGCGATCATCTCGCCGCAGCAATCCAGATTGTAGTCGGCATAGTTGGCGAAGGGCGAGAACAGGAAGGCGCGGCCTTCGTCTTCCAGCAGAAGATCATAGGCGATGTCGGCGGCCGTGCGATTGGAGCGGGCGGCCATCGCGGCGATGGACGCCTCACGCGGCGGCTCGTAATTCGGCGGATCGCCCAGCGGGAACATGCGCTCGAACGCCATGATGCCGCGCGCCAGCGGATGGGCCTTCTCGCGCGCCGCACTTTCCTCCAGCACCTTGGCGCGGAAGGACGGATCGCGCATCGCGGCAACGCGTTCGGCCAGCGGCTTGTCCTTGATCGTCTGATAGGCGGCGTGGCCGATGAAGGGGTTGATCGTGCCCTGCAGGCCGAGCAGCACGCCGATGGGGCGCGGCGCGATTTGGGCCTTGATCGGCAGGCCCGCGGCGCTCGCCTCTTCGATGTTCTTCAGGATCCGCTTCCAGCCATTGGCGGAGGTAAGGCCCTGCGCCAGCGACAAAGTGAGCGGGCGGCCCGAAGCCTCCACCAGGCGGCGGATCATGCCGAACTCGGTATCGAGGTCGGGCTGGTTGAAATCGGAGATCATCTCGATGACGCCGCTGCCGGCGTCCTTCAGGCCCAGCGCGATGCCCATGAGCTCCGCCTCGGTCGCGCGCAAGGACGGCGTCGGATCGCCCGTGGCTGTCTTGTGGTTCAGCGTGCGGGAGGTAGAGAAGCCGAGTGCGCCGGCGCGCATCGCTTCTGCTGCGATGCGGCGCATTTCAGCGATGTCGTCCGCGCTCGCGGCTTCCAGGCGGGCACCGCGTTCGCCCATCACATAGACGCGCAGCGCGCCATGCGGCAGCTGCGCGCCGATGTCGATATCGTGCGGCTTGCTTTCCACCGCGTTGAGATATTCGCCAAAACTTTCCCAATTCCACGCCAGCCCTTCGTGCAGGGCGGCGCCCGGAATATCCTCGACGCCTTCCATCAATTCGATCAGGCGCTGGTGGTCGGAGCTGCGCACCGGCGCGAAGCCCACGCCGCAATTGCCCATGACGACCGTCGTCACGCCGTGCCAGCTCGACGGATTGAGGCGCGCGTCCCATGTCGCCTGGCCGTCATAGTGGGTGTGGATGTCGACGAAACCCGGCGTCACGAGCCTTGATTTTGCGTCGATTTCTTGTGCGCCCCGCGTCAGGGCGGGTGCCACCGCCGCGATTGTACCGTTTCGGACGCCGACATCGGCGTCGCGCAGAGGACCGCCCCGGCCATCCGCGACCGTGCCGCCCCGGATAACGAGATCGTAGTCGGCGTCCATGGCGTTCCCCGAAAAGTCGCTTATTCGTTTTGCCGAACGGTTTGCTTCCACTGACACAAAGTCAAGTTGGGAACCGGCGGAACCGGCCTGCCCATATTCGCCAAAGGCTTGCTTAAGCACGTCAGGATTACGCTATCATCGGGCTTCGGAAGCGGCGTTGGGCGCTTCTGTGGTCCGTGGCGCTTCGCCAGTTCCAAGAATGCTGTCGGGCCCGGGATTTATTGCACGTGCGAACGATGTTTCGACAGGCCTGGACGGGGCTGCGGGATCGCTTTTCCGCCAGCGTATTGGGAACGACGTCCGCGGCCGTGCCGCGCCTTGACGGCGGGTTGTCGCGCCCCGCGCGTTTGCTGATCACGGCGCTCAGCCTGGTGCTCGCGGCGATTGCGGCGTGGCTCGCCGGCGCGCCCTGGGGGGCACTGTTCTTCTTTCCCGCGCTGATGATCGCCGGCATTTTCGGCGGCGCGGCGCTCGCGCTGCTGGCCTATGCGGCGAGCCTGCTGGTCGCGGCGCGGTTCGTGAGCGGCACGGAGCTTTGGCTGTTCGCCGCAGCGGCCGGCATTCAGACGCTGACGGCGCTGGGGCTGCGGGTGCTGTTCCGCGAGAGCCGGCGCTGGGGCGTGCGCTATCGCCGCCTGCTGTCGTCCATCGCCTCGGCGATCACCGTATCCGACGACAAGGGCCGCATCGAGCGGCCGCATCCCGATCTGGCGCAGCTGATCGGCATGCGCTGGCCGGACTATGCGGGCACGCGATGGCTGGCGTCGGTCCATCCGGAGGACCGGGGCAAGCTTGCGCCCAGCGCACCGTTCAAGGACGTGGCCGTGCAGCGGGCCGAAATCCGGCTCAAGGATCCGGCGAGCGGCGATTGGCGCTGGCATCTGATGCGCGCTGTGCCGCTGCTCAACGAGGACGGCGAAGTCGAGGAATGGATTTCGGCCCTCACCGACGTGCATGAGCGCAAGCTCGGCGTCGAGCAGCAGGACAT
>Ga0265338_10010744_pt1 | contig 10684 bp, 11 predicted proteins | sample 42126metaG_FD_193579 | JGI IMG/M metagenome (GOLD analysis project Ga0265338, IMG submission 193579) | Rhizosphere microbial communities from Carex aquatilis grown in University of Washington, Seatle, WA, United States - 4-21-26 metaG | ecosystem: Host-associated > Plants > Roots > Rhizosphere... | reverse complement strand
GAGGTCTGGGAGGAATTCGGGGTTTCCCGGGGCCTCGGGGTCTTGGGGGGGCGCGTGGTGAAGTTCAAGGACGTGCCTAAGATCCCCCACCTGGGTTGGAACCAGATCAAGGTCCGCATGCCCGGAAACCCCCTGCTGGAGGGGATCCCGGACGGCTCCTACTTCTATTTCGTCCATTCCTACTACGGGGTCCCAAACGACCCGGGGGTCGTGGCCACCACCACCGACTACGGCGGGGACTTCACGTCGATGGTCTGGCGGGACAACGTGTTCGCGACCCAGTTCCATCCCGAGAAAAGCCAGGCCGTGGGCCTCAAGCTGCTGGAGAATTTCAAACGTTATGTGGGTTGACCCCCGGAGCGGGGTGAAAGGCGGTTCGCCATGGAAGTGATCCCGGCCATTGATATCCGAAAGGGCCGTTGTGTCCGGTTGGTCCAGGGGGACCTCCGGGACGAGACGGTTTATTCCCAGGAACCCGTGTCCGTGGCCAAGCTCTGGAAGATCAAGGGGGCCAAGCGTCTCCACGTGATCGACCTGGACGGGGCCTTCACGGGCAAACTCACCTCCCTTTCCTACGTGAAGGACATCGTCAAGGCCACGGACCTGTCGGTCCAGTTGGGCGGCGGCATCCGGGAACTGAAGACCATCGAGAAGGTCCTGGCCGCCGGCGTGGACCGGGTCATCCTGGGCACCTCCGTGGTGCAGAACAAGGAATTCGTGAGGGAGGCCGTGAAGGAATACGGCAAGTCCATCTTGGCGGGGATCGACGCCAAGAAGGGCCTGGTGGCCATCAAGGGCTGGAAGACCGTCACCAAGGTCCAGGCCGTGGACCTGGCCCGCGAGATGGCCGACCTGGGGGTGGCGGGGCTCATCTTCACCGACATCCAACGGGACGGCATGCTGGAGGGGCCGAACTTCAAGAGCACGAAGGAGATCGCCAAGGCGGTCAAGATCCCGGTCATCGCCTCGGGCGGGATGAGCCGCTACAAGGACATCGAGCACATGAAGCGCATCGAGCGCTACGGCGTGTCGTCCGTCATCATCGGCAAGGCCCTTTACTCGGGGTCCATGGACCTCAAGCAGGCCATTCGGTTGGCCAAGGAACCCCTGCCGACCAAGTCCCGAAAAAAGTAAGCCGCAAGAAAATTAACCACGGAGACGGCGGAGGTCACGGAGTTTATTGATTCAGCCTAAAGCCCATGGACGAACCTTTAACTCCGACTTTCCCATGCCCCCGTGGTTCAACTTGTTTTTTGGATTCCTGGTCTTGAGGGATTAACTTGCTCGCGAAACGGATCATCCCCTGCCTCGACGTGAAGTCCGGGCGGGTGGTCAAGGGCGTGAATTTCGAGAACCTCCGGGACGCCGGGGATCCCGTGGAGATCGCGCGCCGATACGACGCCGAGGGGGCCGACGAACTGGTGTTCCTCGACATCACGGCGTCCCACGAGAACCGGGGCATCCTGCTGGACGTGGTCCAACGGACCGCCGAGGAGGTCTTCATGCCCCTCACGGTAGGTGGGGGCGTCCGGACCCCCGAGGACATCCGGGCCCTCCTGAAATCGGGCGCCGACAAGGTTTCCCTCAATACCCGGGCCGTGGAGAACCCCAACGTCCTGCGGGAGGGCGCCGAGAAGTTCGGGGCCCAATGCATCGTCCTGGCCATCGACGCGAAGCGGCGGGATCGGAAGGACCCCTCCAAGGGTTGGGAGGTCTACACCCACGGCGGGCGCAACGCCACGGGCAAGGACGCGGTCGAGTGGGCCCGGGAAGGGGTCCGGCTGGGGGCGGGGGAGATCCTCCTGACCTCCATGGACCGCGACGGCACCAAGGAAGGCTTCGACCTGGACCTGACCCGCGCCATCTCCGAGGCCGTGACGGTGCCGGTGATCGCCTCCGGGGGGGTGGGCACCCTCCAGCACCTGGCCGACGGCGTGACCCTCGGAAAGGCCGACGCGGTCCTGGCGGCCTCGATCTTCCACTACCGCGAGTTCACGGTCCGGCAGGCGAAGGAACACCTGCGGTCCCAGGGCATCCCCGTCCGGCTTTAAGAAGCCCAAACGACGACGAATTCACCACCAAGATCACCAAGCACACCAAGGGTAAACTGTTAAGAAAAGAATGCCCGCCCAGCGGCTTGGTGAACTTGTCTGTTGTTTGCGCCTCCAAGTACAAGATTGCTTTAACCATTCCAAGATCACCAAGTTCCCTGAGCTTTGAATTCGGTTTGTTGGCGTTAATCTTGGTGTTCTTGGTGAACTTGGTGGTTCAAAATGTTTTTTTACTTAAAAAGTGGAAATCGGGGGGCGGTCCTGGGTACCCTGTGGCCCCTGAAGCCGCCGCAATACCGGAGGGAAGCCATGGGTTGGATCGACACGTTGAAGTTCCAGGAGGACGGGCTCATCCCCGTCATCGCCCAGGACGCCGGGACCGGCGAGATCCTGATGTTCGCCTTCGCCAACCGGGACTCCCTCGGCCACACGATCCGCACCGGAAACCTCACCTACTGGAGCCGAAGCCGCAAAAAGCTTTGGGAAAAGGGCGAAAGCTCGGGAAACGTGCAGAAGGTGAAGGCCCTCTACACCGACTGTGACAAGGATGTTATACTCGCCAAGATCGAGCAAGTGGGCGGCGCGGCCTGCCACACGGGCAAACGATCCTGCTTCTTCAATGAATTGTCGGGCGAAACCTGGAAGGAAGTCGGCGTCCAGGTTTTCGATCCCTCGAAGGTGTACAAGTAACATGAGACCGACCGTCCTGGACGTGACCGTGAACCGATGGTGGCGGGGCTGAGTGCCCCCGCGGCGGGATTTTTCCGCCGCCTGTCCCCGTTCGTCCGTTCACCTTATCCGCCCAGGAGGCCGTCATGAAGACCCACCGTTTTACCCCCCGACCATCCGAACCCGAATTCCTGAAACTCTCCAAGACCTACGGCCGAGTCCCGGTCAGCGCGGTGTTCCACGCCGACTTGGAAACGCCCCTTTCCGCCTACCTGAAACTGGGCGGCGGCCCCGGATCCTTCCTGCTGGAGTCCGTCGAGAAGGACGAGAAGGTGGCCCGGTATTCCATCGTGGGATACGAGCCCGTCCGGACCTTCACGGCCCTGGGGGGGCACCTCACCGAAAGGGCCGGCCGCAAGACCTTGGTCCAACGGACCGACAATCCCCTGGCCACCCTGAAGGACCGCTACACGAAGGTGAAGCAGGCCCCGCTCCCCCCCGGCAGTGGGTTCGCCGGGGGGCTGGTCGGCTACCTGGCCTATGACATCGCGCGCCGCTTCGAGAGGCTCCCCGAGAAGGCGGTCGACGAACTCAAGATCCCCGAGTTGTGCCTGATGGAAACGGGACCCCTGGCGGTTTTCGACCATTTGGAGAGGACCCTCCGGTTGGTGGCCAACGTCGACCTGACAAGCGGAACCGACCCGAGGAAGGCCTACCGGAACGCGGTCCGCGACCTGGAAAAGGCCGCGGCGCGTTTGTCCAAGCCCCTCACCGGGACCTCGGAGTTGCCGGACCTGCCGATGGATCCCGGGAAGGACCCGCTTTACGGTTTCCGCTCGAACCTGGCGAAGGACCGTTACCTCGCGGGGGTGGAAAAGACCAAGGAATACATCCGATCCGGGGACGTGATCCAGGTCGTCCTTTCCCAACGATTCTCCAAGGACTCCACCGCCGATCCCCTCACGGTCTATCGGGTCCTGCGGCGCCTCAACCCCTCGCCCTACATGTTCCTGCTCCGCCTCGAGGGCTTGGACGTGGTGGGGGCCTCGCCGGAGATGCTCCTGAAGGTCCAGGACGGCCGGGTGGAGACCCGGCCCATCGCCGGCACCCGTCCCCGGGGGAAGTCCCCGGCGGAGGACCAGGCCCTGGCCGAGGGCCTCCTGGAGGACCCCAAGGAACTGGCGGAACACGTCATGCTGGTGGACCTGGGCCGCAACGACCTGGGCCGGGTCTGCACCTACGGGACGGTCCGGGTGGACCGGTTCAAGCACATCGAGCGATACTCCCATGTCATGCACATCGTCTCCGATGTGTCCGGCACGTTGGCCCCGGACCGGACGTCCTTCGACGCGTTCCAAGCCTGCTTCCCGGCCGGGACCCTGTCGGGAGCCCCGAAGATCCGCGCCATGGAGATCATCGAGGAACTGGAACCCTCCCGTCGGGGCGTCTACGGGGGCTCCGTGGCGACCTTCGGTTTCGACGGGAACCTCGATTCGGCCATCGCCATCCGATCCCTCGTGATGCGGCCCAAGGGCAAGGGAAAGTACCGGGTGCACGTCCAGGCCGGCGGGGGGATCGTGGCGGACTCGGTCCCCGAGACCGAATACCAGGAAACCTGCAACAAGGCCCGGGCCGTCCTGCTCGCCGTGGCGAAGGCTGAACAACTCGGTCCTCCCGGATCCTCCGGCCGAAAACCCGGCCGGGTTTCCAAAGGAGGCCCGCGATGATCCTCGTACTCGATAACTACGACTCGTTCACCTACAACCTCGTGCAGTACCTTGGGGAATTGGGCGCCGACCTGGTGGTCAAGCGGAACGACGAACTGACCGTGGACCAGGTCAAAGCCCTCAAGCCCAGCCATATCCTGGTGTCCCCAGGCCCCTGCTCCCCCAAGGAGGCGGGCATCTCGGTCGAACTGATCCGATCCGCCGCCGGTGAGATCCCCCTGCTCGGGGTCTGCCTGGGCCACCAATCCATCGGCTACGCGTTCGGCGGGGAGGTGGTCAGGGCCAAGAACCTCATGCACGGCAAGACCAGCGAGATCCGGCACGACGGGCGTGGGGTCTTCCAGGGCATGCCGAACCCCTTTAAGGCCACCCGATACCATTCCCTGGCCATCCGGAAGGAGACCCTTCCGGGCTGCCTGGAAGTCTCCGCCACCAGCGAGGACGGGGAGATCATGGGGGTCCGGCACCGGACACTGGCGGTGGAGGGGGTCCAGTTCCACCCGGAGTCCATCCTCACGGACTCCGGAAAGGTCCTCCTGAAGAACTTCCTGGGGATGAAGGTTGGCTGAGGGCCCGGGGCCCCGGGGCTCACGCCGACGGCTGGTGACCTGGGCGGTCCTGGGCCTCGGTCTGGGCCTGGGTTGCAAGGCCAGGGGCCCTGAAACCCATGTCATCCTCTTCGGGGCAAACGGGGGAGGGGAGCCCCTCACGATCCGGACCCGCGAAACCACCGTTGGGAACCTTTTGAAAGCCCAAGGCGTCCCATGGGGGGACCATGACGTGGTGGTGCCGTCCCCGGACCGTCCCCTGACGGAGGGGATGGAGGTGGACCTCGGCCAGGTGGAACGCGAGGTGAATACCGCCCGCAAAAAGGTGGTCCATAGCCTGAAGACGGTGTATACCGACGATCTGGGGCTTGGCGAGATTATGGACGTGGACCCGGGATCGGACGGCCTGGGGATCTTCACGACGGAGTCCTACAAGCTCAATGGCGTGGTGGCCTTCGAAAAAATCCTGGCGACCCAGTGGGTCACGAGGCCCAAACCCGCGCTGGTCTACGAGGGAACCTCGGACCGCGATAAGCTCTACCGGATGCCGAAACGGTACCGCGCGGCCCGGAAGTTGAAGCTGGAGGCCACGGCGTATTATCCGGGCCCGGAGGACACGGGCAAATACGCCTCGGGGTTCACCTCCACCCACCGCCGGGCCGGTTACGGGGTCGCGGCCGTGGATCCCAAGATGATCCGACTCAACACGCCCCTCTACATCGAGGGGTACGGCTTCGCCTGGGCCGCGGACGTGGGAGGGGCCATCAAGGGCCGCCACATCGACCTGTGTTTTGATACCTATGAGGAGGCGGTGCGCTTTGGCCGCAAGGAAGTCCAGGTCTATATCCTCCGCTAAGGGGGGGGCGAGGAAGCCCGCCCGGGCGTCCTCCCATCCGGGTTTCCGGCCGGGAGCCTTGGGTGGGGCCATGGCCATTGCCTTGGTCCTGGTGACCCTGGGGGTCCGGGCCCAGGTGACGTCCGTCCCGGATCACGGCCCGCAGACCACCAGTCCGGCCGCCTCGCCGACCGCGACACCCACCGCCACATCGACATCGACCCAGACCGCCCTCCCGGCGGCCTCCCCGGGGTCCCCAACATCGACCGGGACCCCCACGGACAGTCCCACGGCGACCGTCTCGCCGACCTCCACCCCGACCCGGGGAACACCGACCGACACACCCACGGTTACGATGACGCCCACCAAGACCCCCGCCTTGGCCCGGTCGGCCATCGCGCTCCTGCCCACGGCCTACTCGAACCGACTGAACCGGACCGACGGGTTGAACCTGGACCTGCTCTTCTCGTACTACATCGGGTCCATCGCGGAGAAGGACTCGGGCGCCGCCGTGGAATGGCTCAATCCGCTCCGGACCTGGATGATCACGGCGGACATCAAATACGGCTGGCTCGGGGAAAACGGCAACCAACCGGCGATCGCCTCGGGTTTCATCGACACCCTCCTCCTTCAGGGAGGCAACCCGGGCGCCACAGGGTCCTCCACAGGGACGTTGAAGTTCACCACCCAATCGCTGGGCAGCGTCTATACGGCGGTCAGCAAGACCGTGGGAAAGAACGCCCACGTCCACTTGGGTTACATGCGGGGGGACCTGGCCGGGACCGCCCATAAGAAGGGGTTCCTTTCGCATGTCCTGCCCAACGGCAACCACGCCGACCTCCTGCCCTTGTTCGCCCAGGGCCTCGCGTCGATCCAAAACGAGTCGGCTCCCAACATCCTTTACGTGGGGTGGGACTTCAAGTTCCTGGGAACGGCCTGGCGGTTCGAGGTGCTCAAGCCTTTTCCCCTTTCCAAACACCCGGTGCTCATCAACACCAAGATCGACAAGCTCCTTTCCTTCAACCTGGCCTATGAGCGCTGGCAGGGGGGCTACGCTTTGCTCGGGTATTTCAATTTCCGATTCACCATCATTCCCTCCGAACCGAAGAAGAAAACGATGGGGCTTTGAGGCGGACCGCCCGGATGACCCACCCCCTCTATCGCGTGGCGCAAGTGGTGACCAGCCGGGGCTGGGGCGGGCGTGAACGGGTGCCCCTCCTCTTGGCCAGGGAATTCCGGAGGCTGGGTCATCCCTCCGAGGTCTGGGCGGATCCCGGCACCCCCACCGGAAGGGAAGCGGTGAGGATGGGGCTGCCCCTTAGGCCCCTCCGCTTCAAGGGGTATGTGCCGCCCGCCGAATGGACCAGGGCCGCTGGACATCTCCGAGCCTTTCTCCCCGACATCGTTCAGCTCCACGAGGGCAAGGATCTCTGGACCCTCGTGCCGGCCCTGCGGTTGGCCGGTTCCCCCGCGCGGCTGGTCTTCTCGCAACATGTGGGCAACGCCCGCCCCAAGACGGATCCCCTCCACCGCCTGCTTTATGGACGGGTGGATTTGCTTTTGGCTTGTTCGGAAGTCATCCGCCAAAACGCCGTCTCGACCTGTCCCTTGCCGGAATCCAAATGCCGGACCGCCTACGCGCCGGTCGACCTCAAGCATTTCAAGTTTGAAACAACCGCCCGCGCCAAATGGCGCAAGAAGTGGAAGTTGGGCCCCAAGGATTTCGCCGCGGGCTTCGCCGCGCGCCTCACGCCCGGCAAGGGCCATGAACGGATGCTGGACTTGGCCGAGGCGCTCCAGGCCCGGATGCCCCACCTCCGGATCAAACTGGCCGGCGGCGCCTCACCCGGCGAGGAGGCCTACGCCGAAAACCTTCGGGCGGAGTCGAGGCGGCGGGGCTTGGGAAAGGTCCTGGAATTCGTCGGGTACGTCGACGCGGTGCCGGGTTTCCTCTCAGCCCTCGACGTGGCGCTTCATCCGGCCAAGGCCGAGGCTTTCGGAATGGCGGTCGTGGAGGCCCTGGCCTGTGGCCGGCCGGTGTTGGCCCTGGACGGGGAAGGGGCTGGGGAAATCCTGCGGGACGGCCGGGGAGAAACCAGGGGGGGACGCCTCCTGGAGTCCGACGAAACCGAATCCTGGGCGGAAGCCCTGGAAAGACTCCTCGCCCATCCACCCGAACGGCTCCGCCTCTCGCGGCAGGCCCCAGCGGTGGCCGCTCGGTTCTCCCTGGACCGATTCGTCCAGTTCCATTTGAACGAGTACCGGCGCCTGATCCCCAACGCCTGACCCCGGTCCCGCCTGTGTTAAACTCCTATGCCCGCGATGCGGGCGCCATCCCATCCATTGACGAAGGACATCCCATGGCCATCCGCACAGGCGTCATCGGGGTCGGCAACCTCGGCCAGCACCATGCCCGGGTCTACCACGACCTCAAGGAATCCGACTTGGTGGGGGTCGTGGACAGCGACCCGGCCCGCGCCAAGGAAATCGCCAAGAAGCAGAAGACCCAGGCCTTCGACAACCTGGAACAGCTTTTGGCCGCCGGCGTGGAAGCCCTGTCGGTGGTGGTTCCCACCCCCCTCCACCATGAGGTCACGACCCGGTGCCTGGAAGCCGGGGTGCATGTCCTCCTCGAAAAACCCATCGCCAGCACCCTGGACCAGGCGGACGCCCTGACGGCCTTGGCGGCCTCCAAGAACCGGGTGCTCCAGATCGGCCATATCGAGCGGTTCAACCAGGCGGTCCAAGCCCTCCATAAGCTGAAAACCACGCCGAAATTCATCGAGGCGCACCGCCTGGGCCCCTTCGTGGCCCGCAACCTGGATACCGGCGTGGTGCTGGACCTGATGATCCACGACATCGACATCATCCTAAACCTGGTGGAATCCAAGGTCACCGCGGTGGAGGGGGTCGGCATCCCGGTCCTATCGCCTACCGAGGACATCGCCAACGCCCGCATCAAGTTCGAGTCGGGTTGTATCGCCAACTTGACCGCCTCCCGCATCTCCCCGGACAAGATGCGGAAGATCCGCGTGTTCCAGGAGGACGCCTACCTTTCCATCGACTACGTGGAACAGGGCGTGACCTTCTTCGAGAAGAAGAAGGGCAAGGCGCCCCTGATGGGAGGCATGCAATTCGGGGACGTCTACATCACCCGGGAAAAGATGCCCATCGAGAAGGGCGACTCCCTCCAATTGGAGATCCAGGACTTCCTGAAATGCGTGGCCACCGGCCAACCGCCCCGGGTGACGGGACAGCACGGCCGGGAAGCCCTGGCGTTGGCGTTGGAAATCACCGCCCAAATCCGGAAAAAATGAGGAGTTGGGAATGCTGAATGCGGAATGTAAAAGCCTTAAATTCCTAATCCTTCATTCCGAATCGCTAATTCATCCTGGGGACTTGTTTCGCAATCCCCAGGCTTTGGAGGCCACTTGGTGAAGGTTGGATCGGTGCGCAAAGTGATGCTGGTGGCGGGTGACCCATCCGGGGACGGCCACGCCGCCCGGGTGGTGGCCGCCCTGAGCCGCCTCGCGCCCAAGACCCGGGTTTTCGGCATGGGGGGCCCCCGGCTCGCCGCCGCCGGGATGGACGTTCGGGAGGACCTGACCCGCGAGGCCCTGGTGGGCTTCGTGGAGGTCGCCAAGCACCTTCCCCAGGTTTTCCGACGGTTCCGGCAATGCGAGGAATGGCTCGACCGGGAGAGGCCCGACCTGCTGGTATTGGTGGACTACCCGGGTTTCAACCTCCGCCTCGCGGCCAAGGCCGCCAAGCGCGGGATCCCGGTCTGCTATTACATCGCGCCCCAGGTCTGGGCCTGGCACAAGGACCGCCTGGCCGCCATGAGGCGGGACCTGAAGAAGCTCCTCGTGATCTTCCCGTTCGAGCAGGCCTGGTTCCGCAAGGAGGGGATCGACGCGACCTACGTGGGACATCCCCTCATGGAAACCGTGTCCGGGATCAAGAAGGACGCCAAGAAAGTCCGTAAGGAACTGGGACTGTCCGAGGGCGCCGTGCCCCTCGTGGCGATCCTGCCCGGGAGCCGGAAAAGTGAGCTCAAGAAAATCTGGCCCCCCCTCCTGAAGGCGGCCCGGTTGATGGCCGCCCAACAGAAGGACGCGGTCTTCCTGGTGCCGAAACCCACCTTCGTCTCGGAGGAGGACTATCCCGGTCTCCTGCCCACGGATCCCATCGTCTTCGTGGAGGGACCCGCCTGGGAAACCCGGGCGATCTGCGACGTGGCCTGGGTCAAGAGCGGCACCAGCACCGTCGAGACCGCGCTCCTTGGGACGCCCCAGATCGTCGTCTATAAGGTGGCGGCCTTCTCGGCCTTCCTCGCCAAGCGCCTATTGAAACTCGGGCACGTCGGGATGGTGAACCTTCTTTCCAAGAAGCCCACGGTCCCCGAACTGCTCCAGGAAGCCTTCACCCCGAAGGCCCTGGTGGCCGAGACCGAGAAACTCCTGGAAGGGCCCTTCGCCCGCCGGGACCAACTCCGGCAATTCGCCGAGATCCGGAAGTCGCTTTCCAAGCCGAAGAAACCTGCGGAGACGGCGGCCAAGGAAATCCTAAAGCTCATGAAAAGCGGCGGATAGCGGATGGCGGATAGCGGTTAGCCAGGCAAAGCCGAACATAAATCCACCACAGAGACACAGGGTCACAGAGTTAAACCGGAGGCTTCAAATAAACGGGTTTTGGGTTTCGTTGGCGGTTGTTCTATTTTAGTAAAGGTTGGCTTAATTTTTAACCCTGAGACTTTGTGTCTCTGTGGTGAAATTGGGTTGAAGGGCTGTTGATGGAAACGTACAAACTGAAATGGTCCGAGCGGGTGATGGTGGCGTTGGCCATGCCACTGCT
>Ga0265338_10010743_pt1 | contig 10685 bp, 8 predicted proteins | sample 42126metaG_FD_193579 | JGI IMG/M metagenome (GOLD analysis project Ga0265338, IMG submission 193579) | Rhizosphere microbial communities from Carex aquatilis grown in University of Washington, Seatle, WA, United States - 4-21-26 metaG | ecosystem: Host-associated > Plants > Roots > Rhizosphere >... | reverse complement strand
TGCTGAACAGCTTGTCCACCACCCCGATCCTGAGCCGTTTCGCCGGGACGAAGCAGCCGGCCTGGGCCAGGATGGCCAGGAGCGCGTTCTGGCGCAGATAGGTGGACTTGCCGGCCATGTTGGGGCCGGTGACGATAGCCAGCCGCGCGGCGGCCACGCCCTGGCCGTCCAGGCGGCAGTCATTGGGCGTGAAGGGCTGGCCGGCCCGGCGCACCGCCGCCTCGACCACCGGATGGCGCGCCGCCTCGGCCTCGAAGGCCATCGAGCGGTCCACCTCCGGCCGCACCGCCCCCATGTCCTCGGCCCATTCGGCCAGGGCGGCGGCGACGTCGATCCGCGCCAGGGCCCGGGCCGCGGCCTGGATCAGCCCCGCGAGGGCGCAGGCGGCCTCACGCCAGGCCTCGAAGATCTCCAGCTCCATGGCCAGGGCCCGCTCGCCGGCCTGCGCGATGCGGGCGTCGAGCTCGGCCAACTCGACGGTGGTGAAGCGAACCTGGCTGGCCAGGGTCTGGCGGTGGATGAAGAGGGCGTTGAGCGGCGCCTGGAACAGCGGCTCGGCCTGCTTGGCGGTCGCCTCCACGAAGTAGCCGAGCACGGCGTTGTGGCGGATCCGGACGGGGACCCCGCTCTCCTGCTGGAGCCGGCCTTCGAGGGCGACGACCACCTGGCGGCTGTCGTCGCGCAGGGCGCGGGCCTGGTCGAGCTCGGGACGCACGCCCTGGGCCACGTAGCCGCCGTCGCGGGCATTGGCGGGCAGGTCCGGGCCGACGCCGGCGTCCAGCGTCTCGCGCAGCGCTCTCAGCTCGGGCTGGCGGGCGGGTTCCAGCGCCGCGCAGGCCGACGCCAGCTCCTCGGCCAGGCCGGTCAGGCCATCGCCTCCCCTGCCGAGCAGGGCCGAGACCGCCTCTCCGGCGAGGAGGCCGTCCCGCAATGCCCCGAGGTCCCGCGGGCCGCCGCGGCCCAGCGCCAGGCGCGACAGGGCGCGGGCCATGTCGGGGGAGCCCTTGAGCGTGCGCCGGAGGTCCTCGCGCAGGGAACGGCGCTCCACCAGTTGCTCGATCGCGTCGAGGCGAAGGGCGATGGCGGCGGGGTCCAGCAGCGGCCGTGAGAGCCTCGCCGCCAACAGGCGCGCGCCCCCGGGGGTGATGGTGCGGTCGATGGCGGCCAGCAGGCTGCCGTCCCGGGCGCCGGACTGGCTCTTCTCGATCTCCAGGCTGGCGCGGGTGGCCGGGTCGATGGCCATGACGTCAGCCTCGCCCGCGCGGCGCGGCGGCGACAGCGCCGGCAGACGGCCGGCCTGGGTGGTCTCCAGGTGGGCCGCGATCAGGCCCAGGGCCGAGATCTCCGCGCCGGACAGGGCGCCGAAGCCATCGAGGGTCTCCACGCCATAGAGGCGCTTCAGCCGCGCTTCCGAAGCCGAGGGTTCGGCCAGGGCCGAGGCCATGGGCTGGATCACCCCGCCGGCCAGCTTCAGGGCGGCGGCCAGGGTCTCGTCGGCGAACAGTCGGTCGGCCACCAGGGTCTCGGAGGGGGCGAGGGCGGCCAGGGCCGCGGCCACGCCGTCCTTGCCGATCAGGCAGCATTCCACCTCGCCGGTGGAGATCTCCACGCTGGCCACCGCCGCCTGGCCGGCGCGGACCGCCACCGCCGCCAGGCGGTTGGAGCCGCGAGCGTCCAGCAGGGACTCCTCCGTGAGCGTGCCGGGCGTCACCACCCGCACCACGTCCCGGTGGACCACCGACTTGGAACCGCGCTTCCTGGCCTCGGCCGGGTCTTCCATCTGCTCGCAGACGGCCACCTTGAAGCCGGCGCGGATCAGCTTGGCCAGATAGGCCTCGGCCGCATGCACCGGCACCCCCGCCATGGGGATGTCCTGGCCGGCGTGCTTGCCCCGGGCGGTGAGGGCGATGCCCAGGGCCTCGGCGGCCTTCACCGCATCCTCGAAGAACAGCTCGTAGAAGTCGCCCATGCGGAAGAACACCAGGGCGTCGGGCTGGCGCGCCTTGGCCTCGAAGAACTGGGCCATCACCGGCGTGGCGTCGGCGGGCGCGGGCGTGGTCGCGGCGGCGTTCATGGGACCAGCCACGCTAGCGGGAGTCCGGACGAGTCTCCAGCCACTGCTCGTCGTGCTTCGAAAGGCCGCTCAGGAAACCACCGACCGGTCCGCCCATCACCGAGACGCCCTTCAGCAGGCAGACGCCGTGCTGGTAGGCGCCGATGTGCGGCTGGACCTCTTGGCCCCGCAGCAGGCGCATCAGAACGCCAGGGAAATCCGCGCCGGCCAGATGCGACACAGGATAGCCGCCGCCGAAGCGAAGGTTGACGTCCAGGATGGTCACATCGCCGTCCGGCCCCCTGACGAAGTCCACGTCCATCGGCCCCACGCAGCCCAGGGCGGCGACGATCCTGAGTCCGAGGCCGGTCAATTCGTCATCCTGCACGGTCACGGCCTGTTCGGTTTCGCCCCGCCGCGACAGGTGCTTGCGCCAGGCGACGATGTTCAGCACCCGTCCATCCAGATCGGCGAGCCCGTCGATGTCGTATTCCTCACCCTGGATGAAGGGTTGGACCAGCATGTCCTCGGCGTAGCCGAAGAAGGCCTCCATCTGCTCCTGGGTGCGGGCGACGAACACATTGGCGCTGCCGAAGCCTCGCCTGGGTTTCACCACCAGGGGCAGGCGGAAGTGGCCCGCGGCGATCTTCTCATGCGCCTCGTCGAGTGAGATCGCCGTGTCGGGAACCGGCAGTCCCGCCTCCCGCAAGGCGAGGAAGGTGAGCCACTTGTCGAAGGCCGCCTCGGCCGAGGCCCTGGCCGGAAGGATGGCCTTGACCCCGAACGCCGCCAGGGCGTCCCGATGGGCCGACAGCGCCGCCACGTCCGGGTCGTAGAAGGACAGCAGGCCGCCGATTTCGTACCGGCGACAGGCTTCCATCACGGCGGGGACATAGTCGTCCGAGGCGATCGGGGGCATCAGCAGCCCTCGGTCGCACTGGGCGAAGCCCGGCGTCCAGGGCGAATTGCTCGTGCCGATGATGGTCTCGCCGGGCCGGAGATGGGGCCGGAAATAGTCGGCGATATAGCCGCGCTTGCCGATGCAGGAGAAGAGCAGGTTCACGCAGGCGCCTTCCGCGCCGCCCGGCCCGCGTCGGCCCGGGACGCCAGCACCGACGCGGCGGAAGCCACCTCCCCTCGCGCCCGCAGGCCCTCGATCTCGGGGGGCGACAGGCAGCTTCGCCTATATTCCGCCTCGAGTTCGCCTCGGTCGGCGAGCTCAGCCCAGCGGCGCCAGTGCCAGGCGAAGGTCGGGGGCAGGCCGGGCTGCAGCCGGAACAGGTCCCGCACGTGATCGACCTTGCGGGCGAAGCGCCGATAGGTCGTCAGGGCCGCGTGGGCCAGGAGGATGTCGCCAGCCGTGGCCGGCCGGTCGTCGCAGCCGGGCTTGAGGGTCACGCTATGGGTCCCGGCGTGGAGCGCCTCCAGCATGTGGGGACGCACCGCCAGCTTGGGCAGTGGCGTGAGCTTCAGCCAGTAGTCCGTGGGGCCGAGTTGCGCCGCCGGGGCGGTCGGGGGCGCCACATAGAGATCGAGTTCGCCGTAATGTCCTGGCGAAGGCGGCATCGTCGCGCCCAGGCCGCGCCGCCCCAGCACCAGATTGTAGCGCGGGATGCGCAGGACGTTGGCGTCCGCGCCGGCGAGCGCGGCCCGCAGATCGCCCCCCGGGACCAGCGGGAACTCATCGGCGTCGATGATCAGGGCCCAATCGGCCGTGCTCCGGCCGATGGCGGCGGCGTTGCGTTTGCGCCAGTCGGGCAGGGGCTCGGCGTTGGACGAGTCGATCACCCGGAAATCCGCGCCCTCGCTTTCGGAGAGGTAGTCTCGCGTACCGTCCGTGGATCCCAGGTCGCAGACAATGAACTCCTCCACGCCCAGCGAGCGCAGATGATCGACGCAGGGTCTGATCAGCTCGATCTCGTCCAGAACCCCGATGTGCGCCGCCAGCCGCAAGTCGCTCCTCCGCGCCCGTGCGGCGAACCACCCGCCACGCCGGCGGGCACGCGCCGGAAGCTTGGCCGGCCGCCAGCGGACACCGAGTCGCAGAGGTCGTCGAACCCTAGATCAACCGCTTGCGCATGGCCTGCGACAGCAGGTCGATCAGCGACACCGCCACGATGATCACGATCGAGATGGCCGAGACGGCGCTGAAGTTGAAGCTTTGCAGGCTCTGGAACAGGGTCTGGCCGATGCCGCCGGCGCCGATCAGGCCCAGCACCGTGGCCGAGCGGGCGTTGGATTCGAAGCGGTAGAGCGCGTAGCTGGTCCACAGCGGCCCCACCTGGGGGATGACTCCCCAGACGATCTCCTGCAGGCGCGTGGCCCCGGTGGCCCTGACGCCCTCCACCGGGCGCGGATCGATGGCTTCCACCGCCTCGGAGAACAGCTTGGCCAGGACGCCTCCCGTGTTGACCGCCAGGGCCAGCACGCCGGACAGCGGCCCGATGCCCACCGCCACGATGAACACCACGCCCACCACCAGGTCGGGGGCCGCGCGCAGGACGTTCATCAGAATCCGCATCGGCTGCTGCAGCCAGACGGGCGAGATGTTGCGCGCGCAGGCCAGGCCGAAGGGAACGGCGATGATCAGGGCCAGGAAGGTGCCCCATAGGGCGATCTGGATGGTCAGCCACATCTGGGAGGCATAGGTCGCCCAGTTCGCCATGTCGGGGTGCAGGAACTCCGAGGCGAACTCGCGCATGTTGGCGTTGTTGGCGAAGACCAGCCCGAGCCTGGACATCTGAACCGGCCCGAAGCTGGCCAGCAGCACGACCAGCAGGCCGCCCCAGAGCAGAAGGTCGACCAGTCGCCGGGCCAAGGGCGCCTTGGGCGGCGGCGGGACGGCGCCCGGGGCTGGCAGGCCGGCCGCGTCCATCACTCCGCGTGGGCCGTGGGCTGGGCGTTGATGGCGTCGAACGCCGTCTTGGCGGCGGCGATCTTGGCCTGATCCCCGGAATGCCGGGCCTCGGACAGATCCTTGGAGGCGACCATCAGGCGGACGGGGTCCAGGTAGCTGTCGGTGACGGGCCTGAAGCCGCCGTAGGTCAGGCCGTCCAGCACCTTGCGCTCATGCTCGCCCTCGGCGCCGGTGGCCATGCCATAGCGCATGAAGAAGCCCTTCAGCTTCTGCTTCACGGCGGGATCCAGGTCCTTGCGCACCAGGATCGAGGATTCCGGCAGGGGCGGGGAGGTCCAGATCACCTGGATCTGGTCGGCGATCGCGGGGTTCTGCCGGCGGGCATAGATCAGGGTCACCGTGTTGGCGGTGGCCACGTCCACCGTGCCATAGCCGACGCCCAGGAGGTTGGCCTGGTGGCTGGCTGAACGGACGGTCTTGAAACAGTCGGTGGGATCGATGCCGCGCGGTGCGAAGAGATAGGCCAGGGGCGCCAGGGTGCCCGAGGTGGAGTTGGGGTCGCCCAGGCCGAAGTTGTAGCGCTTGCCGCACTTCAGCACGCCGTCCAGCGTGATCCCCCTGCCCTTGTGGACGATCAGCACGGACTTGTAGATCTGGCCCGCGCCGCCCTTGTCGGCGATGCGGCCCAGCACCTCGGCGTCGGCGCGGTTCACCGCCTCCAGCGCCGGCAGGGCCGAGAACCAGCCCACCTGCACCTGGTTGAAGCGCATGGCCTCGATCATGCCCATGTAGTTTGAGGCGTAGCTCGCCTCGACCTTCAGGCCGGTCTGCTTCTGCAGGTCGTCCAGCAAAGGCTGCCAGACGCGGCCCATCGAGGCCTGGTCCTCGGCCGGCACGATGGAGAACTTCAGCACCTGGTCCGGCGCGGGCTTGGCGCAGCCGAACAGCAGGGCGACGGCGGCCAGGGCTGCGGCTCGGGCGAGCTTCATCGGGCGTCCCCCTCCCAGAACACGTCCTCGATCTCGGGTCCGTAGATCCCGACCAGCGCCGCGTGATCCAGCCCCGAGGGCGGCCCGTCATAGGCCACCTGCCCGTCCTTCAGCGCGACGATCCGACGACAATAGCGCAGGGCGTAGTCGACTTGATGAAGGCTGACGAAGATCCCGATGCCGTCGCGCCGGTTCAGGTCGCTCAGCAAGTCCATCACCCGACGGGCCGAGACCGGATCCAGGGAGGCGACGGGTTCGTCGGCGAAGATCACCTGGGCCTGCTGCACCAGGGCGCGGGCGATGGCGACGCGCTGCTGCTGGCCGCCGGAGAGCAGGTCGGCCCGCTGGCCCGCCTGCTCGGCCAGGCCCACCCGCTGCAGGGCGGCCATCACCGTCGTCTTCTCCTCGGAGGTCCACAGGCCGATCAGCCCCCGGAAGCCGGGCGTGCGGCCGAGCAGCCCCAGGGCCGCGTTGGCGAACAGGCTCAGCCGGCCCACCAGGTTGAACTGCTGGAACACGAAGCCGATGCGCGCCCGGATCTGGCGCACCTGGCCCGAGAGGCGGCCATGGGCCTGCACCGTCTCGCCGAAGGCCTCGATGCGGCCGGACCCGGCGTCGATGGGCAGCAGCCCGGCGGCGGCGCGCAGCAGGGTGGACTTGCCCGATCCGGACGGCCCGATCAGGGCCACCATGTCACCGGCGGCCAGCGACAGGCTCACCCGGTCCAGCGCCCGGCGAGCGCCGTAGGTCCTGGAGACCTCGGATATCTCGAGCAGGGCCGCCATGGATCAGAGAGTGCGCGCCAGGACGCCGGTCGATCGCGAAGGTCTCATTGCCGCCCGCCTAGAGACGCAGCTCGCCGGAGATGATCTTGGCGTAGCTGGCCTTGGTGAGCTTCACATAGCCCCGATCGGGGTTGCGGTAATAGAGCGGCTCCTTCACCTGCTCCGGATCGAAGCCTTCCGCCGCGAGATCGGTCTTTCGGTACTTGAAGGTGCCCGTGGTTTCGATCTGGGGCTGCAGGCGGATGAACATGGGCTGGGCGTAGTCCGGAAGCTCGGCGTCCAGCTTGATCTTCAGCTCCTTGATGTCGAACTCCGGCCCGACCACGATCGAGGCCATGCCGGCCTTCCCGTCGAGCCGTCCGACCCTCACGCCAAACACATTGGCCTCCTTGACGCCGGTCACCGCCGCCAGCCGCTCGGCCACCTCGGTGGTGGAGACATTCTCCCCCTTCCAGCGGAAGGTGTCGCCGATGCGGTCGACGAAATAGAAATAGCCGTCGCGGTCCTGGCGCATCAGGTCGCCCGTGGCGAACCAGGCGTCGCCTCGTTTGAACACGTCGGTCAGCACCTTGCGTTTGGAGGCGGTCTGGTCGGCGTAGCCCACATAGGCCCGGCGCGCGTCCCCGCCGATCTCGCCCACGCATTCGCCCACCTCGCCTGGCTTGGCCTCGATGCAGAGCCCGTTGGCGCCCCGGACGGGCTCCTCCTTGTCCATGTCGAAGCGGATCAGGCGCACGTTGAAGGCCTTGCGCAGATAGCGCGGGGCCCGGCCGACGGCGCCGATGCGGCCGTCGAAGTTGAACATCGATACGTTGCCTTCGGTGGCTCCGTAGAACTCCAGGATCTCGGGGATGCGGAAGCGGGTGCGCAGCTTGCGCCACACCTCGGGCCTCAGGCCGTTGCCGAAGGCCATGCGCACCTGGCTGTCGCGGTCCTGCGGACGGGTCGGCTGGTTCACCAGATAGCGGCAGAGCTCGCCGATGTAGACGAACATGGTGGCCTTGGAGGCGATGATCTCGTCCCAGAACTGGCTGGCCGAGAAGCGCCGGGTCACGATGAAGAGGCCGCCGTTCAGCAGCGCCGCGCCCATGGCGCAGATGCCGCCCGTGGCGTGGTAGAGCGGCAGGGCGCAGAAGATCCGGTCCTCCGCCTTGGCCCCGGTCGCGGCGGCGAAGCCCCGCATGTAGAGCTGCACCCGCATGTGGGTGATGCGCGCGGCCTTGGGCAGGCCGGTGGTGCCGGAGGTGAAGATGTAGAGGGCGGTGTCCTTGGCGGTCATGCCCTGGCGGAACTGCTCGCGCTCGGGCCGCACGGCGCTGGAGCCCTTGAGCGCGGTGGTCAGGTTGCGCTGGTCGCCGTGCGGCTCGCCCAGGGTCCAGATGGTGATCGACTTCTCCAACGAGCCCCGGATCGCCTCCAGCGGCGCGGCGGTCTCGTCATCGACGATCACGTGGGAGGCGTCGGCGACCCTCATGCAGTGGGCCAGGGGCGCGCCGGTGAGGTGGTTGTTGATCAGGGCCGAGGCGACGCCGATCTTGGTCAGCCCGTACCAGGCGGCGACATAGTCGGTGCGGTTGGGCAGCAGGATCGCCACGGTCGAGCCGCGCCTGAGCCCCCGGCTGGCCGCCCAGTGGGCGTAGCGGTTGGCCAGGGCGTCGAACTCGCCGTACGTCAGGGTCTTGCCCTCGAACTGGATGGCCGGACGCTCGCGCCAGTGGCGCACCGCCTCCTCGAGGTCGTCGCAGGACAGGTTGGGGGAATCGGCGGCCACCGAGCGCACGCGCTTCAGGGTGCGGAACAAGGGGCGGAGGAAACGCCACTCCCGCCTGATCCGCGTGGCCAGACTCATCGACCGTACCCTCCAGAAGATCCCAAGATGCCTGTGGCGAGGTCACGGTCAAGGCGGCCGAACCGCCGCAACCTCACCGCGGGACCAGTTCGAACCACACCTCCGAGCGCCCGAAGTCCAGGGTGACGGAGTCGAACACCGACAGGGCGTCCATGCCCACCAGCACCGCCGGGGTCTCCAGGTTCCAGATCTGGAACACATGCAGGTCGGCGAAGGTGATGGCGATGTCCACCAGCCGCACATTGCCCAGGCGAAGCTGCGGCAGCAGGGCGACCCGGCCCGGGATAGTCCTGCCGGTGACGCTGATCACCGGCACCTCGTAGAACTTGTTGGTCGGGTTGCGCAGCACCGCCAGGTCGAGCAGGGCGGGATTGCCGATGGTGCGCTCGGCGCCGGAATCGAGGAAGGCGCTGATCCGGATCCCCGCCAGGTCCGCGTCGACGATGGTCAGCTGGCCCGATCTCTGGCGCGCCTTCACCGACGAGGTGAAGTTCGGCACGTCCTCGTAGTGCGAGTGCTGGATGTCGAGCTGGTGATGCTTGAAGTCCAGCGTCAGCCGCTGGTTGCGCAGCCGGTCGATGCCCAGGATGCCGTCCGCGCCGATGGCGGCCCGGGGCAGCACCGGCATCATCACGTTCTTGTCGATGGTCGGGCCGATCTTCACCTCCGGCACGATGGCCGTGGGCGTCGTCTCCACGCCGGCGACGCCGTGCAGCTCGATGCTGGGCCCGGCCGCCAGGGACAGGGTCGTGGCGATCTCCTGGGACACCACTGACTGGTTGGCTCCGGTGTCCACCACGAAGAAGTAGGGCCCGGTCCGGTTCAGCAGCACCGGCGCGGTCATCCGGCGGTAGGGATCGCGGGCGGTTTCGAGGGTCTGGTTGGGCGGAACCGAGTTGGGTTTAACCTCCGCCACGATCGCCATGTTGGGATCGGGGACGCGGTATTCGTGCGGAAGAGCCAGGGCGCGTCCGGCGCCGGCCATGCCCAGTCCCAGTCCGGCGGCGAGCGCGCGGCGGTCGATGGTGCGCATCAGACGCGGCCCCCAAAATCTCCGCGGCCGGAGGAGCTTATGCGAGACGGCGGGCGGCCGACAACGCTTCTCGCCTAATGATAGGGCCAGGGGGCCGCCAGGGCGTCGGTGCTGGCGCAGCGGCGCGGATCGGCGTGGATGCTGGCGATGAACTTCGCCACGTTGGACTTGAAGCCGCCGGCGAAGGCGTCGGACTGGGCCGCGATCACGCTTTCCGCCACGAGCCGGCGGACGGTGGCGGTCCGGATCCCCAGTGGAGCGGCGTTGAAGGTCTCCTGGTCGTGGCCGGCCTCGCCCGGCGGGCAGAGGGACACCACGCGGCGGCCGGGGCAGGCGGCCTCCAGCTCGCCCACGGCGGCGAAATCGTCGGTCAGCACCAAGACCTCGCGGGTGGAGGGCGACAGGGCCTCCAGCAGCCGCGCGATCTGCTCGGGCGGCGCCTTCTCGCCCTCCGACCAGGGCCTGCCGTTCTTGATCCGCTGCGCCACCTTGTCGCCGCGCCGCAGGTGCACGGCGGCGAAGCGGCCGGGCCGGAGCTGCAGCTGTCGCATGGCCTTGGCCGCTTCGGCTTCGATCTCCGGCGTCGGGCGGCAGAACAGCTGGAACAGCGCCCGCTTGGCCTGGAACAGGTCGCCCTCGATCTCCAGCGCCTCGATCCTGAACCGGACCTTGGTCTCGGCCGCCTCCGCGATCCAGGCCAGCAGGGCGCGGAAGGCCTCGGCCTTGGGCTTGGCGATCAGCGCCTCGGGCGGCGTGGAGGCGATCAGAGCCGGGTCGGCGACGGGCAGGGTGCTGGCGAAATAGTCCTCCCAGCGCAGGCCGTTGAACCCACTCTGGCTCACGGCCAGGCGGCGCCCCTGGGTCAGGGCGAACAAGGTCGCCCCGATCGCGATATTGACCTCCGAGAAGAAGCCGCGGCGGCTGAGCTGGAGCGCCAAGGGCCGCTCCATGGCCGCGTTGATCCCGGCGTAGCGCCCCAGCCGGCGCCGGCGGACGTCCTCGGCGGGCCAGAGGGCCCCGAACGACCGGGCGCTGGTCGGCTCCAGCGCTGAGGTCATGGGAATTCTCCTTGCGCGGCTCCGTTCATCCCCGCGCCGATCCCACGGGATCTAGCGCCCG
>Ga0265338_10010742_pt1 | contig 10685 bp, 10 predicted proteins | sample 42126metaG_FD_193579 | JGI IMG/M metagenome (GOLD analysis project Ga0265338, IMG submission 193579) | Rhizosphere microbial communities from Carex aquatilis grown in University of Washington, Seatle, WA, United States - 4-21-26 metaG | ecosystem: Host-associated > Plants > Roots > Rhizosphere... | reverse complement strand
TGGAAATCTGAGTTGCATAAACTGATAGCGTTAAGTCCCGGCTTAGTTCAGTTCTGGATCGCAACTTAGCACCAAAAATGAAACACAGCGTAACGTTATTTATAATTGGCCTAGTGGCCATAGCGACGGGATGCGGAGACGGCAAGGTCGAGAAAATTGACAATATTCCCTCAGGAATTTCCTGGGCTTCCATTCTGGCAAAGGCAAGTGATCTTAAAACGCTAGCGGAACCTGTAAATTCTACAGCCACTGCCAAAATGTTCTCAAGCAGTTTGTCCACTAACAAGGTCATGCTCGCCAATCTGGCACCCCAAATTATCGGAGACATGGATTATGGCTTTTTCCAAGAAGTTACTGAAGGGAAAGACGGCGTCAGTGCAACGTTGGCTGAATTTGACGGGCCGGGAGTGGTGACCTGGGTTTGGTCGGCAAACCCAGTCGGCACCCTGAACCTCTACGTTGATGACAAAGATCATCCAGTTCTCTCGATGCCTTTTGTTGAGTTTCTCAACGGACGCTTCTTGCCCGTCCGATGGCCATTCTCATCTGAAACGGCACTTGGACATAATCTCAATTTCCCCATCGTCCATGCAAAACATTGTAGACTGGTTGTTACAGCACCCCACCGCTCCGATTTGTCCCAGCTCTACTATCAAGTGGCCTGGCAATCTCTCCCGACCGGAATGGAAATCCACCCGTTTGATGTTGAAGCTATCAAGCAACAATCCAGTTTATTGAGAGAACTTGGGCACAATCTGGGTGTCATTTCCAAGTCCCGCGAACCGGTAGCTGTGGACACTACCGCGATCAAAAGGAGCGAAATTTCAATTCAGCCCGGCCGAAGCCTGGAACTCTTTCGCGCCAAAGGACCGCAGGCCATTGCGGCAATCAGATTCATTGGGAAATCTAAATCTGATCTCAACGGCCTTTGGATCAAAGGTGTCTGGGATGGAGAAGTCTGCGTGCAATCACCTCTTCATGTGCTGGCAGGAGTATCATCGGCCATGGAGAACACAGAATCCTTCCCGGCAACGGTTGATGGTTCTCAACTTGTTCTTCGATGGTTCATGCCCTTCGCGACTGAAGGTCAAGTGTTATGCACAAACACAACGGATCACATCTGCAAACTCGCCGTTGATGTATGGACACAACCAATCGACGCATCGCGTTACCCTCTTCGGTTTCACGCTAATTCTCTGACATACAAAAGAATCCGAGCCGACGCGTACAACATCCTTACTCTGGCTGATGTTTCAGGGCCGGGGCGTTTCGTGGGATGCACACTCGGCGTGGACAGCCGGAGTGACAAATGGTGGGGAGAAGGCGACAACATTATTTGGCTCGATGACACCAACAGTCCAGCGTTGCACGGGACCGGAACAGAGGACTACTTTGGTTTCGCGTGGTGTTCAACGGAGATTTTTAATCATCCGTTCCGGGGACAAACAATGGCTTCCAGTATCCCTTACCACATGGTTGCCAACATGCATCGCTATCACATTCTGGACACCTTGCCATTTCAAAAATGGGGACGGTTCCAATTCGTAGCATGGGGAATAGGAACGGGCGATATGGACTGGTCAACGTCGGTCATCTGGTATTCGATAAATCGCGAAAAGCATTCCTCCGATTAAACACCCATGGCAACAATATCGCGGATTGGCGTGGGTTGTGTGCCAGCACATTTGTCCCAATTGTGCCGCACTGGCTCAAAAAAAACTTTCAACCCGCCCAATGTCCTTTAAATTCGCATAAATGAACTGGCACGCACCCAGCTTGGTTGAATGACAACTGTCGTGCGCTGTCTATTGATTAATTAAATATATGTTTTGGTTCGATCCAATGTTTCTGTTGTTCGCTGTGCCAGGTTTGCTCCTCGGCATCTGGGCGCAGATTAAATTGAGTCACGCCTATGGCAAATACAGCCGGGTGCCGGTTGAGTCGGGCATGACGGGCGCGCAAGCGGCGCGCGAAATCCTCGACCAGGCCGGGCTCAACAACGTACCCGTGGAGATGGTCCCCGGCCACCTGAGCGATCATTATGACCCTACCAAGCGTGCGCTTTTTCTATCGCCGGACAATTTTCGCGGCCGGACAGTTGCCGCCGTAGGCGTCGCCGCGCACGAAGCCGGCCACGCGCTCCAGCATCAGGCGGCTTACGGGTTGTTCAATTTTCGCATGGCAATTGTGCCGGTGACGCAATTTGCCAGTTCCGCCTACATCGGAATTCTCTTTCTCGGCGTCATTTTTAACATGTGGAAAATCGTGCTTCCCATCATTATCGCGGTTTTCGCGGTAATAACGCTGTTCCAGCTCGTCACCTTGCCGGTGGAATACGATGCCAGCCGGCGGGCCAAGGAACAACTGTTCCGGCTTGGCCTCGTACATGAGGATGAACGCCGGGGTGTGAGCCGGGTTTTGGATGCGGCGGCGCTGACCTATGTCGCGGCGCTGGTCAGCAGCGCGATGACTTTACTTTATTACATCCTCCTCTCGCGCGGCAGCCGCAGGTAACCTGATGGTTAATTGTCTTGCAGCCTTGCGCCAAGGCCATAACTTTTGTCCCCGTCCATGGCAACCAAGCCCCTAAAACGCAAAGTGACCGGTCTCGCACGGCGCGGAAAAGTTTCCGCGCCTGCGCAAACGACGCCGTTCGCGTCCGCGCCTGCGTCCGCACCACCGAAGACCGAAGGCGACACGACGATCTTCATCCGGCAGGAAAGCACGCGTTACGACGCCGACACGGCGATCAAACTTTACCTGCGCGAAATCGGCCAGGTGAAGCTGCTCACGCCGGAGGAGGAAATCCAACTGGCCGCCCGCATCAAGAAAGGCGACAAAAAGGCGCGGGAGCAGATGATCAAGGCCAACCTCCGCCTCGTCGTCAAAATCGCCCGCGACTACGAAGGCATCGGCCTGCCGTTGCTGGATTTGATCAGCGAAGGCAACATCGGCCTGATGAAGGCGGTGGAACGGTTCGACCCGAAAAAGGGCGGCAAGCTTTCCACTTACGGTTCCTGGTGGATCAAACAATCCATCAAACGCGCGCTGGCCAACCAGTCCAAGACCATCCGGTTGCCGGTGCACCTGGTGGACAAAATTTCCAAGATGCGCCGCGTGGCTATGAAATTGCAGGAGGAACTCGGACGCGAGCCGACGGATGAGGAACTGGCCGACGAGCTCGGCCTGACGCCCACGCGCGTGCGGCAGATGCGGCTGGCCGCCATCCGGCCCGCGTCGCTTGATGCTCCCATCGGGGACGACGAATCGAACAATTTTTCCGAGGTGGTCGAGGACGAAAACGCTGCAACGCCCTACGAAGACCTCGAAGACAAGACCGTTTTCGTCATGTTGCAGGACATGGTCAAGCATCTCGATGAGCGGGAGGCGACGATTTTGCGTTATCGTTTCGGCCTGGATGGGGGCTCGGAAAAGACGCTGGAGGAAGTCGGGAAAAAATTCGGCGTCACGCGCGAGCGCGTCCGCCAGATTCAGAATCTTGCGTTGCGAAAACTTCGCAAAATGATTGAGAAACTCGAAAATTCCAAAACCAAAGAGAACTGAAGCCATGCCCCGCCCCAGCGTTACGCCCCAGGAAATCGAACAGGCCATCCGCAATGTCCCGGACTTTCCCAAACCGGGCATTCAATTCAAGGACATCACGCCGGTGCTGGCTGACGCGCGGTTGTTTGCCGGCGCGATCGACCTGCTCACGGAGAAATTCCGGCCCGGGTCGGTGGACGCGGTGGTGGGCATTGACGCGCGCGGTTTTATTTTTGCCGCCGCCGCCGCCACCAAGCTTCAGGCCGGATTCGTGCCGGTGCGCAAAAAAGGCAAGCTGCCCTTCAAAACCTTTGAACAGGATTACGCCCTCGAATACGGCTCGGCCACCGTGGCCATGCACGTGGACGCGCTCAAGTCGGGAGATCGCGTGGTGCTGATTGATGATTTGCTGGCGACGGGCGGCACATCCGCCGCCGCCGCCGCTCTGGTGAAAAAACTCGGCGCGCAAATCCTGGAGATCGGATTTCTGATCGAATTGAAATTTCTGAACGGCCGGAAGAAATTAAATGGCCATCCGGTGCGCTCTATCATCGTTTATTAGGCGCGCAATTCAGTTTTCAACTTCCGGTTTCCCGCTACACTGACGGCGATGCATTGGCTGCAAACGCTCGATACCAGCTTGTTTTATTTCGCCAACCGGACGTTGAGCAATCCGTTCTTCGACTGGCTGATGCCGATTTTAAGCAACTGCGTTTTTTTCTTTCCGCTCCTGATTCTGCTGGGCGCGGGACTGTTTTGGAAAGGCGGCGTTCGGATGCGGCTGTGCATCGTGATGCTGGCGATCATTCTGCCGCTGGGCGATAATTTTGTCATCAACACCGTCAAGCACGCGGTCGCCCGCCCGCGGCCGTATGCCGTCCTGCCGAACGCACGGGTGTTCGGCCACGTCGGCGAAGGCTACATCGCTCCCGCCGCCGGCGGCAACGGGCTGGAAATGTCGGCCAACCAACGCAGCGGCACCAGCATGCCGTCTTCCCATGCGTCGAGCTGGTTTGCCGCCACGATGATTTTTTTCATTTATTACCGGCGCAGCGCGTGGTTCATGCTGCCAATGGCGCTGGCGGTTTCATTCTCGCGCGTTTACAACGGAGTCCATTATCCCAGTGACGTGCTGGCCGGCGCGATCCTGGGCGCCGGTTACGCAGTGGCGGGATTGGTTGCCCTGCAAACCCTCTGGAGTCAGGCAGGAAAAAAATGGTTCCCGCTCTGGCAGGCAAGATTGCCGTCGCTTTTAAATGCGGAGCGCGGAACGCGGAGCGCGGAATCCGAAATTCAAAACGCTGCCGCGCTCGACACTCGACACTCGACACTCAACACTCATTGGCTTCGCCTCGGTTACCTCCTGATTGTTATCATGTTGATCGGCCGCTGGATTTATGTCGCCGGCGGCACGATTGATCTGGAAAAGGACGAGGCCTATCAATGGCTTTGGTCGAAGCACCTGGCGTTGTCGTATTTCAGCAAGCCGCTCGGAATCGCGGTCATCCAATTTCTCAGCACGTCGCTGTTTGGCGACACGCAATTCGGCGTCCGGTTTTTCTCGCCGCTGTTTGCGGCGATATTAAGTGTGATGGTGTTGCGGTTCCTGACACGCGAGGTCAATGCGCGCGCCGCCTTCTGGCTGTTGCTCATCGTCAGCGCCACGCCATTGCTCGGCATCGGGACGATTTTGATGACAATTGATCCGCCGCTGGTGTTGTGCTGGATGTGGGCGGTAATCGCCGGATGGCGCGCGGCGCAACCGGATGGCAGAACACGTGACTGGTTCCTCGTCGGCCTGGCCATGGGGCTGGGTTTTCTCTGCAAATACACCGCAGCCTGCCAGATTGTGTGCTGGGTGGTTTTCTTCGCGCTCTGGCGGCCGGCGCGGATGCATCTGCGGCGGCCAGGACCCTGGCTGGCGCTGCTGTTATTCCTGATTTGCACGCTGCCGGTGGTTATCTGGAACACGCAACACGGTTGGATCACGGTTCGCCACGTCGCCGGTGACGCCAGTTTGCAGAATCCATGGCATCCGACCTTGCGCTACTTCTGGGAATTTCTGTTCGTCCAGGCCGGGTTGCTGAACCCGATTTTCTTCGCTGGCGCGCTCTGGGCGATGTTCGCCTTCTGGAAACGATGGCGCGAACGTCCGTTGTGGCTATTCTTTTTTTGCATGGCCGCGCCGGTATTTTTCGGCTACTGGCTTTACTCGGTACACTCGCGCATTTTGCCGAACTGGCCGGTAGTCGCCGTCCTGCCGATGTTTTGTTTGATGATTGCCTATTGGAATGAACGGCCGCGGATTGCCAAACCGTTTCTAGCGGTTGGCCTGGCACTTGGTTTCTTTGCTGTCGCAATGATGCTTCAAAGCAATTTCATCGGAAAAATCTTCGGCGAGCAGTTGCCCGGTGAAAAAGACCCGTTACGCCGCGTGCGCGCATGGCGGCCAACCGCGGCATTCGTCGAGGCGGCCCGTGAGAAATTGGAAGCTGAAGGCAAACCGGCGTTCATCATTGCCGACCACTACGGCATGACCGGGTTGTTTTCATTTTATCTGCCCCAGGCGCACGCGGCGCTCAAGACCACGCCGCTGGTCTATTGTGTGGATTCGGACGAGCCAATGAACCAGTTTTATTTTTGGCCGGAATACAACTACCGCGCCGATCGCAAAGGCCAAAATGCCATCTTCATCGGGGAACTCAACCCCTACCCGCTCGAAAAAGGCTGGCTCGGAAAATGGCTGAACCATCAGCCCGTGAACTACGCCGAGGTGCCGCCGCCGATGCCGTTGCCGCGAATAATTGCGGACGAGTTCGAAACCGTCACCGACCTGGGCGAACACGAAATCAAATACGGCGGTCGCGTGTTCCGCCGGGTGCACTTATGGGCGTGCTACAATTTAAAATGAATTTTCAACCTGCAAATGATTCGTGAAACGTGAAACGTGAAACGGCCATGAACTCCAAGGTTTCATGATCATTCGCTTGTTTTGTGCATTTCGAGGTCTCGGAAAAAATGTCTTCAACCAATAAGCCGGCGACAAGAGCTTTATTGGCCGTCCACGATTACGATCTGGATGCGACGTTGGATTCCGGCCAGGCATTCCGGTGGGAGCGGCAAAATGGTTCGTGGACGGGTGTCATCGGCCGGCATCGGGTGAAACTGACGGCAACTCGTGATGGCATCTGCGCTGAAACCGCGAAACCGGTAACAAATTGGATTTGGCTGTGTGATTTTTTACAAATTGAAATTGAGCTGGAATCGATACTCAAAACGTTTCCCGATGACGAACCGATGCGGAACGCCGTCGCCGCGTGCCGCGGATTGCGCGTGTTGCGCCAGGAGCCGTGGGAATGCCTGGCATCGTTCATTTTGTCCTCAACCAAACAAATCGTCCAAATTCGCCAAATCATCGCGCTGCTTTGCGAACGATTTGGCGAACCCCACTGTAGCGGCGGTCTGCGACCGTCGCGGGGTGGCGGCACACAATCGGCGGTCGCAGACCGCCGCTACAATTCCTTCCCCACGCCGGAACGCATTGCCGCCGCGAGCGACATGGAACTTCGCGCGTGCAAGATGGGATTTCGCGCGCCGCACCTGCTGGCGGCCGCGCGGCAGATTGCCGACGGGAAATTCGATCTGGAGCAACCGCACCGTTTACCGCTGGCCGAAGCGCGGGAAGAGCTGATGAAACTCCGCGGCGTGGGCGGAAAAATCGCCGATTGCGTCCTGCTGTTCGCCTACGGCTTTGATTGCGCGTTTCCGGTGGACGTCTGGGTCGAGCGCGCGTTACGACAGCTTTATTTTCCTCGCCGCCGCGTAACCGAGAAAAAGCTGCGCCACTTTGCCGCGACCCATTTCGGCCCGCACGCCGGTTACGCCCAGCAATATCTTTTCCATTACATGCGGACAAAAATGGAATGAACCACGAAACACCCCAAGCACACAAAAGCTTTTCTTTCGTGTCATTTCGTGAGTTTCGTGGTTTGAATTATCCCATCCAAGATGAAAATTGAAGCCATTTTGACACCGGCGGAACTGTCCGCGCTGGCAAAACGTGATTTGCGCGACGCGGCCTGCGTCGTGTTCGACGTGCTGCGCGCGACGAGCGTGTTTGTGACGGCTTTGCACAACGGCGCGAAGGCCATCGTGCCGGTTTCAGAAATTGCCGACGCGCTGGCTCTCCGCCAAAAACAGCCGGAAGTTCTGCTCGGCGGCGAACGGGACGGCATGCGGATTCGCGCTGCGCAAAGCGGTGGCATTGATTTTGATCTGGGAAACTCGCCACGCGAATACACGGCCGAAAAAGTCCGAGGCAAAACCATTGTGAGCACCACCACCAACGGCACGCGGGCATTGCGCGCCAGTGCGCGCGCGAAGACGGTTTTGGCCGCTTCATTTTTAAACCTGACGGCCACGGCGGAATTCATCAAAAAAAAACAACCCGGGCAATTGGTGCTGGTCTGCGCCGGCACGCATGAGAATACGGCATTGGAAGACGTCTTGGCGGCGGGCGCGTTGTGTGACTTGCTCAACCGGAGGAGCGAGATCCCCGGCGAGCCAAACGATGAACAGAAGAAGCCCGACACGCGGGGACGCTCGCCCCGCCAAAATGCAGCCAGCAAATTTTCCGATTCGGCCGAAATGGCGCGTCGCGTTTATTTGCAGGCGAACCCGGACCTGGCGAATGCAATCCGCAGTTCGGAAAATGCGCGGCGCCTGTTATCTATTCCGGAACTGCGCGATGATGTGTCTTTTTGTCTGCAACGGGATGTTTATCCACTTATTGCCAGAATGGAAGCGGACGGCTCGGTGCGCAAACCATAGAATGCGTAAAAATGATCCGGCCCTGTACAGATTCCGATATCACGGAAATATTCAACATCATCAACGATGCCGCCCAGGCTTACCGAGGAGTGATACCTGCCGACCGGTGGCATGAGCCTTACATGCCGCTGGAGGAGTTAAAGGATGAAATCGCGCACGAAGTCAAATTCTGGGGATTCGAGGAGAATGGCCGGCTCGTTGGCGTCATGGGCATGCAACCGGTCAAGGACGTCACTTTAATCCGGCACGCTTATGTCAACACCGCAATGCGCAACCAGGGCATCGGCGGAAAATTACTGGCGCATTTGCTGGGACAAATAGACGGCAAAATTCTGGTCGGGACGTGGAAGGCGGCCGTCTGGGCGGTCCGGTTTTACGAGCAGCGCGGGTTCCAACTGACCGGTGAAGAAGACAAGAACCGGTTGCTCAAAACATATTGGAACATTCCCGAGCGACAGATTGAAACGTCGGTGGTGCTGGTTTACAAAGGCGTTCCATCCTGACCGGACCAAGGTCAGACGACAAATTCCAATTCCTGCCGGTGCGGAATCAGGCCGCGCTCGAAACCCTGCCCGAGGAACCGACGGATGGAGTCCCTGCCCCGTTCACCGTAATCGAGGGTCCAGTGGTTGACATACATTCCGACGAATTTATCAGCGAGGTCACGGCCCATGTCGCGCGCGAATTGCAAAGCGTGCTGCACCGCCTCGGCGCGGTGATCGAGGCTGAACTGAATGCTCGCGGTTAAAATATCGGAGATTTTCCGGCGAACATCCGGCGGAAATTTCTTGTGGATGACGTTTCCACCCAGCGGCAGCGGCAGACCGTCGTTTTGCCTGCCCCACCAGACACCCAGGTCTTCACAAACAACGAGGCCTTCATTTTGATAGGTCAACTGTCCTTCGTGGATGATGAGGCCAACGTCCGCCTGGCCGGAGCGGACCGCCTGGAAAATCCGGTCGAACGGCACGGCGACAAAATCAAATTCCCTTGAGCTTTTGCCAAGCCAGAGTTGCAGGGCGAGGAATGCGCTGGTCATCGTCCCGGGCACGGCGATTTTCTTTTTTGCGATTTCCTCGCGGGAAAATTTATTTTGGGCCACGAGCATCGGGCCATAACCGTCGCCCATACTCGCGCCGCTGGGCAGCAGCGCGTATTGGTCGCTCACGTAAGCGTAGGCGTGGAGGCTGACGGCGGTGATGTCGAGTTCCCCGCGCGCGGCGCGTTCATTGAGCGTCTGGATGTCCTGCAGGATGTGCTCGAAGCGAAAGCCCTGCGTCGGAATCAAATTCTTCGCCAGCGCATAAAACATAAAAGCGTCATCGGGATCGGGCGAATGGCCGAGCGTCAATATCGTTTGCTGCATGGCTGGAAATTACCTGACGTGATGCGCGAACGCGGCAAAATATTTTACGCTGGAACACGCAAGGTGCGCGAGTGCGGAACGCTAAGGAAAAACCAACAGAAGGAAAAACCGCTGACGGGGAACGAACGGGAGTTAAAATTCTACCACGACAAAGTCAGACAGGCTTTGCCGTAAAGACCGGTGGGCTGAGTCTTACCGTTTGACGCCGTAATGAAATCCGGTCGTGTCCTGATAGCCGAGGGGTATTTTGCTTTCAAACATCTCGCGCAACCTGGCGGCCAGACCAAAGATCAGCCAATTCACCGTCAGAACCGGTAATATAATTTTGCTCATCATGCTGGTTTGTAAGCATATATGGTGCCGGGCCCTTGGCCGGAATGAACATGTCCTCTGTAAAGCAAGCTTTGTCCAATATTCATACACACCGGTTGGAAGATTAGACATATCTGTCTTTTAGAGCCCTTTTTAGACCTATTTTGCCGGCTCATTACCTGCCGTTGATGGTTTGGGATAAACCAATGCGCTCTGCTGGAACTTCATTGACTTCAGGGTTTCGGGGTCCTAATTTCGCGGAACTAAGGCTAAATCAAACCTATGAAGAACGATTCAATTACCGAAGCTGGCCGTATGGACTCTGATGAGCAAAACCGCCCTGTCGCAGGCCGGTTGTTTAAATGGGGAATTGCGCTCTGGCTGATGGCGCTCGTAGCCGGTTGTCAGACTCAAGGCCCTCAATTTGGTGGAATTACGGAACAGACAAATGCCACTCCTGAAATCGTCGCTTTGCGAGAGGGTGACATTTTGAAAATCACCTTTCCCGGCACGACGGGTCTCGACACCACCCAGCAAATCCGGAGAGACGGTAAAATAACATTGCCGCTGGTCGGCGAAGTCCAGGCAGCCGGAATGAGCACTGAAGTCTTGCAGGCGAACCTGGTCAAATTGT
>Ga0265338_10010741_pt1 | contig 10687 bp, 7 predicted proteins | sample 42126metaG_FD_193579 | JGI IMG/M metagenome (GOLD analysis project Ga0265338, IMG submission 193579) | Rhizosphere microbial communities from Carex aquatilis grown in University of Washington, Seatle, WA, United States - 4-21-26 metaG | ecosystem: Host-associated > Plants > Roots > Rhizosphere >... | reverse complement strand
GTCGAACCCAAACTGATTGTCTTCGACGAACCGGTCAGCGCCCTTGACGTCTCCATTCAGGCGCAAATCGTTAACCTCCTTCAAGACCTCCAGCGTGACCGCCGCGTGGCTTACTTATTTGTCGCTCATAACCTCGCCGTCGTCCAGCGCCTCAGCCACCGCGTTATGGTCATGTACCTCGGCAAAATCGTGGAATCCGGCCCAGCCGGCGACGTCATTGCCACGCCTCAACACCCCTACACCCAGGCCTTGATTTCCGCGATCCCCCAAATCGATCCGGCCAGCCGACGCCAGCGAATCGTCCTGTCAGGCGAAATGCCATCGCCGCTTCGCCCCCCTGTCGGCTGTCCCTTCCACCCGCGATGCCCGCGCGCCGAGCCCGGATGCGCCTCCCAAGCCCCCGAATTTCGCGAAGTTCAGCCCGACCATTGGGCATCCTGTCATTTTGCGCCATTCACCTAAGGCGTATCCATGCAGTTGAGAGGGAAGCGACTGCGCGGTAGATTTTTGCGCAATGCGAGAAGTGAGGCGCGAGCATATCCGAAGCTGATCTGCAAGCGGCGAACGACGACGCATTTGCGCAAAAAGATCAAGCAGGCGCGACTGATTCAACTGCATGGTTATGCCTAATATCGACTCCGGGTTTTCGTCACAAACATTTGACTTGCCGAGGAAGCAAAATAAGGTTAGTAATAAGTCGTTATTGAGGCGGGGTGTGCCCGTCTAATGACTGATGGCATTTGAAGCATACATGAACATGTTCCAACCCGTGAGGGCCTCTTGAGTCGGCCCTTCTCTCCTCGTTCCTTTCCCTCGCCCGCCTCCTTCACGCGCGTCAATGGCAAAATCCGCGCCCGTGAAGTCCGCGTGATCGATGTCGACAAAAAACAGCTTGGCGTAATGTCCCTGCCCGATGCGATCAACATGGCACGCAGCAAGGGCGTCGATTTGGTCGAAATCGCCGCCAACGCCACCCCGCCGGTCTGCCGGCTTGTCGATTTTGGCAAATACCGCTACGAACTTGCCAAGCAGGACAAGGAGTCGCGCAAGCACCAGCACGCCAACAAGGTCAAGGAAATCCAGATCAGCCCCAACATTGACCCGCACGATTTCGGCGTCAAACTCCAGCACGCCACCAATTTCCTCTGCGAAGAAATGAAGGTCAAAGTCACCTTGCGCTTCCGCGGACGCGAAATGGCGCACAAGGAGTTTGGGTTTCAACAGGTCAACAAATTTGTCGATGCCTTGAATCCATTCGCCCATCCCGACGCCCCGCCCAAGCTCATTGGGAAAGGCATCAACGTCATGCTCAGCCCGCTGCCCCGGAACAAGCGCGCCAAGAACCCGAAGCAGCCCGAGCCCGGCGCCCCGCTCGACGATTCTGATTCCGATACCGCTACCGACGACACAGATGACGCCCCTATCAACGACCAGGAAAAGACCGCCGTCGCCGTCCAGCGCGACGAACCGGAAACCGGCGCTTTCGCAAACAGTCCCTTTGCCAATCTGGAAATCAAAGCCGGCGCGTAAACTCGCCCCTTGCAGCAGCCCGATGTGAGTCGGCTCTGACTGCTCCCTGCAGCATTGCCTTCTGTCATGCCTGGGCGGCTGTGAACTGGAAGGGATCGGGCGGCTCGTTCTCCACGGGGGTCATCATGGCGGCGCGGCGATATTTGTTTTGAATCTGGCGAACGAAAATGCTGCCTTGCTTGGCCACATCGGGCGGAAGCGCCTGCGGCAGCACGTTGTGGTCCAGCCAGAATGCCTGAATGGCTCTGACAATGTCTTCCAGTTTCCCTGCTTCGGAGGGTTTGGTCAGAAACGCGTTTGCTCCCAAAGTGTAGGCTGTCCTAACGTCTATGTCCTCGGCGGACGCGCTCAGGATAATCACCACCAACGTCGGCGCGGCGTGCGAACGAATCCATTTCAGAACTTCCAGCCCCATCACGTAGGGCAGCTTCAAGTCCAGCAGCGCCAGCGACGGCACCGGATATTTTTCGCGATCGGAGAAGATGCCGGCGCCGCTGAGGTAGTCGATCGCCTGCTGGCCGTCTCGAGCGATCTGCACGGGAATTGTGACACCCACTTTCTTCAGGGCGCGCTCGAAGAAGAACACATCGTTCTCGTCATCGTCGACGTAGAGGATCGTTTGCATGTTAGCCTTTTCTAAGTTGAATCCAAAAGCTGCTCCCGCGCCCCGGTTCTGAATGGAACCCCAAAGGCGCGTCCATTCGCTCCGCGGCTTTCCGCACAATGGTCAACCCAATGCCCGTGCCTTCGTATTCGGCAGCAGGGTGAATCCGCTCGAATAACCGAAAGATGCGCTCGTGGTCTTCGGGGGCGATCCCGATGCCATTGTCCTTGACCCATAAGAGAATGGAACCGTCCCCGACGTCTTCCGTTGAAATCTCGACTTCGGGAGTGGTTCCGGCGGCGACGAATTTCACGGCATTGCTCACCAGGTTGGAGATACATTGCGCCAGCAGCGCCGGGTTTCCGATGACCGTCGGAAATGGGCCGTGGGTTTTAATTTGGGGTTTGATGGTCGCCTCGTTGCCAACGGTCTCCACCACGTCATGCACCAAATGATCCAGATCGACGGCGCTCATCGGCAGTTTCAAATGGAGAACTCGCGTGTAGCTCAGGACATCCAATATCAGTTGGTCAAGACGAATCGCCGAGCGCGCGATCTGCTGCAGATAATGGACCCCCTGCGCGTCCAGTTTGTCGCTATATTCTTCGATCAGAACGGATGCAAACCCCTGCATGGCCCGCAACGGCGCGCGCATGTCATGCGAGACGCTGTACGAGAAGCCCTCCAATTCGCCAATCGTTTCGAGAAGCTGGGCCGTGCGGTCGGCAACGACATGCTCCAGTTCCATGGCGTGCCGGCCAATCGCGTTTTTCGCCGTCAATAACGCCAATTCGCCTTGCTTGCGCTAGGTGATGTCCCGGATGTTGCATTGAATGACCTTGCGTCCAGCTTCATCGTAGAGGTTGCTCACAAACTCGACCTGGCGGGTTTGCCCCGTTTTGTTCTGAAGCGGCAGGTCCTCGTAACGAATGAAATGCTTATGCTGCAACTCGAGGAAGGCCGCCTGGCTGGCTTTTTCGTCCTTCAGCAACCCAATTTCCCACAGCTCCTTGCCGAGCAGCTCGGCGTGCGTGTAGCCCAGCAATTCCGTCATAAAGGGATTGGAATCCGTGATCTTGCGGCTGTCGGGATCGACAATGAGAATGCCATCCCGCGCCGCTTCAAAAAGCCGGCGGTATCGGAGTTCGGTCGAGCGGATGGAGCACTGCGCCTGCCGGCATTCGGTGATATCCTCGATGGAAAGCAGGATTCTCTGGAGGTGATCCACCTGGCGTCCGCTCAACCGCATCGTTCGGGTTCCGATGTTCTCAAAGGTGTGCGTCACCTCGAAGTTCTTGAAAAAGGTCTTTTGCGGCAGGACCTCTTCCAAAAGCGTGCGCAGCGCCGGAATATTCCATTGGCCATTGCCGATTTCATAGACCCGCTTATTCATCGCCTGGCTCCGGTCGACCTTGAAACATTTGCAGAACGACTTGTTGGCCGTGACGACGGACAGGTCCTGATCGAGCACCAGCAGCGGCGGCACTTCATCGATGACAGCCGCGGCGTAATCCACCGGCGCAAGCTCCGGTTGTCCCGGCAGAGAATCTCGCTTGGGATGGATTTGTGCGCTCTGCTTCTTCGCGGCGCTCCCACCCGTCTTGAGTCCCGCGCGCAAGCGAGGGCTGCGGATTGTTTTTCGCAGGATCATTTTTGAATGCCTGCAACCGGGTTACCATCGAATGTCATACATAGTTTCATGCGTGTCTCTCCGTGTCTTCGTCTCGCCCGAACGTTCCCGCCTTCCGTGGACGATTAGAAGGAAAGAGGTCCGAACGCGACAAATTTACCCGCCGCCGCAAACCGTTGAAATCAGGTGTTATCCCCATTGGCTGTCAACCTGGTAGGGCGGCGCTGGGTCGCGGCCCCGATTAAGAAGATCCCCGGGAAGCCGCACATAACCTCACATACGCTCACATAGACGCACATAAAAACACCAAAAACCCCACTCCCGGCACATAATTACACCTCAGACGCACATTTTGGCCGGTGACATGCGACAAGGGGCAGGTGATCCGCCTTCGCCGGAAGCGCAGCCGCCTTCCCCCCCCCACAAATTAAACTGTCAAAGAACAAATCCCCGTTGCCCAAACGAAATCAAAGTCGCACAGGAGCGAACCCCTGTAAAGGGATTTATATGGGATTTTTGAACAGGAGACAACGGAGAGAACGGAGGGCTGCGACTCGCTGAATGATATCGGAAAGCATGGCAGACCCCCGCCACTGGCGGCAGATTTGCGCATCCGCGGATTGGCGGGTTGACTCGTCGAAAACGGGCGCTCGCCATGGAACGATGGAGGCGATACAAACAAACGCGACCAAAATGATTACAACACGGCCTTACAGCGACACGATCGTCGCGCGGATCAAGCGTGAACCTAAATTTGCGCGGCTGCTTTAGACATCGAAATTGACAGTCGCAACAAACAGTTGCTGAGCTTGCGATTAGAAGACGACTCGGTGTCTCAACAGCCGGCCGGGCTTATCAAGAATCGCGACGAATTGCTTAAAATAACGGACGAAGAGTTTTTGGCATACTCCGAGGAACAGCGAAAGGCGCTGGCGACGAAATACTCAGCCACTGGACAATAGCCCGCGAAAAGGCGCAGAACCCCGTTACCTGGCTCTCCTCAGTTCTCTCTGTTGCCTCATGTTCAAATCCACCACCATTCCTCTGCCTCCGTGTTTCGCGTTCTTTAGCATATTTCGCGGGCAGAAATCAGAATCCGTGCCATCGGGGCTATCCGTGGTCAAAAATATTCCGGCCTAAGTGGCATACAGTCTCTATGTGGCTACCACCCCAACCGCATTCTATGCCACAATCCGGGCCATGAGTAGCAGCCAACTCACAAATAACGGGCGGGCGATTGGCACGGGCTTGCGCGCGGCGACCATGCGCCAAGTCCGCGCATTCAACGACTAAGATTCACGATATGACACGGTTTTTCACACCAGGTTCACTCGAAAAAAGCGGGCGTAGGAATCATCCCCCCGGCGCGTCCCAAATGTTCTTGCAGCGAAGCTGTATCGGATCATCCTCTTGACATGAGCGCCGCCCAAATTGATGAATTGACCCCGCCGAGACCGCTGCGTTTATGGCCCGGCGTGGCGGCGGTGGCTTTGCAGTGGGTGATTCGGTTTGGCGTGCCTGTCGTCTTTCCCGATGCCCTTGCGTTCGCTGTCATTGGGGGATTGGCCTGCGCGCTGGTTGTCGTCGTGTGGTGGCTGTTGTTCAGCCGGGCGCGTTGGTTCGACCGCGTGGGCGCCATCGCGCTGATGGTCGCCGCCGAATTTGCGACTCCACGGTTGCTGGATGTGTCGATTGCGACGGGGATGATGGGGCTGATGTTCACCATCTACTCCATCCCGGTTTTGTGCCTGGCGTTTGTCCTCGCGTTAGCGCTCACCCGCAGTTTGCCGGGCGGGCTTCGGCGGACGGCGGTGGCGGCGACGATCCTGCTCGCGAGCGGAGTGTGGGCGCTGCTGCGGACGGATGGCATGACGAGCGCCGGGGCGCAGCTTGCATGGCGCTGGTCCAAGACCCCTGAGCAGCGGCTCCTGGCGCAAGCCGAGGAAAAGCAAACACCGGCGACGAAAGCTGCGTTAGCCGCGCCACAGGGCGCCGACTGGCCCGGGTTTCGCGGGCGCGATCGCGACAGCGTCGTTCGCGGCGTGCGGATTGGGACAAATTGGTCGGAGTCGCCGCCCGTCCAGATGTGGCGTCGCCCGGTTGGGCCGGGCTGGTCGTCCTTCGCGGTGCGCGGCAATTTATTTTACACCCAGGAGCAACGCGGTGACGAGGAGGACGTCGCATGCCAGGAGTTGGCGACAGGCGCGCCGGTGTGGCGGCACAGCGACGCGGTGCGGTTCTGGGAATCCAACGCCGGCGCCGGGCCGCGCGGGACGCCGACCCTCAGCAACGGTCGCGTCTACACTTTTGGCGCCACGGGAATCCTGAATGCGCTGGACGCCACGAACGGCGCGGTCGTATGGACGCGCAACGTGGCGGCGGACACGGAAACGAAGGTTCCAAAATGGGGCTTCTCCAGTTCGCCTTTGGTGGCTAATGACATTGTCATCGTCGCCGCCAGTGGCAAGCTGGCCGCTTACGATCTGGCCACGGGCAAGTCGCGCTGGTTTGGCCCCGTTCGTGGCGGAAGCTATAGCTCGCCGCATTGGGCGAGCATTGACGGAGTCGCGCAAGTCCTGTTGCTCAACGACGCCGGGGCGATAAGCATTGCGCCGGCCAGCGGGGCGCTGCTCTGGGAGCAAAGTTGGCGCGGCTTTTCCATCATACAGCCGGCGCTGACTGCGGATGGCGACGTGTTGGCGAGCACATCCGACGGCGGGGGGGGAGGAGGAACAGGGGTACATCGGCTCGCGATCGCGCACGGGGCTGGCGGATGGACCGTCCAGGAGCGGTGGAAGTCCATCGGGCTGAAACCGTATTTCAACGATTTTGTGGTTCACAAGGGCCACGCCTTCGGGTTCGACAACAGCCTTTTAAGTTGCATCGACCTCCAGGATGGCAAGCGCGTGTGGAAGGGTGGGCGCTACGGCAACGGGCAGTTGGTCTTGTTGGCGGATCAGGATCTGTTGCTAATCGTTTCGGAAACGGGTGAGCTGGCGCTGGTCGCTGCGACGCCCGATGACTTCAAGGAATTGGCGCGGTTTCGAGCGATAGAGGGCAAAACGTGGAATCATCCGGCGTTGGCCGGGGACGTCTTGTTGGTTCGGAACAGCCAGGAGATGGCGGCGTTCCGGATGCCGCCCGCAAGCAGGTGAGGCCCTGACTGAACATGACGTCGGAATCATTTGCGCTTGGTAGGGCGACGCTCCCGCGGAGCCGCGGCGTTGAGAAGGGAGGTTCATTGGCAGCCTCGCCCTACCCTCAAATTTAGCATGGCTACGAACCGGTCACTCTGGGCTGGTCGGTGGGCGCTTTTTCCATTCGACCTTGGGCGGTTCCGGCAAGCCCTGGGCGCGAAGGGCGGTGCGAAAATGAGTTTTGGCGACCTTGACGAGGTCCGCGGCGCCGCGTCTGGCGACGAATTCCTTGGCGACGGCGTCGACCGCAGCGGAGGCGCCTTTGGGAAATACGGTATCGAATTGTTTGCCCAAGTGGCTCAGCCGCGTGACGAATTCGTTACGGGCGAGGATGGAGGCCGCCGCGACGGCCAAGTCTGCCTCGGCCTTGTGGCGCTGGACCAATTCCAGGCTGCGCCCCATTTTCATGAGCGCGCTGGCGACGGTGGATTTGTCGTATGCGAATTGGTCGCTAATGGCGCGAACGGGCGGGGGAATCATGCGCGCCGATTGGCCCATGAGATTCTCGATTACGCGGGCATGACCCCATGCGAGCAACGTGTTGACGCTGCGCATTTTTTGATAGAGGCGGTTATACGCTTCATTGCCGATGGGCACGACGGAATGGACGCAGCCGGGCGTTTCGCGGATCAACTTCGCAAGCTCTGCGATACGGCGGTCGCTCGAAATGTTTTTCGAATCCTGGATGCCCGCGCCTTTCCATGCCGCCAGCACGGATTCGTTGACGTAGACGCCGGCGACGCACAGGGGGCCAAAAAAATCGCCCTTGCCGCTTTCGTCCACGCCGATGCGCGGGTCCAGCAATTCCGGGTTGAGGATGGTTTCGTAGCCGAGTTTGACCTGCTGCAGGATTTTCGGTTCGAGGACGAATTCCACGAAATCGCGCGCGCCCTTTCCCTGGATGACGAGCTTGCCGCTGAGGTAAAGCACAAGATTCACCTTTTCCTTCTCGGCGCCGAAGCGGGCGTGAGGGACTTCGCGAAAAAGAAAATCGTTGGCGCGCAAATACTGCTCGAGGTCCGCCGCTTGCGCGTCGGTGAGCTTTTGCGTGAAAGTGCTCGGCGGATTCACGGCGCAAAGGTACAAACAAACCGTGCGCGCGGCAATTCACAAGGCGTCTCCAAAGTTGATCAGCGGCCGAATAGTCCGCTGGTTTGGGGTCAACCAGCGCGATCTGCCCTGGCGGCGGACGCACGACCCGTATGCGATCTGGATTTCCGAAATCATGCTGCAACAGACGCAGGTCAAGACGGTCATTCCCTATTACGAACGCTGGATGCGCGAGTTGCCGACCATCGCCTCGTTCGCGGCCGCAAAGTCTCAACGCGTCCTCAAACTGTGGGAGGGTCTGGGTTATTATCGCCGCGTCCGCAACGCGCAAGAGGCGGCGGAATTGGTTGTGCGCGATTTCGGCGGCCATTTCCCGACGAAATTCGACGATGTGCTGGCGCTGCCGGGCATTGGCCGATACACGGCGGGAGCGATATGCAGCCTGGCTTACAACGCGGCGACGCCGATCCTCGATGGCAACGTGATTCGGGTGCTGTGCAGGGTTTACGCGATTGGCGGCAATCCGCGCGACAAGAAGGTCAACGCGCGGCTTTGGGAACTGGCCGGAGAGTTGGTCGCGTCCGCGAAGGATCGCTCGGCGCTGAACCAGGGATTGATGGAGTTGGGCGCGCTGATCTGCGCGCCGCGCGAGCCCAAGTGCAAGGCGTGTCCGCTGGCTGCGACGTGCGCCGCGCGAGAGCAGGGCAGGGTAGAGGCGTTTCCGATGCTTAACAGCCCGCCCCCGCCAACCAGCCGCAAATTTGCGGCTTATATCGTGCGGCGCGACGACCATTACCTGGTCAGGCAACGGCCCGCCCATCAGGTGAACGGCGGGCTGTGGGAATTCCCGAACGCGGAGGGCGGGCATCCGTCGGAATTTCATATTCTTGACGCGGAGCCGGTGTGGCGGATTCGGCATTCCATAACGCGTTACCGGATTTTGCTGGAGGCTTTTTCGGCGCGCCTTGCCAACGGCGAGGCGCCGGCCGGGGCGCGCTGGCGAACGCTGGCGCAACTGGACAAGCTGCCCCTGGCCAGCGCGCATCGGAAGATTTTGGAGCTAGTCAAAAGCAGGGAGGCGGGCGATACTGCGCCATGCCCGAGGCGCTTAAAGGCTACATGAAAGTGGTGGGAAGAAAAGGGGAGCCAAAGTGGGACGTGCTGAGGATCGATCCCATGCAAAGGATGATGATCGAACTGCGGCGCGGCCGCCCCTTTATTCCAAAGGGCGTTTGGCGGTTTCGGAGTTTCGATGAGGCAGACGAATGGACTCGGAAAATGCTGACGAGGTAAAGGAGCCCAGACCGAAAAGGGGACAAGACTCGTTGATTTTCTGAGCGGCACGAGCAGGCCGCTGATTTGTTCTACAGGCTTTGTTTTGTGGCATTTATTTCTTCCATTTGTGCTTGGGAAATGTCAAAGTCCGCGATAATGAAAGGATTTGCCCTCGTCCCCTGTTTTTGTGCGCTGGCGCTGAGTCTTCGCGCAGACCCTCCAACGATCATTTCCCAACCGCAGGACGCAACAGCCAACGTGGCGTCAGCAGCCGATTTCACTGTGACGGCGAGCAACGCCGCGGCCTATCAGTGGCGGACCAACGGAACGCCTGTTCCAGACGGGACAAACGCCATGCTGGAGTTGGATAACGTGACGACGCCGTGGAACGTCGATGTCGTCCTGACCTCCGCCGACAACCAGACTGCCAACAGCCGGACGGCGACGTTGACGCTCGTTCCGGGCACGGTGGTGGCGCTGGCCATTTCGACCTTTCCAAACGGCGGCACGAGCAACCTGGTCATTCAGCTTTTCGATCACGATAAGCCGGCGACGGTGGAGAACTTCCTGCATTACATCACGTCGGGCGCCTACTCGAATATGTTCTTTGATCGATTGGTCCCGAACTTCGTGTTGCAGGGCGGCGGCTATTTTGTCAGCGGCACAAAGTCGAAGGCTCTGGCCGTCGGATCGATTTCGCAGACATACGCGTCCGATGGGGCTTTCCCGCTATACGTTGTCAATGAGTTTGACTCGGGGCCGCTCATTCATAATCGCCGCGGGACGCTGGCCATGGCAAAGAAGGCCGGAGATCCGGACTCAGCGCAGAACGCATTCTTCATCAATCTTGCCGACAATATGCCCAACTCAATGAACGGGGCCGATCTGGACGAACAGAACGGAGGATTTACGGTGTTTGGGCGCGTTGTGAGCGACACCAATGTGCTTGGTTTTTTTAATTCGCTGCACAAGCAGGGAGGCGGAATCTTCGACGAATCGGACTATGATCCGGCTCCGCAGTTTACGGATTTGCCGGTCAATAACAGCGGCTTTTTCATTCCGGTTAACGGGAACTTGTTTTACGGAGATTTCGGCACAAACGGATTGCCTGCCCGGGACACCAACCTTCCCTCTGTGAGAATCACATACATCGACACCAACACAAGCGACATAATCGTTCACGGCGTCTCCACGGACGATGTCGCAATCGCGCGAAACTTCGCCGTTATCCTAAGCGGCAAGGGAACAGTCACGGCTACGATGACCGGATCGACGAACTGGAGCGCTGATTGCGGCGTTCTCGCCGCCGGAGGCTGGGAAGCGCAAGTCGATACACAAGATGGCGCCGGCAACCGCGCATCGTTTCGGCCGGGATCCGCTGTATCAAATGTGGTAGCGGTC
>Ga0265338_10010740_pt1 | contig 10687 bp, 10 predicted proteins | sample 42126metaG_FD_193579 | JGI IMG/M metagenome (GOLD analysis project Ga0265338, IMG submission 193579) | Rhizosphere microbial communities from Carex aquatilis grown in University of Washington, Seatle, WA, United States - 4-21-26 metaG | ecosystem: Host-associated > Plants > Roots > Rhizosphere... | reverse complement strand
CAGCAGCTCCTGCAGCAGCGCCGCCGCCGCCGGGGAGAATCCGAGCTGCAGCGACCGTTCCGCCGCCCCCAGGCGCAGGATCCACCCGCCCGGGGCCGGCGCGCCCTCGCCGGCGCGCATCAGTGGAGCCGCCACCGGCCGCGCGGCCGGCTGGGCGCCGGCCGACCCGCCCAACAGCGCACCGGCGACCAGCGCGATCGCGAGGGGTTTCGACAACAAACCGTGCATGCGTTTCGCGAGATTGCGGTGGGTGTCCCGCCATGGCAAGCCTGCCTCGGCCTACAATCAAACCGGAGCCCTGTAACAGGTTAAGACTCGCGTCGGCGGCGGCGTTCGCCCTTAATCGCCGGCGAAAGTTCATCGTTTTACCCCACCCATTCAACATGAGTATCGCCGTCATCATGCTCCTGGTCCTCGTCGTCCTCGTCGTCGTGCTGTTCTTCTCCGTGGTCGGCATCTACAACCGGCTCGTCGCCCTGCGCAACCGGTTCAAGAACGCCTTTGCCCAGATCGATGTGCAGCTCAAACGCCGCTACGACCTGATCCCCAATCTGGTCGAGATCGCCAAGGGCTACCTCAAGCACGAGCGCGAGACCCTGGAAAACGTCATCAAGGCCCGCAACATCGCCCTGGCCGCCTCCCAAGCCGCCGCCGCCAACCCCGCCGACGCGGGCGCGGTCAAGAGCCTCGTCGGGGCCGAGACCGGCCTGGCCGGCGCGCTCTCGCGGCTGATGGTCGTCGCCGAGCAGTATCCCGACCTCAAGGCCAACCAGAACATGATGCAGCTGAGCGAGGAGCTCACCTCGACCGAGAACAAGGTGTCCTTCGCGCGGCAGGCCTACAACGACGCCGTGATGATCTACAACACCACGCGTGAGACCTTCCCCAATGTCATCTTCGCCGGCATGTTCGGCTTCCTCGCGGCCCAGCTCTTCCAGATCGAGGACCAGGCGCAGCGCGAGGCCCCCGCCGTAAAGTTCACCTGAGCCAAGAGTCGAGGGACGAGCGCCAGCTGGCGACTGACCCCTCATCCCTCCGGCCTTTCCGCCTGGCGTTGGCTCTCGACTCTCGACCCTCGACACAAATGCAGAACACCACCGCCTTCGGCCTCGCCGGCCAGCGCATCGCCCGTGAACTCGGCACCGTGCGCGGCATCGTGGTCCGCTCCCGCTCCGTGGTCGGCAACATCGGGGCGGGACTCCAGACGCTCTTCGGCGGGGACATCACGATCTACACCGAGCTCTGCGAGCATGCCCGGCAGGACGCCTTCGAGCGCATGTGCGCGCACGCCAGCGGCCTCGGCGCCAACGCCGTCATCGGCGTCCGTTACGACGCCACCGACATCGCCGCCGGCGTCACCGAGGTGCTCTGCTACGGCACCGCGGTGATCGTCGAGCCGGCCCCCGGCACTTGACTTCCGCTCTCCACCCGCGCGTGGCGGCCAGCGCGCTCCCCCTGACCTCTGGCGTCTGACCTCTGTCCTCTGATCATGGACTTTTTCGAGGCCCAGCAACTCGCCCGCCGGCGCACCTCGCACCTCGTCGCGCTGTTCGCGCTCGCCGTGCTCGGCACGATCGTCCTCAGCTATGCGGCCGCCATGGCGTTCTATAACTTCCACCGCGCGCGCCAGGCGGGCGCGTTCGACGAGGCGGTGTGGTTCGATCCCCGGGTCCTGGCCGCCGCCGCCGCCGGCACCGTGGCCGTCGTCGGCCTCGCCTCGCTCTACAAATGGGCCTCGTTCCGCGGAGGCGGCTCCGTCGTCGCCGAGAGCGTCGGCGGGCGGCGGGTCGACCCGCACACGACCGACCTGCACGAGCGCCGCCTGCTCAATGTCGTCGAGGAGATGGCCATCGCCTCGGGCGTGCCCATTCCCGCGGTCTATGTGCTCGACCAGGAACCGTGCCTCAATGCGTTCGCCGCCGGTCTCACCACCAGCGACGCCGTCGTGACTGTCACCCGCGGCACCCTCGAGAAGCTTTCCCGCGACGAGCTGCAGGGCGTCGTCGCGCACGAGTTCAGCCACATCCTCAACGGCGACATGCGGCTGAACGTGAAGCTCGCGGCCATCGTGTTCGGCATCCTCGTGATCGCCCTGATCGGCCGGGGCATCCTGCGCGGCTTCGGCCGCGGCCGGGTGAGCAGCCGCGGGAAGGGCGGCGGCGCCGCGCTGGCCATCCTTGCCGCCGGCCTGGCCCTCATGCTCATCGGCTACGTGGGCTATTTCTTCGGCCGGCTGATCCAGGCCGCCGTCTCCCGTCAGCGCGAGTTCCTGGCCGACGCCTCGGCCGTCCAGTTCACCCGCAACCCCGGCGGCATCGGCGGCGCGTTGCGCAAGATCGGCGGCTACGCCCTGGGCTCCCACCTGGCCGCCGACAAGGCCGCCGAGATCGGCCATTTTTTCTTCGCCCAGGGGTTCAGCGCCCCGCTGTTCGACGGCCTCTGGGCCACCCATCCGCCGCTGCCGCTGCGCATCCGCGCCATCGACCCGCAATGGGACGGCAGGTTTTTCCAGCCGCCCGAGAAGGTCGATGTGGCGCGCGAGTCGTTCGTGCAGGCCGGTCTGACCACGGCGCACCCCGAGGTGTTCGGGCGCATCTTCGCGCCGGCCGCCCTGGGCGCGATCCCGCCCGTGATGACCGCGATCTCGGCCGCGGCCGCGGTCGCCGCCGTCGGCACGGTCACGTCCCGCCATGTCGACTACGCCCGGGACCTGCTCGACCGCCTGCCGGCGCGCCTGCAGGCCGCCGCCCGATCCGCCCGCGAGGCCCCCGCGCTGATCTACGCCCTCCTCTCCGGATCCGGCAACGAGCCCGACGACCAGACCGCCACGGTGGTGACCAGCCGCGCCGGCGCGGACGCGCTTAGCCTGGTCCGCGAATTGCTCCCCGCCTGCGCGCCGGTCGCCGTGGCCTCCCGCCTGCCCCTCGCCCAGCTTGCCCTGCCCGCCCTGCGCCAGCTGTCCGCGGCGGAACAGGCGGCCTTCGCCGGCACCTGCCAGGCGCTGATCGAGGCGGACCGCCAGCTGTCGTGCTTCGAATTCGCCGTGCAGAAGGTCGTTCTCCGGCATCTCCAGCGCGCCAGCGCGCCGGCGGCCGTGCCGGTCCAGCTCTACTCGTTCAACGCCGTGGCCGCCGAGATCGCCGTGCTCCTCTCCGCGCTCGCCTGGGCCGGCGCCACGCAGGGCCCGGAGCAGGCCGACGGCACCGTCGAGGCCGACGCCGGGGCTGCGGAGGCCGCGTTCCGCGAGGGCGCCGGCCAGCTCAAGCTCATCGAGGCCCGTCTCGCGCTGCTCCCGCCGGACGCCAGCGACTTCGCCCGCGCGGATGCCGCGCTCGACCGCCTGGCCGGCGCGTCATTCCCCATCAAGCAGCGTCTGCTGCTGGCCTGCGCTCACGTCGTGAGCCATGACCGGCAGATCCGGGCCGAGGAGGGCGAGCTGCTCCGCGCCTTCGCCGACACCCTCGACTGCCCCATGCCGCCCCTGCTCGACGAACTCGCCGCCTGAATCGGACGCGGTTCGCCGCCGCCGCCCGCTTCCGTGCGGGCCCCGCGACCCGGCTACGCCACGGCCCCGCCCCCGGCCCATCGCCTCGCGACGGACCGCGGCGCCCCGGGGGCCGAGACCCCGGTGAACCTCAGTCGACCTTGCGGTACTTGTCCGGCGGGATCTTGAAGCGATGGCCGGAGTCGAGGTCGGTGAAAATGTGCCAGGGCTCGTCACTCGCCCGATGGACCGCGACCTCCAGCACCTGACCGCGATCGTAGTGGTATTCCTCCGACTCGATCAGATGATCAGCATGCTCGACCGCCTCACCGATTTCCCCGCTGTGGTTCTCCAGGATCTCAATTTTCCAGTGCATGGGAGTTATGGGGTTTAACCAACGCGGCGGACCAGGCCGCCAACGCGCCGCCCATGTTGCGGCCGGTCGGTTCCGGGTCAAGTCTGGCCGCCCGGAAATCGCCCGCGACCCCGCCAGATCGGCTTCGACATCGGCGCCCGCCCGGCCTAGGGATGGTCCCCAGTTCGCGCTCCCATGCTCGTCATCCACGTCCAGGTTCACGTAAGGTCCGAGTGCGTCGCGGCTTTCAAAGCCGCCACCCTCGCCAATGCCAGCCAGAGCGTCCGCGAGCCCGGCGTGGCCCGCTTCGACGTGGTCCAGCAGGCCGACGATCCCACCCGTTTCGTCCTCGTCGAGGCCTACCGCACGCCCGCCGGCCATGCCGCCCACCGGGAGACGCCGCACTACCGGGCCTGGCGCGACGCCGTCGAGCCGATGATGGCCGAGGCCCGCACCAGCGTGCGGTTCGCCGCCGTCTTCCCGGACGACGCCGGCTGGTAGCCTCCGCCCATGCGCTTCGAGATCGCCACGCCCGCCCGCATCGTGTTCGGCGCCGGCGCGCTGCGCGACGCTGGCGGCGCCGCCAGCGAATTCGGCCGCCATGCGTTCGTCGTGACCGGACACGATGCGCGCCGGGCCGCTCCCCTGCTCGAGCTGCTCGCCGCCGCGCGGGTCGCCACCACGGTCCAGGCCGTCCCGGGCGAACCCACCGTCGACGCCGTCGTCGCCGCCACCGCGCAGGCCCGCGCCGCCGGGTGCGACTGCGTCATCGGCCTGGGCGGCGGCAGCGTCCTCGACGCGGCCAAGGCCGTCGCCGTCCTCCTGGCCAATCCGGGCGACGTCCTCGACTACCTCGAGGTGATCGGGAAGGGGCGCCCGCTGAGCCGGCCGGGCGTCCCGTGTATTGCTATCCCCACTACCGCCGGCACCGGGGCCGAGGTGACGCGCAACGCCGTCCTGGCCTCGCCCGCGCACCAGCTCAAGGTCAGCCTGCGCAGCCCGTTCCTGCTGCCCCGCCTCGCGCTGGTCGACCCCGCCCTGACCCGCGGCCTCCCGGCCCCGCTCACCGCGGCCACCGGCCTCGACGCGCTCACCCAGCTCATCGAGCCCTACGTCTCCGCCCGGGCGAATCCCTTCGCCGACGGCCTCTGCGCCGAGGGGCTGCGGCGGGTCGCCCGCGCGCTCCGGCCGGCGTTTCGCGACGGCGCCAACGACGCCGCGCGCCACGACATGGCCCTGGCCAGCCTGTTCGGCGGCCTCGCGCTGGCCAACGCCGGGCTCGGGGCGGTCCACGGGCTGGCCGCGCCCATCGGCGGCCGGTTCCCCGCGCCGCACGGCGCCGTCTGCGCCGCGCTGCTCCCGGCGGTCATGGAGGTCAATCTGCGCGCCGCGCGGGCGCGCACGCCCGACGCCGGGACGGCCGGCCGCTACACCGAGGTCGCGCGCCTGCTGACCGGGGACCCCGCGGCCACCGCGGACGCCGGCGTGCTCTGGGTGCGCACGCTGGTCGCCGATCTGCGCATTCCCGGCCTGCGCGCGTACGGCCTCGAGCGCGACCACTTCGCCGCCCTCGCCGCCCAAGCCGCCGCCAGCAGCAGCATGAAGGCCAATCCCCTGGCGCTCACGCCGGAGGAATTGGCCGAGATCCTGGACCAGGCGCTCTAGGGCGCCGGGCGCCCGACCGGTTTACGAACCCGGCTCGGTCTTCTCGCCGGACTGCTTCCAGCCGCTGATGCCGGGCGAGAAATGCCGCACATTCATGTAGCCGAGCTTTGCCGCCGCGGCGGCCGCCGCCTGGTAGGCGGTGCATTTCTCGCCGCCGCAGTAGGCGACCACCAGCTGGGACTTGTTGGCCGGCAGCAGGCTGGCGAGGTGGTCCTTGTTGGCGGCGAAATCGATCGCGCCGGGAATGTGGCCGGATTTGTAGCTGTCGCTGCCGTTGGCGTCCAGCAGCACGACCGACTTGCCCGCGATCGCCTGCTTGAGCTCGTCCTGCGAGATCGCCGGATACGGGTTGGCCGCGAAGGCCGCGGCGTTGATCAACAGAAATAGCGGGAGGCTGCCGAGCAGTTTTCTCATGGTAGGTCACCGGTACCCGCGCCGGCCGGATTTTCAAGCGCCGCCGGCCGATTCCCCGCCGCCCGGCCTCACGGCGCGATCACCCCGGCATGCTGCAACTTGGCCACCTTGGGTCGGATGACCAGCCGGCAGTATCCGGCGGATGGATTCTTGGCGAAATAGTGCTGGTGGTGCTCCTCCGCCGGGTAAAACGTCTGCAGCGGCGCGATCGCGGTGACGATCGGCTGGGTGAGCCCCGCCTGGGCCGCGGTGCGGCTGCGCTCGGCCGCCGCCTGCTGGGCCGGGTCGGCGGTCAGGATGATCGAGCGATACTGGGTGCCCTCGTCGCCCCCCTGCCGGTCCGGCGTGGTCGGGTCGTGGGACTGCCAGAAGATGTCCAGCAGCTTCGCGTAGCTGATCACCGCCGGGTCGAACTCGATCCGCACCACCTCGGCGTGGCCGGTCGTGTCCGTGCACACCTGCTCGTAGGTCGGATGCTCCGTGTGGCCGCCGGCATAGCCGCAGACGACCGACTTCACCCCGGGCACGCGGTCGAAGACGGCTTCCATGCACCAGAAGCAGCCACCGCCCAGCACTGCGAACTCCGTCGAGGTCTTCATGGATTCCTTTCCCCGGGCCGGGATGAGGATCGCCCCCGCGATTCCCCCGGCGGCCAGCAGCCAAAGTATCGGTTTCATGTCCATGGGAGACGAAAGCCAGCTTCGGCATTCCCGCAAGGCCCCGCCGGCGGTGCGCCGCCCGGCCGGAGGTCATCCCCGCGTCAGGTGGCGGTACTTGATCCGGTGGGGGCGGTCGGCGTCGTGGCCCTTGCGCCGGCGGAAGTCCTCCAGATAGGCGGAGTAATTCCCCGGAAACCAATGGACCTGGCTGTCGCCCTCGAAGGCGAGAATGTGCGTCGCGACGCGATCGAGGAACCAGCGGTCATGGGCCACGATCAGCGCGCAGCCGGCGAAATTCTCCAGGCCCTCCTCGAGCGCCCGGATCGAGTTCACGTCCAGGTCGTTCGTCGGCTCATCCAGCAGGATGACATTGGCCCCCGCCTTGAGGACCCGCGCGAGATGGACGCGGTTGCGCTCCCCGCCGGAAAGCACGCCGACCTTCTTTTGCTGGTCGGCGCCGGTGAATCCGAACTGCGCGCAATAGGCGCGGGAATTGACCGTCCGCCCGCCGAGATCCAGCAGATCCTGCCCGCCGCTGATCGTCTCCCAGATGGTGGCGCCGCCCGGCAGGCTGTCGCGCGATTGGTCGACGTACGCGAGCTTGACCGTATCCCCGATGCGCAGCGTGCCGGCGTCGGGCGTTTCCGCGCCCACGATCAACCGGAAGAGCGTCGTCTTGCCCGCGCCGTTGGGGCCGATGACCCCGACGATGCCGCCCGGCGGCAGGGAGAAGTTCAGCCCCTCGAACAGCAGGTTGTCGCCGAACGCCTTGGCCACCCCGGCCGCCTCGACCACGAGCCGGCCCAGCCGCGGGCCGGGCGGAATGAGGATTTCGAACTCGCCCGCCTTCTCGGCCACGTTTTCCTGCAGCATCCGTTCGTAGGCGTTGAGGCGCGCCTGGCCCTTCGCCTGGCGGGCCTTGGCGGACGAGCGGATCCAGTCGAGCTCCCGCGCCATCGCCTTCTGGCGCCGGTCCTCCGTGCGCTGCTCGGTGGCCAGCCGGGCCTGCTTCTGTTCCAGCCAGGAGGAGTAGTTGCCGCGCCACGGCAGCCCGTGACCGAAATCGAGCTCGAGGATCCAGCCGGCCACGTTGTCCAGAAAGTACCGGTCGTGCGTGACGGCGATGACCGTCCCGGCGTAGCGCTGCAGGTGCTGTTCGAGCCATTGCACCGTCTCGGCATCGAGATGGTTCGTCGGCTCGTCGAGCAGCAGGATGTCGGGCTTCTGCAGCAGCAGGCGGGCCAGCGCGACCCGCCGCCGCTCGCCGCCCGAAATGGCGCCCACGGACAGATCGGGGGGCGGGCAGCGCAGGGCGTCCATCGCCTGTTCCACCTGCGCGCCGACATCCCACGCGCCGAGGCGTTCGATCTCTTCTTGCAGCTCGCCCTGGCGCTGCTGCAACCGCGCCTTCGCCGCGTCGTCGGCCCCGTCGCCGGGCTCGTCCCAAGTCGCGTTGTACGCTGCGACGAGGTCGGTCAGCGCCCGCACGCCCTCCTCGACGCACTGGCGCACGGTCTTGCCGGCATCGAGCTGCGGCTCCTGCGCGAGCAGGCCCACCGTGTAGCCCGGATCGACATGGACGTGCCCGTCGAACTCCCGTTCGACGCCGGCGAGGATCCGCAGGAGCGTGCTCTTGCCCGAGCCGTTGAGCCCCAGCACGCCGATTTTTGCGCCGTAGAAGAACGACAGGCTGATGTCGCGGAGGATCGGCTTCCGCTCGATCGTCTTCGAGACGCCGATCATCGAGAAGATGACTGTGGGTTCCTCCGGGTTGGCCATGCCGTGCCCAGCCATACGCACCCCGGCCGGCCGCGCAAGCCGTCCTGATCGCTCGACTCGGCCGCCGGATGGCATAACTTTCGCCTGAATCTGCATCCCCCATGAAGAAATACCTCGTTGAGTTCATCGGCACGTTCTTCCTCGTGTTCACGGTCGGCGCGGCGGTGCGCGCCGGCGCTCCCCTCGCGCCGGTCGCGATCGGCGCCGTCCTGATGGTCATGATCTTCGCAGGCGGCCACGTCTCCGGCGGCCATTTCAACCCCGCGGTGACGCTTGCGGTCTGGCTGCGCGGAAAATGCCCGCCCCGGGATGTCGTCCCGTATTGGATCGCCCAGCTGGCCGCCGGCGCGATGGCGGCGCTGGTGGTCGTGGCCCTGGTCGGCCGGCCGCCGCTCGGTCCCACCCTGTTTGCGACCAAGGCCTCGCTCGCGGTCGAGTTCCTCTACACCTTTGCGCTTTGCTGGGTCGTGCTGAACACCGCCACGGCCAAGGGCACCGCCGGCAACTCGTTCTACGGGCTGGCCATCGGCTTCACCGTGCTCGCCGGCGCCGTCGCCGTGGGCGGCCTTTCGGGCGGGGCCTTCAACCCGGCCGTCGGTCTCGGGGTGTTTCTCGTCGGCCTCGCCAACCTCCATCAGCTCGGCGTCTATTTCCTGGCCGACCTGCTCGGCGGCGCCGTAGCGGCGCTGGCGTTCAAAGCGACCCACGAGGCCGGGGAGTAGCCGCCGTCGCTGTCGCCGCGATCCCGATACGGCACCCGTTTCCGGCCTTGACACCCGGCGGCCCCTCGCCCTTGCTCCCCACCCGCCCATGAAACCTTCCGGCCTGACGTCGCAGTCAACCCTCGGCCTCGCCCTCGTGGTGGTCGTCGTCGTTGCGCTCGCCCGCGCGCCGCGAGGGTTCTGATCGATTATCAGACTTTGCCCCCTCCGGTGTCGCGCCGGAGGGGGTCTTTTTTTTGGCCCCGGCCGGCCGCGCCAACGGAGTGGGCTCCGCCCCCACCCACATGAAGATCACCGGAGCCACCATCCTGCGCACCCTGCTGGAACGCCAGGGCGTCCGCACCCTCGCCGGCATTCCCGGCGGGGCCAACCTGCCGTTCTACGATGCGCTGCACGCCGCCGGTCCGCAGCCGGCCATCCGCCACATCCTCGCCCGCCACGAACAGGGCGCGGGCTTCATCGCCCAGGGCATGGCCCGGGTCACCGGCCGGGCCGGCGTGTGCCTGGCGACGTCCGGCCCTGGCGCGACCAACCTGATCACCGCCATCGCCGACGCGCGCCTCGACTCGGTTCCGCTGGTGGCGATCACCGGGCAGGTGCCGCAGGCGCTCATCGGCAGCGACGCCTTCCAGGAGGTCGACACCTACGGTCTCACCCTGCCCGTGACCAAGCACAACTTCCTCGTGCGCGACCCGGCCGAGCTGCTCGAGGTCGTGCCGCTGGCGTTCCACCTGGCGGAATCGGGCCGGCCGGGCCCGGTGGCCATCGACGTGCCCAAGGACGTGCAGGTGGCCGCCGCCGCGGTCGACACCTGGCCCGAACCGGGCGCCCCGGCGCCGATCCCGCCGTGCCCGGAGGACCGCCTCGCCGCGCTCGCCCGGCAGCTGGCCGCCGCGCGGCGCCCCGTCCTCTACCTCGGTGGCGGCGTCATCACCTCCGGCGCATCCGCGCTCGCCCGGACGCTGGCGCACCGCCTGTCCGCCCCGGTGGTGTGCACGCTCATGGCGCTCGGCGCGCTGCCGCCCGACGATCCGCTGTTCATGGGCATGCTCGGCATGCACGCCGCCCGGGGCACCAACTGGCTGCTCGAGGAGACCGACCTGCTCGTCGCGATCGGGGCGCGCTTCGACGATCGCGCGACCGGCAAGGTGGCGGAATTCTGCCCGCAGGCGGCCATCGCGCACATCGACGTCGACGCCGCCGAGATCGGCAAGATCAAGCCCGCCTTCCTCGGTTTGGTGGGCGATGCGGCCGCCATCCTGCGGAGCCTGCTCGACCGCCTGCCGTCGCAGGACCGGCCGGCCTGGCGCGCGCGCGCCCAGGAACTCCGGCGGGCCCATCCGGTGCACGCCCCGGCCCGCGCCGAGGACCCGCTGCATCCGGTGAATCTCTGCCGTTTCCTCGGCGAGCAGCTGCCGGCCGACGCCATCGTCACCACCGACGTCGGCCAGCACCAGATGTGGGTCGCGCAGGCCTATCCCGTGCGCCGGCCGCGCACTCTGCTGACTTCGGGCGGGCTCGGCACGATGGGCTTCGGCCTGCCCGCCGCCATCGGCGCCGCGCTTGCCCTGAGCGAAGTCGAAGGGCTGGCTGCCCCCGGCCGCCGCGT
>Ga0265338_10010739_pt1 | contig 10687 bp, 7 predicted proteins | sample 42126metaG_FD_193579 | JGI IMG/M metagenome (GOLD analysis project Ga0265338, IMG submission 193579) | Rhizosphere microbial communities from Carex aquatilis grown in University of Washington, Seatle, WA, United States - 4-21-26 metaG | ecosystem: Host-associated > Plants > Roots > Rhizosphere >... | reverse complement strand
TATCTTTTTTATTAGCTTTTACTCCTTTCGATTCTGCAAAACCGGTAAATTGTGGAACAAGGTTTTTACTGTTTAAGAATTCATTCAACGCTATTCCGGTTTTATATTTCGAAATATCTTTACGGTTGTTGTCTACCCAGTTAAAGGCAAAATCGTATATCAAACCCAGATTGCTTACTCCGGCAATATATTTCGAAGCATGGGTCGTATCGAGGGGAACGAAAATGTCGGGCATTATACCTCCACCACCATAGACAATCTTACCCTTCTTAGTCCTGAATTTTAAAGAATCGGGAAACTTAATACTATCTTGCTTTTCGAATTCACCATGACGGAAACGGTTTTCGATCTCGGCATAATATTTCTCATGATCACCATCGTAAGGTTTTTGAATACATCGTCCGGTAGGAGTATAATAGCGGGAAATAGTCAATCGTAAAGCCGATCCGTCGGGAAACATTTGTTGATCCATTACCAGACCTTTGCCAAACGAGCGGCGACCGATTATTATACCCCGGTCATTGTCTTGAATGGCTCCCGAAAGAATTTCGCTTGCCGAAGCTGTACCTTCGTCAATAAGAATTACCAAGCCGTCTTTTTTACAGATTCCATCTTCGTCGGCAACATAATCTTCGCGTGGATAAGCACGTCCTTTGGTGTATAGAATGAGTTTACCTGCTTCAAGAAATTCGTTTGCTATGTTTGTTGATGCTGTAACAACACCGCCACCGTTACCACGTAAGTCGAGAATGAGCTTTTTCATACCCTGAGCTTTTAACTTGCGTACTTTATCAACAAACTCATCGTGTGTGGTCGATGCAAAGCGGCTTATTTTAACATATCCGATTTTAGAATCAACCATGAAAGAAGCATCAATGCTGTAGAATGGTATTTTGTCGCGTGTAATCACAAAATCTATTAATCCTTTGGTTCCACGACGAAGTATTCCCACTTTTACTTTTGTACCGCGGGGACCTTTTAGTTTATGTACAACATCGTTGGTTGCTATTTTTCTTCCGGCTATCACCGAATCGTTTACTTTTACAATTCTATCGCCTGCTCTAAGATTAGCTTTCTCCGAAGGGCCTCCGGCAATAACTTGCATCACAATCACCGTATCCGATTTCAAATTAAACTGAACGCCTATACCTTCAAAGTTACCGGTTAATGGGTCGTTAACTTCATTAAAATCGCTTGCCGGTATATATTGTGAATGCGGGTCAAGCTTCGACAACAATGCAGGAATTGCATCTTCAACCAGTTTATCGCGACTGATGGAATCGACAAAATCTTTTGCTATATATTCTATTGCCATATCCAATTTGTTTCCTTTGCTGCCATGGTAATATCTACTTGATCCCTCGCGTATCCATAGTAAACGTCCGAGTAATATACCCACAATCACTGAACTGACAATGATTATCGGTAAATATATGGTGTAACGTGTATTGTTGTATTTCATGAATTAACTAAAAACTAAAAGTGAATTATCAGATATTTACTGCCTTGTTGAGTTTGCAAGTTAGTCTATTATTTCATTTCCCAATAGGTCTCATTCTTGTAACTTGTAACTCAATTATTATAACCTATTCAAATCTATATACAACAACTCTATTGCCGCCCTTTCTAAAAGCTTAATTCCATCGTCGGTATGATATAAATCGCTAAAGACAACCCGTTTAATGCCCGATTGAATAATCAGTTTAGCACATTCGATACACGGTGATGCCGTAACATAAAGGGTTGAACCGTCGCTACTATTTGACGATTTTGCAACTTTCAATATAGCATTGGCTTCGGCATGGAGAACATAGGGTTTTGTTTTGCCTTCATCGTCTTCACAGATATTTTCGAAACCCGAAGGTGTACCATTATAACCATCGGAGATTATCATTTTATCTTTTACTATTAATGCACCTACTTTTCGTCGTTCGCAATATGAGTTTTCCGACCATATTTTAGCCATTCGTAAGTATCGGGTGTCAAGCAGTTCTTGCTTTTCTATTTTATTCTTTGTGCATCCGCAGTCGCTCATTATAATATGTTTTATTGCAAATGTACTAATTAAAATGATATTGCATGAATATGTAAAAGATGGAATTTAATGTAAGGGAAACTGAGATTTCTTAAAAAATGTTATATTTGTGCTATATTCTATTGTTATTTATTTCTATAGCAAAAGTATATAGTAAGGAATTGTTTTCGAATAAAATAAAAACTGATGAATACTTTAACAATCATTGAAACACATCATACTCCCAACGTTATGTGCGACTTCGAAAACGGACTTATTGAGATATCGGGTAAATCGTTACCCGACGAAGCCCACGATTTTTATGAGCCGATACTGCAATGGGTGGATAATTATGCAAAGAAACCTCTTTTAAAAACCATTGCAAATATTCATTTAGCTTATTTTAATACCAGTTCGTCAAAAATACTACTTGAATTGTTTAAAAAACTAGCTGGTATTCATGATGGAACAAACATTGTTGAAGTGAATTGGTACTATCTCAAAGACGAAGACGATATGCTTGAAGCGGGCGAAGATTATCAAGCAATTGTAAAAATACCTTTTACGTTTATTGAAACGAAAGAATAAGATCATGACTTTGCAATTTATTCATGATAATAGAGGTAATACTACCGGAGTCTTTATTCCGATAGAAGATAGGCAATCGTTAAAATTAAAATATTCTGATTTGAACATTGAAGAAGTTGAAAATACTTATAACTTTCAACGTGGCATAAGGAATTACTTGATGAACGATTAAACGATTATTACACCAACCAAACAGATATTGCAGATTTTGATGAAACGATTGATGCTATAGAAAAAAGCGTAAGCTGTTAGTCTTTCAAACGCTATCAGGTTTAATCTTTTCAATTATTTCGTAAGCCGAATCAAATCCCGATTGTATTACTTTAACCGCTTTAATTCCATCGTAGTATCCATCAAGATGCAAAACATTATATGCACTATTGAGCAAATCCATAGATTTACGATCTACTTTAGATGCATTATTTCGATAATATTCAATAGATTTTCGTCGTTTTGGTGCTGAAATTCCTTTTATCAGAAACATACAATCCATAGCAATTAACACTGCATTATATGCAGTACCACATGCAGTCTTTACATATTTTACATCCAGATATAAGCTTCCATCTTTACCTGCCTTTTGAAGCGTTTCCTTTGCATTGTCCATGTAGCGCAATGCTTCGGAGTAATACTTTTCTTTTATCTGTTTTTGTTCTATTATTGTCATAACAAATGATATAAACCTATAACAAATATACAAAAAAAGAGCTTTACAACTATTGTAAAGCTCTTTTAATCTTTTTAAACCCCTGCTAGCGTTTTTTTACATTTAAGGTTGATTTCTTCACTATTCTTAATTTACTTCGTAGGTCTTCGCCGTTCGTAATTCGTAATTGATAATTCGTAATTGATTTCAACCCTGAGGGGTTGAAATCAAGAAATATTTGGTCTAATCAATTTCTCGATAAACGTTCTATCAGCTCCTTTACGTTGACAATAATCTTCAATCTGATCTTTATCAATTTTGCCGATTCCAAAATATTTAGAATCGGGATGTGCAAAATATAATCCGCTTACAGCTGCAGTAGGAGTCATTGCAAAATGTTCGGTCAATTCAATACCAATTGTTGCTTCTACATTCAATAGATTAAATAAGGTACGTTTTTCGCTGTGTTCCGGACATGCAGGATAACCAATTGCTGGACGAATACCATCGTATCGTTCTTTAATCATTTCCTGTATTTCTAGTTTCTCGTTTAAAGAGTAGCCCCAAATTTCGGTGCGAACTTTATGATGCAGTAATTCGGCAAAGGCTTCGGCCAAACGATCGGCTAATGCTTTCAACATGATGCTGCTGTACATATCATTATCGGTATCGTATTTTGCCAGCCATTTGTCAATCCCTATTCCTGCAGTACATGCAAACGTTCCTAAATAATCGGGTGTTCCAACGGGAGCAATAAAGTCGGACATTGAAAGGTTTGGTTCTCCTTTTTCGCGAACGGTTTGTTGACGGAAGTTATAGAACGTGGCAAGTTGTTTGTTGCGTGTTTCATCAGCATACACAATGATATCGTCTTCTATTGAGTTTGCTGGGAAAATCCCTACGGTACAATTTGCCGATAACATTTTATCGGTTATTATCTTTTGTAAGAAAGCTTGAGCATCGTTAAAGAGCTTTTGTGCTTCTTCACCTTGATTTGCATCTTGCAATATAGCGGGATAAATGCCTCTCATATCCCATGCATGGAAGAAAAACGTCCAGTCGATATAGGTTGCAATTTCTGCTAATGAATAATCAACGATAGTTTTTACACCAATTTGTTTTGGAACTGCGATATTCGAGAAATCGAGTTTTAATTTATTCTCGCGAGCTTTTGCAATTGGTAAAAATGGTTTAATATCACGATTAGCATAAGCTTCACGCAGATGTTTATATTCGCTTTTAATTGATTTTAAATAATCATCGCGTTTATCTTTCGACATTAAGTTTCCACAAACAAAAGCACTCTTCGATGCATCGGGTACATAAACAATTCCCACATCGTATTGTTGATCGAGTTTTACTGCTGTATGAATTTTTGATGTTGTAGCACCACCAATAATAAGAGGAATAGTAAATCCTTGTTCTTGCATTGCTTTTGCCACATCAACCATTTCATCGAGCGATGGGGTAATCAATCCGCTCAATCCAATGATATCTACTTTTTCTTCTATGGCACGTTTTAAAATTGTTTCGCCAGGTACCATTACTCCAAGATCGATAACCTCATAGTTATTACAAGCCAAAACCACACTCACAATATTTTTGCCAATATCATGAACATCGCCTTTTACGGTAGCAAGTAATACTTTCCCTGCATTTGACATCGATCCTTTCGTTTTCTCTGCCTCAATAAATGGAAGAAGGTACGAAACCGCTTTTTTCATTACACGGGCAGTCTTTACCACTTGTGGTAAGAACATTTTTCCAGCTCCAAATAATTCTCCAACCACATTCATGCCATCCATAAGCGGACCTTCGATGATAGATAATGTTGGTGAATATTTTGCACGAGCTTCCGTTAGATCTTCTTCTAAATAATCGATTATCCCTTTCATCAAAGCATAGCTTAAACGATCTTCAACCGTCTTAGAACGCCATTCTTCAACTTTTACTTCTTCTTCTTTTTTACCTTTTACCGTTTCGGCAATGGTAATAAGTGTTTCAGTAGCTTCAGGGTTTTTGTTTAATATGGCATCTTCTATTACTTTCAAAAGATTAGGTTCAATATCGTCGTAAACCTGCAACATGCCGGGGTTTACAATTCCCATATCCAATCCTGCTCTAATAGCATGGAATAGAAATACAGAATGCATAGCTTCGCGCATCACATCATTACCTCTAAAAGAGAATGATACATTACTAATACCGCCACTTACTTTAGCATAAGGGAGGTTTTCTTTAATCCAACGGGTTGCTTTAATGAAATCGACAGCATAATTATTATGCTCTTCCATTCCTGTAGCAATAGTTAATACATTGGGATCGAAAATAATATCTTCGGCAGGGAATTTCACAACATCAACAAGGATATCGTAAGCACGTTTGCAAATTTCTTTACGACGTTCTAAGCTATCAGCCTGACCTTTTTCGTCGAATGCCATAACCACAACGGCAGCGCCATATTGTTTTACTTTAAATGCTCGTTCAATAAACGCAGCTTCTCCTTCTTTTAAACTTAATGAGTTAACAATGGCTTTTCCTTGAACGCATTTCAGACCTGCTTCAATCACATTCCATTTCGAGGAATCGATCATTACCGGTAGACGTGCTATTTCAGGTTCCGAAGCCATTAGATTCAGGAAGGTAACCATTTCGTGTTCAGCATCAAGCATTCCATCGTCCATGTTAAGGTCAATAACTTGAGCTCCACCATCTACCTGACTGCGAGCAATTGAAAGAGCTTCTTCGTATTTCTTTTCGCGAATCAAACGGGCAAACAATCGTGATCCTGCAACATTTGTTCTTTCACCTATGTTTACAAAATTTGTTTCTTTGGTTACTGCCAAAGGTTCAAGTCCGCTTAATAGTGTTTCGTGTCCTTTTAATTGCAAGGGACGAGGTTTGTATTTAGCCGATATCTCAGCAATACGTCGAATATGTTCGGGCGTTGTACCACAACAGCCACCGATTATGTTTACATAATTATGTTTAAAGAAATCTTCTATCACAATTCCCATTTGTGTGGCATCTTGATCGTATTCGCCAAACTGATTTGGTAAACCTGCATTGGGATGAGCACTCACATAAAAGGGAGCTTTTTGTGCTAGGGTATGAATATGTGGTGCCATTTCCTTTGCACCAAGTGAACAGTTAAATCCTATAGAAAGTAAATCAACATGGGTTAATGAAACTAAAAATGCTTCAACCGTTTGTCCCGAAAGTGTTCTTCCGCTTGCATCGGCTATTGTGCCCGAAACCATTACAGGTACACGAATGTTGCGTTTGGCAAGTACTTCGTTTATTGCAAATAAAGCAGCTTTTGCATTTAAGGTGTCGAACACGGTTTCTACCATAAGGAGGTCGGCACCACCATCGAGTAAACCTTCTACTTGTTGAATATAAGCAATGCGTAAATCGTCGAATGTTACGGCACGAAATGCAGGATTATTAACATCAGGACTCATTGACGCTGTTTTGCTGGTTGGTCCTATTGAACCGCATACAAAACGAGGCTTATCGGGGTTTTTCGCGGTGAATTCGTCCGCAACTTCTTTCGCAACTTTCGCTGCAGCCACGTTCATATCGTAAACAAATTCCTGCATTCCATAATCAGCCATCGAGATGGTTGTTGAATTGAAAGAATTGGTTTCTATAATATCGGCACCTGCTGCCAAATATAAGGAATGTATTTCTTTTATAACATCTGGACGGGTAATGCTTAATAAGTCATTATTGCCTTTGATAGATGTCTTCCAATCTTTAAAACGTTGTCCGCGAAAATCTTCTTCGCTTAATTTATATTTTTGTATGAGTGACCCCATAGCTCCATCGAGCACAAGGATACGTTTTTCGAGTTCTTTATAAATATTTTTGTTCATCCGTTCTTTTTTATTTGATTTTAAACGGTCGGATGTGAACCCATATATATAATGTATTCAAAAACTGTTAAGAATACACTATTATATGGGTTTCATCGACATGATTTTGAATTGAAAACCTATTGCAAAGATACGTCATTTTTCGAATAGAGAAAATGCTTAAATAATAACCCCAATTAACAAGATTTTCACCTTAGACGTTACTGATTGAATAGTCTTTAAATTGAATGAAATATACCCCTTAATTTCCTCGACCCCCTATAATCCAATGAACTGCCTTTGTAGAGACGTTGCGTGCAACGTCTCATCGCACAACGTCTCCTCATAATCAATTTCACTGTCAAACGTTTCATCATTCAACGTCTCACGAAACAACATCTCATCGCACGACGATACATCGTATAGCTTCTCATCGTACGACAATTTATGGTACTTATCATTATCGTAACTATTTACCTCAAAAACCATTTCTTTAAATAACATATTCCTAAGAATATCTTCTTGGGTAACTTTTTCTTCGATTAGTTTTTATTATTTGATGTATTATCGTTTATTTCTGATGATGATTCTTTTGATGATACTGTTGATTAGGACGTTGTACCATGAGACGTTGCGTGCAACGTCTCTACATGTGCGGTATCAAAAAATAGGGATGTTTATTGAATATTATTATCGAAAGAATTTGTCACAGCTCCATTTAATCGGATTCTCATCTATATAGGTGTAAATGCGATGGAATTCATCAGAATTACGAATAATATGATCATAATACCTTGTTTGCCAACAGAACGGAATGTTATTTTCATTAGCAAATTTTGTAACAGCCGATTTATACGAACGTATCACCACAGCCAACGATCCTTTTTTCGGCACAATCGATTTCATAAATTCCTTCGACCCCCCATAATCTATGAACTGTCTTTGTAGAGACGTTGCACGCAACGTCTCATCGCACAACGTCTCCTCATAATCAATTTCACTGTCAAACGTTTCATCATTCAACGTCTCACGAAACAACATTTCATCGCACAACGATACATCGTGTAGCTTTTCATCGTACGACATCTTATGGTACTTATCATTATCGTAACTATTTACATCAAAAACCATTTCTTTAAATAGCATATTCCTAAGAATATCGTCTTGGGTAACTTTTTCTTCGATTAGTTTTTCATTATTTGATGTATTGTCGGTTATTTCTGGTGATGATACTGTTGATTGGGACGTTGTACCAAGAGACGTTGCGTGCAACGTCTCTACATGTGCGTTGTCACAAATATGAACGGCATCACGAACATTTGCATTGTCACAAATATTTGTGCTATCACAAATTGCAATATTATTCAGAATTAATAAGCCATGCATATGATTGGGCATTATCACGGCATTTATTAATGAAATGTAGGGGAAATGGTTTGGAATATCGAGCCAACATTGTTCTGCGAAACGCCCTAATAGATTCAATTGCATATCTCCATTATCGATTTTACCGAACAATGGAATATGGTTATTAATGCAAATGGTAATGAAGTAAGGGGCAGACGTTTTGTAATCCCACCAAACAGCACGGGCAGTAGGTATACGAAAAGTATTATGAAACAATTCGCGGCTCATGCTGTTTGGTGATTACAATTTTATCTATTTCTTAGGGGCAAACTTCTTAAGGTCTACCGGATTTTGAACCGAAATGATATATGCTATTGCCCCAACTAAACCGGCATTATAATCAATACCTCCTTCATTGGTTTGTGCGTTTGTAGCAACATCACCAAAAAGTTCGGGTTTGCGTATACCACCAACCATGTAACCCATTTGTTTGTTACGAGCAGGTATTTCGAGTTTGGTTTGGTCTTTCGATTCATCATCTACTAAATATACATTGCGATGATGGGGGTGTTGTGGACTTTTGTAACTGGCATCTTTTGCAAAACCAACCACAAACGATTGTTTTGCACTGTTATCGCCTAGGATATATCCAACATTGCGTAATACAAATTTGTTTACCGTTTTATCTTTATGTAAAACGCCTTGTAAAGCAACAATAAATGCGGTGTTTGAGTTATAACGAAGCGGACCCCAAGTGTTGTCGCCACCAATATATAAGCCGGTAGGATCAACAGCCATTTTGTAATCGTTTGCTAATGAATCGAATATTTGTATACCTTCTTTATTTTCCATTTTAGCCAGATTGTAGGTTGCTAAATCATCGTTATTATTGAAGTTGAAAACCCATTTGTAGTTTTCTAAGAATGGTAACATAGCTTCTGCCTCAGTTTTGTATTTCACATCACCAGTTGCCCAATAGAGTTCAGAACATAAACAGCAGAAATCATCTACCCATTTTCTGTTTGCTGAATAATAGGGTTCAGATCCTTGAGTTGATGGATGTTTAATAGCATATTCGTATGCATATTTAGCATGAACTAAACATTCGTCGGCATATTTTGCATCGTAGGTGCGGTACATTCTCGACATTAATGCTAAGGTCGCTCCACAAAACGATGACATTGATGCATCATTAGGATTTTTAACGATTTCGCGACTTCCGTCTTTTTGACCACCTTCTTTTATAGGAGCCGTTGCCATAGCAACAGAGGTAACCCAGTTCATATGGTCGGCATTCGGATTACCTTTTTGCGAGTAGAATGTCTTGGTATCGGGAGTACATTTGATAAAGAAGTCGGTTGCCCATTTTACTTCATTTAAAATGTCAGGAATGCCATCCGGATCGTGTTTGCCACCTTCCCAGCTAAAGTCGCCGGCTTTTTCGTAGCCTTTATAATCTGGTGAATAATAATCGTCGTAACCGGCAGTAAATTCAGCATAGCCTTTTAATAAAACATAAGCACCGATAAATCCGGTTTGACCAAAAAACACATGATCGCCACAATCGAACCAACCACCCGAAAGATTATGTGCACCATCGGCATCTTTGGTGAAGTCCTGACCTTTAACTAACAGTTTAATCGTACCACCATGAGCATTAACAAACCAACCGTTTGTACCAAAGGTATCGAGTTGAGGCATATGATCCATTATAAGCCAGTTATTGCCACCGGAACGTTGACCTCCAAGCATACGGGTTGTCATCCATAACGCTTTTTTATAGTCTTGATTGCTGAGCTGAGCTGTTGCTTGATAGATAGATGCAGTAATAACTAATGCCGAAGCTAATGCTTTTAAAAAGAATCGTTTTTTCATGATTGGCTAGATTAATATTAGATATTCAAAAGTAAACAAATAATAATTATTGGGAAATTATTATGTACATTTTATTTAACCTGATCAGCATTATAAACTCATTCAGGATCTACATAGGGTCTGCTTAAAAACCATTAAGTTCTTAAATATAAGAAATATATAGAAATAAAAGGCTGTAGTTTATAGTAGCGTTGTAATAGATTTTTTAAAATATTTCTATTCCTTTACTTCTTCGATTAGGTATAGAAATAATCGTAAACTATTCATAATAATAAGGTAATAAGGTTCTGATTCTCTGTTGTTTTATATTCTACTAAGGTTTTCGTTTCTATTTATGGTTTTATCTACTTAAGACTTATT
>Ga0265338_10010738_pt1 | contig 10690 bp, 9 predicted proteins | sample 42126metaG_FD_193579 | JGI IMG/M metagenome (GOLD analysis project Ga0265338, IMG submission 193579) | Rhizosphere microbial communities from Carex aquatilis grown in University of Washington, Seatle, WA, United States - 4-21-26 metaG | ecosystem: Host-associated > Plants > Roots > Rhizosphere >... | reverse complement strand
TCGTGAAGAAGGAAAGCCGCGCGCGGCCGAGCGGGCTTTGGTCCTTGGCCAGCGACAGCAGCATCGAGCCGCTGCCTTCCCATTCCTGCCGCAGGAAGAGCGAGTCGATCACTTGGGCGGCTTGGATGAGCTTGGCGAGCGCCTGCCGGTCGCCCGGCGAGAGAGCGGACACGTCGGCCTTGATGTCGACGGGGGCGAACTGGGCCAGGAGCGTCTCGAGACGCTGGCGCTCGACGGCGGCGGGAGCGGGCGCGGCGGCGGGCGAGGGGACGGGCAGGAAAACGGCGAGCAGCAGGGAAGCGATCGGCATGAGGCCGATTCTAGCTTATGGACCGGGCGCTTATCTCTTCGGCGGCAGCAGCTGCGGCCAGATCGGCACCAGCGACTCGGCGAAGGCGTCGGTGATGCCCTGCATCGCCGACTGCGTGTCGAAGCCCTCGTAGTTCATCGACGCCGACCAGAGGATGGAGCCCGTCGTCACGTCGACCATGCGGGCGATGATGGCGGCGTTGGCCTCGGTGGTGACGACTTGCGAGTTCGGCACGCCGAGGACCGGCCCTTCCGGCACCACGACGCTGCCGTTGACGGGCGTCACCTGCGACATGAGGCTGTGCCGCGAGCCCGTGACCATGTAGCTCTGGGACGGCGTGCTCTGGCCGACGGTGCCGACGAACAAGGCGTCGACGCCCAGGATCTTGCCGATCTGCTGGACGGTGGAGGGATCGAGGATGCCGGAGGTGGCGAGATGCTGCTCGGCGAGGACGGCGCTGAGCTGCTGGCGCTCGATGACGTCCGCGCCGCGCGCGACCAAGCTTTGCGTCAAGAGATCGGCGGCGAGATCGCCCTGCGACCCGCTGAAGGTGACGACGGCCACGCGCTTGATCTGGGAGAAGTCGGCGCGCGGGTTGTAGGCGACCTGCGGCGTCTGGCAGGCGGCCAGCGCGAAAGCGAGGACAGCGAAGGCGGCGAGCCGGCGCATCAACGCTTCGTGGCCTCGAGGAGGTGGATGTGACGCTGGGCCGTCTCCTTCATGCCCTCGTCGGAGGCGGCGGCCAGGCAGGCCTTCCACTCGCCCAGCGCCTTGTCCTTGGCGCCCTGCTTCTCGTACAGGAGGCCGAGCATGTAACGAGCCTCCGCTTTCGTGGGGTCGTCCTTCACCGCCTGCTCGAATTCCCGCTGCGCCCCGGCGGCGTCGCCGAGCTTCTGGTCGACGAAAGCCAGGTGGACGCGCAGCTCCGCGTTGCCGGGATGGGCGGCGACGGCCTGCTCGAGCACGCTCTTGGCCTCGCGCAGGTCCTCGGCGCGGGCGGCGAATGCCGGCGCGGCGGCGAGCAGCGACAACAGCAGGAGGAGGGGCTGTTTCATGGCCAAACGATACAAAAAGAGGAAGGTCACGGCACGCCAGCGGCGTTGGTCCGAAGGAGGCGAGTGATGATCGTGCCGGTCGCTACGGCTGAAGGCGGACCAGCCCGATCGCCACGAGGATCGGCACCACGACGGCCACGATGGCCTCGCCGGCCACGAAGCCGGAGGCCAGCGGGACCAAGTGCCGGTCGTAGGACTTCTTGTGCAGCTTGCCCCAGGCCACCTCGACGAGGCTGCCGAGGAACATGGTGATGATGGCGCTGGCCGGCACGAGCATGCCGATGCCGATGCCCGTGGGCGAGGGCGTGTATTTGCGCCAGCGCGTGCCTTCCAGGATCCTGAAGACGACGCCGAGGCTGACGGCGACGATCAGCGCCGTCAGCGCGCCCGGCGGCAGGGCGCTCAAGCCCTTCGAGAGCAGCTGGGCGAAGCCGGCCCACTTCTGGGAGATCGGCGACTGAAGGCCATGCTCGCCGCCGATGCCGTAGGTCTGGCGCAGGAGCGGATAGACGTAGGAGACGGCGGCCGCGCCCACGGGCAGGGCGAGGAGCTGGGCGTAGGTGAGGTAGCGCGGCGCGCTGCCGATGAGCTCGCCCGTCTTGAAGTCCTGCATCAGCGCCTCGGACTCCGTGGCGATCGTGCCTGTGACGCCGCTGGCCACCATGTTGGCGGCGATGTGGCCGGGGGCGAGGACGCCGAAGACCGCCTGCATCATGTTGGACATGGCGCTGATCGGCCCCCAGTTCGTCTCGCCGAGCACGCGCAGGCCGACGAGCATGAGCGGGATGGACAGGACGATCGAGACGGCCGTCATCCAGACGGGGATGCCCATCCGGAAGCGCTGAAAGAGGGCCAGCGCGACGCTCGCCGCGGCGCAGCCGCCGGCCACCCACGTGATCGGGAACTCGTCGGCGTCGATGGACTTCGAGGAGAGCTTCTCGAACGTCTTCATCATGAGCTTCCACTTGAGGAAGAGCGCCGTCAAGCCGCCGGCCACCATCATGCCCGTCGCCGGCCACATGACCCAGAGCAGCACGCTCTTGCGGGTGAGGTGGTCGATGAAGCCGTGGTCCATGAGCAGCGACGGGGCGAAGTACCAGGAGAGCAGCGTGCCGAGCAGCATGCTGGCGTTGACGCGCAGCCCGACCAGCATGCCCGTGCCGAGCGAGAGCAGGCTCCAGCTGACGCCGAAGCCCATCGTCTCCCCGGTCGGCCCGAACGCAAACATCTCGGGGATGCGGCACCAGACGCCGGCTGCAAGCAGGCGGCAGTCGGCGCGCAGCGCCATGAGCGCGGCCGACACGACGCTGCCGAGGCCCATGGAGCGGGCCGCGGCGCGCGCCTCGGGCCCCCGCGAGTCGAGGATGATCAGCGTCTCGGCGGTGGCGATGCCGTCCGGGAAGGGCAGCTTCTCCTCGACGACGAAATGCTGGCGCATCGGCACGGCGAGCAGCACGCCGAGCGTGCCGGCCGTCGTCAGCCACAAGAACGAGTCGAACGGCGTGAGGACGACGTTGAAGTGCAGGGACGGATCGGCCCGCAGCAGGTCGAAGGCCGCCATGAGCACGCACAGAAACGCCGTCTGCCCGCCCGCCGTGCCGGCCGTCTGCACGATGTTGTTCTCCCAGCGGTTGTAGTCCCGGAAGATGAGGCCGAGCGCGAGGTAGCCGAAGAACGCGGAAACGACGGAGATGTTGGGCCCGAAGCCGAGCTTGAGCACGACGTAGGGGTAGGAGCCGCCGATGACGGCGGCGACGAGCATCGCCACGAAGAGGGCGCGCGGCGTCAGCTCGCGGCCTTTGGGCGCGCGCTTCTTCGACTCGGGCACGGAGGGGGCTTCGAGCGGGGCGGCGTCGGTCATGCGGGTCATGTCACTTGAGCTCGACTGGGATATCGCGGTAGCGGCGGATCTTGTCGCCCGAGACGTAGAGCAGGTCCACGCTCTCGCCGCGGCATTGGACGATCAGGCGCGCCGGCGTCACGTAGAGGGGCGGCGGCACCATGTACATGGGCACGTGGAACTCGACGCCGGCGCCCGCGATCACGACCTTGGGCTCGACGTCCCAGGAGTACAGCGAGAAAGAGTAGCCCTTGGTCGCGCGGCCGGCGATCCGGAGCTCGCCGCCGGAGTTGCCGATCTCTTGGCTGGCCTGTCCCGCCTTCTTGAGCTGCGCCTCGAACTCGTAGCCGCCGGGGCGGATGGCGGATCCCATCAGTCCGCTGATGGAGGAGCCGCAGCCCTCCTGCATGAAGGAGACGGGATAACGCCCGTCGACAGGCAGGCCGTCGATGTGGGCGGCGGTGGGCGCGGAGCGCACCCAGAGCGGCTTGTAGGCGCGCAGGTCGAGCGTGGCCTTGATGCAGCCCGTGTCCTCGGCGACGACGAGCTCGACGATGGGGGTCTCCGTCCAGGCCGCCTTGAACCAGCCCACGCCGACCTTGAGCGACGGCGGCAGGTCGAGCTCGCCGGCGTACTGGGCCAGCTCCTGGGCGACGCGGTAGGACGTCACCTCGCCCAAGTCCGCGCCCTGGGCCGGGCCGGCCTGGATCGCCGCGGCGGCGCTCGCGGAAGGATCGACGCGGCCGTCGTCGGCGCGGTCGAACCAGCCGACGCGGCCGCCGATCATGTAGGTGGAGACGTAGTCGGCCGTCTTGAGCTCGCACGTCTCTTGGGCGGCGGCGGGAACGGCGCAAGCGAGCAGGGCCAGCAGCAGTGGTCTCATGCGCCCAGTAAAGCAAGCCGCCGTGCCGCTCGGCGTGAGACCGATGGCACGGCGGCGCCGGTCTTTGGGCCTAAGGCTTTTGCCCCGGCCGGACTACTTCTTGCCCGCGTTCGCCTTGGCGTACTCCAGCGCCTGGTCGACCTCGGCGATCGCCTGGTTGACGAGCTCCAGCGCCTTGGCGCGGTGGCCGCCGTAGTCCTGAGCGGCCTGCTCGAGCTGCCGCTTGGCGGCCTCGAGCGCGCGGCGGGCGCGCCGGACGTGCGGATGGCGGCCGGGCTTGCGCGGGGCCGTCTGGCCTTGCGCCGGCGTCTCGGTCTGAGCGGCGGGGGCTTGCGCCCGCGCCAACGGCGCGGCGGCCAGCACGGCCGCCAGCAGGGACAACGTCAGATGCCTCTTGTTCATCGAGCCTCCTTGCGTCTCCAATAATACGGATGAAAGGCCGCTCGGTTCGGCCGCGGCCGCCGCTTCATCTTTCCTTTAATATGCCAGAATCGGCGCATGACTCCGGCCCTGCTGTTGGCTCTCGGCCTGGCGTCGTCCGCCCGCTCTCAGGCGCCCGCGCCCGCGCCTTCGGGCTGGCGGCTCGTCTGGAGCGACGAGTTCGACGGGCCGGACGGCGCCGCGCCCGATCCCTCCAAGTGGACCTTCGAGGTCGGCGGCGACGGCTTCGGCAACCACGAGCTCGAGTACTACACGAGCCGGCGCGAGAACTCCCGTCTCGAGGGCGGCGCGCTCGCCATCGTCGCGCGCCGCGAGACCTACTCGGGCGCGCTGGGCGACGACGGCACCTACGTGACGCCGCGGCTCAGCGTTCAGGATCGGCTGCAATCGTTCATGGGCTGGCTCGGCGTCAACCCCTACACGTCGGCGCGCCTGACCACCTTCGGCAAGTTCGCCATGAGGTACGGCCGCGCCGAGGCGCGCCTGAAGATCCCGGCGGGTCGCGGCCTGTGGCCGGCGTTCTGGCTTCTCGGCGCCGACATCGTCTCGAAGGGCTGGCCGGAGTGCGGCGAGATCGACATCATGGAGAACGTCGGCCACGAGCTCGACACCGTGCACGGCACGATCCACGGCCCGGGCTACTCCGGCGGCGACAGCATCGGCGCCTCGTACGTGCTGCGCCGGGGCGCTTTCGCCGACGCCTATCACGTGTTCGCCGTCGAATGGGAGCCGGCGGCGGTGCGCTTCTCCGTGGATGGCTCCCTCTACGAGACCCTGACTCCGGCGGACGTGCCGAAAGGCAGCCGCTGGGTCTTCGACCACCCCTTCTTCGTCATCCTCAACCTCGCCGTCGGCGGCGACTGGCCCGGCAGCCCCGACCCGAGCCTTCAGTTCCCCAAGACGCTGCTCGTCGACTACGTCCGCGTCTACGAGCGCGTTTCCGCGCCGCCGGCGTTGACGCTGGCGCCTCCGCGCTTCCAGTAAACAATCGAGCCTGACACCCTTGTTTACTGAGTAGGACCAATGACAGCGGGGGACTAGGCATTTGGTCTCATCCTGGAGGGCTCGCTTTTGCGCGAGAATGGGGCATGACCCTCCTTCTCCTGCTCGCCGCTCTCATCCCCGCCGCGCGGGCCGCGACGCCCGCCCAAGCTCCGGCCCCGATCCCGAGCTTGGCCATTGAGCGCCATACGCTGGCCAACGGTCTGACCGTGCTCCTGCGCGAGGATCACGCCAGCCCCGTGGTCGCTGTCAACATCTGGTACAACGTCGGCTCCAAGAACGAGGAGCCGGGGCGCACGGGCTTCGCCCATCTCTTCGAGCATTACATGTTCGAGGGCAGCGCCCACGTGCCGGGAGGCGAGCAGTTCAAGGAAGTGTTCGGCATGGGCGGGGAGCTCAACGCGAACACGACCAACGACCGCACGGATTATTATGACGTCGTGCCGGCGGAGAACCTCGAGGAGGTTCTCCGCCTCGAGTCCGACCGCATGGGCTTCCTCGACATCAACCAGCGCGGCCTCGACAAGCAGCGGCCGATCGTCAAGAACGAGAAGCGGCTGCGAGAGAACAAGGCCTATTCCGGCATCGAGGCCGGGATGGATCAGACGGTCTGGGACGCGGGCCATCCCTATAAATGGCCGGTCATCGGCTCGATGCAGGACCTCGACGCCGCCTCCGTGGCCGACGTGAAGAACTTCCACGACCGCTATTACCTGCCCAACAACGCCGTCATCGTCGTCAACGGCGACCAGGACAATGCCCGCACGCTCGCGCTCATCGAGAAGTGGTTCGGGGGTATTCCGGCGGGCGCGACGCCGCCCGCTTTGCGCGTGCCGCCGACGGGCCCGATGACGGCCCGGCGCGAGGCGACGATCGACGACCCGAAGGCGCAGCTGCCGATGCTGATCATGGCCTTCCGCATCCCGGGCAACGACAAGCCGGGCTGGCGCGAGTCCCAGGTGGCCGCCAAGATCCTGGGCGGCGGCCGCACGTCGAGCCTGGTGCAGAAGCTCAAGTACGACCGGCGCATGGTCTTCGACATCGAGGCGGACGTCGAGGCTCAGCACGAGGACGACATCCTGATCATCGACGCCATCCCGGTCCCCGGCGTCTCGATCGCCCAGGTCGAGGCGGCCATCCGCGCCGAGCTCGACGAGTTCGCGCAGGACGGCCCGACGGACCGCGAGATGGCTCGCGTGAAGGCCGGCCTGCGCGCCAAGGAGCTCAACGCTCTCCAGGACGCCGGAGACCTCGCCGCCGCCATCGCCGAGGGCGAGGGCTTTCATCACGATCCCGAAGCCGTCATCCACGGCGGCGACGCGATCATGCGCATGGACAAGACCGCGCCCCGCGACGCGGCGCGCCGGTATCTGACTCGCCCGAACACCGCGGCGATCGTCATCCGCCCCAAGCCTAAAGCCGTGCCCGCTCCCGCCATCGGAGGTCAGCCGTGAACAACGCTTTCAAGCTCGTCGCCGCCGTCATCGTCGTCGCCTCGTCCACGGCCGCCGCCGCCGATCCGGCGCAGGCCCCGCTCGACCGCTCGCGCCGCGTGCCGCCGTCCGCCGCGCGGCCGTTCGTGGCGCCGTCCGTCCGGGAGTCGCAGCTCGTCAACGGCGTCAAGCTCGCCGTGGCCGAGATCAAGCGCCTGCCCATCGTCAGCGTCGACATCATCCTTCCGTACGCGGGGGCCGCTCACGACCCGCAGGGCAAGGCCGGGCTCGCCGGCCTCGTCTCCGACCTCGTCATGGAAGGAGCCGGCGGCATGAATGGGCAGCAGTTGGCCGAGGCGCTCGCGGATAAGGGCATCTCGCTGGGCGTCTCCGTCGACGACGACCTGATGAAGATCTCGATCTTCGCGACGAAGGAGACCCTCGACGACGCGATGGGGCTGGCCGCCGAGATCGTGCGCTCGCCCGCGCTGCCGCAGCCTGCGTTCGACCGCCTCAAGCAAGAGACGCTGGCCGGCGTGGAGCAGAAGCGCGGCAACCCCGGCGCGCTCGCCGGCGAGCGCCTGGCGGGCCGCATCTACGGCTCGCATCCGTACGGCGCCGTTCCCAGCGAGTCTTCCGTGCAGTCGCTCGAGCTCGGCGACGCGCGGGCTTTCGCCGCCTCGAACCTGCGGCCCGAAGGCGCCGTCATCGCGGCCGCCGGCGACGTCTCGCTGACGGACTTCGAGGCGTTGGCCGCCAAGCACTTCGGCGACTGGCGCGCGCAGGCCGGAGCTCCCGTCCCGGCTGCGACGCCCGCCGTCGCCGCGCAGGCGGCCGCTCCCGGCTTGCTCATCGACGTGATCGACATGCCCGGCTCGCAGCAGTCGGCGATCCGCGCCGGCGGCCAATCGATCAAGCGCACGGACCCGGACTACTACTCGGTCGCCTTGATGAACTTCCTGCTCGGCCGCGCCCCGATCCTCAACCGCCTCGAGCGCAACCTGCGCGAGCAGCACCGCTGGGCTTACGGCGCGCGCCTGACGCCCGAATACAAGCTGCAGGGCGGCGGCTACGTCATCAGCGCCGACGTGCAGACCGACGCCACCGTCCCGGCCCTGCAGGAGATCCTCAAGGAGCTGCGCCGCCTCCAGACGGAGAGGGTCGGCGACGACGAGCTCGCCTCCACCAAGCGTCTCATGAACGGCATGTTCGCCATGGGCATTCAGACCGTTCAGGCCGTGGCCGGCAGCGTGGCGGCCAACGAGGCCAAGGGCCTCCCCGCCGACGAGCTCGCCCGCTATCAAGCGGGCATCAGCGCCGTGACGGCGGACCAGCTCCAGGCCGCCGCGAACAAGTACATCAAGCCGGACCAACTGCAGGTCGTCATCTCGGGCGACGCGGCCCGCATCGCCGCCGGCCTCGCGGCCGTCGGTCAGGTCCGCGTGTACGACGTCGAGGGCAAGCTCGAGCAGGCCGGCGCGAAAGGCGCCGGCCGCTGAGCCCGAGGTGGGCCCTAGGGAGGCCGTTCGCGTGGGTCTTTCGCCCCTGGGCGGTCCGCGGCCGCTCGGGCATTCTGTTGTGATGACGGAGGAGAAATCATGAAGCGCGCTATTTGGCGTAAGACGATCCCGGTCGCGGCCGTGCTGTCGTTGCTCTGGCAGTCGGCCGCCGTGCCCGCGAGGGCCGACGACGGCATCCAGTCGACCAACGGCCTCGGCGCGATCGGCGCCCTGTCCGCGACGCAGCAAGACGGCGCGCTCAACAAGCTCTACGACGGCCGGTTCTCGCTGGCCCCGTCCGCGGCGGTCAACGCTCCCCGGGCGCTCCCCGGCGGCGCGCGCTGGCAAGCGGCCAACTTCGCGCAGCCCAGCCGCCAGCAGGAGATGCAGCAGAACCTCACGTTCATCGAGGCGATCTTCAAGTCCGCCTACGCGCAGGCGGATTGGAAGGAGCGCCACGTCGGCTGGGATTTCGACAAGGAGCTGGCCCAGGCGCGCGCCGAGGTCGCGGCGAACCCGGGCATGAGCTTCCAGCAATACCACAAAGTGCTCAAGAAGCTGTTCGCGTCGACGCAGGACTACCACGTCAGCATCCATTTCGCTGCGTCGGAGGTCTCGCGCTTGCCGGTCACCCTGCAGGGGACCGATGGGCATTACTTCCTGGCCTACGTCGACCGCAAGAAGCTGCCCAAGACCTCCTTCCCGTTCGAGGTGGGCGACGAGGTCGTCTCTTTCGACGGCAAGCCCGTCAAGGACGTCATCGCGCAGCTCAAGGCCGACATGGGCTCGAACATCCCTTCCACCGACGACGCTTTGGCCAGCCTCTACCTCACGGCGCGCTCGGCGTCGAGCGGCATGGACGTCCCGCAGGGACCCGTGACGATCGCCGTCAAGGGCAAGGACGCCAAGCAGTCGAGCAGCTACCAGCTCATCTGGGATCACACCCCGGAGGCCTTCCAGGCGGAGCCGGGCTTTCTGCGCAAGATCGCGTTCCATGACGTGCCTTTCGAGGCGCCCGCGCCGAGGGTGCCGTTCGCCCGCATGGCGGACATGCGCCTGAGCTTCGACGTGGACCAGGAGGGGGGCGAGGAGCCTAAGAAGAAGGACGACGACAAGGATAAGAAGGACAAGCAGAAGAAGGAGCTCCCCAATCCGTACGGCCTCGGCGTGCGCGAGAGCTTCCTGCCGGAGTTGGGCCCCAAGATCTGGGAAAGCGCCGACGACAACCCGTTCCAGGCCTACGTCTACCGCTCGCCTAAGGACGGCAAGATCATCGGCTACGTCCGCATTCCGTCATACGTGCCTGAGAACTACCGGCCGAAGAGCGACTCGAAGAAGTCCCTGGCCGCTTTCGCCGAGATCATCCAGCGCTTCGATAAGACGACGGATGCGCTGGTCATCGACCAGCTGAACAATCCGGGAGACAGCCTGCTGTATCTCTACGGCTTGGCCTCGATGCTTTCGGATCAGACGATGGCGGCGCCGCGGCATCGCGTGGCGATCACGCAGTCGGACGCCGCCGAGGCGGCCGCCACGATCCGGCGGCTCGAGAGCGTCTCCAGCGACGAGGACGCCAAGAAGGCGCTGGGGATGGAGGACATGGCCGGCCTACCCGTCACCTACGAGATGGCCCGGCATCTGCTCGAGTTCTCGCGCTTCATCCTCAACGAGTGGAACAAGGGCCATACGCTGACGGACCCGACGTTCCTGTACGCGATGGACTCGATCAACCCGCGGCCGGACGCGCACTACACCAAGCCGATCCTCGTGCTGACCAACGCCCTGGACTTCTCGGGCGGAGACTTCTTCCCGACGATCCTGCAGGATAACCATCGGGCGACCATCTTCGGCCAGCGCACGGCCGGCGCCGGAGGCTTCATCCGGCAGGTCCAGTATCCCAATCAGGTCGGGGTCAGCGGCATGGTCGTGACGGGCTCCATCGCCGAGCGCGTCGACAAGAATCCGATCGAGAACTTGGGCGTCACGCCGGACGTCGGCTACGCCGTCACGCAGGACGACCTGAAGGGCAAATACTCCGGCTACGCCAAAGCCGTCAACGACGCCGTCTCCGGCTTGCTCGCGACCAAGGGCGAGAAGACGGAAAAGTAACGTCCCGGCGAGCGGCAGGGCGGCGCGGTCCGAGCCTTTCCGCGCCGCCCGCCGCTCGAACCGTCACTTCGCCAAGCTCTTCCAGTTGTCGAAGCCGACCGCCTTGCCGCCTTTCACG
>Ga0265338_10010735_pt1 | contig 10691 bp, 8 predicted proteins | sample 42126metaG_FD_193579 | JGI IMG/M metagenome (GOLD analysis project Ga0265338, IMG submission 193579) | Rhizosphere microbial communities from Carex aquatilis grown in University of Washington, Seatle, WA, United States - 4-21-26 metaG | ecosystem: Host-associated > Plants > Roots > Rhizosphere >... | reverse complement strand
ACGGCACCGGCGGGGGTGACGGCACCGGCGGGGGTGACGGCACCGGCGGCTGCGGTGCCGAGCGGCTGGGGCGCCGACGGCAGCCGGCCGAGGCCGCACTCGGGGCAGAGCAACTGCGAATCAGAGAGTGGGTGACCGAGTGCGCACACTGATGCCGACATAGATCCCCTCGTCATGCGCTGGTCACCAGAATGGTTAGCAAGGGCACTATCGTCATGAAACCGGACACACTTGACCGTCCCTACCCGGTCGGTTGTGGCCGCACCCGCCCGAGTCGGCCCGGCGACCGACTTTCCTTCTGTGGTCAGGCGGGGCATCCTTACTGACTAGCGAGTCAGTAAGGGAATCGATCAGGAGGTTGTCCGTGCCAGAGCGTTCCGGTCCCAACAGCTATGACGCGATCGTCGTCGGCGGCGGTCACAACGGGCTGGTCGCTGCGGCATATCTGGCCCGGGAGGGCCTGCGGACGGTGGTGTGCGAGGCGCGTCCCGTCGTCGGCGGCGCCGCGGTGACCGAGCAGCCCTTCGGGCCCGATTTCAACGTGACCTCGCTGTCCTACGTCGTCAGCCTGCTGCCGCCGCGGCTGGTCAGCGACCTGAACCTCGAAAGCCACGGCTACCACGTGTTCCCTCAGGGGCCGTACTTCGCGCCCCGCGCGGACGGTCGCTACCTCCAGTTGCCCGACGACCGATCGACCAGGTACGACAAGGTGGCCGAGTTCTCGAAGTCCGACGCCGACGCGATGCGCCGCTACGACGCCTGGCTGGACGACCTCGCGGGGGTGCTCGCGCCGCTGCTCGACGAAATCCCGCCGCGGCTCGGGTCGCGCAAGCCGAAGGATCTCCTTGAGCAGCTGAAGCTGCTCAAGCATCTGCGCGGCATCGACACCCGGCGCGCGGTCGAGGCAACCCGGCTGTTCACGATGAGCATCGCCGACCTGCTCGAGGACTACTTCACCTCGGACCCGGTCAAGGGCGTGCTGTCGGTGAGCGGAGTGATCGGCACCTGGGCCGGCCCGCGCTCGGCCGGAACGGCGTACGTCATGGCGCATCACCACATCGGTGACATCGGCGGCGGACAGGTCGGTGCATGGGGCTTCCCGCGCGGGGGGATGGGTGGTGTGAGCTCGGCGTTGGCGGCCGCGGCTCGTTCGTTCGGCGCCGAGGTCCGTACGTCGACTCCGGTCACCAAGATCTGCACCCGCGGCGGTGCCGTGACCGGGGTCGTGGTGGAGGGCGGCGAGGAGCTCGACGCGCCGATCGTGGTCACCACGACGCACCCGGCGATCTCGTTCCTCCGGCTGATCGACCGCGACGCACTGCCGGCGGACTTCGTGAGCGACATCGAGCGATGGAAGTCGCGCTCCGGCACGGTGAAGGTCAACTTGGCCCTCGACCGGCTGCCGGTCTTTGCCAGCCACCCCGAGTACGACCCGCAGATTCACGGCGGAACGATCGTGCTCGCAGAGTCGCTCGACGACGTCGAGAACGCCTACCAGGACGCCGTCGCCGGCCGGCCGAGCAGCAAGCCGTTCGCCGACATCTGCATCCCGTCGGTCTTCGACGACTCGCTTGCGCCCGAGGGCAAGCACGTGATGTCGATGTTCACTCAGTGGGTGCCGCACGAGTGGTCGGAGGAACCGCACCTCGACGACCTCGACGCGCACGCCGATCGGGTGGTCGCGCGGATGGAAGCGGTCGCGCCGGGATTCACCGACTCGATCCTGCACCGGCAGGTGATCGGCCCGTATCAGATGGAGCACGAATACAACCTGATCGGCGGCAACATCTTCCACGGCGAGCTGTCGTCCGCGCAGCTGTTCCACACCAGGCCGGCCGCCGGTTACGCGGACCTGCACACTCCGGTGCGCGGGCTCTACCAAGCCGGGTCGGCGACCCACGGCGGCGGTGGCGTGACCGGCATCCCCGGCCACAACGTGGTCCGGCAGATCCGCAAGGATCGACGCCGCGCCAACACCCGCGAGAAGCTCCACCTCGGATAGCCGCGGGACACTGAAGTCATGGCCAGTTTGCAACCCGCGCTGCCCAAGGAGCACTACGTCGACCCGGCGACGTACCGGGTCGAGGTCGACCGGGTGCTCGCGCGCGAATGGAGCTGTGTCGGGCGCGTCGATGAGCTCGGGGTCGACCAGCCCGGCCGAGTCGCCGTGATCGATGCACTCGGCGAGAGCGTGCTCGTCGCGCGGACCTCGCAGGGGCGGTTGGCCGGGCACTACAACGTGTGCCGTCATCGCGGGTCCCAGCTGTTCCCGGCCGGCCCCGACGACCCGGTGCCGTCGACTCGGGAGGCGAAGGCGATCCGCTGCCCGTACCACTCGTGGACCTATGACCTCGACGGCCGGCTGTTGCGCGCTCCGCACACCGACGGCGTCGACGACTTCGCCCCGGACGAGTTCGGGTTGCGCCCGGTCGGGGTCGAGGTGTGGGGCGGTTTCGTCTTCGCCCATCTGACGCCGGCCGAGGCGATCCCGCTCGCGGAGCAGATCGGCCCGATGGCGCAGCGGCTGGCGCGCTACCCGCTCGCCGAGCTGAGGCTCGGCCGTCGCTTGCAGTACGACGTCGCGGCCAACTGGAAGCTGATCTGCGAGAACTACAACGAGTGCTACCACTGCGCGGGCGTGCATCCGGAGCTGTGCCGGCTGGTGCCGGCGTTCGCGCACGGCGGGCAGAACCTGGAGTGGGAGAACGGCATCCCGCATCGAGAAGGTGCGTGGACGTTCACCTCGACGGGTACGTCGGACCGGGCCCCGTTCGCCGGCCTCGACGACGACGAGCGGGTGCGTCACAAGGGCGAGCTGCTCTATCCGAATCTGATGTTGTCGCTGTCCGCGGACCATGTTGCGGCGTTCACGCTGCGGCCGGTCGCCGCTGATCGGACCCGGATCGACTGCGACCTGCTCTTCGCCCCGGATGAGGTCGCGAAGCCGAGCTTCGACCCGTCGGACGCGGCCGACTTCTGGGATGTCGTCAACCGGCAGGACTGGACCGTGTGCGAGTCGGTGCAGCGCGGCATGTCGTCGCGTGGCTACGTGCAGGGCTGGTTCGCCCCGATGGAGGACGAGAGTCTGGACATCAGGCGCTGGTTGCTCTCGCGCCTCGACCCATCGGCGCCCGCGGAGTGAGCCCGACCGAGCACGACGTCGACTTCGCGGTGATCGGCCTCGGCGCCCTCGGCAGCGCGACCGCGTACGAGCTCGCCGCGCGCGGGCAGCAGGTGGTCGGATTCGAGCAGTTCGAGCTCGGCCACCATCGGGGTGCGTCGCACGACACATCGCGGATCCTGCGCCGCAGCTACCACACCCCGGCCTACGTGCAGCTCGCCGGCGAGGCGTACGACGACTGGGACCTGCTGTCCGCGGCCGCGGGCGAGCCGCTGGTCACGATCACCGGCGGCGTGGACCTGTTCCCGCCGGATCCGGCGATCCCGATGGCCGACTACGTCGACAGCATGGATGCCTGCGGCGTTCCGTACGACGTGCTCACCCCGGCACAGGTTGCGGACCGCTGGCCGCGGGTGCGGCTGCCGGACGGCGGTCAGGCGATCTACCAGGCCGACACCGGCATGGTGCATGCCGCGCGGACCGTGTCGGCCCTGCAGCGGCTCGCGTCCCGGCACGGCGCCGAGCTGCGGCCCGGGGTCTCGGCGCGGGTGGTCGGGGCCGGTCCCGACGGCGTCGAGCTCGACACCGGGTCGGGTCCGTTGAGGTTCCGCCGGGTCATCGTCACCGCCGATGCGTGGACTGACGACGTCATCGCCGGCCTCGGCGTACACCTTCCGCTGACCGTCACCCAGGAGCAGGTCACCTACTTCGAGCCCGACGACGCAGAGGCGTTCGAGCCCGGCCGGTTCCCGGTGTGGATCTGGATGGACGAGCCGAGCTTCTACGGCTTCCCGACGTACGGCGCGGCCGAGATCAAGGCCGGTCAGGACGTCGGCGGCGCGATCACGACCGCGGCCGAGCGCAGCTTCGAGCCGGAGCCGGCCAACCTGAGGCAGCTGACCGACTTCATGGCTCGGACCTTTCCCGGCAGCGCCGAACGGGTGGGGCGGACGGTGACCTGCCTCTACACCCTTACCCCGGATCGCGACTTCGTGATGAGCCCGCTCACCGACCATCCGGAGGTGATTGTCGGTCTCGGTGCCGGGCACGGCTTCAAGTTCACGCCGACGTTGGGGCGGATCCTCGCCGACCTCGCGGTCGATGGCACGACGACGAGTGACATCGGCGCGTTCGGTCTCGACCGGGCCGCGATGACCGATCCCGACTTCCCGCCGAGCTGGCTGGTTTAGCGGCGCTTCGGATTTCACCGGGGTGTGGTCGCGCTAGGCGTAGGGCTTCGTGCTCAGGTACCGAAGCCCCGAATCGACCGCGATGGTGACGACGGTCGCGGTGGCATCGAGCGTCTCCGCGACTCGGAGCGCGGCAACGACGTTCGCGCCGGTGGAGGTGCCGGCGAACACGCCCTCCTCGCGTGCGAGGCGCCTGGCCATGGCCTGGGCTTCGCTGCTCGACACCGTCTCGATGCCGTCGACGAGGTCAGGACGCCACAGTGGCGGCACGAACCCGATCCCGATGCCTTCGATGGAGTGCGCACCGGTTGGCTGGCCCGACAGGACGGCGGACTCCGCCGGTTCGACCGCGACAACACTGATCGACGGGTCATGCGCGTGAAGGCCCGCGGTCACGCCGTGGATGGAGTGGGCCGTGCTCACGGCCTGGACGAAGGTCGCCATCGATCCACCCACCTGGTCCCACAGCTCGTCGCCGAGAGGGACGTAACCACGCACGGCATCCTCGTTGTTGAGCTGGTCAGCCCACCAGCACCCCGGCGCACTGCTGATGTCGCCGGCGGTAGCGATCATGCGCTTAATGAGATCCTCGGTGATCGCGCCGTGATCGCTGGGGACATCGGTGATCGTGGCACCTAACGCCTGCATCGTCTGTCGCTTCTCGCGGCTGAACGCATCCGAGAACACCACGTGCAGGCCCAGGCCTAGCGCCGCGCACACGAACGCGAGTGACACGCCGGTCGTGCCCGCCGTGTACTCGACGACGGTGTCGCCAGGAGAAAGGCGGCCATCGTCGAGCGCGGTCCGGATTACCTCGACCGCCATCCGATCCTTCATGGACCCGGTCGGATTCGCCGGCTCCCACTTCACCACAATCGCCGCGCCGGAACGGGGAACGACCTTCTGCAGCCGAAAGATCGGCGTGTGGCCCACCGCCGCCAGCACACCCTCGGACAGATCACCGGACAAGGCGTGGCACCTCCGTGACGAACGCGTTCCGGCCCATGATTGTCGCTCGAACCACCCGTGGCTAGCGATCGGGCGGCCTTCGCCCCGTCGATCTGGGACCGGTCGAAGTATCGCTCTGCGCGCTCCCTGTTTGCCGTCACGCTCCGACCGGACAATCGGGTGGGCTGATGACGCCGCGCTCTACCGTGACTGGGTGGCGTTCGAAGTGAAGCGAACGACACACCCGATACGGTCGCCGAAACGTCGCTCTGGACCACCGAGAATCAGTGCAGGGTTTCCTCGGCGATCCCGAGCTCGGCCGCCGCGACCTGGCGGATCCAGCGCATCATCGTCGGGCGGGCGATCAGGCCGGCGTGCACGGTCGACTGGATCGCCAGCCCGTCGACCACCGCGATGATCCGCCAGGCGGCACCCACCGGATCTTCGCAGGTGAACTCGCCGGACTCGGCGCCTTCAGCGATCACCGCGGCGACGATGTCCTTCCAATGCACGTCGAGCCGCCGCGACACGACCTGCAGCTCGGGCACCCGCAACGCCGCGGCCCAGGCATCGATCCACAGCGGCCAGGCCTGGGTCGGCGCGCTCCCCGGTCCGTACAACCCGAGAATCCGGCTCAGTCGTCGGACCGCAGAGGTCCGTGACGACCGGATCCGGTCGAGCTGCTCGAGGTCGCGCTCGGCGGCATAGCTGAAGGCCTCTGAGAGCAAGCGGTCCTTCGACTCGAAGTGGTAGAAGACGAGCGCCGTGCTGACGTTCAGCGCTTTGGCGACATCGACCACTCGGGTGTTGCTGAAGCCGCGCTCGGTGATCTGCTCGACCGCCGCGCGCAGGATCTCTTCGCGGCGGACGCTGACCGCCTGCCTCACCGCCACGGCGGAGTCACCGCCTGGCTCACCCGAGATCCCGGGGGATCAGGCGCTGCCACTGGCGCTTCGCGGCGATGTCGTCGCCGTCGAAACAGGTCAGCGTGAGATCGACGTCGAAGTCGGTCGCGGTCGCGGTGACCCGCAGCTCGGCCCGGCTGCTCACGGTCGCCTCGGGCCAGACCAGCCGGAAGCTCGCGGTCGCCTCGACCTGCTGCGCGAAGGTCCGGGTGTTGACCCCGACCCGGCCGGTGTAGCGCTCCGTGCAGGTCACCCCGGCTTCGTCGTACGTGGATCCGTGGTCGACGACGCACGCGGTTTCACGGCGAAGAACGTCGTGCTGCACCGACCAGAGGACGTCGGCCGGCTCATGGGGTTCGTCGGTGCTGGCGACGAGCCGGGGGGCCGGACACGGCGACGGGCCGTCGATCCGCGGCAGGTGCAGCGCGCAGCCGTCCAGGTCCAGGGTGAGCGTGACCGGCGCGGGTGGCGCGCTGGTGTTGGGCCAGTCGGTGCCGCTGACCGCGAGCCGCAGGCGATGCCCGGGATCGAAGGTCCACGACGTCGCTTCCAGCTCGACCTCGACATCGACGAGCTTGCCGTTCGGCAACGGTTGCGGATGCTCGAGGCTGTCGCGTCGGGTCAGGTTCAGCACCCCGCGGGTGATCAGGGTCGAGCGGCCGTCCGGGAAGACGTCGCAGAGCCGGACCGCGAGGGTTGCCACCGGAGTATCGGCGCCGACCCGCGCGGCGAGGCGGGGGTGGCCGAGGATTTCGAGGTCGCCGGCCGGCCATTCCCAGGTCAGGGACTGCGCGTCGTCGCGGCGCTGGTCGCCGGGCTGACCCCAGGGCAGATGCCCGGCGCACGAGATCCAGGCGGCGGTGCCGGTGTCCGGGATCACCCGGTGGGTGGCCAGGCCGGTGCCCAGCGGGCGCACGTCGTCGCGCGCGCGTTCGAGCGGCCAGCCCGGTTCGTTGCGCCACTGTCCGGCTACCTCGTCGAGGTCGGGCTCGGGCGGGCTCGATCGCCGGGCGAAGACGGTGATTGGCGGTTCGTGGTCAATGCCGTTGTCGACGTCGCGGAGCCAGCGGTCCCACCAGCGGACCATCTCCGGCACCAGGTCGATCCGCGGGCCGGGCAGCGCGGTGCTCGTCGCGGCGTGGCTCCACGGGCCGAGCAGCAGCCGGTGCGGAACACCGGCCGCCGCGAGCGCCTCGACGGTCCGGAAGGTGTTGTTGCGATAGCCGTCGGCCCAGCCGCCGACCAGCATCGTCGCTGCCTGGATCTGGTCGTACGCCGGCCGGACCGAGCCCTGCCGCCAGTAGGGGCCGTCGCGCTGCTCGTCCAGCCAGCGCAGCAGCCAGGGCTCGGTTCGCTCGATCCGCTCGCGCCACTCGTCCCGCCAAGCGTCGCCGGCCGTCGCAGGCACCGGCGGCAGCGCGTTCATCGCGACCATGTAGGTCGGATAGTCGACCAGGTCGAGCACCCGAACAAGACCGCCCATGTAATGGACGTCGTCGGTGTAGCGGTCGTCGCTCGCGTAGATCGCGATGATCGCCTTGAGCGCCGGCGGGCGAACCGCGGCCAGGTGCAGCGAGTTGAAGCCGCTGTAGGACGTGCCGTACATCCCGACCGCACCCGAGCACCATGGTTGGTCGGCGATCCACGCGATCGCCTCGGACAGATCGTGCTGCTCCTGTGCCGGGTATTCGTCGGTGGCGATCCCGCTCGACGACCCGGTGCCGCGCACGTCGATGCGCACGACGGCGTACCCGTACTCGTCGCGCAGCCGGACGTACTCCGGCCGGTATCCGGCGGTGAGGTCGTCTTTGCGGTAGGGCAGCGCCTCGAGGATCGCCGCCGTCGGCGCGTCGCCGGCCGGCAGGTAGAGGGTCGCGGCCAGCCGGGCGCCGTCGGCCATCGGGATCCAGGCCGGCCTGGTGCGACCTTCAGGCATGCGGGCCCAGCTGGGCGTCGGCGACGAGGCGGCGTAGGTCGTCGAACGGCAGCGCGTGCGAGGTGTTGCCGTCCCGCCCGACGACCGTCGTGGCCGCGAGCAGGCTGTTGAGCGCGGCCTCCTCCGTGGTGTCGACCACCGCTTCGAAATACGGGTCCAGGGCGGGGCCGGTTAACGGGATCCCGGCCGGCGGTGCGCCGCGCGGAGCACGGAGGCCGGTCGCGACCGCGAGGAAGATCTCGCCCGAACCGTTGGAGGCGGTGCTGCCGACCCGGGCCAGCCCGAGACCGGCGCGGCGCGCCAGCCGTTCGCAGCCGACGGGATCGATCGGAGCGTCGGTGACGACTACCACGATGCACGAGCCCGCGGGCCGAGGCGGCCCGCTGTCGCCCGGCTCGGGAAGCAACCGACCGACCGGTACGCCACCGACCGTCAACCGATGCCGATCGCCGAAGTTCGTCATCGTGAGCACGCCGACCGTGTGGCCAGCCGGCAACAACCGCGAGGCGGTCCCAATACCGCCCTTGTAGCCGAGCGCGCTCATCCCGGTGCCGGAGCCGACCGCGCCCTCGGCGAACTCCGTGCCACCGGTGGAGGCCCGAGCCCGAGTGAGCGCCGCGCGGACGTCGTCGACCGTGACCCGCACCCGGCGGGGGTCGGACAGGAAGCTGTCGTCGCACTCGGCGACGACCGGGATGGTGACGTCGTTGACGCCGATCTCAGGCTCCTCGCCGACCAGGATCTCGATCGCCGCGTCGTACACGCGACCCAGCTGCATCGTCGAGGTGAGGAAGATCGGGGTCTCGATCGCGCCGCACTCGCGGATCGGCGTGATCCCGGTGCACTCTCCGCAGCCGTTCAAGACCGCCGCCCCGGCCGGGATCGGTGCGGTGAACGCGTTGCCGCCGAGATCCACCACGGTCACGCCGGTGCGGGCAGTGCCGTCGCCGCCCGGTGGATCAGGGTCGTCGCGCCAGATCGTGGTGTGACCGAACCCGACGTTCGGCACATCCAGCACCGAGTTGGTCGGGCCGGTCGGGAGCTGGCCGATACTGATTCCCAAGTCAGCAACACGCACGCCGCCCAGCATGCCGTCAGAAGGGGTCGTTGGCCATGACCTTGCGGGTTCCGGTCGTCAGCAGCGACGAGTGCCTGCGGCACGTGCCGGACGCCGAGATCTGGGTCGGCGTGCGGACGCCGGGCACCGAGCTGCCCGAGCGGGTCGAGGTGGTGCGAGCGGCGACGGTCGCCGCGGGCGCCGAGCAGGTCGTCGCCGAGCGGTGTGACGACCGGTTGTTGCAGCAGGTGCACAGCGCGGAACTGCTCGACTATCTCGCGAGCGCGTGGGATCGCTGGGTCGCGGCCGGCTTCCCCGAGGATCCGGGGCAGAACCGGGTGGTTCCCTACGTCTTCCCGACGTCGGCGATGCTCGACGGCCTGCCGGCCCGCGAGCCGGCCGCGACGCATGCCCGCGCCGGGCGCTACTGCTACGACACGATGACGCTGATCGGCCCGGGCACCTGGGAAGCGGCCCGGGCCGCGGTCGATGTCGCAACGACCGCGGCCCGACTCGTCATGGCCGGCGCCGATGCGGCGTACGCGCTGTGTCGCCCGCCGGGACATCACGCGACCCGGGACGGGTTCGGCGGGTCGTGTTACTTGAACAATGCAGCGATCGCGGTCGAGGCGATGCTCGAGGGCGGCGCGACCCGGGTCGCGGTCATCGACATCGATGCCCACCACGGCAACGGCACGCAGTCGGTGTTCTACGACCGAGCCGATGTCCACTACGCGTCGCTGCACGTCGATCCCGGCGCCGGCTGGTTCCCGCACTATCTGGGCTTTGCCGATGAGCGCGGGCGGGGCAACGGCGAGGGTACGACGATGAACGTGCCGCTCGCGCCCGGCACCGGCGACGACGGTTGGCTGGCCGGGTTGGCCGGGATCCGCGGCGCGGTGGAGCGGTTCGGGCCGGATGCGATCGTGGTCTCGCTCGGCGTGGATGCAGCCGCAGTCGACCCGGAGAGCCCGCTGCAGGTGACCCTCGACGGCTTCCGCCGCGCCGGTGCGTTGCTCGCAGGCGTTGCGCCCTGCGTCGCAGTCCAGGAAGGTGGTTATGACTTGACCGCGCTGGGCGGCCTGGTCTGTGCAGTGCTGGAAGGGCTGGTCGGATGACGTCACGACGGCTGGTGCTGATCCGGCACTCCAAGGCGGTCGCCGGCGAGATGGACCACGGCCGGCCGCTGTCCGATCGCGGGTTGTCCGACGCGGCGGCCGCGGCGCGCTGGCTGGCTGCGGCCGCGGTGATTCCGGATCGGGTCGTCGTGTCGACCTCGACCCGCACCCGGCAGACCTGGGACGTCATTAGCGGCGAGCTCGGGGTGACGCCGGAGCTGGTCGCCGACCACCGGATCTACGTCAACACGGTCGGCGGACTGCTCGCGATCGTGCACGAGACCCCGGACGAGGTCGGCACCCTCGCGCTGATCGGGCACAACCCGTCGATGGGCGAGTTCGCGCGGGGTCTTGACGACGGCGAGGGCGATGAGGCGGCCAGCCATGCGGTCGCCCGCGCGTTTAAGACCAGCGGG
>Ga0265338_10010734_pt1 | contig 10691 bp, 11 predicted proteins | sample 42126metaG_FD_193579 | JGI IMG/M metagenome (GOLD analysis project Ga0265338, IMG submission 193579) | Rhizosphere microbial communities from Carex aquatilis grown in University of Washington, Seatle, WA, United States - 4-21-26 metaG | ecosystem: Host-associated > Plants > Roots > Rhizosphere... | reverse complement strand
GCCCGCACCGGCACGCTGCAGGCGGTGCTGACCCGGCCCGCCGGAACTAGCCAGGCCCAGTGGTACTGCGGCGTGCTGTGGGCCGATCCGCGCGGCCGGCACATCCTCATTCAGTGCGGCGCCACCCAGGCCAGCATCGACGGCACCCACACCACCCCGATCCACCTGCATCAGCTCATCCCCGCGTCACCCATCGGATACGCCAACACCTTCGCCTGGTAACACCACCGCGGCTGAGACCATGGGGGCATGCCGCGAATGCCCCAGCCCTACCGCAATGGCGAGTTGGTCATCGTGATCGACTGCGCTGACCTGGACCGGTCAGCGCAGTTCTGGGCGAGTGTGCTCGGGTACGCGGCCGGTGGCCAGGCGAGCGGGACGTACCGGAGCCTGTGGCCGGCCAGCGGCGCGGGCATCGAGGTACTCCTGCAGCAGGTAGACGACGAGAAGCAGGGCAAGAACCGGCTGCACCTGGATCTGCGCACCGCCGACCTGGGCACCGAAGTCAGCCGGATCCTCGATCTGGGCGGCTCGCTGCTGACCGGGGAGCCGGTCGCCGAAGAGGGCTGGCGGTGGCATGTTCTCGCCGACCCCGACGGCAATGAATTCTGCGTGCTGCAGCCGCCGCCCGGCGGACGCTGAGCCGGTCAGCTCCCCCCGATCCCCAGGACGGTGAGCGCCACCAGGGCCAGCGTGGTACTGGCCATGAGGCCGTGGCCCAGGACGATGGGGACCGGGAAATGACCTTCGGCGGGCGTGGCGGCGCGCGCGCTCACCGCTCCTTCCCTGGTGCTGGCGCGCAGCGCGGCCCGGAGCGCGCGGCGGACGGTGATCCAGCGGCCCAGCATGGTCAGGCCCAGCAGCGCGACCACGCAGAGCGTGGAGAACGCGATCCAGCCGAGGATGTCCCGGTCCTCGATCAGGTAGATGATCCACACGACGAGGCCGGAAGTGGCGAGCAGGACATGCCCGGTGATCACCGTGCGGGGCAGCCGGCTGACCGCGCCGCCCGGCGCGCTGACGTCGTATTCGATCAGCCAGACGACGAGCAGGTAGAGCCCCGCGAAGGCGGTGATGACCCAGGTGATCAAAGCGAAGACATTCATGATCTCTTCTTTCCGGCAGCTTCGGTCACACGCTGCGGCCAACGGATGTGTCCCCCAGTGACGCCCTGAAACGCTGAGCCGGCGTTCTGGCGCACCCGCGCCCTGCCAACTGCCGGGTCAGCTGTACGTCCCTGTCACGGACTGCCGTGGGTGATGGTTCACCGGGCCTGGCACCGTTTACATCGTTGCTGGCCACGGGCACGGCTTGGCCGCCCCGGCGCTGACCTACTAGCAAGTAATGGAGCGCGGCGCGGCGGTCGTAATTCTCTGACTATAGTCAGAGAGTGGATTCGGACATCGTCGACCAGGTCCGGAGGTTCAACCGGACCGTCACGCAGCGGATCGGCGCGCTCAACGACGCGTTCCTGTCGCGCGGCCGGCCGCTCGGGCAGGCGCGCCTGCTGTGGGAGATCGGCCCGGCCGGCTGCGACGTCCGGTTGCTGCGATCGCGGCTTGACCTGGATTCGGGCTATCTGAGCCGGTTGCTCCGGGCATTGGAGAACGACGGTCTCGCCGCCGTCGAGCAGAACGGGGCCGACCGGCGGATCCGCACGGCGCGGCTCACCAGCCGCGGGCTGGCCGAGCGGGCCGTGCTTGACCAGCGCTCTGACGATGCGGCCCGGTCCATCCTGGAACCGCTCAGCCCGCGTCAGCGCACCCGGCTCGCCGCGGCGATGGCCGACGTCGAGCGGCTCCTGCTGGCCTCGGCGATCCAGGTCACCGTGCGCGACCCCCAGCGCCCAGACGCCCGATCCTGCCTGCGGGCGTACTTCAGCGAACTGGCCCGCCGCTTCGACACCGGCTTCGACCCGGCGCTGAGCATCTCGGCCGAGGACGAAGAACTGACTCCGCCCGCGGGCCTGCTGCTGGTCGCCACGCTGCACGCCGAGCCGGTCGGGTGCGCCGCGGTCAAGTTCCACGACAGCGCGCCGGCCGAGGTCAAGCGGATGTGGGTCGCCCCCGCCGTCCGTGGACTCGGGCTCGGCCGGCGGCTCCTCACCGACCTGGAAGCGCACGCGGCGGCCCGCCAGGTGCGCACCCTCCGGCTGGAAACCAACCGCGTGCTGGACGAGGCGATCGGCCTGTACCGGGCGGCCGGCTACCGCGAGGTGGCCGCGTTCAACGAGGAACCCTACGCCGACCACTGGTTCGAGAAGACCCTGGGCCAGTCCAGTCCGCCCGCGCCGGACCGGCCGGGCCGGGCCCAGTGAGAGCAACCCTCAGGCACGATCCGAATGCCTGCTCCGGTGGCCGGGCCCGGCCGAGGGATCTCCTTCCATGGGGCTGTAGTCGGCTACCCCACGGCGCCAGTAACCGTCCACGGCGACGCGTGCCGGGCCGAGGCGGAGTTCGTCGCGCAGGTACCGCCGGATCGGCATGATGGCACCGGCCTCGCCCGCGACCCAGACGTACCCGTCACCGGCCGGCGGTTCGATATTTCGCAGGGCGCGTTCCAGGGTGTGCTCGCCGGCCCGGTCGCGATGCAGCCAGCAGATGGTGACCTCGGCTGGCGAGCTGAGCGCGAGTTCCTCGCCCGGGTCAGCCACCTCGGCCAGCAGGATGCCACGGGCACCCGGCCGCAGTTCCGCAAGCCACCGGGCGGCGGCCGGCAGGCCGGTCTCGTCCACGGCCAGCAGGTACCAGTCGAGGTCCGCAGGCACCACCCTCGAGCCGCGCGGTCCGAGCACCCCGACCCGGTCGCCGGGCCGCGCCTGGCCTGCCCATCGGGTGCCGGCCCCGGTGCCGTGCAGGACAATATCGATGTCCAGCTGGCCAGGGTCGGCCACGAAAGAGCGAACCGTGTAGATGCGGTTCGCGTCGCCCGCCCCGGCCGGACGCACGACCGGCTCCGCGCCCCGCTGGGCGGGGAAGAACACCTTGACGTGGTCGGTCGGCGCCGAGGTGCGGAACCCGGCCAGTTGCGGGCCGGCCAACGTTACCCGCAGCAGGCGTGGCGTGAGCTGCCTGATCCGGCGGACGTCCACTACCCGGGGGGCCACCGGATGCGGCAACTGCCGGGGCGCACCGGCCCGGCCTGCGCTCACCTGAGGGCTCCACGTCTGGGGACGGCACCTGTGGGGGCTGCGCGTCTGAGGACCGCACGTCTGAGGGCCGCACGTCTGAGGACTGCACATCGCCGTGCTGCGGCGGCACCGGCCGCGATGATGCTCATCACGTCAGCGAGCTCTTCAGCACTATCCGTACAGTCCGTCGATATCATAGACATACTGTAACGTAAAATCATCCCCGGTGCGGCCGCCCGGGCCCGGGCCTGGGCGTGAAGACACGCCGGCTGGAGCCGCCCCCCGCGGCGACCGGCGCCGCTGGCCCCTCGGCTGGACAGGGCCGTGACCCTCGTGATAGTCATACCCCCTATGGGTATATGTGCGCTGTGCGCGAAGAGATCAGGGTGACGGCTGCCTGATGCGCGCCGATCTGCTCGCCACCGTCACTGCCGGGCACCTGCTCACCGACGTGGGCCGCGGTGTCCGGGAAGCGTTCTACATGTTCTGGGACACCTTGTGGGCCCTGGTGCTCGGCTTCGGGCTGTCCGGTGCGATCCAGGCCTTCGTGTCCCGGGACGAGATGCAGTCCCGCCTCGGTAACCACCGGCCCGGCACGGTCGCCCGGGCCGGCCTGTACGGCGCTTTGTCGTCATCATGCTCGTACGCGGCGTCAGCCATGGCCAAGTCGCTGTTCGCCCGCGGCGCCGACTTCGTGGCCGCGATGGTCTTCATGTTCGCCTCCACCAACCTGGTCATCGAGCTGGGGATTGTGCTCGCCGTCCTGATTGGCTGGCAGTTCGTGGCCGCCGAATTCGCGGGCGGGATCATCATGATCGTGCTGCTGGCCGTCGCCGGCGGGCTGTGGTTCCGGGGGCGGGCACTGGCCGAAGCCCGCCAGGCAGCCGACCAGGACCGCAGTGCTCACCAGGAGCACGGTGACGGCCGCACCGCGCTGGCGCGCCTCCCATGGCGGCGGCGGATCCGCTCGGCGGCGGGCTGGTCCGATGCCGCGGGCTACACCATGAGCGACCTCACCATGCTGCGCCGGGAGATGGTGACCGGCTTCCTGGTCGCCGGCTTCCTCGCCGTCCTCGTCCCCGTGCGCGCCTGGAACGCCGTCTTCCTGCACGGCCACGGCTTCTGGACGACGCTGGAGAACGTGATCGTGGGGCCGTTCGTGGCCATCATCAGCTTCGTCTGCTCGATCGGCAACGTGCCCCTCGCCGCAGCGCTGTGGCAGGGCGGCATCAGCTTCGGGGGGGTCATCAGCTTCATCTTCGCCGACCTGATCACCCTTCCGCTCCTGCTCATCTACCGCAAGCAGTACGGGCGGCGGATGACGTTGCGGATGCTGTGGATCTTCTGGGCGGTGATGTCCCTGGCCGGCCTGGCCACCGAGGGACTGTTCCGGGCGGCGGGCTGGGTGCCCGCGTCCCGTGCGGCCGTGGTGCTGGGCGACACGCTGCGCTGGAACTACACGACCGTCCTCGACATCCTCGCCCTGGGCGTCTGGGCCGCCCTTTACTGGCTGCACCGCAACCGGGAACGCTTGGGCGGCGGCACTGGCTACGCGACCGATCCCGTGTGTGGCATGCAGGTCGAACGCCAGCCCGCTCCCGCCACCCTGGAGCATGGCGGCCAGCGCTACTACTTCTGCTCCGAGCACTGCCGGGACCGCTTCGCCGCTCACCCCGGACGGCCGCCGGGCGCCGCTACTGGCGGGCGGCGCGGGAATCCGGGCGGAGGCCGGTGAGCGTGACCCCGACCAGCCGGCCGACCGCCGCCTTGGACGGCAACTCGCTGGCCGCGCTGACGGCGTGCCGGCAGTACGCCGTCAGCTCGGCCGGATCGACGTCATCGCGGACGGCACCGGCCTGGGCGGCCTCGGCCAGCAGCCCCCTGAGGAGCTCGTTGAGCTGACGGTTCGCGTGGGCGAGGTGCTCCCCCTGATGGAGCAGCGCCGCCAGCTCGGTCCCGTGGTGCTCGTAGTGGATGAGCGCATAGGCCAGCAGGACCGCTTCGAGGCGCTCGCGGGGTTCGCCTGCTTGCTCGCGCAGCCGAGTGAGCTGCTCCAGGTGGCCGGCGACCTGGCGAAGGTGCCAGGCCACCAGTATCGCCTCGACGTCGGGGAAATACTTGTACAGCGTCGCGCGCCCGATACCGGCCTCCCCGGCGATCTGCGACATCGTCACCGACAGCAGCCCGTGCTCCGCCACCAGTGCGGCCGTGGCGTCGAGGATCGCCGCGCGGACATCCCGGCGGTGTGCCTCGATCGTCTCGTTCCACAGTTTCGGCATCACCCGAGGTTACGTGTTGCCGCCTGGCGGCTGATCTCAGGCGAGCATCCTCCTGACATCGAAGGCCTGCGGGAGGAAGCCGAATTTGCGCATGAGATCGGCGACATGCTGGATCACCGTCGGGTCCGTTTCCTGCGGATATTCGGGCGGCACCATCAGCGCCGACGCCATGGGCGACACGCCCGCGAACCTGGCCATGGCATGCCGGACGGCCGCGAGGCTGGTCCCGGCGATCGTCTGGGCCGCGACGATGGCCCGGCGGAAGGCCGCCGCGGTCCGGGGGTACTTGTCCGCCCACGCCTGGGTCACGATGTACCCGCTGACCGGCAGGCCCTCGGTCGTCCCCTGATCAGTATCGAGCAGTGGCTGGGCACCGATACTCATTTCTGCCCGGCTGATGAACGGCTCAGGGAGATATGCGGCATCCACCCGGTGCGCCGCCAGAGCGGTGGCCATCTGCGGGAACGGGATAGGAACGAAATGCACGTCAGACGGCTGTACACCGCTGTCGGCCAGCACTGAGCAGACCAGTAACATGCCGATGTTGTCGAGCGCGTTGACCGCGATCGACTTGCCCCTGAGCTGGGCAGCGGACTGGATCGGTGACCCGGCCGGGACCACCACCTCCTGGCTGGACGGCCGCAGCACCGATCCCGCGGCGAGAATGCGCAGCCGGGCATGGTGCATGGCGTCCGCGAGGATGTAGGAGACGTAACCGCCGACCGTGACGTCGTACCTGCCCGCCAGCTGGTCGGTGATCGCCGTGGAACTGCTGCCGGCCGGCACGATCTTCACGTGCAGGCCCTCGGCGGCGAAGAGCCCGCGCTGCTGGGCGATGTATAACCCCGCCGAGTCGGCCGACGGGACGGCCGCGACGGTCAGATCTGGTTTCTCGACACCTGTCGATGACGCTGGCCCGGCACCGTTCGCGCAGCCCGCGACGAGTAGGGAGGCGGCCAGCAGGCCCGCGGAGGATAGGTAAGAAAACGGACGAATCATAGTAATTTCCCCATTTGCCCATGCATCGAATACGACCCATCCCCCGGGCATTAAGAAGAATAAATTCCGGCTTCCCATAAAAGCAACCGATTGCGCCTAATTCGCCGGCCTGGCACGCCGGCCGCAGATTGTGATCTTGCGCAAGCCGCCGCCGCGTGAGCTAAGCCGGCAGGCCGCTAGTCGCCTAGTTCGGCGCGGCGGCGGGCTACGTACTCCTCAAGTTCGGCGCGGATCGCGTCGTCGAGCGGCGGCTGCTCGTACTCCGCCAGCGTCTTGGCCCAGATCTCACCGGCCCGGGCGGTGGTGTCCTTGCCGCCCATCCGCAGCCAGCGCTCGTAGTTCGAGGTGGAGGACAGCAGCGGCCGGTAGAAGCACTCGCGGAACCGCTCCATGGTGTGCTGCGCGCCGAGGAAGTGGCCGCCGTGGCCGACCTCCTCGTGTGCGCCGAACGCCAGCGAGGCCTCATCGATTTCCAGCGGGGTGAACTCCACCCGCAGCATCCGGAGCAACTCGATGTCGATGATGAACTTCTCGTAGCAGCTGACCAGGCCGCCCTCCAGCCAGCCGGCCGCGTGCATCACGAAGTTGGTCCCGGCCAGGAACGTGGGCAGCAGCGTCATCAGGGCTTCGTAGGCCGCCTGCGCGTCAGCGGTCTGGCTGGAGTTGAGGACGCCGCCAGTGCGGAACGGCAGGCCGAAGTGCCTGGCCAGCTGGCCGGTGCAGAGCAGGCCAATGGCGGACTCCGGGGTGCCGAAGCTGGGCGAGCCGGACTGCATGTCGATGTTGGACAGGAACGACCCGAAGATCACCGGGGAGCCGGGACGGACCAGCTGGGTCAGCGCGATCCCGGACAGCGCCTCGGCCAGCTGCTGGACCAGCGCGGCCGGGATCGTCACCGGTGACATCGCGCCCATCAGCAGGAACGGGGTCATCACCACCGGCTGGTTCGCCGCGGAGTACTCGAACTGCGCATCAAGCATCCGGTCGTCCCAGCGCAACGGGGAATTGCAGTTGATCAGCGAGATGGTCGCCGGGGTCGCCTCGATGACCTCGCGGCCGCCGAACAGGATCTCGGTCATCCGGATCGTGTCCGCCGCGTTGGGCCCCGAGACCACATTCCCCATGTAGATCTTGTCGGTCAGTGTCGCCAATGCATAGATCATGTCGAGATGCCGGGAGTCCAGCGGGGCGTCGTTCGGCTCGCAGATCACCCCGCCCGCGGTGTCGAGCTCGGGGAACGACTGGGCCAGCCTGGACAGCCGCCGGAAGTCCTCCATGGTGGCGTCCCGCCGGACATCGCCCTCCCGGACGAACGGCGATCCGTACACGCCGCCGAAGACCATCTGGTCTCCCCCGATGTGCACGGTGTTGGCCGGGTTGCGGGCCTGCACGTCGAATTCCCGCGGCGCCTTCGCCACCTGCTCAAGCACGAAGTCCGGGTCGAGGAAGACCGTCTCACCATCGACCTTCTGGCCGGCCTGCCGGAACAGCTCCACCGCCTCGGGCTTGGCGAACTGCACGCCGATCTCCGAGACGATGCGCCGCCACCCCTTGTCCAGGACGGCAACGGCGTCCGGAGACAGGATCTCGTACCGCGGCATCGTGTTGCGGAACATCGCCACCTCGTTCCAGCTGGGCTCTGCCCTCGTGCGTGGGCCCGTGCCTGGCCAGCCCAGTCTTGACCGTCCAAACACCCCGAACGTAAGATCACATCGTAGAACAGAGTTCCGTAACATGGAACTCCCGTGGTCAAGAGGGGCGCGGTGACCAGTCCCACCGGAACACAGGCGGTCGACCGGGCGGCGCGGCTGCTCACCGAAGTCGTGCATTCCCCCGGCTCAGTGACCTTCACGGAGCTGGCTGCCGCCACCGGGCTGGCCAAGAGCACCACGTCACGGCTGCTGCTCGCGCTGGAGCGGGGTGGCCTGGTCCGCCGGGACACCGCGGGCCGGTTCCGGCCCGGCGAGGTGTTCGTCCGGTACGCGTGGCGCGGCGGGGCCGAGGCCGGCCTGGTCGATGTCGCCCAGCCGTTCCTGGACCGGCTCGGCCAGGCCACCGGCGAGACCGTGAACCTCGGCGTCGAGCGCGATGGCATGGTCGAGCAGATCGCCCAGGTGGACAGCACGTACCTGATCGGCGGGACCAACTGGCTCGGCCGCCCGGTGCCACTGCACTGCGCGGCACTCGGCAAGGTGCTGCTCGCCTACGGCGCCGCCGAGCTGCCGCCGGGCCGCCTGGAACGCCGCACCACGAGGACCATCACCAGCCGGGCCGAGCTGGAGGCGAACCTGGCCGAGGTGTGCAGCCGCGGCTACGCCATCACCGACGAGGAACTTGAGCCCGGGCTGGTTGCCGTCGCGGCACCGGTCCGCCGGGACGGCGGCGCCGTGGTGGCCGCACTGTCAGTGTCCGCGCCGGCCAGCAGGCTTACCCCGGCCCGGGTGGCCGGTGTCGCGGCCGAATGCGCGGCCCAGGCCGCCGCGGTATCCGCAGCTCTTGGGCACCGGCCGGCCGCGCCGATCAGGGCGCAGGCACCGGTCAGGGCCCGCACACCGATCAGGGCGCAGGCACCGGTCAGGGCCCGCACACCAGCCACTGCCCGCACACCAGCCACTGCCCGCAAGCCAGCCACTCCCCGCAAGCCAGCCAGTGCCCAGGAAGAAGGTGCCGCGTGACATCCGAGGAACTCCTCCGCCAGCTGTACGACTACACCCTGGTGGGCAACGCGCCCGCGGTGCTGGAACTGACCAACGCCGGGCTGGGCATGGGCCTGGGTCCGGAGATGCTCCTGTATGAAGCGCTGATCCCCTCGCTAGAGGAGGTCGGCGCCCGGTTCGAGCGCGGTGACTTCTTCGTCCCCGAGATGCTGATCGCCGGGAAGGCCATGGCCGGCGCGCTGGAGGTGCTGCGGCCGCTGCTCGCCGAGACCGGCGCCGAGTCCATCGGCACCATCGTGATGGGCACCGTCAAGGGTGATGTGCACGACATCGGCAAGAACCTGGTCAACATCATGTTCGAGGGCGCGGGCTTCGAGGTCATCGACCTCGGCGTCCAGGTCCCCCCCGAGAAGTTCATCGACGCGATCAGGGAGCACAAGCCGGACATCGTCGGCTTCTCCGCGTTCCTCACCACGACCATGCCGATGTTCAAGGCGAACATCAACGCGCTGGAGAAGCAGGGCCTGCGCGACCAGGTCATCGTGCTGGTCGGCGGCGCGCCGGTGACCCAGGAATACGCCGACGTGGTCGGCGCCGACGGCTACGCGGCCGACGCGTCGGCCGCGGTCGTCCGGGCCAAGGAACTGATTAAGCAGCGCCGCGCCGCCGTGGCATCGGCCTAGATCACCAGCGGAAGGCGCCCCGTGCACACTGTCCTGAAGTCCGCCAGCCGTGAAGTCGTGATCGGCCCGGACCAGCCGTTTTGCATTATCGGGGAGCGGATCAACCCCACCGGCCGCAAGATCTTCCAGGAGCAGTTGCGCCGCGGCGACCTGTCCCGGATCGAGATCGACGTGGCGCAGCAGGTGGCCGGCGGCGCGACGGTCCTCGATGTGAACATGGGCGCCCCGCTGGTGGACGAGGCCGACCTGATGGTGAAGGCGGTCACGCTCATCCAGCGCTGCACCGACCTGCCGCTGTGCATCGACTCCTCGATCGTCGAGGTGCTCGACGCCGGCCTCGCCGCGTACCAGGGCAAGGCGCTGGTCAACTCGGTGACCGCCGAGGACGAGCGGCTGGAGGCCATCCTGCCGATCGTCAAGAAGTACGGCGCCGCCGTGATCGCCCTGCCGAACGACGAGGAAGAGATCCCCGAGGACCCGCGCCGCCGCCTGGAACTGGCCCGCAAGATCATCGAGGTCGCCACCGGCCAGTTCGGCATCCCGGCCCGCGACATCGTGATCGACCCGCTGGCCATGCCGATCGGCGCCGACACCTCACTCGTGGTCAAGACCCTGGAGACGATCGCGCTGCTGTCCGCCGAGTTCGGGGTGAACATGACGCTCGGTGCGTCCAACGTGTCCTTCGGCATGCCGGAGCGGCACGCGATCTGCGCCGCCTTCCTGCCCATCGCCATCAGCAACGGCCTGACCAGCGCGATCCTGGACGCCCGGTCGCCGCAGATCGTCCGTGCCGTGCAGGCCGCCGACCTGCTGCTGGACCGCGACCCGTGGGGCGCGTCCTGGATCGCCGCGCACCGCGCCGCCCAAGCCAGTGCCGCCCAGGCCGCGCAGGCCCAGGCAGGCGCATGACCAGCGCGGCGGAGATGGCCCCCAGCCAGGGCGA
>Ga0265338_10010732_pt1 | contig 10693 bp, 9 predicted proteins | sample 42126metaG_FD_193579 | JGI IMG/M metagenome (GOLD analysis project Ga0265338, IMG submission 193579) | Rhizosphere microbial communities from Carex aquatilis grown in University of Washington, Seatle, WA, United States - 4-21-26 metaG | ecosystem: Host-associated > Plants > Roots > Rhizosphere >... | reverse complement strand
TTCCGAGCACTGAAGTACAGCTGGACTTCTCTGTGTTCGCCATCGCGAACGCGGAACTCGGCATGGTAGACGTGCTGACGTCGCGCGCGTGCTTCCGTGACGAGTGACTGCTTGAGTCTCTGGCTGACGTGTTCGTTGTGAGAAAAGTCCACGGTGACTGCGATCGACCATTGCTCGAGGTTTGCAAGGCTCCCGCGGCGGCGCAGTTGCGTGTACCTGTCGCACATTAATTGTGCTGGGCGAACGCGTGGCACACGCGAGACTCCGCCCTCTTTCACCGCTGCCCATTTTTCCCCTGTTCTCGCCCGGTGTTCGACAGCCACGACGACGCGACTCTGGACGTCCCCAGCTGCGCGATCTTCTCGATCTTCGTCTTCCACGTCGTCGTCCTGTTGCCAGTCCTTCTCGCCTTCGCTTGTTACGGTCGTTCGGAGCAACTCGACACCGACTTCCCGGACCGGAAACGCAATGACCACGGTTGGTCGCTGGTCGACGTAGATGGTGACGGTGACCTCGTCGGCCGCCTCCAGACGCGCCAGCAGCGGTCCCACCCACGCCAGGCAGTTCTCGTCCGATGCGCAGTAGTCGCCGCAGCCAGAGTGGCGGCGCGCCGACCCAGCACGACTGCCCATTTGCCGTGTCCCGCGCGCACTGTCTGGCCTTCTCCGCGGGTGTCTTCGCAGTGTCGCGTGCGACCAGCCCTAGCCTCGCCGCGTCTCTCTGCGTGAGGTACGGAACGAGCTTCGCTGTCACATAGGGGCGACCGAGGGGTGTCTTGCCGTTGTGAGTCCCTGTCTCGGCGCCAACATTCGCGGATCTGGACAGACCGTGGCGCCAGCCCGTGTTTCTTCGCGATGACATGTTTTTAATAACTGGCGAGAAGTGTATGTGTTGCTGGCTTCTCTTCTCCTTAATTCGGTCCTTTTCTTCTCTGCTGCACACCGAAGGTTTCTCTCCACAATGTTGAGAGACGAGTCGGAATCTGAACCCGCCGGGGAGTCAGCGCCCCCAAGAGATCGTGAACGCTACTCGTCGTGAGTTGACATCGCCTGGGCCTTGTGTTGTCGTTCGACCCACGTGTGTTCAGGACATGCATGATGCGGAATGGCACGATTGCACGGAACTGTTGAGTTTGGGAGAAACGCCGTGCGTAGGTGCGTACGCATGCGGTGTTTTTTTTTGCAATGGTCGTTCAGCCAGTGAAAGCGCAGTCGTGTTCGTCGAAGACTGGCTTCGGAAAGACCGTGCCTCTATCCAGTCTCGGGTGATGCTGTGGCCAACCAACAAGGCAGATGACGTCGTTGGTCGTGATGCATCCCCCATTTTCTCCAAAAATAACCTGACCGCAGCTTTTGTTGACGCACCTACGCCGATTCGCGCGATCCCATTTCGAATCCACGACGGAACTCGGGTCATCACTGTACACCAAACATCGCGACAATTTCTGAAATGTACGGCTTGCCCCGCCAGTTCACCATGTGTCATTGCAGCGGTGCCATCACATTCGCCGCCGTCTCCAGTGAAACAGTCTGTGGGAGCCTGGGTCTCACTTGGGTTTGCGGCATTTGCCCTGCTCGGTACGTTTGTCCGTGCACCGTCCGCCAATCTTGCGGCTAGGCTGGACAACAAGAGGACCCGCGGTGTTCGTTGGGTCGACAGTTCTCCTGATGTGTTGGGATGTTTGGCTCTTTTCCTCGACACGTTTTCACTTGTTGGAGCGGTCCAGATCGAGGCACCTCGCGGGTGGGGCTCTCGTTGCGCTGGCTGCGGCCCTTCAAACATGCTGTTGCCTTGTACATTGGGGCGTGCCGTGGTCTACGTTAACGAGGAGCATTTTGGATGCCACAATCTGCCTCTACCTGTTCGTCGAGTTTGCGCGCATTCATCAACGACCTCGGTCTCGCCTTTGCTTCCCGGCGGTGCACTTGAAGTTCACCAAACAGTTGCATGGTGCTGTCTACTATCCAGAGCGTGTCGTCGAGGTTCTCACTGACTTCCAGCCCTCGCACAACGTGCCGTGGGAAGTCGGGGTCCTGGCCAAGTTGCGAAGGAAGCCGTCGTCGTCGTCGTCGTCGTCGGTGCGTTTGTTTCGACTTGTGGACGGATGCTACGAAATCTTCGTCGGTGGCAACGGAAAGAAGAATTCGCTTTCTGGCCTTGATTGGTCGCCCGATGAGACAGAGGTGGATGCAATCCGGAGGTGTTGTGATCGTGCGATGATGGAAACGATTTTTGCGTGTCGCTGCCTCCAAGCGCTGCTGTGGGTCTTGGGTGGCCACGTGAGCTGCCACCTCATCCTCGGAGCTGACGATGGGGTGCACTCTTTCTTTGTTTTGAATTTTCTGATCTGCCTCACCTTGTCGTTGTCCGAACTTCTTGCGTATCGCTCCCAACGCGGGGATGCGCTGCTACCTCGTCTTCCCCTCCTCTCCTCGGTGGCGGCAGCCTCCGAGACAGACACGAAGGCTGCTTGCTAGCCGCGCTCCGGCGGCGGTCCTGTACGACAATCTCTCGAGTAGTACAAAGTCTCTTCTCACCATTTTTAGCAACAACACTGGAATGCCGACCGGGCCCACAGCAGCGCCCCAACGAAAGAGGCTCAAGACAAGAAATCGTCGATCATCGCCGGCGCCCCTTCGTCAATCGTCCACGAGCCGACCCGATTGCCCTCGTCCACATCCGCATCTGCCGCGTCTTCATCGACCAGGCGGTTGTGGTGACGCGATGCGGCAGCGCCCACCGGTGGTGGTACGGCTGGCCCACATCCACATCCACAACCCTGGCAGCAGCATGGACCATCGATTCGTCCATGGTCGAAGAGTCGAGACCTGGACGGGCGGACCACGGTTTCCGCGCGCGACCAGACAGAGACAACGAAAAAAAAGAACCTGTAATATCCGAGTCCCTGAGCGAGAGCCGTTCGAGTCGACTACACTTGGCGATGAGATTGATGGTCGGCATGCCTGGATCGACCACCTGCGACCACCGCAAAGCCGCGATGCCGGATAAAACTGTGAGAAACAGGGGGAAAAGCACACTGACCCATCCAAGTCGAGCCGAGTGAGCCGAGACCGCGCGCCGTCAAGCGGTGCCAAGATGCCTCTCACAAGAGCAATGGCAACGCCCACGGGCATTAGGGCTACAGACAGATGAGGGCTACAGACAGATGGTATCTGCTAAAATTTTAGCAGTTAGCAGCGGGGCGCGGGCAGCTTACCGCTGTTCCAAGGCAGCCTTAGGCAGGAGCTCACGACTTCTTGCGAGTTCGAATTTTAATCAGGCGTTTGTTTTAAACTGCAACAACGAAACACATCATCACTGTTAGTCAATTCTTGACACTGCCATGCTTGGAATCTCGACGAGAAATGCCTTGGGGTTGAGGCAGAGTGAAAATCGAGAGAACGATGTTGAACGTCAACATAGACGCGCGATACTGAGCGTAACAGTACAGACAATCATTGGTGGTCATATATAGAACAAAAGAGCACGAAATGTTATGCAATATCAGAGAATTTCCACGACCGGTCATACTCAATGAGATGAAGATCTAACGGCAAAAACATCTGGCTCCAGCTTCGTTCAATTCGAGAAAACCCGATGATGTAGCAAGAGCTGAATGAAACCTCACAATGATGGAGAAAATTTTTAGGCACTCTAAGGTGAGCTCCGCCAGATTTCGACGGTCAACTCGTGGGGATTCTGGCGGAAAATTAGAGTGTTTTTAGCAGGTAGCAGACAGCGCCCCTCGTTTGCCCACCGCTGCTACTAGCAGTTAGCAGCATCTCAAAATCCTGTATGGCTGCTACTTATTAGCAGATACCATCTGTCTGTAGCCCTCCTCTGTGCTGGCGGACCCGATTCCAGAGGTAGTGTGACATTGACGCTGCGCTTGCCCCTCTCCCGTCTCCTGCGTTGCTCCGTATCGACATCGAGCCTGTGGATGTCCCAGCTTTCGCAACGTCTTCCGTCGACAGGTCGGCCGACACGTTGAGCGATCGACTCGCCTTGTCGGTGCGGCTTCTTCAAGCGGTGCTCCTGGCAGTGTGCGTGTTGGCCGCATATCTCCTACTGAGACGCTTTGGGATGCCCGCTTCTTGGTTTTTTTTGATCACTCGCCAGGTGCGCACACCAGGGCATCGTTGCTGTCCGGACGCACCAGGCGCCGGCGTTGATTTCCGTCCTGCGAGGCGTCCTCCTGTCGGTTGGCACGGTCCCTTGGACGCCGTATCCGAATTTGCCGTACACTGCCGTCGCCGTTCGCCCGCCCCGTGAGAGGGAGCCGTCACACCAGCGTACAGAAGAAAGGATGAGCGTGGATGAGTGCCGGCGTTAGCCGTTGAGCGGGATCCTTTCTCAGAACGTCCTGGAGCAGCTTGTGCCACGCCTGAGCCGCGGGAGGCGCGTCGGAACGCAGATCCGGAAGCGGCACCGGCGCGTCGCTGATGACGTCCCGGAAAATGCGCGCCGCGAAGGCCTTGAGCGTGCAGTCCTCGGAGCCGGGAAAATCGTACAGGTAGGTGCCGGTCGCCAGCTCGTACGCCAGGGCGCCAAAGGCCCACGAGTCGGCCGCGGCCGGGTTCCTGCTCGGCACCATCATCTCCGGGGCGACGTACCTCACGGTGCCCTCCACGCGGCGCTTGGTGTACGGCTCGAGCGGCCTCGCAAACCCAAAGTCGGCGAGCTTGACCCTCCAACCGCAGCCGCACCGGCATCCACGTTTCGGCGCCGCCGCGGCTGGTGGCCCATCGGCCCGTTCCTTCTCATTGTCCTCGCTCGTGGGGTGCGGTGCCGGCACGACGACGACGGGGGACGCGCCGGCGGTATCGGCGGCGGCACCCGGCGAGGAGGAGGCTGGAGACGAAGCGCCGTCGTCGGAAGACGAGCCAGTGTCCGAGCCAGGGCTCTCGCCTGGGTCAGAAGAGGACGACGGTGAACGGGTGGGTGATGACGACGACGAGGCGTCGTCGTCGTCAGGTTCGCCGTGCTTGTCGTCGTCGCGCTCGCGGAGCAACAGCAGGTTGCTCGGCTTGACGTCGCAGTGCGCGAAACCGGCCGCCGCCACGGCCGCCAACGCGTCGGCCACCTGGGCGAGCACGCACCTGAGCCGCCCGACGGACAAGGGCAGCGACAGCGCCGACTCGATCGAGCCGCCCGAGCAGAATTCGAGGTTGAGCCACACGTGCTGGCCGAGCTTTTCCTCGCCCGCACGGGCTTTCCACGCACCGCGCGTCGACCTCAGCCGTACGACGTTCGGATGGCAGCCGATGGCGCGCAGAGCTGCGACCTCTCTGCGGACGGCGGCAGCGATCTCCGTGGACCGGAGCTCTATCCGCTTCAGCGCCAGGCGCGTCGCCGTCCCGCACACCCTACCAGCCAGGACGTTGGCCGTCGCACCGTCCCCAATCGTGGTGGTCGTGTCCACCTCGAATTGGTCTCCGTCGTCATCTTCCAGTAAGACAAAGCGCGGTGGCATCGCCGCGCGCCCGCGGCAAGCAACTGAATGGTCGCTAGCTGCTTTTTGTTTTTCTCTTTTTTTCCCCTTTCCTCCCCTCTCTCGTGCGAGAACCTATGGGTCGACTTGTCATCGTCGGCTGCGCATTCGTGGTTTCGACTTAAAAAAACCCCTTGCGTCTTCGTCCGGCATGCTCCAACCGCGAGTTCGGCCTGATGGGTCCCACGAGGCGCCGTCGATTCTCCACGATTTCGGGTGCTGCGCCGCGTGCGTCGGCGCTGGAGGCGACGGCACCCTGTCATGGGAGGCGCACATGCTGTTTCTTTCGAGCGAGCTCTCGGCGCGTTCTGACGCGCTCTATACGTTCTACCGTTTACACCCGTGGCTGAGAGGTACGGCCCTGGCTGCGGGTCTCAGGGCGGCGACACTCGTGCCAGCCTTTTTCGTTCCGGCTGTTGCCCTGCTCACGGGCAGAGCGGCGGAGCACGACATGCTCCGCTTGTGCGGTGCTCAGGCCCTGACCGCTTCCGACGCCTCGCGTGCTCTCGTTGTGCTCTCCGCGGGCGGGCCCTGCGGCGACGAGGACTGGCTCGCGGACGCTATTCTGTCGGCCTGGCCGGTCGAAGCTCTGTCTGGACCCGCCCTCCGGCGCGTTTGGGAACGGGCGGCCGAGCTGAGCTGCGTCTGTCTGGACCGGGGCCGTGTCGAGGACGCCCGGTGCTGCCCCGGCCTGACCTTGGTCGGGAGACTCCATGCCAACCGGCCCGACGTCTTGCGTCGGCTGCACTGCGCCGGGCTTCTGCCGGGACCAGAGCTCGCGCTGCTGCTGTCGATCGTCGCGGGGCTGTGGAGGCAGGCGATGCTGAGAGGGCACGCGACTCTGGAGGCCTCGTCGCCGTCGAGGGCGTGCGGGCAGTGGCGGCCGAACAGAGCGGTCTGCTCGCAGGCTTGAGCCCGTCACCTGCCGCGCTGCGGTTGGCCGCCGGCGGATTGGCACTCGGGGACAAGGTCGAAGTGCTGGCGGTCGTCACGGCCGTGATCACCGCTTGCCGGGTCTGCTGGCCGCTCGCCGATGTCCTGTGCGAGGGCATTGTCGGGGATGATTGGCGGACGTGCCCGGTGCCCTTGCTGCAGGCGGTCCTCGGAACGGACCGGGCAGCGGCTGACATCGAGGCGGCGGCTGGATGGCTGCTCGACAGGGGCTGCTGCCACGGGTCCGCGCGCCTTCTTGAAGGCATCTGCGCCCGTCGAAGCGCCAGCAGGTTCGAGGTCGAGGACCGTTTGCTGAGCCTGATGCCCGTTCGCGAGTTGCTGCCGCTCGTTTGGGCGTACAGCGGGCACGCGTTTGCCGGACAGACATTCGCCGGCGTGGATCCCGAGTGACCGATCGAGGATGCCGCCAGTGATCTTCTGCGCCCAAGTTGTCTGATTGGTTTGTTTGTGGTTGAAGATCTGATTCTCTCAATGCACAATGAAATAAATCGTGATTTTATGACCACAGCATCAGCGAGAATGTCGCAACTGCGGCGCACCGACGAAGCCGCACCGATAGGTGATCCTTGTGACGATGCACTGAGAGCCACTGTGGCGCGTCCATTTGCCAGAGCACCGACCTTCCTCCTCATCGAGGTGCAGTACGGCTGGGTCGTCGCGCTCGCCTTGTTTCTGTTCCTTGACCGTGACGACTCCACGCGCGTTCTTTGTGCTGACTGTGACCTCGTCATTTCTCATATTCTGTCCTATCTTTTCAAGGTGTCTGCGTACATGGAAACGGTCGATGTCGTTTCATCTGGCGCCATGGTCAACCGTCTCTGGAACCGTACGTTCTGTTGCCGCGGTCTTCGAGCCCTGCACTTTACGAAGGATGACCTGCTCGACGACCCGCTGTTTCTCGGGAATGTGACCGCGTGGCTGTCGGCGCGTCCGAGTGCATGGCGAGCGCAGGTGAATGTTTTCACGTGGTTCGTCGACTGCGACGGTGGTAGCGTGGGGATTCCCCCGGACCTCGGCGGTTTCTCGAATCTTGTTTCGTTTGGTTATCGCGAGCCGCGCCGTGTGCCGTCGGATCCGCCCGTTTTCCGCTCCCCGTCTCTGCGCAGCGTCTTCCTGCCGAGCGTTCGCCGGGCGGCCTCTGTCGTACCCCTTGTGCAACTCGAGTCGCTGACCACGGTCCACTTGTGGTTCCACGAGATACCGCCGGACCGCGGTCTCTTGGCCGGCTGCGTGCTTCCCCCGCAGCTGCTCGCGCTCAGGGTTGGCTGGAGCCGACGGCGCATGGATGCGTGTCACTGCGCGGTCGATGTCGGGCAGGACGAGGACGCCAGATGCTGTGCCGAGCACGACACGTTGCCTTTGCCCAGTCTACCGGCGTCTCTGCGCCGGCTCGATCTCGACGGGTGTGCGCTGTCGGCCACCGATTGCGGGTCGCTGCCCCCCTCTTTGCTGGACGCGCGCCTGGCCCGGATGTCCTTCTCGAAGCCGCTGCCGGAGACGCTCCTGTCCTTGAGCTGCACGTATGTCCGGCTTCCTGCCCTCCCTCCTGCGCTGCGGTTCCTCTTTCGAATCTGTCTCGACGTGGCCGAGCGCGGGAGCAGGGACGCCGACCTGCCGGCCAGCCTCCACACCCTCGTGCTGGGCCACGAATGCGATGGTGCCGCCGTGTCTTGGGCTTCTCTTTGCTCGCTCTCGTGCCTGCGCAAGCTGACTGTCGTTCTGCCGCCGCGCGCTTCAGACGAGGCTTTTCCAGACGGCGCCGACGCAAAGCTCGCCCTGGCGAGTTCGCTGAGGTCCCTTACCATTGTCCACCTCACGGCGGGACGAGTCTTTGGCCGGCCGCCTCGGGCGCCGTGTCCCTGGCGCGGGATGCCCTGTTTACCGTGCGGCCTGGTGTCGATGACGTTGGACGGTTTCAGCCTGTGTGCCGCTGTGTCCCACCCTGGGCTGCGCAGCCTGGACGTGGCCGGCTGTGTGTTCCAAGGTGCCCCCTCGTCGACGTTCGACTGTCTGGCCGGTACAGCGTCGGGTTGCCCGTTGCTGGAGCAGCTGACCGTGTACGGGGGTGACGCGGGCGACTGCCAGACCATCCCGCACGACTTGAACACTCTGCGGAGCCACTGCCAGGTCGTGTTCCCCCGGCTCACCGTCTACGCGTATGATGAAGGCGAAAGCTTCGAGGCGCTCGCCTGGCAGGATTCTCAGGGCAGGGCGCAGGATGGTGGTGTCTTTGTCGATCAGCGCGCTGCATTCGCGGGTCATTCTGACGAGTCGGATTTTCCGGAAACGACCCCAGGTCCCTAGCTGCCGAGAAGTCTCGACCCTGCCTCTGGTACGTCGTGTCGCAAACAGATGCTCGAGTTACTTCTTTAAAGCAGGAGACGTCCGCGCGGCACGTTTTGGGCTGGCACAGCTGTCGTGACGTACGATCGACCGCCTCGTTCTCACTGTCCGCTAAATGTTTTTGTGTCCAACGCTGCATTCGTCCGCGTCTCCGTGCACGAGCGTACTGGTAACTGTACAGATACGAGTAGACGTGGTTGGGTTGTCGCGTCCTTTTCTTCGGCGCATACGCGCAGAACAGCCAACTCGACATCGTCCTCTTTGCTGTTACTTAGCCTGTCCGCGCGTGGACTGACAACTCGGCTGCGCGCTGGCCGCACCAGGATGCCTCTTCCGACATCCCTGCTTGGGAGAAGGCGCTTTGCAGCGCCGCGTATCGACTGTGCAGGTCGGGGCTGAGGCACGAGTGTAGCTTCCGCAGGCACACAGGACACGCATGCAGCGGCTGAGTGTCTGCCTCATCGATGTCGATGGCGCCGTTCATCAGACACTCGTGATAGACGCAGTGGTCGAGGCCAAAGAGGTGCGAGATCTCGTGCAGGAGCGTGCGGGCGGTGCGTTTGAAGAGCGCCGCGGAGCCATCGCCGGCGAACCTCGCAAAGCTCCAGACGCCGACTCCCGAGAGGACCTGCGCCTCGCCAAAGACATAGCTCCAGCCGGCGTCCGGGTACAGATCCCACGAAGTCAGCGCGACCGTGAACATCTCCCGCGCGGATTCAGGGCGGGGGAGCAGCGATCGGCGGCGCTTCAAGTACTCGAACACGTCGCATGTACGGAGCTGGGCCTGTCCATCGACGACGCGGGACGTCAAGTCAGCTGTCCGTCTCGCCTCGGCAACAGTGACCGCGGGCATCAGGACGACCCGCAACGGAGAAAAGAAGGCAGCGCAGACGTGCCGCAATTGGTCCAGGTCAGGTGACATAGCGACGTTCGACGGGAAGAAGTCCCCCTGAGGCAGCAGCTGGATTGTGTCGCGACGGCGGATTCGCCTGCTCGGCACAAACGCGGTAAAGGTCTGCCCGCACGCGTCCTTGGCACCAACCGCCGAGTTCAGCCAGGCACCGCTGGCACACGCAGAAGGGGCGATCGGTCTAAACGCGTCGCTCGCGAACGCGCAACGCAACTGAGCGTCGACGTGCGTCAGAGACCCGAGTGCCTGGTCCCGGGCATCTCTATCGGGGGCCACAAACGTGGCTGCTTCTTTTTTAGGCATCAAGGCCACGCACGTCGCGTTTGCGTGGTTTTTTAGTCCTACTGTATCTGTGACGACTGGATTGGACAGGTACTCCAGGAGACCGCCTCAGTTAAGAAAGTGAAAAGTCCAAGGCTTCCACAGCGACGATTCCTCGGTGTTTTGGGACTCTGTTGAAGCCTCCACACGACTTGTTTCTCTCTTCCATTCCAAGAGAGAAGTGTCCACTCCCGAAATCTCACGTGGACTTTTTACGTTCTTAACCGCGGCGGTTTACTCGAGTACGTGCCTTCTCGAGTACCCGAGAGTTTAGATGTTCCGACGCGTCGCCTCCAAGTAGGCGTCGACAAAACCCACGCCCAGTTCGACGAGCAGATGCTTCGGCAACTCACGGGTCCAGTAATCGGCGACGACCCCGACTAGACCACGGGAGAGAGGTGTCGACGTCCTGACGTGCGATATCAGTTCCATCCGGCACCTGCAGGCCGCTCGCAACAGATCCGGCCACTGCGCGTGAGGAGCATCGAGCAGCAGCCGTTCGAGTAACAGAGCATCCCAGTCGTACTCGTCGGGAACAAAGATTGTCAACAACCCTCGGCCGAGATAGGGCAGCAGCCAGTGCGGACGCAAATGGAAACAAGATCTTGTATGACGCCACCCTCGGCAGTACTCCTGAAGCACGCCCTGCGGTGGAAGCGTCTGTGCGCCGCACA
>Ga0265338_10010731_pt1 | contig 10695 bp, 11 predicted proteins | sample 42126metaG_FD_193579 | JGI IMG/M metagenome (GOLD analysis project Ga0265338, IMG submission 193579) | Rhizosphere microbial communities from Carex aquatilis grown in University of Washington, Seatle, WA, United States - 4-21-26 metaG | ecosystem: Host-associated > Plants > Roots > Rhizosphere... | reverse complement strand
CGCTATCTCGGACTTCGCCAGCCACGCCCCTTGGGAGAGGGGCACGACCTGGACGAGCCGGTCGAGAAGCGCCTGCGAGTCGTCCACTCGCCCGACGTTGCGGAGGATCTCCGCCAGCCGCAGCGCGAGAGCTTCGTCGGCCGCGGTCATGCGGGCGAGCCAATGGCGGCCGAGGGTCAGCGCTCTTTGGACGTCGCCGCGGGCCAAGGCGTCGTCGAACAGCAGGGAGAAGGCCTTGGGATACGCGCGGCTGACCATCGGCTCGAGCAGCGAACGGCCTTCCTCGACGCGGTCGAGGCGCAGCAGCGCCCAAGCCTTGTAGTAGAGGGCGTCGGCCGGATCGGGGATGGTCTTGGCGGCGGCGTCCAGGCGCGGCAGCGCTTGCGCGTACCGGCCGAGCCAGAAGAGCGTCTGCCCGAGCGGCCACGCCGCCGCCGCCGCGATCTTGCGATCGGCGGACGCCTCGAGAGGGCGCAGCGTCCGCTCGGCCGAGGCGAAGTCGCGCAGTCTCAGCTCGACGACGCCCAGGGCGAGCTGGATCGCCGGTTGGTCGGGCTTCAGCTCCAGGCTGCGCGACAGCGTGCGCCGGGCGGCCTCCGGGTCCGCGAGCCGGGCCTGCAGCAGCCCGAGCGGATTGACCGCCTCCGCGTCGTCGGGCCGCAGTCGCGCCAGGGTCCGCGCCTCGGCGAGGGCCTCGGGTCCGCGGCCGGCGTCGCGCAGCGCGGCGACGAGCGCCCGCCGGTATTCCCAGCGCCCGGGCCTGGACGCGATGAGCGCCCGCAGCTCGGCGGCGGCGGCCTGCGCCCGCCTATGGGAGAGCAGCTCCTTCGCCCGGGCGTAGCGTCCGGCGAGGACGCGGTCCTCGCTCGCCGAGGGGGCCAGCCGCGCGATCTCGGCCGCCTCGCGATCTCCCGGCCTGAGCGCGAGTATGCGGCGCGCCGGCTCGAGAGCGGCGCTCTCGCGGCCGCTGCGCCAGAGCGCCCACATGAGGTCGCGCAGCGTCAGGTAGTCGCCGGGCGCCAGCGCCAGCGCGCGGCGCAGCAGCGCGATGGCGGTTTGCCGGCGCCCCGAGCGCCAGGCCGCCCCGGCCGACTCGCGCAGCGCGGGGACTCGTTGGGCGGCCACCGAGCCCGGCTCGTCGGCGAGGACCGCGCGCGCCTCGGCGTCGCCGGGCGAGAGGGCGAGCACTTGCTTGGCGAGCGAGACCGCCTCCGGAAAGCGCCGCGCGTCCCACAAGTCCCACATGCCCTTCTTCAGGCTCGCCACGCCGGCGGGCGCCTCGGACGGGAGCATGCCGGCCGGCTGCGCCGCGCCGGCGGCCGCGAGCGGCAGCGCCAGCGCCAGGGCGGCGAGCGCGAGCTTTCTCATCGGGCGGCTTCCGCGACGGCGGGCGTGAGCGCGGGCTCGAAATGCAGCTGCAGCCCGTCCGCGCGCGCCACGCCGCGGACCTTCTCGAAGACCGACAGCTCGAGCAGGCCGCGCGAGACCCCGTCGAGGGGCGCCGAGGTCCAGGCCGCGGCGGCGCCGTCGTCCGCGACGGTCAGCCGGCCTTGCTCGAGGGTCAGGCGGGCGGAAAGCGGGCCCGCGCGGCGCAGGACCGCCAGCCGCGAGGCGGCGCCTGCGCGGCGCCGCGCGACCACGACGGCTCGGGAAGTGAAGGCGACGGTGAGCTCTCCGGCGCTCTCCTCGTCGGTGACGAGGTGGAGCTGGAGCTCCCCGACGAGCGCGCTCGCCCGCAGGGAAAGGACGAAGTCGCCCAGGCCGGCGGTGCCGAGCCAATACAGGCGCGCGCCGCGCTTGCCCTGCGGGGCTTCGAGCGCGAAGGCCGGGCAGGCGTCGAGCGAGGCCGACTGCGCCGAGGTCACGCCCCACTCCCGGCGTTGGATCACGGCCTTGCCGAGACAAGCCGGACGCTCGACGGGGATCTCGGCGCGCAGGCGATCCGCCAGCTCGCGCGCCGACCAGTTGGCGTTGACGGTCAGCGTCTGCAGCCGCGCTCGCGGCTCGCCGCGGTTGACGGCGAACGTCCCGTCGATCTCCGACCAGGCCCCGCCCGCGCCGAGAACGAAGCGCCCGTCCCGCGACACGATGTCGTAGCCGCCGTCTTTCCTCGCGTAGCCTACGTCCCACCAGCCCGAGAGCGCCATGACCTGAGCGCGGTGGAAGGTGACGTACTCGCGGCTGCCGGCCCGCATCGCCGCGGTATCCGTGAGCCAGACGGCGGGCCACCCCTCGCGCCGGAAGACGGGCGCCACGACCTGCTCGGTCCTCCTGCGGCCGGGCTCGAACAGCGCCACCACGGCGCGCTCGGGCAGTCCGCCGCCGCCGGCCAGCGCCAGGCGCGCCCGCGAGAGCGTCGTCGGCGTGAACCCGGCGCGGCGCAGCCCTCGGAGCCAATCGGAGTAGCGCGCGCGCATCTCCTCCACGCCCGCTTCGTGGCTGCTCTTGATCTCGGGCATGCGCAGGACGAAGAACCAGCGGGCCCGGCCGCGCGCCTGGCGCGTCGGGGCGCGAGGGCCGTCCAAGCGGGCGCTCGCGGCCTTCCAGCCCGCCGTCGCGGTCAGGGCCAGAGCGGCAAGGAGAGCCCACTGCGCGACGAACGTGTCGCGCTCGGGCCGCGTCACCGCGTGCCCCAATGGTTGCGGCGCGCCGTGAGCACCGCGTAGTAGTTCTGGAAGGACAAGACGAAGATGTAGAGCAGCGCGAACGCGATGCCGTAGTGCCAGCCCTTCGCCCGCGCGTAGTAGTGATGGAGCAGGCCGAACAGGAGGTACATCAGCATCAGCCCGAAGGCGTATGTCGTGAACGCGTACGCGCCGGCCAGGCGCGGCGCTTCCCAGAGAGCGCGCGCGGCGATCAGCGGCGACACCATCGTGATCAAGACGCCCATGTAGTACGAAACGGCCGCGACCGGGTGCTTGCGCCACATGCGCCGGACGGCGATGGTCGTCTCGCGCACGAACGACTTCTTCCAGCGCAGCTGCTGGCGGAAGAACTGGCGCCACCGGCGCGGAGCGAACGTGGCGACCGTCGCGCCCGCGTGATAGACCACGCGGTAATCCTTCAGGATGAAGTTGGTCAGGCTCCGGTCGTCGCCGAAGGTCGCCTCGGCTCCCAGGAACCTCTGTCCCTTCCAGTCGTCGAGCACGCGCATGACCGCCTCTCGGCGGTAGGCGGAGAACGGCCCGGGACAGCATGTCACCGCCCAGAACAGGCTCTCGGCGGCCTTGATGACGCGCTGAGACACGTAATAGCGCACGGCCTCCATCTTGCTGATGAAGTTGTCCGCCTCGACGATGATGTCGCAGTGGCCGGCGACCGCTCCGATCCGGGCGTCGGCCAGCGGCTGCACGAGCGCGCGGAGGCTGTCGCGGCCGATGAAGCTGTCGGAATCCATGTACACGATCACCTCGGCCTTCGACCGCTCGGCGCCGAGCGCCATGGCGTGGCGCTTGCCGCGGTTCTCCTGGAAGCGCTCGAGGTTCAGTCGGGGGAACTCCGCCTGGAGCGACCGCAGGATCGCCCAAGTGCCGTCCGTGGAGCCGTCGTCGACGACGAGAACGTCGAGGAGGTCGGCCGGATAGCGCGCGGCGAGGACCCGACGCACCGTCTCGTCGATGTGCTCCTCCTCGTTCTTCACCGGGATGACCACGGAGACCGTCGGAAGGAAGCCGCCGTCGGCCGGCTCGCGGTAGAGACAGGCCAGCCCCGCGCGCGACAGCACGTACGCCCCCGCCAGCAAGCTGTAGACCTGCAGCTGCGGCTGATACCAAAAGGAGACGATGTTTCGCGACTTGAGAAGGACGATCAACGCGACGAGCAGCAGCGCGGAGGCCACCGTCAGCGCCCTGTCCAGCGTGTCCGCGGAGCTCTCGGCGAGTGCGATCCGCATCGGTATTCCCCCTATGAGTTAGTAAGGAGCTAAATTAGGGGAGATACTAAGCGATCGGCCGTCCGATGTCTGTAGCGGCTTTGTCAGATGATGATGAGGCCGCGGTCGCGGTTTTTCGACGCCGCGGCTCCGTCGGGGAAACGCGCCGCGCGTGCGCTGGATGCGGGCCGCGCCCGAAAAACGCTATACTCTCTCGTCGCACCGAGCCCGTAGCTCAGGGGTAGAGCACGCGCCTTTTAAGCGTGGGGTCGTGGGTTCGAATCCCACCGGGCTCACGGGTTTTCAGACGCAGACGTTTTCGGCTCCATCGTCTATCGGCTAGGACGCGGCCCTTTCAAGGCTGAAAGACGGGTTCGATTCCCGTTGGAGCCACCATCTTTCCTCCGCCGTCCTGATCCTGCTCCGGTGTGTCCGGACGCAGTAGAGCAGGATGCTGTGTTTAAACACAGTTGCTCACGCCGTCGGCCTATCGGGCGGCGAGGCGGCCGTCAGTCGCCGTGGAGGAAGTCGGCGGCGTCGTGGGTGCATTCTCCCGTCGAGGTCATGCGCTGCTGGATGCCGTTCTCGACGGGGCATTGCTTGGGCGGCTCGGTGGCGCAGGCGGACAGGAAGGCGGCGGCGGCGAGGACAGCGAGGGCGAGCTTGCTCATAAAGACCTCCTGGGAACGGGGTCCAGTATAGAAGCCGCGCGCGACGTTGCGGCCAAGGCGGCGTAACGGTTAGGAGACGAGGTGCCGCAACAGCAGCCGGCTGACGAGCTCGGGCTGCTCTTCCATGACCCAGTGGCCGGCGTCCGGGAGGTGTTCGACGCGGAAAGGCGCGGAGAAGAACGACTCCATGCCCAGCGTCAGCTCCTTGCCGAGGAAGCGGTCCTTCTCGCCCCAGACGAGCAGTGTCGGGACCTCGATCTTCGGGATCGGGCGGGGGTGGAAGATCGCGGCGGGCGCCTCGCGGAAGGCGGCGCGGTAGTAGTTCAGGGCGGCGCGCATCGCGCCGGGAGCGGAGAGAGCGGCGACGTAGGCGTCGGCGTCTTCGTCCGTGATGCAGCCGGGGCGCTCGGTCGTGCGCCGGAACACGCGGCGAATGAGCGCGCCGTCGCCGGCCAGCAGCAGCCGCTCGGGCAGCCAGGGGACCTGCACGGCGAACATGTACCAGCTGCGCAGCAGCTGCCGCGGGTTCTCGCGCGGAACCCGGCCGAACGCGCTGGGATGGGCGCAGTTGATCACGGCCAGGCGCTCGACGACGTCCGGGCGGCGGATGCCGAGATGCCAGGCGACGCTGCCGCCCCAGTCGTGGCCGACGACGCTCGCCTTGGAGAAGCCGAGCGCGCGGATGAGACCCGCCACGTCCCCGGCCAGCTTGTCCACGGCGTAGTCCATGACTCGCGGCGGCTTGTCGCTGGCGCCGTAGCCGCGCAGGTCCGGCGCGGCGACGGTGAAGCGCTCGGCGAGCGCCGGGATCTGCCGGCGCCAAGCGTGGGAGGACTGCGGAAAACCGTGCAGCAGCACGACGAGCGGCCCGCTTCCGGCGATCCGGCAGTCGAGCGACAGGCCGCCGACATCGACGCGGCGGCGCTCCGCGGCCGGCGTCATCCCTTCTGCTGGAGCCCGAAGCGGGAGAGGACGACCGTGAGCGTGATGATGGCCAGCACGAGGCTCGTGATGGCGGCGTACTTGTAGTCGCGCTCGACCAGGAACACGTAGATCGAGACGACGACGCGCGTGATCGGCGTCAGGATGAGCAGCAGGGTGCCGACCAGCATGAAGGCGGCCGGATCGCCGGCGCGCAGGCCGGCCAAGACGACGGCCCAGTGGTAGTGGGCGCGGACCCAATCCGCGGTGAGGGGCACGAAGGCCGGCTTGAGCAGGGCCAGCACGACCCCGATCCCGAAGAACGTCGTGCTCAAGAACATGCCCGCCATCAGCACGCGGTAGACGTTGGCGTAGACGTGCGCCGTCTCGGAGTTTTCGCCGCGCTTCTCGCCCACGGCGTTCGTCATGAGATCACCGGCAGGTGGATGTTGAGCCCGAGCGCCAAGCCTTTGGCCAGCATCCCGTACGCGAGATAGAGCATGAGCACGGCGAAGATCCACTTGAGCATCGCGCTCTTGAGCCGGTTCATGACGAGCGTCCCCACGGTGGCGCCGAAGGTCGTGCCGAGCGCCACCGGCGCGACGACGTAGAAATGGATGAGGCCGGCCAGGAAAAAGAGCAGCGAGCTCACGGCCGCCGTCACGCCGATCATGATCTTGCTCGTGCCCACGGCCGCTTTCATGGGCAGGTTCATGTAGCGGTTCATCGCCGAGACCTTCAGCACGCCGCCGCCCACGCCGAGCAGGCCCGAGGCCATGCCCGCGGCGTAGGAGATGCCCATGCCCGCCTTCGCGCCGTTGACGACGTACTTCACCTGGCGCTTGGCCGCCTGATCGTAGTAGTCGCCGCGCAGGTCGAGATAGGCGGAGAGCCGGTCCTGCTTCGCGTTGGCGTAGTCGTCGGCGGCGATGCGCTTGTCATCGACGTTGCGCGTCACGAACGCCGAGTAGCTCATATAAAGGAGGAGGCAGGCGAAGAGCAGCAGCATCACCCACTCGCGCAGGTAGAGCGCCAGCACGCTTCCCGAAAGCGCACCGATCGTCGTGGCGACCTCGAGGAACATCGCCAGGCGCAGGTTCGCGATGCGCTGGTCCACGTACGAGGAGCCGCCGGCGTTGGAGGTGGCGATGACGGAGACGATGCTCGCCGCCACGGCGATCTTGATCGGCAGCTTGAACATCAGCACCATCACCGGCACGATGAAGATGCCTCCGCCGATGCCGAGCAGGGCGCCGAGGAAGCCGGTGAGCCCGGCCGCGCCGAACAGCGTGAGGACGAAGGGGACGGTGTAGGACATGTCAGGTGCGCGGCCCTTCGTCCGGGGGCGGCGGCTCGGCGAAGTCGAGCTCGTCCTCGAAGAAGGCGTTGAGGTCTTGGCGCGGGCCTTCCTGATGCCAGCGCTGGTAGAGGGCAAAGGCGTTTTTGAAGCGCCGGGGGTCCTTGCGCTGCTCCTGGCGCATGAGGCCTTGCGTCGCCTCGAAGTAGCCGTCGAGCTCGTAGGCGAGATAGTACTTCACGACCTCCTCGTCCACGGCGCCGCGCTGCACGAGGTAGCCCAGGGAATCGAAGAAGTCCATGATCTCGCCGTAGGGCGCTTGCGACAGCCCTTTCTGCTTCTTTTTCTTGCCGGTCTGCCCGCTGTAGAGGAAAGCGCGCGCGCAGTCCGCCCGGTCCTGCTTGTAGTCGCTGTCGAACTGCCGCTGCAGCGACATCGACAGGTCGATGCGCGTCTCCTGGCGCAGCTGCCGAAGCGCTGCGGCGCCGAGGGCGATGCCGCCGACGGACACCGCGAGAGCGGCCGCGGCGATCAGCAGCGCGGCGGCGGAGCGATCCTTGGCCATCGAGAGGGATTGTCGCTTATTTCCGGCGCGTTTTGCTACGATGCGACGGGTGAGCCGCCGCATCCCTCCGTCGGGCGTCAACCTCTTCCAGAGCATCTACGGCTTGGTGCGCGACTACGCGTCGAAGACCGGCCGGCCGGCGCTCAACCTGTCTCTCGGCAACCCGGACGGCGTGCCGCCCGCGGAGCTGCTCGCGCTGCAGGCGCGCTTCGCGGCCGATCCGGCGTACGAGCTGCATACCTACGCCGAGGACGTCAACCTGCGCGGCTTCGCCGAGCGGATGGTGGAGCTGCACTCGGGCGTCCGCGCGGCCGAGCACGCGCACCTGCGCGCCTTGCCGATCCCGGGAATCAAGACGGCGTCGGCGCTGACGCCGCTCGCCTGCGGGCTGCACCTGCCGGACGCGCGGCGGCGCGACGGCTTCGTGGTCGCCTCCCACGTCCCGGCCTATGACGTGATCGGGACCTGGACCGCCTCTTACTTCGGAGCGCGGCGCGTCGCGTGGCCCTTGGTGGGCGCGATGCGCCTGGACGTCGAGCGGCTCGAGCGCGCGCTGCGCGGCGCCGGCGCGGAGCGCGCCGATCTCGTCTTCGTCATCCGCCCGGGCAACCCCGCGGCGGTCGGCGCCACGGAGGCGGAGTGGCGCGCGCTCATCGAGCATTGTCTGGCGCGCGGCACGCGCCTGGTCAACGACGGCGCGTACGCGGGCCTGGCGGGAGCGGCGCACGTCCCGCTGGCCCGCGTCGCCAAGGATTACCCCGACCTCGAGTGGCTGGAGCTGTACTCCGTGTCGAAGTCGTTCAACGATCCGGGCGCGCGGCTCGGGGCGCTGATCGGGACGAAGGACTTCGTCGAGGATTACGTGACCATAAAGGGGAACACCGACTCGGGGCCGGTGCCGAGCGTCATGGCCGCGTACGGCGAATATTTCCAGGATCTCGGGCGCGCGTCGCGCGCGCTCGCGGACTTGAGGTCCTTGTACGAGCGCCGGCTCGGCTACGTGGTCCCGCGGCTGAAGGCCGCCGGCCTGCGCCCGGCCTGCGAGACCGACGCCGGCTTCTTCACCCTGTGGGACGCGCCTCGGCGGGCGCTGGGGGCGGAGGTGGCGGACTCCGAGGCCTTCAACAGGCGCGTCATCGCCGAGACCGGCTTGGTCGGCGTCCATTTCACCGGCCCCGGCGAGGACGGGCCGCGGCCGCTCATCCGCTACGCCGTCTGCGCCGACGTGCTCGCGCCCGCCTTTCAAGAGCGCTTCGAGAGCGCGTTACGCCGTTTGCAACCCGTTTACGCGAGCTAAACTGCTACACTGCCGATCATGCCAGGAATCTACAGGAAGAAGAAGCGCAACACCGGACCCAGCAAGAACGAGGAGAAGGTCGAGCGCGCGCGGCAGGCGAAGAGCCTGCTCGGCAGCGGCAACTCGCTGGGCGCGCGGTATCCCGAGGCGCGAAGCCTGACGGTGACTTTGTCGTTCTCCGGCCCCCAGGGCCAGCCGTTCGGCCAGGAGACGCGCACGTTCTCGCCGCAGGACCCGTGCGATTTCGAGGTGCCTTGCCCGGGCCGCTGCGGCGTCGGCTCCTTCGATCTCGCCGGAAAGATCGACGCCGTCGTCGCGGCGCATGAGGCGCAATCGCGCGCCAGCGGCGTCTGCCAGGAGCCCCTCATGGCCGGCGCGGCGGACATCTGCGGCTGCAAGCTCGACTGCGCGATCGCCGTCGTCTACTCCTGACCGGCGGACGATGAGCTCGTACATGCTCGGCGCCGGCCCGGCCGAGATCGAGCGGCTCGCCTTCCAAGGCGAGGTGTGGCGCTCCATGACGGAGAGCCTGCTCGACCGCCTCGAGATCGGCCGCGGCATGAGCTGCCTGGACGTCGGCGCCGGCATCGGCATCGTGACGCTGCCGCTGGCCGAGCGCGTGGGGCCGAGCGGCTCCGTCACGGCCGTCGAGGCCGCTCCGCTCTACGCGGAGACGCTGCGCGAGGAGCTGGCGCGCAAGAACATCGCCAACGTGGACATCTTCGAGGGCGACGTCCGCCGCTTCCCCGTGAAGCGCGGGCGCTACGACCTCATCTTCTCTCGCTGGGTCTTCAGCTTTCTGCCCGACGTCGAGAAGGTGCTCGAGCGCCTGACGCCCGGCCTCAAGCGCGGCGGAGCGCTCGCCATCGAAGACTATCATCACCTCGGCTGCGCCTACTACCCCAACAGGCCGAGCTTCGACGAGGTCATCGACGCCGCGCGCCGGTGGTACGGGAAGCACGGCGGCAATCCTCGCGTCGCCGGCGAGCTGCCCGCGGTCTTCCATCGCTTGGGTCTCGAGAAGATCGAGGTGGTCCCGCATCTGCGCGTCGCCGGCCCCGAGTCCGACCTCTGGAAGTGGGGGGAGGTGTTCTTCCTCGGCCGGCTGCCCGACATGGTTCGAGAGGGCCTGCTGTCCGTCCCGGCCGCGACGCGCTTCAAGCGCGACCTCGCCGCCGTCAAGAAGGTGAAAGGCGCGCTCTTCGTCGTCCCGACGATCTTCGACGTCGTCGGCCGCAGGCCGTGAGGCGGCTGCTGGCCGTCGCGCTCGCCGCGGCGTCGCTGGCCGGCTGCTACGCGCCGCCGCCGACGTTCGGCGAGCTGCCGGATTTCAGCCTGTCGGCCGTCTCCGCGGGGACGGCCGCCAAGCCTATCTCTCGCGCCGACCTGCTCGGCCGCGTCTGGGTGACGGACTTCATCTTCACGCACTGCGAGGGCCCGTGCCCGGCGCTGTCCAACGACATGGCGCGCCTGCAGAAGGACCTGCCGGCGCGCGTCGGTCTGCTGACGATCACCGTCGATCCCGAGCGCGACGACGCGAAGGTCTTGAGCGAGTACGCCAAGCATTTCGGCGCCGACCCGGACCGCTGGCTCTTCGTCACCGGCCCGCAGGGCGCGGTGGTCGACCTGCTGACGCGCGGCTTCAAGCTGCCGGCTTTCAAGGACGCCAAGGCGCCGTCGGGCCGGCGCGTCACGCACAGCACGCGGCTGGTCCTCGTCGACGCGAAGGGCCGCCTCCGCGGCTACTTCGACGGCCAGGACGAGGGCGAGCTTCAGACGCTGCGCCGCGTGGCGACGCGGCTCTAACAACTTAATTGTTAGGGCGGCCCGTCGACTAAGTCATTCGAGGGCGACGACGCGGGTGCCGGCGATCAGGTCGTGCACGCATCGACCGTCGCCGCGGAAGACGAAGAGCGAGTCCGCGATCCAGTAGAACGGCACGATGGCGAGCAGCCACCGGCCGACGAGGGAGCGCAGCGCCACGTTCCTCAAGAACCCGCCCTCGCCGCCGTCGTCGGCGCGCACGATCTTGAGGCCCACCGCGCGCTTGCCGAGCGTCTGCCCGCGCGCCGA
>Ga0265338_10010730_pt1 | contig 10695 bp, 10 predicted proteins | sample 42126metaG_FD_193579 | JGI IMG/M metagenome (GOLD analysis project Ga0265338, IMG submission 193579) | Rhizosphere microbial communities from Carex aquatilis grown in University of Washington, Seatle, WA, United States - 4-21-26 metaG | ecosystem: Host-associated > Plants > Roots > Rhizosphere... | reverse complement strand
CAAGTCGGGCCAGATCGCGGGCGCCTCCGAGCCGTCGCCCTACGACGTGGAGATCGTCCAGGACGGCGGCAAGGTGCTGCTGTCCGAGCCGGGCGTGACCACCGTCCTGGTGGTCACCCAGTCGTTTCTGTCCGCCCACCCGGATGTCGTCGCCGACCTGCTGAAGGCTAACGAGCAGGCGCTCGGCTACATCAAGGCGGACCCGGCCGGGGCCGCCGCCGCCGCCAACGCGCAGCTCGCCGCCTACACCGGCAAGCCGCTGAAGGCCGCGGTGCTCACCCCGGCGTTCAAGGAGATCACCTTCACTGACGACCCCGACGCGGCGTCGCTGACCGCCGACGCGCAGCAGGCCAACACGCTGGGACTGCTCAAGTCGGCTGATGTGAGCGGGATCTTCGACCTGGGCCCGCTCAACGCGATCCTGAGCGCGGCGGGCCAGCCCGCAGTCAGCGCGGGATAGCACAACCCATCCCGGCCCGCCCACCCATCCCGGCCCGCCCAGGCGGGCGGGCCGGGGTTACCCGGTGGCATCGAGCGAGAAGGCAGGATACGGAGCCCCCATGAGCACGACAACGATAACCGAGACGGCGGCGGTAGCGCTGTCCGGCGTCTCCAAGGTGTACGGGCGCGGCGGCTCCGCCGTCCGCGCCCTCGACCAGGTGTCCCTCAGTGCCGCGCCGGGGGAGTTCACCTGCCTGATCGGCGCGTCCGGGTGCGGCAAGTCCACCCTGCTCTCGCTGGTGGCCGGCCTGGACCAGCCGACCACGGGCGACCTCACGGTCAACGGCCGGGTCGCGTTCATGTTCCAGGAGCCGGGGCTGTTCCCCTGGCTCAGCGCGGGCGGCAACGTCGAGCTGGCGCTGCAGGCGCGCAAGGTGCGACGGGCCGAGCGCAAGCGGCGCGCGGCCGAGCTGCTGGACGCGGTCCAGCTCGGCAGCTTCGCCGGCAAGCAGCCGCACGAGCTGTCCGGCGGCATGCGCCAGCGGGTCGCCCTGGCCCGCGCGCTCGCCCAGGACGCCGACGTGCTGCTGATGGACGAGCCGTTCGGAGCGCTCGACGCGATGACCCGCGACGTGCTGCACGACGAGCTTGACCGGGTCCGTGAGAGCGTCGGCAAGCCGCTGACCATCCTGTTCGTCACCCACAACGTGCGCGAGGCGGTCCGCCTGGGCGACCGCGTGGTGCTGCTGTCCAGCCGGCCGGGCCGGGTCATCGAGGAGTACCGGGTGCCGATCGCGCGGCCCCGCCGGATGGACTCGGCCCCGGTCGCCGAGCTGGCGGGCGTCATCACCGACCGGCTCCGCCAGGAGGTAAGCCGTCATGGCAGCTGACACGACCCTGGCCGGGCTCGACGCCCTCGAGCTGGCCCCTGAGACCAAGGGCGCGGGCGGGGGAGAGCGGCTGCGCCGCGTGTGGGCGGCGCTGTGGCCCAAGCTGGCCGCGGTCGCCCTGGTCTGGCTGGTCTGGGAGCTGGTCCACCTCACCGGCTGGAAGAAGCTGGTGCTGCCGGGTCCCGGCGTCACCCTGTCCAACCTGTGGGACCAGGCGCAGACCAGCCTGCTGTGGCACGCGGCCGGCGACACCCTGCTGCGGGCCGTCCTCGGCTACGCCATCGCGGTGGTCATCGGCACCGTGGTCGGCCTGCTGGTGGCCCGCATCCCGCCGCTGCGGGCGGCGGTCGGCTCGCTCATCACCGGCCTGCAGACGCTGCCGTCGGCGGCCTGGATCCCGTTCGCGATCATCCTGTTCGGGCTGAGCACCTCGACCATCCTGTTCATCATCGTGATGGCCGCCGCGCCCGCGATCGCCAACGGGGTGATCTCCGGGGTGGACTACATCCCGCCGCTGCTGCTCAAGTCGGGCAAGATGATCGGCCTGCGCGGGCTGCGGATGACCTGGCACCTGATCATCCCGGCGGCGCTGCCCACGTTCACGGCCAGCCTGAAGCAGGCGTGGGCGTTCACCTGGCACGCCCTGCTCACCGCCGAGCTGCTGGTGCTGGTGGCGGGCGTCCCCTCGATCGGCCAGCTCTTCTCGGCCGACCAGGAGCAGACCGACATGCCGTCTACCATCGCGGTGATGATCGTGATCCTGGTCCTCGGCATCGCCGCCGACGCGGGCTTCGGCCTGGCCAACCGGGCGATCAGGAAGCGGTGGGGCCTGCTGTAGGGAACGTCCTACGCCAAGTTGATCACGGTGGACATAGCGCTCCGGTAACGAAAAACCATCAGATTTCCTGATGATCTCGCGCGTGCGAGAAGCACACCCGTGTAATTTGGTCCCGATGTGTGAGGGACCTACGGGAAGAGGCGAGATGGAAAACATCAGTGCCGGAACGCGGGCCACCGACCCCGAGCTGGACGAAGCGCTCGCGCGGGCCATCCGCCACCTGATCGCCGAGGCGATCGAGGCGGGCACGGCCGAGGCTCCCTCGGCCAGTTAGCGGGGTCGGCCGACTAGCACCCCGGCTAGTCGGCCAGGCCAGCGCCAAGCGCGCCGGCCACCGCGTCCACGTAACGCGACAGCGAGTCGCCGTCGGCGTCATAGCTCGGGTTGACCTCGGTCAGCACCACCGCTGACAGCCGCGGCGCGGCGAACAGCACCTCGAGCACGGTGCGGGCCGCGCTCAGCGGCACCCCGATGCCGTAGTGCGGGAAGTTGGCCAGCGGCAGGTCGCCCGAGTCGACCGCGTCCACGTCGAAGTGCACCATCAGCCGCGGCGCGGCCGCCGTGGCCGCGACGGCGGCCCGGGCGCAGCCAGCCGGGTCGGCCCGCACCTGGTTGCGGGTGAGCGCACCAGAGCGGTCCACCCGGAACGTCTCGGTCACCACGTCCCCGAGGTCGGTCACCGCCAGCCCGGCCGGCCTCCAGCCGCCGCCCGAAGCCGGCCGCCCGTAGCGCCCGCGGCGCCTGTTCCTGCCCCGCGTGATGGGTGCCGGCACTGGTCGCCGCCCCCAGCAGGATCACCCGCCGCGGGCTAGCCACCGGCCACCGTCACCGGGGCGGGAGGCTCAAGTCCCGGCCCGGCCAGCCGCTGTTCCATCCGCATGCGGCCATCATCGCGCACCAGGGGCGGTCATGACCGCGGCGGCGCGACCTCGATCAGCGGCGCCCCCTGCTCGGCGAACCAGTCGCGCAGGTCGGTGCTGTCGACTAGCTGCGGGTTGTCCGCCCCGATGTCAATCGGGCCGCGGACGCGCCCGGTCGCCCTGGTCAGACGGCAGCCCGCGAGCCGTGCCCGCCGCAGGACCGTGAAGCCCGCCGAGCTACCGAACACGCAGTCGCGCAAGTCCGCGCCGCGCAGGTCGGCATCGGGCAGCCGGGCTCGGCCGAAGCTGGCGCCGGCCAGGACGGCGCCACGGAAGTCAGCGTGCTCGAACTCGGCCCGTTCCAGGTCAACACCACGGAGCACCGCATCCCGCGCGTCGCATTGACGGCCCTCGGCCTTGCGCAGCCGACACCGCGACAGGTCTGCACCGTGCAGCGTGGCGGCGATGAGCCACGCGCGGTAGAGATCGGCTCCCGCCAGTCGGACCCCGCTCAGCTGGGCACCGCTGAAGTCTGCCCCGGTGAGGTCGAGCCCGGACAAGTCGGCCCCGCTGAAGTCCAGCCCCTCGGCGTCAAGGAGCTGTTCAATGTCATCGGTGCCCTCCGGCAGCGCGGCCAGGTAGCGCTGGAGCGCCTGCCTCGCGGCCGGGTTCGCGGGCCAGCCGCGGACGTCGGCGGGCGACCGGAGGTAATCGTTTGTCATCTCCCCCATGTAACCCGTCCTTGCCATTCTGGGTGATCGGCGACAAAGTGCTGCAGGTCGGCCAGCCGGGTCGGCGTCATGCCATCCGGGTCGAGCAGTACGTTCTGGCCGTCATCCAGCTCGTCGTTGATCATGTCGGTGAATTCCTGGTTGTTCTGCGGGTTGGCGATGGGCTGCCCGGCAGTGTCTCCCTTGTAGCTCGGCCGGACATCGGGAGAGCTCTTGACCTCCCACCGCTGGCCGGTGCCGTCGGTAAAGTCTCCCTGGTCATTCCCGGCATCGTCGAACGGAGTCCTGGCGATTGGTCCCGGGATGTCGCCGTCGGCTTCCGCCTGCGTCGCCACTGTTGCCTCGCGCACCGACGCCGGGCTGGTCCTGCCGCTCTTCGCGGGGTCCTTGGCGAGGTCGGCGATGTACTCGTCGTACTCCGGGGTGCCAGGAGTCAGCCTCGGATCGGACAACGCGGGCCCGCCCCCGTCGCCCACACTAACGGGATCGACCCGGTCGTCGCCGGCCGCATTGCGGGCGAGGTCGCCCGCCGAAGCCATCGCCATGGTGCCGCCGGCTAGCACCCCCGCGGTCGCCAGCGCGTTGACCGGGACGCCGACGATAGCGCCGACCCCGGTGGCGTCGAGCGCCAGCCCGCCCGCGTCGGCGGTGGCGCTCAGTCCGGCTAGCACCGTTCCGGCCAGCATGCCCAGGTCGTCGAGGGGGTGGGCGGCCATCGCGTTACCGAACGAGGCAACCCCGTTGAGCACGTCAGCGCCGCCGTGCTCGGCGCTGTGCCATACGTCATCGAAAAAGCCGCCGACGTGAGACCAGAACCCGGGTTTCTGCGGCGCCTTGTCGCGGGCCTGGCCGATGGTGTTCGTGGCGGTGCCTGCCGCGCTGCTCACCCGGCTCCTGGCGTGGCCGAGGGTCGCCTGCGCGCCCTGCTTGTCGCCCGCGTTCCATTGCCCGATCGCGGCGGCCGCCTCCTGCTGTGCCCAGGAGAGCACCGGGACATAGGCGTCGAGCGCTTTCGCCGCCGCCGTGAAGCAGGAGCCGGCTGTCAGCCAGGCCGCGGGCTGTCCGGTGAAGCGCGACCGGAACGCGTCCGCGGCTGCGCCCTGCCAGCCGCTGCTGGTGTCGATGCGCTGCAGGCCATTCCCGGCCTCGGTCAGCAGCATCCCGTAGTTGTACAGCTGGCCGGCCACCCCGGCGACCGCGCCCGGGTCGCCGGGGATGAGCGCGACCGGGTCGCTAGTCTGCCCGAGCTGCGCCGCCATGCCCGGTTACCAGGCGGCCGCGGCCGGGTCGGTGCCCGTGCTCTCTTGCAGGCTGCCGGAGAGCAGGCTGACGTTGATGTGCTCGGCCTTGGCGTACGTCTGGGCGGACAGCGTCAGGCGGCCAGCGACCTGCTTGGCGTCGTTGGTCAGGTGCTCGACGCCGATCTCCCAGCGGCCGCAGAAGTCGGCGATGACGCCGGCCAGGCCGGCGTCCCCGTAGTCAGCCCCCTGGCCGCTGAGGCCGGAGACCTTGTTGTCCTGCATATCGGTGATGACCCCGTTGACGCCCTCGGCCGCGCGGACCAGGGACGTGAGGTCGACCTCGAAGCCATCCGGCATGGCCACAGGATAACCCGAGATCGCCACGGGAGTACCAGTTTGTAACTATTTACTTACCTTCGGTGGTGAAACTCCGAGACTACTAATTTGCGGTGTGGTTCCGGAGAACGCGTCGGCCAACTGATTAGAGTTCACTCCAGTCAAGCCAATGATTTCCTGGAAGGGCCTGTTCCGATGAGTGAGGGTCACGTGGGCGCCGTCGACCTCACGACACCGGACGCCGCTCCGGAGCCAGGACCGTCGCGGACGGCGCGACTGCCGCGGGCAGCGCGGCTGGCCGTCGCCCGCGTCCCCGCCCCGGTGCTCCAGGGGCTGCTCGCGTTCGCGATCTACCTGACCCTCTTCCTCGTGGTCTACGGGCGGGCGGTCCTCCGGCAGCTTGGCGCGCCCGAGCTGCTGCAGTTCTTCACCGACCCCAACTTCTACATCTGGTCGGTGGGCTGGTGGCCGTACGCGGTCGGGCACGGCATCAACCCGCTGTTCTCCGCCTCGATCGGGGCGCCGCACGGCTACAGCCTGGGCTGGGCGACGACCACGCCGGCCGTTGGCCTGCTGATGTGGCCGGTCACGGCGGTGTTCGGCGTCCTGGTGTCCTTCAACGTGGCGCTGCTGCTGGCGCCGCCGGCCGCGGCGTGGGCGGCGTTCGTGGCGGCGCGGCGGCTGACCGGGCGGTTCTGGGCGTCGCTGCTGGCCGGAGCCGCTTACGGCCTGTGCCCGTTCGAGCTGAACCACAGCTGGCAGGGCGACCTGAACCTGACCATGATCGCGCTGTTCCCGCTGATGGTGTACCTGGTGGTGGCCTGGTGGGACGGCGGGCTGAGGACCAGGTGGTTCGTCTCGGCGCTGGCACTGGCCATGGCGGTGGAGTTCTACACCTTCAACGAGGCCTTCTTCGACATGACCATGGTCTGGGCGGGCGGCCTGGTGATCGGCTTCGCGGTCGCCGGGCGCGGCCAGTGGCGCAAGGTGGCCCGGCTGGCCCGGCTGTCCGGCATCGCCTACGCGGCCGCCATCGTGGCAGCGGCGCCCTACCTGTACTACGCGCTGAAGCACAACCAGACCACGGCCCTGGCCCGGACCAGCCCGGAATTCTCGCTCCGCCTGGTCCGCCTGGTGCTGCCGGCCGCGGACAAGGTCTTCCAGCTGCTGCCGCTGGCGAACTACTCCAACCGCCTCGGCTGGTGGGGGCTGGACAACTACGTCGGCCTCCCGATCATCCTCGTCCTGCTGGCGCTCGCCGCCGCCGCCTGGCGGAACCGGGTCAGCCGGCTCCTGCTGGGCGGGTTCTTGCTGGTGACCGCGCTCGCCGCCGGGCCTGTCCTTTACCTCGGTGGCACCCCGGCCTTCCGCCTGCCGTGGGCCGGGCTGTGGCGGCTGCCGATCGCCCGCAGCGACGAGCCGTCCCGGTTCATCATCTTCATCGCCCTGGTGCTGGCCCTCGCCCTCGCGCTCTGGCTGGCGATACCGGCCAAGGCCACCGTGGCCAGCCGGCTGTGGCAGGCCGCGCGCTGGGTGCTCGGGACGCTCGCGATCGCGGCGATCCTGGCCGACACGCCCACCGCCGCCAAGTCGGTGATCGCGGTCCAGCCCGGTCAGCACGTGAAGACCGAGCACCCCGTCGACCAGCTGCCGGCGTTCATCACCGACGGCCTTTACCACGACTACCTCAAGCCCGGGGAGATCGTCGTCATCGTCACCGGGCGGGGCAACGCCGGGATGGTGTTCCAGGCCGCCGCGGGCTTCTACTTCCGGATCGCGGGCGGCTACATCAACCAGTCGCTCACCCCGGTCAGCGCGGTCCCGCACGCCGTCACGGGGATGGCCGACCCGTCACGGGTCGCGGACCAGACGTTCGAGGACTACATCCGCTCCTCCGGGGTCGGCGCCGTCATCGTCGAGCACGCGTGGGAACTGCCCTGGATGAATAACTTCTCCCGCGAGCTGCACATGCGCGGCACCTCGGTCGGCGGGGTGACGCTCTACCCGACCGCGCCCTGGCTCGCCACCCTGGACCGCCCGGCCCGCTAGCCGGCCAGCGCGGCCGCCACCAGGGTTGTCAGCCCGGGGGCGGCCTGGCCTGCGCCGCCTGGATCGCGAGCCACACGTTGGCCGGGGTCAGCGGCATGTCCGCGTGCACGACCCCGAACGGCGCGAGCGCGTCCACCACCGAGTTCACCACCGCGGGGGGTGAGCCGACGGTGGCCGACTCGCCGATCCCCTTGGCGCCGACCGGGTGGTGCGGCGACGGGGTGACGGTCGCGCCAAGCTCCGGCGACGGGCACTCAAGCGCGGTCGGCAGCAGGTAGTCCATGAAGGAGCCGCTGAGGCAGTTGCCGATCTCGTCGAACGCGATCGACTGCATGAGGGCGATGCCGATGCCGTCGGCCAGCCCGCGGTGCACCTGTCCCTCGACGATCATCGGGTTGATCCGCACCCCGCAGTCGTCGACCGCGATGAAACGCCGGACCTTGACCTCGCCGGTGCCCGGGTCAACGTCGGTGACGCACAGGTACGCGCCGAACGGGAACGTGAGGTTGGGCGGGTTGTAGACCGCGGACGCGTCAAGGTGGCCCTCGACGCCGGCCGGCAGTTCCAGCCCCGAGTGCGCGGCCCGGGCGATCTCAGCCAGGCCGAGGGCGAGGTCGGGGTCACCCCGGACGCGCCACTTGCCGTCCAGCCACTCAAGGTCGTCGGGGGAGGCCTCGAACATGGCCGCGGCCACCAGCCGGGCCCGCTCCCGGACCTTCCTGGCCGCCACCACGGCGGCCGCCCCCGACACCGGGGTGGACCGCGACCCGTAGGTGCCGAGGCCGAACGGTGTCCGGTCGGTGTCGCCGTGCACCACCTCGACGTCATCCGGCGACAGCCCCAGCTCATGCGCGACCAGCTGCGCGAACGTGGTCTCGTGACCCTGCCCCTGGGTCTGCACGGAGACCGCCAGCACCGCCTTGCCCGACGGGTGCACCCGCAGGTCGGCGCCGTCGGCCATGCCGAGGCCCATGATGTCCATGTGGCCGCGGGGACCCGCGCCGACGCCCTCGGTGAAGAAGCTGAGCCCGATGCCCATGTACTCGCCCCGCTCCCGCCGCCGCGCCTGCTCACGGCGCAGCTCGTCGTAGCCGGCCATGTCGAGGGCCAGCCGCAGCGCTCGCGGGTAGTCGCCGGAGTCGTACTGCCAGCCGGACGGGGTGGTGTACGGGAACTGCTCGGGGCGCAGCAGGTTGCGCATCCGCAGCTCGGCCGGGTCCATGCCCAGCTCCCGGGCCAGCATGTCGGTCATCCGCTCGACCAGGTACACGGCCTCGGTGATCCGGAACGAGCACGAGTAGGCGACCCCGCCCGGCGCCTTGTTGGTGAACACGCCGGTGACCTCGCAGTAAGCCGCCCGCGTCTGGTAGGAACCAGTGAAGATGTGAAAGAAGCCGGCCGGGAACTTCGACGGCTGCGCGACCGCGTTGAACGCCCCGTGGTCGGCCAGCACCCGGGCGCGCAGCCCGAGGATCTGGCCGTCGGCGGTGGCGGCGATCTCGCCGTGCATGTGGTAATCGCGGGCGAAGGTGGTGGACATCAGGTTCTCCGAGCGGTCCTCCACCCACTTCACCGGCCGCCCGGTCTCCATCGCGGCGACGATGGCGCACACGTACCCGGGGTAGACCGGGACCTTGGCGCCGAAGCCGCCGCCCAGGTCGGGGGACACGACCCGGATCTTGTGCTCGGGGATGCCGGTCAGCGCCGCGTACAGCGTGCGGTGCGCGTGCGGGGCCTGGCTGGTCGACCACACGGTCAGCCGGCCGTCGGTCCGGTCGTACTCGGCGAGCGCGCCGCAGGTCTCAAGCGGCGCCGGGTGCGAGCGCGGGTAGCTCAGGTCGCACCCGACCACGACGTCGGCGGCGGCGAAGACCTCGTCGGTGGCCGCCTGGTCGCCCGCGCTCCAGTCGAAGATGTGGTTGCCGCGCGGCCAGTCCTCCCGGACCACCGGCGCCCCCGGCGCGAGCGCGGCCGCCGCGTCGATCAGCGGCGGCAGCGGCTCGTAGTCGACCATGACCAGTTCCAGGGCGTCGCGCGCCGCGTAGCGGTCAGTCGCCACCACGAACGCGACCTCCTGCCCCTGGAACCGCACCTTGTCGGTTGCCAGCACCGCCTGCACGTCGCCGAACAGCGTGGGCATCCAGGCCATGCCCCGGTCATCCAGGTCCTGCCCGGTGAGCACCGTCACCACGGCCGGGTGGGCACGGGCGGCGCTGGCGTCTACCGCGGTGATCCGCGCGTGCGCCAGCGGGCTGCGCAGGATCGCGCCGTACAGCAGGCCGGGCGGCTGCAGGTCATCGACGTACTTTCCCTGGCCGCGGATGAACCGGGCGTCCTCCTTGCGGGGCAGCGGCCCGTACGCGTGGTTCACGGCTTGGCCCTGTTTTCCCCGCTCTTGGCCGCGTGCAGCACCGACCGGACGATGTTCTCGTAGCCGGTGCACCGGCAGAGCTGACCCGAGATCGCCTCCCTGACCTCGGCCTCGGACGGGTCGGGGTTGTGGTCGAGCAGCCAGCGCGCGGTCATCATCATCCCCGGCGTGCAGAAGCCGCACTGCAGACCGTGGCAGGCGGCGAACGAGAGCTGAACCGGGTCGAGCACGTCCCCGGCCGCCAGGCCCTCCACCGTGGTGACCCGCCGGCCGTCGGCCATCACCGCCAGCACCGTGCACGACTTGACCGGAACCTCATCCAGCCACACCACGCAGGCACCGCAGTTGGAGGTGTCGCAGCCCCAGTGCGAGCCGGTCAGGCCTAGCTCGTCGCGCAGGAAGTGGATCAGCAGCAGCCGCGGCTCCACCACCCGCGGGTAGTCGGCCCCGTTGACGGTGATGCTGATCCTCACGGCTGTTCCCCGCCCGCCCGCCGCGTGGCGGCGGCCAGCACCCGCGCGGTGAGCTGGCCGACCAGGTGCCGCTTGTACTCGGCCGGCCCGCGCTGGTCGGAGGCCGGGCGGCAGTGCTCGGCCGCGATCTGGCCGGCCCGGGCGAAGACGTCCGGGCCCGGCACCTGGCCGCGCAGGAACTCCTCGGCCTCGGCCGCGGTGAAGTGCGACGCGCCGACCGCGGTCAGCCCGATGCCCACGTCGGCGAGCACGCCGTCGGTGAGCCACACCGCTGCCCCGGCGGCCCCGATCGGCCAGTCGCCCGCCCGGCGCGTCACCTTCAGGTACGCGCTGCCGGCTCCCGGCCTGATCGGCAGCCTGATCTCGGTCAGCACCTCGGCCGGGCCGACCACGGTCTCGTACGGGCCGGTGTGGAATGCCCGGGCGGACACCTCCCGGGTGCCGCCGGGCCCGTCGATGATCATG
>Ga0265338_10010728_pt1 | contig 10695 bp, 9 predicted proteins | sample 42126metaG_FD_193579 | JGI IMG/M metagenome (GOLD analysis project Ga0265338, IMG submission 193579) | Rhizosphere microbial communities from Carex aquatilis grown in University of Washington, Seatle, WA, United States - 4-21-26 metaG | ecosystem: Host-associated > Plants > Roots > Rhizosphere >... | reverse complement strand
GTTCTGCCGCGAGCAGGCGTACTGCCACTTCAGCCCGGCGCTCGTGCGCAACCTCGAACAGCACTGGAACGCCCACGAGCGCCGCCTCTGAGCCCGTGATCTGGAATCCCGTCGAGCGGATTCCGCGAGAGGAGCTGCGTGCGCTGCAGCTGGCACGGCTGCGCACGACGTTCCAGCTCGACATCGACTCCCTCGAGGACGTGGCGGAGCTGCCGTTCACCGGCAAGTCCGCGCTCCGCGAAGCCTTCCCGTTCGGGCTGCTGCGCGTGCCGGTGGAGTCGCTCGCACGGCTGCACGCGTCGAGCGGGACGCACGGCAAGCCGACCGTGGTCGGCTACACGCCCGCCGACCTCGACGCGTGGACGGAGCTGATGGCCCGCTGCATGACGATGGCGGGCGTGCGCCCCGGGATGCTCATCCACAACGCGAACACGTACGGCCTGTTCACCGGCGGTCACGGCTTCCATCAAGGTGCGGAACGGATCGGCGCGCCCGTTCTGCCGGTGTCCGGCGGCTTCACGACGCGGCAGGTGATGCTGCTGCTCGAGCTCGGCGCGCAGGTGCTGATCGCGACGCCGTCGTATGCGCTCGTGATCGCACAGGCCGTGCACGACGCCGGAGTCGACCCGTCCCATCTGAGAGTCGAGCTCGGGCTGTTCGGAGGCGAGGCGTGGACAGAGGGATTGCGTGAGCAGATCGAGCGCGAGCTTCCCGGCCTCCGCGCCGTCAACTTCTACGGGCTGTCGGAGATGTGCGGGCCCGGCGTCGCCTCCGAGTGTCTGGAGGTCCGCGACGGGCTCCACGTGCACGAGGATCACTTTCTCGTCGAGGTGGTCGATCCCGAATCCGGCGCGCCGCTCGGCGAGGGCGCCGAAGGCGAGCTCGTGTTCACGACGCTCCTCAAGGAGGCGATGCCGCTGCTGCGCTACCGCACCGGCGACATCGGGTCACTGACGCTCGAGCCGTGCGCGTGCGGCCGCACGACCGCGCGCATCCGCGGGCTCCGCGGTCGGCGCGACGACATGATCACCGTCCGCGGCGTGAACCTCTACCCGTCGAACGTCGAGCATCTTCTGCTCTCCGTCCCCGAGGTCGCGCCCCATTACCAGCTCGTCGTCGAGCGTTCGGGGAGGATGGACGAGCTGACGGTCCAGTGCGAGCCCGTGTCGGCTGAGGTGGATGCGGCGGCGCTGCGCACGACCGTCGAGACGGTCCTGCGCGAGCACACGGGTATCCGGATCGTGGTCGAGGTGCTCGAGCCGGGAGCCGTGCCGCGCAGCGAGGGGAAAGCGGTTCGGGTGGTCGACCGGCGCTCGTACTAGAGCGTTTTCACGTCGGCGATCAGCTTCACGATCGACGCCTTCGCGTCGCCGAACAGCATCACGGTCTTCGGGTTGTAGAAGAGCGGGTTCTCGATGCCGGCGAAGCCCGGGTTCATCGACCGCTTGAGGACGACGACCGTCTGCGCGTCGTCGACGTCGAGGATCGGCATCCCGTAGATCGGGCTCGACGTGTTGCTCCGCGCGTCGGGGTTGACGACGTCGTTCGCGCCGACGACGAGGGCGACGTCGGTGCGCGAGAACTCCGGGTTCGCGTCGTCCATCTCCTTCAGCTGGTCGTACGGGACGTTCGCCTCGGCGAGCAGCACGTTCATGTGGCCCGGCATCCGGCCGGCGACCGGGTGAATCGCGTACGTGACCTCGACGCCCTTCGCCTCGAGCAGGTCGGCGAGCTGGCGGACGTCGTGCTGCGCCTGCGCAACGGCGAGACCGTAGCCGGGGACGAAGACGACCTTGTGCGCGTACGCGAGCATCACGGCGACGTCCTCGGCGCTCGCGCTGCGCACCTGCTGCCCGCCGTCGCCGGCCGCGACGGCCGCCGCCTCGGCGGTGACCTGGCCGAACGCGCCGAAGAGGACGTTCGCGATCGACCGGTTCATCGCGTGGCCCATCATCAGCGTCAGCAAGGTGCCCGACGCGCCGACGAGCATGCCGGCCACGATCAGGACGTTGTTCTGGAGCTCGAAGCCGCCCGCCGCGACGGCAAGCCCGGTGAAGGCGTTCAGCAGCGAGATCACGACCGGCATGTCCGCGCCGCCGATCGGGAGCACGAACAGGACGCCGAAGAGCAGCGACGCGCCGATCAGCACCCAGAGCAGCCACTCGTCCTGGACGCCTGCGACCAGCGCGAGACCGCAGCCGGCCGCGAGGAGGAAGACGGCGCCGTTGACGAACTGCTGTCCCGTGTACGTGATCGGGCGGCCGCCGATCAGCTCCTGGAGCTTCGCGAACGCGATCATCGAGCCGGCGAACGAGATCGAGCCGATCAGCGCCGAGAGCATGATCGCGAGCGAGATGTCGATCTTCGGCGAACCGGGTTCCGGGAGGATGCGGTGCACCTCGGCGAGCGCGATCAGCGCCGCCGCGCCGCCGCCGACGCCGTTGAACAGCGCCACCATCTGCGGCATCGCGGTCATCTTCACCTTGCGCGCCGCGACCGCGCCGAAGCCGCCGCCGATCAGCATCCCGATCGTGATCGCCCACCAGCTCGTCGTGCCGATGTCGATCCACGTGACGACGACCGCGAGCACCATGCCGACCGCGCCGATCTGGTTGCCGCGCCGCGCATGTGCGGGATCCGAGAGGAACTTCAGCGCAAGGATGAAGCTCGCGATCGTGATCAGGTAGAGCAGGTTCGTGACGTTGTAGCTCACGAGCGCCTACGTTCCCTTGCCGTCCTGCGATGCGTCGACCGGCTTCTTCGCCGGCTCGCGCTTCCGGAACATCTCGAGCATGCGGTCGGTGACGACGAAGCCGCCGACGACGTTCGCCGACGCGAGGATGACCGCCGCGAAGCCGAGGACCCACATGTAGGTGCTCTTGTCCGGGAGGCCGAGGACGATCATGGCGCCGACGATCACGATCCCGTGGATCGCGTTCGTGCCCGACATCAGCGGCGTGTGCAGCAGCGTCGGCACCTTCGAGATCACCTCGACGCCGAGGAAGATCGAGAGCACGAGGATCGTCACCTCGAAGACGAGGATGGTTCCGTGGCTCATGCGGCGACCTCCTGCTTGCCGGCGACGCATGCGCCCGCCGTGATCTCGTCCGACCAGTCCAGGTTCAGCGCGCCCTCCGGCGCCAGGTGGAGCAGCAACGCCTGGATGTTGCGCGAGTAGAGCGTCGACGCGTGGTACGGCATCGAGCTCGGCAGGTTCGTCACGCCGATCAGCGTCACGCCCTCGCGCTCGACGATCTCGCCGGGCTCGGTCAGCTCGCAGTTGCCGCCGGTCTCGGCGGCGAGGTCGACGATCACGGAGCCGGGGCGCATCGCCTTGACGGCGGACGCGGGGATGATCTTCGGCGCGGCGCGGCCGGGAACGGCTGCGGTGGTGATGACGACGTCGAAGTCGCCGATCCGCGCCTCGAGCGCCTGCTGCTGCGCCTGCATCTCCTCGGGGGTGAGCTCGCGCGCGTAACCGCCCTCGGCCTCGCCGCCGGTGACGCCGAGGTCGAGCCAGTTCGCGCCGAGGCTCTCGATCTGCTCGCGGACGACGGGGCGGACGTCGAAGCCGGTGACGACCGCGCCGAGGCGGCGCGCCGTTGCGAGTGCCTGGAGACCGGCGACGCCGGCGCCGATCACGAGCACCTTCGCCGGCGGCACGGTGCCGGCCGCCGTCATCAGCATCGGAAAGAAACGGGGGAGATGCTCGGCAGCGAGCAGTGCGGCCTTGTAGCCGCCGACCGTCGCCTGCGACGACAGCGCGTCCATCGACTGCGCGCGCGTCGTGCGTGGGATCGACTCCATCGCGAACGCGATAACGCCGCGGGCCGCGAGCCGCTCCACGCCTTCCTTGTCGGCAAGCGGGTCCAGGAAGCCGATCAGCAGCTGACCCTCGTGCAGTCGGGCGATCTCGTCCTCCGCCGGCTTCCGCACCTTGAGCACGACGTCGGCGTCCCACGGCGAGCCGAGCGTCGCGCCTGCGTCCGCGTACGCCGCATCCGGGAACGAGGCGGCCGCACCTGCGCCGGGCTCGACGAGGATCTCGAAACCGGCCGCAGCCAGCTTTCCGGCAGTCTCGGGGACGAGCGCAACTCTCCGCTCGCCCGGCGCCGTCTCACGCGTTACGCCGAGCTTCATCACGAGCAACTCTATGGGCTCGGCGCAGGCCGGGAGTGCGTGATGTTCCGCAGTCCCGATCCGTGAACGCTCCTACACTGGCCGGGTGTCCGGCTTCGTCGCGCACTGGGGCCTCTGGGTCGTCTTCGTCGTCGTCTTCCTCGAGGTCGTCGGCCTGCCGTTCATCCCCGGAGAGACCGCGCTGATTGCCGCGTCCGTGCTCGCCTCGCAGGGGCACGGCAGCATCACGGCGACGATCGCGTGCGGAATCGCCGCAGCGTTCCTCGGCGCGGCTACCGGCTACGCGATCGGACGCTGGCGCGGCCGCGAACTGCTCTCGTTCTGGCCGTGGCTCGACCGGGTCACCGGCGACGGTGTCGAGCGCTCCGATGCGTTCTTCCACCGGCACGGCTCGAAGGCGGTCTTCCTCGGCCGCTTCCTCCCGATCCTTCGCAGCACGCTCGGCTGGATGGCGGGCGTCGGCCGGATGCCGCTCCGCCGCTTCATGCTCTGGAACATCGCCGGCGCGATCACGTGGGGGATGCTCGTCGGCATCGCCGCCTACTACCTCGGAGCGGCGGTCGTCGACGCGATCCAGCGTGACGCGCTGATCGGCGTCGCCGTGCTCGCTGCGCTCGTGGCCGCGTTCGTCGGGATCCACATACTGAAACGCCGGTACGAGCGCGAGGCCTGAGCCGCGAAGGAAACTCGCTCCGGGCGAGGAACGAACCTCGGGCATGTTGGAGACGATCTCGCTGGCGCTCGAAGAGCGCGACCACACGCAGGGTCACGGCCACCGGGTGGCCGCGCTCGCGGAGCCGGTCGCCGCACGGCTGGGATGGGACGCGCAGCGGCTGTCGCTGCTCCGTTTCGGCGCTCCGCTCCACGACATCGGGAAGATCGCCGTGCGCCCGGAGGTGCTGCGCAAGCCGGGGCCGCTCACCGCCGACGAACTGGTGGAGATCCAAGGGCACCCGCGCGCAGGCGCGTTGCTCGTGCGCCCGCTCCGCCTTGGCCGCCGCGCGCTGCCGTACGTCCTCTTTCACCACGAGCGCTGGGACGGGAGCGGCTACCCCGCGAAGATCCGCGGCGACGCAATCCCGATGGAGGCGCGGGTGCTCGCCGTGGCGGACGCCTTCGACGCGATGACGTCACGCCGCCCGTACCGCGCGCCGCTGACGACAGAACGGGCGCTCGAGGAGGTCGGCCGCTGCGCCGGCAGCCAGTTCGACCCGGTCGTGGCCGAGCTGTTCCTCGACGTCTGGGCCGAGCAGCAGAGCTGGCCCGCCGCGCAGGCGTCCTAGAGACTCGCCCAGATCTCGAGCTTCGCGCGGACGCGCGCGATCACCTCGTCGGTGAACTCGCTCGTGCCGAGGCCGCCGCCGAGGTCGGTGGTGCGGCTGCCCTGCGCCACGGCCTCGAGGCACGCCTCACGGATCGCGCGGCCGGCCTGCTGCCCCTCGTCACTCGTGTGCGAGAGGAGCGCGGCGCCGCCGAGGATCATCGCCATCGGGTTGGCGACGTTCTTGCCCTGCAGCGACGGCGCCGTTCCGTGCGCCGCCTCGGCCATGATCGCGGCGGGCTCGAAATCGTCCTCGAACGCGACGAGCAGCGATTCGGAGCCGGCGATCGAGCCGAAGAGCGGCAGCACGAGGTCGGAGAGGATGTCGCCGTCGCGGTTCAGCGCAGGGATGACGAGCGGCTCGCCCGTGGTCGAGAGCAGCAGCGCGAACGTCGCGTCGATCAGCTGCGGCTCGTAGCGCACGTCGGGATGGCGCTCGGCCGCGTTGTCCATCTCCTCCTTGAGCATGCCCTCGTACGTCGGGCTGACCGTGTACTTCGGGCCGCCGAAGACCTTCGCGCCGGTCCGCGCGGCCTGCCGGAACGCGAACTCCGCGACCGCGTGACAGATGCGCCGCTCGATCCGCTCCGTGCGGAACGCCACCTCGTCGTCGCCCTCGCCCTCGCGCCACTCGGTCGCGCCGTACGCGTCTCCGACCGCCATGCGGACGATGGAGATGGGGGCGAAGACACCGCCGACGGGGACGACGCCCGGGATGCGGCGCCCGGTGCGGACGATCACCTTGCCGCCGATCTCCTCGCGCAGGATCCGGTTCGGCGAGCCGACGTCGCCGCGCTGCTCCGGCGTCACCGTCGCTCCCTTCAGGCCGAGCCCGTGCTCGCGGATCGCGGCGGCCGCCTCGTGCACGACGGCGTTCTGCGTCTCACGACGGTGCTCGAGCGAGAGGTCGAAGCGCGGGAAGTCGAGCTCCAGCCCGATCACCCCGGGGTCGAGGACGCGCAGCGCCTCCTCGAGCAGCTCCTGCCCCGTCTGGTCGCCCTCGAGGACGACAATCGTGTGCTCGTCGCGCATCCGGCGCTGGATGGTAGCGGGCGGATTCCGAGCCCCGCAATTTCAATGGGATTTTCGTTACAGTTTCGCTTTCCGGAACATCTGAGAAGGAGAAACTCTTGGCGCGAAAGACAGTGCTCGTTTGCGACAACTGCGGTAAGGAAGTCGAGGACGGCAAGGGCGCGGCGCTTCGGATCACATACACCGACGCTCGTCGCGGTGCGAAGGCAGGCGACCTCTGTGACGACTGCGCCGGCTCGATGCCGGGCCGCGCGACCGCGCGCAGGGGACGCAAGCCGAAGGCGGCTACTGCGTAGGAATCGCGGCCGAGATCGCGGCGGCGACCGCCTCGGGATCGTCGCACGAGACGACGAGGCGGTCGAACCGCTGCCCGTCGAGCTCGATGACGACGGCGGGGCGGTTGTGGTAGACGGCGGCGAAGTCGTGGACGCCCTTCGCGCGGCGGTGGCCGAGCGCAATCACGCCCGGCCAGCCCGTGCCCGGGGAGCGGATGCCGCGCAGCTCCGGTGACGGATTGGACGCGACGCGGACAGCGGCGACGGCGTCGAGCGGCGCGGCGATGTCACCGCCGATCATCCCGCCGATCCGCTCGAGCCGGGAGAGATGGAGCACGATCCGGTCGCCCTGGACCGCGAGCCTCGCCATGTCGTCCAGCGTACCGGCGGCGATTCGCGCACTTTGCGGACACGGCCCCCGCGGCCACGTGGAGCCGTCGGCAGCGAGTTCTACGATGGACAGATGGCCCTGAGCCTCATCGCAGGGCCCGCGAACGCGGGCAAGGTCGAGCTGCTGCTCGACCGCTACCTGGCCGCCCTCGAACGCGAGCCGGTTCTGATCGTGCCGAACCGGTCGGACGTCGACCGCGTCGAGCGCGAGCTGATCGCGCGCCGGCCGGCGCTGCTCGGTGGATCGATCGGCACCTTCGACGACGTCTTCGAGCGGATCGCCCGGGAGGGCGGCGACGCGCGGCCGCTCGTCTCGCAGGCTCAGCGCGCGCTGCTCGTGCGCCGCGCGCTCGCGGGGGCGCGGCTGAACGGGCTCTCGGCGTCGGCGCGCTTCGGCGGCTTCGCCGACGCTCTGCTCCAGACCGTCGGCGAGCTCGAATCCGGGCTGCTCGATCCCGAGAATCTCGACGGCGACCTCGCCGAGCTGCACGGCGCGTACCGGTCGGAGCTCGACCGGCTCGGGCTCTGGGACCGGGACCTGCTGCGTCGGCGCGCCGCCGAGCGGCTTCAGTCCGACCTCGACGCGTGGCACGGCGAGCCGGTGTTCGCGTACGGCTTCGAGGACCTCACCGGCGCCGAGTGGGCGCTGCTCGAGGCGCTCGCGGCCCGCACCGAGGTCAGCGTCTCGCTCCCGTATGAGCCGGGCCGGCCGGCGTTCGCGTCGCTTCGCCGCACCGCCGAGGACCTCTCGCGTCTCGCCGCCGGACGGATCGAGGAGCTGCCTCCGCGCTCCGCGGAGACGGCGCACCCGGCGATCGCCCATCTCGAGCGGGCGCTGTTCAGCGACGAGCCTCCGCCGCCGGTTCCGCTCGACGGCGCCATCCGCTTCTTCGAGGGTGCAGGCGCGCGCGGCGCGCTCGAGCTCGTCGGCGAGGAGCTGCTCGCGCTGCTGCGCGCCGGAACACCGCCGGAGCGGATCGGGATCGTCTGCCCGAGCGTCGAACGCCGGCGCGCGCCGCTCGAGACGGCGCTCGGCACACTCGGCGTCCCCTACTCGATCGACGGCGAGGTGCGGCTCGCGCAGACGCCGCTCGGGCACGCGCTGACGGCACTGCTCCGCTTCGCCTGGCTCGGCGGGACCCGCAGCGATCTGTTCACGTATCTCCGCTCGCCGTTCTCCGGGCTCGAGCGGCGCGCGGTCGACTTCGTCGAGGGCCGTCTGCGCGGGCGCGCCGTTCAGACGCCGGAGCGCGTCGTCGAGGAGTCGGAAAAGCTGCGCGGTGCGCCGCTGCCGGCGCTCGCCGAGCTGCAGGCAGCCGACGATCCGGTCGAGGCGGTGCGCTCGCACGCCGCGCGGATGCTCCGATGCGCGTACGGGCTCGACGGACCGCCGGCGACCGAGTCGTCGCGACTCGATCTCCGCGCGCACGAGACGCTGACGCGGCTGCTCGGCGAGCTGGAGCGCTGGCGCGGGCTCGTCGGTGAGCTCTCGCGCGACGACGTCATCGCCGCGCTCGAGAGGCAGACGCTGCGGCCCACGCGCGGCGACGAGGCCGGGCGCGTCGCGGTCGTCGATCTGCTGCGCGCACGCACCCGTCGCTTCGACGTCGTGTTCGTGCTCGGCCTGGAGGAAGGGAGCCTGCCGAGGCGCGGCTCCTCGTCGCCGTTCCTCGACGACGACGCCCGTCGCGCGCTCGACGAACGCGGCGCGCGCCTGCAGCGGCCCGACCCGGTCAGCCGTGACCGCTATCTCTTCTACACGGCATGCACGCGGCCGCTCGAGCGGCTCTATCTCGTCCGCGAGGCAGCGTCCGACGAGGGGAGCCCGCGCGAGCCGAGCCCGTTCTGGGACGAGGTGCAGGCGGTGCTCGACCCGGAAGACGTCAGGCGCTGGACGCGGCGCCGCCCGCTGTCGGCGCTCACGTGGTCGATCGACGACGCGCCGACGGAGCGGGAGCGGCTGCGCGCGCTGGCGGAGCTCGCCGCGACGGAACCCGGGGCAGCCGGCGCGCTCGCACGCGCGAACGGCTGGGAACGGCGGCTCGACCGGGCGCTCCGCGCGTTCGACCGGCCGACGCGAATCACGCATTCGCTCGTGCTCGAGCAGCTGGGCGGCCGCTCGACGTTCAACGTCACCGAGCTCGAACGGTTCGCCGACTGCTCGTCCGCGTGGTTCATCGACCGGTTCCTCGACCCGCGCACGATCGACGCGGAGGTGGATGCAAAGCTGCGTGGATCGGTCGCGCACTCGGCGCTGTTCAAGTTCTTCACGCGGCTCCCGAAGGAGCTCGGCGTCGAGAAGCTCGACGAGCGTGTCGCCGACGACGCTGCGCGGCTGATGCGCGCGTGCCTCGACGAGGCGATCCAGGGCGTGCGCATGGAGATGACGGAGATGCAGGCGCGCGAGCTCGACCAGACGCTCTGGCGCGACCTCGAGGCGGTCGTCTACGAGGAGGCCGAGTCGGCGCTGCAGCTCGTGCCGCGCCGCTTCGAGGTTCTGTTCGGAAGCGAGCGCGCCGCACCGGAGCTCCAGCGCGGTCTCGATCTCGGCGACGGCATGACGCTGTCCGGGAAGATCGACCGGATCGACGTCGACCCGTTCGGCGCGCGCGGCATCGTCCAGGACTACAAGTCGGGCAAGCACGCGCACTCGGCCCGCGAGATCGAGAGCGAGCTGCGGCTCCAGATCCCGCTGTACATGCTCGTGCTCCGCGACATCGTCGGGCTCGAGCCTCTCGGCGGCGTCTACCGGCCGCTCGCGGGCGAGCGGAAGGCGCGCGGGCTGCTCCGCGCGTCCGAGGCCGAGACGCTGCCCGGCTACGTGAAGAACGACTACCTCGACGAGGATGCGTTCTGGAGCGCGGTCGAGAACGCACGCGCGACCGCGGGACGGCTCGCCGGGAGGATCCGGCAGGGCGACGTGATCCACGATCCGAAGGGCGGCGACTGCCCTGCCTGGTGCGACCTGTGGCCGATGTGCCGGGTGCCGAGAGCGTGAGCGTGCTCAGGCTCTCGGCACCGGGGAGGGGGACTCGGGGGAACCGAGAGGTTCCCCCTTGCGGCGCGTCGTGCCTCCGGTACGACACGCCGGGAACAGGCGTGCCGAGAGCGTGAACGAGCAGCAGATCGCAGCGGTCGAGGCGACGGGCGAGGTCTTCGTCTCCGCGGGCGCGGGCACGGGCAAGACCGCCGTGCTCGTCGAGCGATTCGTCCGCGCCGTGTGCGACCGCGGGCTCGACGTCGACTCGATTCTCGTGATCACGTACACGCGGCGCGCGGCCGGCGAGCTGCGCACGCGCATCCGTCACGCGCTGGGCGAGCGCGGCCGTCCCGATCTCGCGCGCGAGCTCGACGGCGCGTGGATCTCGACGATCCACGGCTTTTGCCTGCGACTGCTGAAGGCGTACCCGTTCGCCGCCGGGCTCGACCCGCGCTTCCGCGAGCTCGACGACAACCAGGGCGCCGTCCTCCGCAGCGAGGCGTTCCAGCAGGCGCTCGCCGAGTTCTGCGCCGACGGCGAGGCCGACAGGCTGCGCT
>Ga0265338_10010727_pt1 | contig 10696 bp, 7 predicted proteins | sample 42126metaG_FD_193579 | JGI IMG/M metagenome (GOLD analysis project Ga0265338, IMG submission 193579) | Rhizosphere microbial communities from Carex aquatilis grown in University of Washington, Seatle, WA, United States - 4-21-26 metaG | ecosystem: Host-associated > Plants > Roots > Rhizosphere >... | reverse complement strand
GCGGGTCTTCCTCCGCAACGCCCGCGGAAGCATTGAGGTCACGGCCTGGGATCGGAACCAGGTCCTGGTCGAGGCCCGCATCGAGCCGCGCGACATTCTGGGCAGCCAGCGCGCCTGCGTGGTGGGTACGGACGTGCGCGTGGATGCGTGGCCGCGCTCGGTCCGCATCACGCCCGAGTACGCACTGGTGGAGCACCGCGTCCCCCGCCTGCTGGCGGCGCTGTTCGGCGAATGCACCGACCAACCTGTGGTGCACTATCGCATCAAGGTGCCGCGCATGGCTGGGCTCGTAATCGTCACCGGCGAATCAAGGGTTTCGCTCGAAGGCTTGGCCGGTCGGGTAGAGCTGCGCCCGTAGGTGGGGCGGGACTCCAGTCCTGCAGCGGGTCTCCAGACCCGCCCGAGGCGCGACAATAGAAACGTGGGTTCGGAAATCGACGATCTGCTGCGCGATTCGGGCAGCCTCCGGCGCGGGAACTTCCGCTACCTCCCGGTGGCCCCGGGCCGCCTCGAGTTCGCTCTCGAGGTGCGCCGGGCAATTCTCACCGAAAAGCCGCGCGTTGTGGCCGTGGAACTGCCGGCCACGCTCGAGGCGGCCTATCTACAGGCCGTGGCGCGGCTGCCCCAGCTGACCGTCCTGGTCTATCCGGACGCCAAGTCGGAAGAGCAAGCGATCTACGTGCCCGTCGAGCCGGCCGACCCCTTCACGGAGGCGATTCGCACCGCGGCAGAGACGGGCGCGGAGGTGCTGTTCGCCGATCCCGACCTGGGAGAGCGCCCGCACTTGCCCGATCAATATCCCGATCCGTACACGCTCGGCCGCATCGGCTTCGAAAAGTACGTCGAAGCGTATCGCGTCTATCCCCAGCCGCGCTCGGACGAGATTGCCGCGCACGCGGGCGGCATCGCCTGGAAGCTGCAGGGCACGGACCCGCTGGCGAGCGTGCTGGTGGTCCTTTCGCTGAACCTTCTGGACGCCGTGCTCGACGCGATGGAGGTGCCGCAGGAGCCGCCACGCCGGCGCCGCCGCAGGCGCGAGGTCGAACTCCTGAACCCGCATCCAGCCTGCCTGGCCGAGATCACCGCCGAGTATCCCTTCCTGCAGGATCGCTACGAGCAGTTCCGGCAGGCTATGGCGGAGCCGGAGCTGATCGACCGCCCTCGCGTACAACTCCATGTGCTCCGCGCCGCCGAGCAGGAGTACACGAAGAACGCCGGAGAGACGATGGCGGCCTGGCAGCGCCGCCTGCTGGCGCGTTACACCCGGAACCTCGCGCTCACCAACGGCGACCTCACCGCGAACGTCTTCGACCTGGCGGTCGCGGCCCGAGGCGTGGTGGACGACAACTACGCCTGGGAGGTCTGGGAAGCCGCAGGCCGCTATCCCGCGCAGAAGGCTGAAGCCGAGATCGAGACGGCGAATCTTTCCGGCGAGGAGATCTGGCGGAACACGAAACGCATCCGGCTGCGTCGCCGTCTTCCCCGCCCCAAAAGGCGCCTGCGCCCGCTCGGGCTCAAGCCGCACAAGAAAGAGAAATTCGAGGGCGAGTGGGCGCACGAGTTTCAGGGCGAGGCCATCTGCTCCTATCCGCCCGAGGACATCGTGATCGAAGACTACGGCCGCCTTGTCAAGAAGAAGGCCAAGAGCATTCTGTCTGACGAGCGCATGCGGACCGAGCCCTTCACCACCTCGCTGCTCGACGGTGTGGACCTGCGCGAGACCATCCGCAACTGGCACGAGGGCAAAATCTACGTGCGCCAGTTCGACAAAATGGCCGGCGAGGTGGGCTCGCTCGTTGTGATTTTCGATGCCGATCCGGAGAACCGCTACACCTACCTGACCACCTGGCTGGGCGAGAACCGGAATGAGTCCGATATGGCGTTCTATTCGACCAGCCCCTTCGAGCACCTGGTGGGACCGGGGATCGGCCGCGCCGAGTACGGAGGCTTTCTGATGAGCCTGCCGCCGCGCCGCATGGTCGACGTGTGGAGCGATCCGGATTACGATTTCGCCGAGACGAAGCCGGAGCGGCTCCTACTGGCCGGGCTCGACTACTCGATCCAAAGGAACGTGGTGTACGTAGCCGCGCGCCCGCCGCGAACCGTCTTCCGCTCGATCGCGTCCCGATTCAACCGAAATATTTTGTATATTCCCATCGGCCAGCTCTCGCCCCAAAAGCTGAAGAAGATCCGCGTGGTGCACGTGCTCGACAGCTACGCGCGCCGGGCCGAGGCCAAGGAGTATTTGTGGTGAACGTCAAATCGTAGTTACGTGGCCACGCCAGCAGGAATGTGTGCCGTTCAAGATCACCTGGGGCCAGCTCTCGTTGGACAATCGCAACAACCAGTGTGGACGGCGGTCCCGGCCTCTCGACTGCGTCGTCAACACGAGCGCTCTGGTGAAAGTCAGAACCGTAGATCGAGACCTTTCGTCTATCTGCACGGACAGCAAGCGTCTGCCCAGCAACCGTTGAAGAAGGCTCTCCCGTAACCAATAGTAAGATTCCGACGTCGCCAGGATTCGGCCCTTCAGCGTGAACGTCCACGCGGGGAGGCTGCCCATGGTCGTGAGTTCGTACTCGCCGTGGGGTCTGCCAAGAACACCGTTAGGGAGCGTGTAGTCGGCTGGTGTGAGGCGCCCGAATGACGGGAACAGACAAGACGCATATCCCTGCGAGACTTGGGTGACGACCTGTCCGGCCGCGGGACCGAGCCAATATCGCTGAGCCAAGTACGATCTTACATCCAGGCCAGTCACCGGGTCCGGATGAAAACGATGAGCCGCCCGGCGAGAATCGCCAGAGCCAACATGACCAGCGGGATCAGACATCCGATGCTCTGGAGTATTCCCCGCGCTTTCGATGTTGGCCATAGGAGCAGCCGCACGACGAACCCCGCCTCACTCTGTCTTCCCCGGCCCCACCCGTCGCAGGAAGTTCTCGAAAAGCTTGGGCGCGGGCCAGCGGGGCGCCTCCGCCTTCTGCGCCTCGGCCCACTCCAGGGCCAGCACCAGCGGCACCCAGCGCGAGCGGTCGTTGCCGGCGCCGTCGCCGAAGCAGTACAGAAACTCCGAAAGCTTGGCGGGCACGGGGACCATCGCGATCGCCTCCGCCGACGGCGTCTTGCAGTTCTCGGCCGGAGAACTCACCAGATACTCGCGGCAGCTCAGCGGGCGCTGCTCGTAAATGGAGCAGTTCTCGTTTTCGAGAAAGGGACACGGCACGCCGGCCCGGAAATACTCCAGGCCCAACTCGCGGCGCTGATCGATGGTCTTGTTGGCCTCGGGATCGCGCAGCCTGCAGGCGAGTCCTGCGCCCAATGCTTCGAGCGCCACGCGAAAGCGCTCGCGGATAAGAGTCGCCCTCTCGGGCGGCAGCTCTTGAACGAGTTCTGCGATGTGCACCGCTTCCGGCTCGCTCACGGGCACCAACTGCCGGCAGCAGGCGCCGCAGCCCGCGCGGCAGCTCACCGGCTTGCCCGCTTCCCTGGCGACGTCTTCGCCAAGCATGACCAGCGCGTTCGAAAACGAGAACAGCAGCGGCAGAAGGTCGGTCATGCGCAGGTCTTCCTTGGGGACGCTCACCGTCGCCTCGATCGTGCGCCCGGAGGCCGTGAACTCGAGGTTGAAACTGTCGCGATCGGGCATCTGACTCACCTTCCGGGCGGGTCTGGACCCGCTGCAGGCGTGGACGCCTGCCCCCTAGTAGCCTTTCAAGAACTCCGCCACGCTCGGCTCCTGCGCCTTGCGCACAGCGACGCACTGATCGATCGACTCCAGCGTTTGCGCCAGAATCCGCTCCCCTCCGCTGGCCTTGGCCGAACGATCCTTGAAGAACGCCGCGACCTCGTCGCGGTGCGTCCGATCGCAGAACGCGCGTCCTACCATCGGCAGGTATCCGGCGTACTCGCCCAGAAGTCCCTCGGGCAGCGTCGAGACGAACTGGTCGTAGTGGTCTCGAAGCGCTTCGAACGGAATGGCGCGGGTCTCCGGGTACTGGAGCGCCCCGAACACCAGCCCCGCCGTTTCGCGGAAATCGATCTCGCCCTTGAGCACAAATCCGAAATTGAGCTTGATGATCGCGGGATCGCGGAACGCAGCCATGCCGCCCAACAGGGCCCGCCGCTCGCCGGGATCGGCCGTCTTTGGCAGCGCGGCCGTCATGCGCTCGTAAAGCGCTCGATCTCCATGCGCCGCCGCCGTCGCCAGAATCGCGTTGAGCATGCCGGGCGCGATCCCGCTGCGGTCCTCGAGCCACTTGGTCGCGAGGCTCACGGCTTCGGCGCTCAGGTCGGCATCGGCTCCGTCGTTGGCCACGAACGGAACCAGCTCCGGCCGCAGAAGGTGCGCATCGTCCGTCTCGTCGGACTTGGGCGTCCAACCAAGTTCGTGCGCGCGCGGGCCGTACACCTTGTTCACGAAGCGCTCGTAGTTCGGCTTCAGCTCCGCGGGCACCATGTTGTACCCGATCGCCGAGACAATATGAATGGTGGTGCAGACCACCTGCCGCGTGGGGTCGTTCGCGAAGCGGGCCGCGGTGCGCAGCGCGTGGCTGGCCGGAAGCTGGCCGCCCCGAAGGAGTGCCGCCGCATCGCCCACCAACCCAACACGCTCCACCGGACTCAGGTCCTTCCCGCCGCCGGCCGCGTTGCCGCGGAACAGCGCGCGATAGTAGCCGGTCTCGGCGTCGTTCAGCAGCACCCACGAAGGGCATGGCTGCCCGGCGGGAAGTGCGACGCTGTCGTTCGTCTGCGTCAGCAGCGTGCACAGGCTTCCTTTCCCGGGATCGGCGTAGCGCAGGCATACGGGAATCTGCCAGGTCTCGAAGGGAGCCGCCGGCGAGCCGAGCGGCAGGAAGCGCTTCTGCGCGAGCGTCAGCCGGGAAGGTTCGCCGCCCTCGCCGCATTTCACCTCGCCCAGCACCAGCGGCACTCCCGGCTGATCGAGGAACGTGGAGAAGGCGGGCGCAATGTCGCGGCCCGCGGCCGCGCTCTCGGCCGCCAGGAAGTCCGCCGCGGTCGCGTTGCCGTAAGCATGCTCGCTCAGATAGCGCCGCACGCCCGCGCGGAACGTGTCCGCCGTGAGCCAGTGCTCGAACATCGAGATGACCGCCGCGCCTTTCTCATACGTGATGGTGTCGAATGCGTTGGCGATGTCGCCCTTCGATTCGATGGGCTGGCGGATGCGCCGCGCCGAAACCAGGCTGTCGCTGGACATCGCGCGTTCGGTGTCCGCGGCCCTCGAAAGCTCGGTGTGCCATTCGGGCTTCCACTTCTCGAGAGTCTTGTCCGAGAGCCACGTGGCGAAGGCCTCGTTCAGCCAGATGTCGTCCCACCAGGCCGTGGTCACCAGGTCGCCGAACCACATGTGCGCCATCTCATGCGCGGACACCGAGGCATAGGAGCGCTGCCGCTCCAGCGAATCCTCCGACGGCTTGGCCAGAATCAGCGTCTGGCTGTAGGTGATGAGGCCGGCGTTCTCCATCGCGCCGCCGAACAGCGGCACGGCGATGCTGTCGAGCTTGTCGTAGGGATACGCAATCCCCACGTAGCCCTCGAGCGTGTCGAGAATCGGCCCGGTGACTTCGGCGGCGTATTTCGCCTGCCCGGCCATGCCGTGGGGCGTGATGATGCGCAGCGGAATCTTCTTGGAGCCGGCGCGGCCCGCGTCAACGGCGTCGAACGGGCCCACGGCCAGCGCGATCAGGTAGCTCGGCAGAGGCCGCGTGGGCGCGAATCGGACGGCCTTCATACCGCCGGCCTCGTCGGTCTCGGAAACCGCGGGCTGATTCGAGAGCGCCATGTGTTCGCGCTTGACGTGCACCACGATCTGCCACGGTGCTTTGAACGAAGGCTCGTCGAAGCACGGAAAGGCGCGGCGCGCGTCGATGGCCTCGAACTGGGTGAACGCATACCATTCGCCCGCCACCTGGTTCCTGAAGATGCCCTCGGAACTGCGGGAGTTGATCTTGCCGGTATAGACGACGTGCAGCGTGGCTTCTCCCGGCGGTACGGGCTGCTCTAAAGCGAAGCCGACGAAATCCGCGCCGTCCGGAACGACGCGGGCCCCAAGCGCATTCCCACCAACCATCAGGCTGGCCGTCTGGATGGTCAGGTCTTTGGCGTTGAGCCAGATCAGAGGCGTGGCCTCACGGACCTTGAGCGCGATGTCGATCGCCCCGGAGAACGTCTCTTCGGTGGGCACGACCGTGAGTTCGGCCGTGTAGCGGACCGGCACGACTGTCGCAGGAAGGCGAAGTTGGGGTGGCTGCGGGGCAAAAGCGGCGGCCAGGCATACGACCGCGAGCAGCGGGCAGATCCGTTTCAGCATGGGAGCTCCTCGAGCGTACTTTGATTGTACGCGCGCCCGCCCCAGGCCGGCTATCCTCAGCCCAGCACCGAACCGCGACCGTCAAGGGGCGGACGTTCGCGGTTCGGCGCTCAGCGGTCCCTTACTTCAGATAGAACGTCACCATGATGTCGGTCATCACTTCGACCGGAGCACCGCTCAGCATGGTCGGTGAGTAGACCCACTCGCGAACCGCATTTACGGCGGCCTGCACCAGGAAGGGGTGGCCGCTCAGTACCCGCAACTCGCGGATGCGTCCATCGGCGCCGATGATCGCCTCCATGTGCACGGAGCCGGAGATGCGCATCCTGATCGCGGCAGGCGGATACACCGGCGTCACACGGTGTATTAGCTTGGCTTCCTGCACACCAACACTGACTCTGATGGGCGCAGGCGTCGGAGTCGCCCTGGGAACCACCGTCGCGACCTCGGTCTGTCGCGGTTCCGGCGCGATGGGACGCGCGGTCGGCACTGGATCGGAGGGACCCAGGCTGTTGAACACGCATACCCCAGTGCATTCCGGTGCGGGATCGGGCGGAGCGGCAGGTAGGTCGGGCCCCCGATAGATCCTGTCAGGAATTCTCGCCGGTGGGACCAGCGCATTTCTAACCGCGTGCGAGCCCGTCGAAACCAACTGAACGCTCTGCTGCTTGGGTGGGTGATAGGTGCCCGGTACCGTCAGCCGAGGCGGAGCCAACTGCCCCTGCGGCAGCCCGTCGAAGAAGATCAGCGGAATCAGAGCCAGGCATCCGACGGCCACCAGTTGCCCTGCGAAGCAGACCGGAACCGTCCAAGCCTTGCGCGTCTTCACCGTGCCCGCCAAAATGGTTTGCTCGAACATTTGCGGCCTCCTTTCAACCCTTCGCCTAGTTAGACACTAAGGAGGCCCGCATTGTTCCCGACGCCTGTTGGGCAGTAGCTGAAAGCTGACGGCTGATAGCTGACCGCTGCGCTAGCGCCGCCGGCGTCACCGCACTCGATTGATTACCTTTCTGCACCCAGGCGCCCCGCAGCGGCAGGGAACCTCGCCCATGTCGGTCGAAAGGTAGTAATCGACGGTGAGCTCCTCGCCCGGCTCGATAACCCGGCGGCTCATGTACAAGATATGGCCCCGCAGGATCATGGAGTACAGGTTGGGTTCGCAGCAATGGTTGATCAGCTCTGCCCCGCTCCCGCCGGTCGCGCCATCGAGCGCCCAGTAAGCGTCCAGCTCGAAAAGGTAGACGTGCCGCCGCTCGCTGCGCCGCTTGGTCTCGCGCCGGCTGATCCTCTCGCCGGTGTATTCGATCACCTTGTGGCGGGCCGGAATGCGCTCCTCGGCGAACACCCCCCAGCGATGGATCCGCGACGGGCGCACCTCCAACGCGAAGGCCGCATAGCGCGGGTCGATGGTCGGCGTCGCTACGATGTCAGCGGTCGCCATTCCCTAACCAACCGCTTTCTGGGTCAGCACATCCACCAGTTCCTGAACCGCCGCCGCGCTCTTCTTCAACTGCGCGTCCTCGTCGGCCGTCAGGCCGATCTGGTAGATCTTCTCGATGCCGCGCGAACCCAGTTTCACCGGAACCCCCACGAACAGCCCCTGGATCCCGTATTCGCCTTCGAGATACGCGGCGCACGGCAGCACTTTTTTCTTGTCCAGCAGAATCGATTCGGCCATCTCCACCGCGGCCGCCGAGGGCGCATAGAACGCGCTGCCGGCTTTCAGGAACTTCACGATCTCCGCCCCGCCGTTGCGCGTGCGGTCGACCAGCCGTTCGATGGTGGCCGTATCCAGCAGCTCGGAGATCGGAATGCCGGAGACGTTGGTGAACCGCACCAGGGGAACCATGGTGTCCCCATGCCCGCCCAAAACCATGGCCGTCACGTTTTCGACCGACACCTGCAGCTCGCGCGCGATGAACGTCCGGAAACGCGCCGCATCGAGCACGCCCGCCATGCCGATCACCCGGTTCTTCGCGAACTTCGAAACCTTCAACGCGGTCCAGCACATGGCGTCGAGCGGATTCGTGACGATCACCAGGATGGCGTTGGGCGAGTATCGCGCGGCCTGTTCAGTCGCCGCGCGCACGATCTCGTAATTGGCCATCAGCAAGTCGTCGCGGCTCATCCCCGGCTTGCGCGGAAAGCCCGCCGTGATGATCACCAGATCGGAGTTGGCCGTGGCCTCATAATCGTTGGCGCCCGTCAACAGGACGTCGTAGCCCTGCACCGGGCCCGATTGCAGCAGGTCGAGTGCCTTCCCCTGTGGCACCCCCTCGACAATATCCACCAGCACCACGTCCGCCAGTTCCTTCTCCGCGATCCGCAATGCGCAGTTGGCGCCGACATTGCCGGCACCGACCACCGTGACTTTCTTTCGCATGAGTAGCTCCCTCGAGGTTGAGTAAGTCGAAAGCTGGAATCATTATAACCGACCGCCGCGCCCGCATCTCTTCCCACGCACCCTACCGCCCCTGAGCTACAATCCTCATTGGATGCGCCAGCGGATCATCATTATCGAGGACGAGGCGGACATCGTCGAGATGGTCCGTTACAATTTCCGCAAGGAAGGCTTCGAGGTCGAAAGCTACACCCGCGGAAAGGACGGACTGGAGGCCGTGCGGCGCATGCCGCCTGACCTCCTGCTCCTGGACATCATGCTGCCCGACGAAGACGGCTTCTCCATCTGCCGCCGGCTCCGTGCGGACGACCGTCTCCGTTCCCTCCCGGTCATCTTTCTCACCGCGCGCGGCGAGGAGATCGACCGCATCGTCGGCCTGGAAATCGGCGCCGACGACTACGTGGTCAAGCCCTTCAGCCCTCGCGAACTGGTGGCCCGTGCCAAGGCCATTCTCAGGCGGCAGGAGCGTGGAGCGGCCGAGTTGACCGAAGTAGTCGAGATCCGCGGACTGCGCCTCGACGCCCGCACACAGGACGTGAGCGTGCGTGGAGCGGCCGTCGACCTCAGCGCGCTGGAATTCAAGCTCCTCCACTTTCTGGCCTCGCACCCCCGCCAGGTCTTCAGCCGCGAGCGGCTGCTCGACGAGGTCTGGGGCCGGGATTGCTCCGTCACGCTGCGCACCGTGGATGTCCACATCCGCCGCCTGCGCGAGAAGATCGAGCAGCAGCCCGAGAGTCCGGAGTATATCGGAACCGTGCGCGGCGCCGGCTATCGTCTGATGGCGGAGCCCCAGGAAACTTAGTGTTGCCTCCCTTCGACAGCTCGGCGGTGGCTCATTCTTCGTCTTCCATTCGTGTCCATTCGTGTTCATTCGTGGCCGGTTTTGTTTTAGCTTTTGTGGTGGAGGCGGAACACTAGCATGCCTTTCCGCAGCCCCATCTTCCGCAAGCTCCTGGTCAGCGCCTTCGCACTGATCGCGCTCACCATCCTGATCCTGGACTTCTTCCTCACCCGCGACGCCGCCCGCCGCGAGACCGTTGCGGTAGAGCGGCAGCTTGCCGCCGAAGCCCGCGTGCTGGCCGGCGATCTCGAGGCCACGGACACGGGGCGCCTGGAACTCTGGGCACGGGCGGCGGAGGGCCGGACGCAGGCGCGCATCACCGTCATCACGCCGACCGGCCTAGTGCTCGCCGACTCCCAGCACGATCCCGAGACCATGGAGAACCACGCCGGCCGCCCCGAAATCCAGGAGGCGCTCCAAGGCCGCACCGGCGCGTCCATCCGCCACAGCGTCACCCTGGACCGCGACCTGTGCTACGTCGCCATTCCCGCCCACGCCGGAGCCTCGCCCGCGGTCTTGCGACTGGCGCTCCCGCTCAAGGAACTCGATGCCGCCATCGCCGCGGTCCGCAAGCGAATCTACGGCGCATCGCTGGCCGCCCTGATCGCCGCCCTGGCGATGGCCTATGTCTTCTCGCGAACGTTCACCCGACGCATCCGGCGCTTACAGGTTTTCGCGGAGAGCCTGCTGGGCGCGCGCGCCTCCGAGGTTCTGGAGCGCGATTCCGACGACGAACTGGGCGCGCTGGCCTCCTCGCTCAGCACCACTTCGGTCCAGCTCCGCGAGCTCGTGGATAAGCTCAGCCTGGAATCCGCGCGCCGCGAAGCCATCCTGGCCAGCATGGTGGAAGGCGTTCTGGCGGTGGATAACGAGCTACGCGTCACCTTTTGCAACGAGTCCTTCGCGCGGGCCCTGGGAGCACCGATGCCGGTGCCCGAGCATCTGCCCCTGCTCGCGCTGGTGCGCGACCCCTCGTTCCTCGACCTGCTCAGCCGCGTCATTGTGACTCACGAATCCATCAAGCAGCGCATGCAACTGGCCGCCGCCGACGGTCGCGCCTTCGAGGTCCAGGCCGCCCCGCTCGCTTTGCGCTCCCGCCGCTGGGCTATCGCGATCCTGCACGACA
>Ga0265338_10010726_pt1 | contig 10697 bp, 9 predicted proteins | sample 42126metaG_FD_193579 | JGI IMG/M metagenome (GOLD analysis project Ga0265338, IMG submission 193579) | Rhizosphere microbial communities from Carex aquatilis grown in University of Washington, Seatle, WA, United States - 4-21-26 metaG | ecosystem: Host-associated > Plants > Roots > Rhizosphere >... | reverse complement strand
AGCCTATATCCATAGCGAAATAGATACTCTAGAGCGGACTGATATTCTGCGCGATCTGCGACTTGGAGTTTATGACGCCCTGGTCGGCATTAACCTGCTGCGCGAGGGACTCGATTTACCTGAAGTCAGCCTGGTGGCTATACTTGATGCCGACAAAGAAGGTTTTCTTAGATCCGAGCAGGCCCTAATCCAGACCGTTGGCCGGGCCGCCCGCCACGAGGAAGGCCGCGTTATCATGTACGCCGATCGAATTACCGGTAGTATGCAGCGAACGATTGACGAAACTAACCGTCGCCGGAAGATTCAAGCCGCTCACAACAAAAAGCACGGCATCACAGCCACTGGCATTAGCCGCGAAATTGGTGAGATGCTACCCAGGTCAGTTGAAAAGGAAGAAAAGCCTAAGATTGATCTTAAGAAAATTCCTAAAGACGAGTACAAGCACCTTATAAAAGACTTAACTTCGCAAATGGATCTGGCCGCTGCCAATTTGGAATTTGAAAAAGCCGCCGACCTGCGAGACCTCATTGGCGAGATCAAAGCCAAGCTTTAGATAAAAACACTTCTACTTTGCTATAATTAAAGGATAAGTCATGAGTAAACTATCTCGCGAAGACGTCTTGAAATTGGCCAAATTAAGTCGGCTAAAGCTAACTGATGAAGAAGTTGAAAAATTCCGCACTGAGCTCTCGGAGATACTGGACTATGTCGAAAAACTCAACGCCGTTGATACAACTGGCCTTGAACCCACCTACCAAGTTACGGGGCTGGCGAATATCACACGTAGCGATGTAGTAAGGGAATATAATCTCAGCCAAAACGACCTCTTAAAAAACGCTCCGGCTACTCAGGACGGTCAATTCAAGGTTAGAAGGGTGCTTTAAATGGACTGGCCCTCAATTTCGCAAATCGCTGCCAAGGTCCAGTCGGGGGAACTGCTTGCCACGAAGCTGGTTGAGCAAGCCTTAAAGGCCGTTGAGCAAAACAAAGAGTATGATGCCGTCATATCCTTAACCAACGATAGAGCTATGGCCCGCGCTCAAGCCATCGATGAGATGGTTAAAAAAGGCCAGAGCGTAGGTCGGCTGGCTGGTGTACCCTTTATAGCCAAAGACAACTTCTTAACGTTTAACGGCAAAACCACCGCCGCCAGCAACATACTTAAGCCCTTTGAATCACCATACCAGGCTACGGCCATAAACCGCCTGGAGGCCGAGGGGGCGATTTGTATTGCTAAGTCTAATCTGGATGCTTTTGCCCACGGCAGCAGCACCGAAAACAGCGACTTTTTTGTGACCAAGCACCCTGCCGACAAGCAGCGTGTACCAGGGGGCAGTTCTGGTGGGTCGGCCGCGGCCGTGGCGCTGGGCATTGTTCCATTTGCTCTGGGGACTGATACCGGCGGTTCTATCCGCTTGCCGGCCAGCTTTTGCGGTGTAGTCGGCTACAAACCCAGCTACGGACTGGTTAGCCGCAGCGGCGTTATTGCCATGGCCAGCAGCACTGATGTGGTTGGGCCTCTGGCTCGAACGGTTGATGATGCTGCGCTGGTGCTCGACGTTATGGCTGGCCGCGACGAACTGGACTCTACAACCATTGAACGCGACGGCAAGACTTACGTTGATAAGGGGCTTGATCTTCGGGGCAAAAAAATCGGCATAATTAAAGAATATTTTGGTGAGGGGTTGGACGCGGGGGTAAGACAGCGAATTGATGATGCTGTAGGTCAATTGGTAGCTGGTGGAGCCGTGGTTGAGGAAGTTAGCCTGCCAAATGTACCGCTGGCCTTGGCCGCCTACTATATTATTTGCCCAGCCGAGGTCAGCAGTAACTTGGCTCGCTATGACGGCCAGCGCTATGGTTTCAGTGACCCGGCGGCTAAAAACCTGCAGGAGAGCTATGAGCTATCAAGAGAAAAAGGCTTTGGGGCCGAGGCCAAGCGACGGATTATGATCGGCACATACGTTCTATCTAGCGGCTACTACGAGGCCTATTATAAAAAAGCGCAGACGGTGCGGACTAAGGTTAGACGGGAATTTGACGAAGCCTTCAAGAAGTATGATTTTTTGGTTGGACCTACGGCCCCGATGACGGCTTTTAAAATTGGCGAACGCACCCAGGACCCATTGCAAATGTACCTAACCGACATAATGACCGTGGCCGCCAATATCTCTGGCAATCCAAGCATCAGCCTGCCGGCCGGCGATGCCAACGGCTTGCCGGTTGGGCTGCAAATGATAGCTGACTATAAGAGTGATCGACAGTTACTGTCAGCGGCTAAGACCTTTGAGGGACTTGGCAAATGACACTATTTTTAGTTGGCGCCATATTATTCGGGATTGTAGTTTTGGTCGTCATAGCTAGAGTTGGTCCCAGATATGGCAGTCAAAAACGGGGTCTCAACCAGGAGTATTTCCAAAACCACTGGATGGAACTTCTGGCCCGGGTTAAGTCATCGCCGGAGGGCATGGTCCTGGCGGTCATTGACGCCGACAAGCTGCTTGATGAAGCCTTGAAGAAGCGTCATTTTAAAGGGAAAACGGCTGGTGAGCGGCTGGTATCTGCCCAGCGTTCGCTGAGCGACAACGACGCCGTTTGGTACGCTCACAAACTACGGAACCGCCTGGTTCATGAGCCGGGGGTAAAACTCAAAAAATCTGAAGCTCAGAATGCCCTACAGGGATTCCGTCAGGGCTTAAAAGACCTGGGGGCTATCTGATGGCAGTCTCAGAAGATAAACGCAGCAAATATAAGGCGACAATCGGTATTGAAACGCATGTTCAGCTTAAAACTAAGACTAAGCTATTCGCGGCAGTAGGTAATGACGCCCGGGAGGCGGAGCCCAATACGCTAATCAGCCACATCTGCGTGGGTATGCCGGGGGCCTTGCCAGTGCTCAATGAAGGCGCCATACACTTAGCAGTTCGTGCCGCTTATGCACTTGGAACCATCGCGGAGAAATTCAGCCACTTTGACCGGAAGCACTATTTTTACCCGGATTTACCTAAGGGTTACCAGATTACCCAGTACGCAAACCCGATTATCAAGGGAGGCCAGGTTGAAATTACGGTTGACGGGCAAAAGAAAACTATCGGTATCACCCGGGCTCATCTTGAGGAAGATGCAGGTAAAAATATCCATCCGGCAGGCGTCGACTACTCACTGGTAGACCTAAACCGGGCCGGCACGCCACTGCTGGAGATTGTTAGCGAGCCGGATATGAGCAGTCCGGCCGAGGCCAAAGCATTTGCCAGGGAGCTTTACCTTCTAATGAAATACGCCGATGTTAGCGATGTTGACTTGTACCACGGCAATATGCGCTTTGATGTTAATGTCAGCGTCAGTAAATCCAGCGAGCTTGGCAAACGAACCGAGACTAAGAACCTGAATAGTTTTCGTAGCGTTGAAGCCGCTGTGGAGCATGAGATAAACCGCCAAATTGAACTGAGCGAAAAAGGTGAGCAAGTGGTCCAGGAAACTCGCGGTTGGGACGAAGCCAAACAAAAGACAACCAGCCAGCGCAGTAAAGAAGAGGCCGAAGACTACCGCTACATGCCAGAACCTGACGTTCCGCCGCTGCAGCTTGAAGATAGTTATTTGGCCGGAATAAAAAAAGAATTACCAATGCTACCGCCGGCCATCCGCGTGCAGCTTGCCAAGCTTAAGCTTAACGACAAGGTGGCTGAGGATATCCTTGACTCCCCGGTTATCGTCAAGCAAGTTTTGCAGATTGCGGAGAAGGCCGAGCCCGAGGACGCCCGGCGCGTAGCCCTCTGGTTTGTGCACGCTACCGATACGCTTAACGACGGCACCCAAGACGTATCTAGTCAGCTTGAACATAGCACCGACCACTTCATAAAATTATCCAAAATGGTTGGCGAAAATAAACTCAGCTCCACAGCCGCCATGGACGTATTTTGGGAAATGCTAAATACTGCTCAGGATCCAGAAGTTATTGCCAATGAGAAAAACTTAATCCAGATTTCTGATGAGGCTGAAATTGAGAAAATCGTAGTTAAGGTAATTGCCGATAATCCCAAGGCTGCTGAGGATGTTAAAAAAGGCGAGCAAAAGGCCATAGGCTTTTTGGTCGGGCAGGTCATGGCCGCCAGTGCCGGTAAAGCTAACCCCGGAGTGGCCGTTGAGTTAATTAAGAAACAGCTAGGAGCAGTTTAGCAATGTCGAATAAAAAAGTTAGAAAAGCGGTTGTGGCGGCTGCAGGACTGGGTACACGCCTATTGCCTCAGACTAAAGCCATGCCCAAAGAAATGCTGCCACTAGTAGACAAACCGATAATCCAATATGTGGTTGAAGAGCTAGCCGAGGCGGGCATCCAGGACGTAATTATTGTCACCGGATATCATAAGCGCTCCATCGAGGATCATTTTGATGACGTCAATACCGACTTAAAAGCCAGCCTAAAACAAAGTGGTAAAGACGAACTTCTCAAAAGTTTGAACAAGATTTCTACCATGGTCAATTTTGCCTATGTCCGCCAACCCAAAGGCCCTTATGGCAGCGCCAGGCCAATTCTGAATGTCTCGCATCTGGTTGGCGATGAACCGTTTATCTACACTTTTGCTGACGATATGATTGTTGCGAAGCCTAACCGGTTCTTACAAATGATTGATCACTACAACGAACTGAACGGCTCCATACTCTCGTGCATAGAAATCCACGACGACCAAGACTTTGACCGATATGGAGTAATTGCCGGCACGGAGGTTAAACCGGGCGTTCTTAAGATTGGTGAATTGGTTGAAAAACCAGGCCGTGAAAACGCACCTTCAAACATGGCTACTGTGAGCAGCTACTTACTTACGCCGGACGTCTTTTCTTACGTTAATAAGGGCCTAGATTTACTCAAGGAAGGCGATGAGTTTTACTTAACCTCTTTTGTGCTGGAACCTATGATACGAGCCGGTCTGCCATTTTACGGGTGTAACATTGTTGGGGGTAAGTATTACGATACCGGCAACAAGCTCGGGTATCTAAAAACGCTAGTTGATTTCGCTCTCGACAATCAAGAGGTGGGCGACGACTTCAGGGAATATTTGCAAACACTCGGAAATTAGTTCTATACTACCTTTATGGATATAAATAATGCTGCTTCAATTCTAGTTATCATTGTCAGTACGGTTCTAGCAATTTTCTTAATCTCGGCGATTATCGCTCTGGTCTACTTTATTAAATTTATCAAACAACTAAGGCGGATTACCGATCACGCCGAGATTGTGGCCGAATCGGTGGAAACAGCGGCAAATAACATAGGAAAAGTTGCGTCACCACTAGCGTTTCTAAAACTAGTTAGCAATATCGTTAATCAGGCATCTAAATATAACCGTAGGAAAGGCTAGAAATATGAGATACCAGAAAAAGCAGAATACCAAGAAAAAATTAGCCGTCGGAGCCGTTGTTGGCGGTTTAGCCGGTTACGTTGCCGGAATCTTAACCGCGCCAAAAAGCGGGAACCAGACCCGCAAAGATTTAGCCAATAAAGCCGGAGACCTCAAAAACGAGGCTGCTGAGCATCTCCAAAACGGCGTTGATGAGCTGAGTGAGGCTATTAAGATTGCCAAGACTAAATCTATTAGCTTGAGCGCTAAAGCTCGCGAAGAGTTTGACGAAACCGTAATTAAGGCGCGTGACGCCCAAAATAAAGCCAGCGAAGTACTAAAGGCCTTCCGTGCCGGTCAGAGCAGCGACCCCGAACTGGCAAAAGCAGTTAAGCAAGTTAAGCTGGCTCAAAAAAATCTTAGTAAATACCTGAAAAGCTAACTAAGTTCATAAGCGTTGTTAAAAAGAGTCGCACCACAAACGCGACTCTTAATTTATAATGGAGTTAATGAGTGAGAGGGCAAAACTAAAAGCTAGTGATTATGTGCATCTGCACAACCATACCCAATACAGTCTGCTCGATGGCTTAACCAAAGTGCCGGCGCTTGTAAAAAAAGTAAAGCAGTTGGGGATGCAGGCCGTTGCCGTGACTGACCATGGCACTATGAGCGGCGCTATCGAGTTCTATGAAGCAGCTCGCGATAAAGGCATCAAGCCGGTCATTGGCATGGAGGCCTACGTGGCAGCACGGAGCCATACCGACAAAGATCCGGCCCACGACCGGCAGTACTACCACCTAACGATTCTGGCTATGGATAATATTGGCTATGAAAACTTGATGAATCTGGCTTCCATTGCTAATCTTGACGGCTTTTATTACCGTCCCAGAATTGATAAAGCGCTGCTGGAAAAGTACAACCAAGGTCTAATAATTCTATCTGGGTGCATCGGCGGCGAAGTCAGTGATGCCCTGCGCCAGGGCCAATATGATTTGGCCAAAAAAACCGCCCAGTGGTACAAGCAGCTTCTTGGTGATCGGTATTATATTGAGCTCCAAGACCACGGCCACCCCAACCACCCCACAGCCTGGAAGGACCAGACCCGAGTTAACGACAAATTGTTAAAGCTAGCGCACGAACTGGATATTCAGGCTGTTGTCACCTGTGATGCTCACTACCTAAACCACGAAGACCAGGAAGCCCATGAAATATTGCTCTGCGTTCAGACGGGTGCTTTTTTGTCTGACGAAAACCGTTTTAGTTTAAAGCAATTTGAACTACACGTGGCTGAGCCTAAAGAGATTATCAAACGTTGGGGCAGCACTAATCCGGAACTAATATTAAACACGAGAGCAATCGCCGACCGCTGCGATGTCCAGATTGAGCTTGGTAAAATCTTAATTCCTAAATTTCCGACGCCCCAAAACGAAACCGAAAAAAATTTCCTGGAAACCATAGTTTGGCAAGGGCTGGCCTGGCGTTATGCCGAAGTGCCCAGAAATAACCTTAGTAAATTGACTATTGCGAGCGCCAAGAAGAAACTCAGCAAAGAAGTCGTAGCCAGAGCTGAGTATGAACTCGACGTGGTTAATACTATGGGCTTTAACGGCTATTTTTTGATAGTCCAAGATTTTATAAACTGGGGTAAAGATAACGGAATTGTTTTTGGACCAGGACGCGGTAGCGCTGCCAGTTCTATCTTGGCCTACGCTCTTAGAATCACCGAAATCGACCCGCTTAAATACGATCTACTTTTCGAACGTTTTCTGAATCCCGACCGTATCAGCATGCCGGATATGGATATCGATATCCAAGACACCCGGCGCGATGAGGTTATTGAATACTGTCTAGACAAGTATGGTCACGACAAAGTGGCCAATATCGTAACTTTTGGCCGGATGGCGGCTAGAAACTCAGTACGCGATGTAGCTAGAGTTTTACAGGTGCCTTATGCCGATGCTGATCGGCTGGCAAAAATGATTCCGCCGCCGGTTCAGGGCCGGCATACACCCCTGGCCAAGTCACTCAAAGCCATTCCGGAACTACTGGCTGAGAATAATAACAATGCCCAGTCGGCCAAGGTTTTTGACCTGGCTACAAAGCTAGAAGGGACGATTCGCAGTCACGGCGTTCACGCCGCTGGTGTAGTTATAGCGCCCGACAAGCTAACCAAGTTTACACCTCTGGAAATGTCTCAGAAGGGTGTGGTCGCCACTCAATATTCTATGGTCCCGGTGGAGGAGCTGGGGCTGCTTAAGATGGACTTTTTGGGACTCTCAAACCTAACAACCATTAAAAATACGCTGCGAATTATAAAAAAGGTTCACGGCAAGGATATTCGGATTGAAGATATCCCTTTGGACGACAAGCGAACTTTTGAGCTACTTCAGCGGGGTGATACGACCGGCGTCTTCCAGCTTGAGTCGGCTGGCATGAAGCGTTACCTCAAGCAACTCAAACCTACGGTTTTTGAAGACATTATCGCCATGGTGGCACTTTATCGTCCCGGTCCAATGCAGTGGATAGATGACTTCATTGCTAGAAAACATGGCACTAAAAAAATTGAGTATCTGCACCCGGCCATGAAAGCCTCGCTTGAAAACACCTACGGCATTATTGTCTACCAGGAACAGGTTATGCAAATTAGCAAGGATTTATGCGGCTTCACTGGTGGACAGGCTGATACATTGCGAAAAGCCATCGGCAAAAAAATTCCAGAAGTTATGGCCAAAATGAAAAACGAATTTATCGAAGGCGCCATCAAAACTGTCGGAGCCGACCGCCGGTTGATTGAAAAACTCTGGCTGCAGCTGGAAGAATTCGCGGCTTATTGTTTTAATAAAGTGCACTCGGCTTGCTATGGCCTTATTGCCTACCAAACGGCCTATCTTAAAGCCAATTACCCAGACGCCTACATGGCGGCTGTTATGACTAGCGACTATGACAATATTGACCGTTTGAGCATTGAAATCGCCGAATGTAAACACATGGGCATAGAAGTTCTAGCGCCAAGTGTTAATGAATCATTTCACGAGTTCGCTGTCGTTCCGGAAAAATTTCAGATCCGCTTCGGCATGGACGCCATAAAAAACGTTGGCCACGGTGCGGTTGAAGAAATTCTCCGGGCTCGGCAAACGCTTGGCGGCAAATTTAAATCCATTGAAGACTTTTGTAAAAATGTGAACTGCCGGATAGTTAACCGCAAGGCTCTGGAAAGTCTCATAAAATCCGGGGCTATGGACGATTTTTCGGAGCGTGTAGTACTGCTTGCCAATATTGATAACATTCTTAACCTAGCCAACCAATACCAAAAATCAGCCAGCAGTGGGCAGGTTGATCTTTTCGGTGAATCGGTTGATATGGCGCCGTCAAAATTGGTTCTGTCAGTACCGGCTCAGGACGTGGAGACTCATACTCAGCTGGCATGGGAAAGAGAACTGCTCGGGCTTTATTTAAGTCACCACCCGTTAGAGGACTATGAAGTACTACTATCTGAAATTGCCCTGCCAATCAGCCAGATAAACGAATCTTTAGCCGAGAAGAACGTCAGTATTGGCGGCTTTATTAACGATATTCGCGAGATAACAACCAAAAATGGTAGTAAGATGGCTTTTGTTAAAATAGCCGACGCCGCCGGTGAAATGGAGGTAGTAGTTTTTCCCAAAATTTTCGACAGCACCAGGCCGGTATGGCAGAAAGACAAAATTATCTTGGCCAGTGGCCGGATTGATGTATCGCGCGATGATGGACCAAAGCTGATGCTTGAGGAAGCCCGTTTGATTGAGCTTGCTGAGGCCAAAAACTACCAGCCAAAGGGACAGCTGTACTCAATTACTAAGCAGACGGCCTATATAGGTGGGCGGGCCAAAACCCCGCCTATGCCTAAAAAAGATTTACCGCCGAAAGTCTTTATCAGAATGGAAGATAGCTCTAATCAGCCCATGCTCCTAAGTCTTAAAGAAAAGTTGGACGGTTTTGCCGGCGACAATGAAGTTGTTTTGGTCACAGGAGCGAGTTCCAGCAAGCAGGCTATAAAACTGCCGCAAACGATTGCTATCAATGAGGAGAGCGTGCGAGAACTAGCCAAAATCTTCGGCTCCACAAATGTGATAGTGCGCTAAGGCTTTTGAAGGACAACCTACGGTTTTCCTTCAACGCCGCTTTCGGAATGAATCCGAATCAGCCAAAGGCTGACCGCGGCTACTCCCTTTCCCTAAACTAAAGAATCAGGCCGACGGTTCGAGTCAATGTATAAAAAGCAAAACCAAGCAGCAGCAGACCTACGTCAAACAGTGGGTGTGAAATCACAAAACTTTCGCCCTCTATAGCAACCCGTCGAAGTGCTCGGACGTGGCGGCTCAGCCAGATTGAGATGACAGCTGTCAGACCGACAACTGCCAGCCAAGTGCTATAGCGAGCTACCGGTGAGCCGGCTAAGGCTAGCTGGGCTCGACTGGTTGATTGTGGGCTTAGGCCAATGGTAGACGGGGTAACTTGAGAGGCGCCATTTATTTGAGATGGCGCTACGGCGGCAACCGTAGCTGCTCCGGGAGTCGGTTCGCCGTAATAGGCCACAACTATAGTCATTGGGCCGTTATTGCCGGTCGAAGTGTAGTTGGGGTTATTGGCAAAACCAAAGCCAACCTCGTTAAATAGCGGGTCTAACATATTGGCTTTGTGCTCTGGGCTGGCCATCCAACCGTTGATGGTAGCCTGGGAGTCGCTGAAGCCGGCCGCCAGGTTCTCGCCGATTTTTTGGTAATTATAGCCCTGGGCCTCCACAAAGACCCATGGCGGATTTCCTTCTGGTGTATTGTGGCTCCAGTAGTTACGGCTAGCCATATCATTGGCTTTAGCTTGGGCGGCTCTAGCCAGCTCCAGATTAGTCTTAAGCGGCTTGATGTTACTAGCGGCTCTGGCCGAGTTGGTGTCCGCCAGTAAATCACTAGGACTGATACTGGTGGCGTAAGCCAGTACGTTTCCGGCCGGATTTTTTATAACACTAGCCAGTACGCCGTTTTGGGAAGCCAGAAACACAACCAGACCCATTATCAAAACAAGCGGGATATAGGGCCAGTAGACCTTTTCAAAGGATTTAGTGCTAGTGCCACTTGGTTTATGTTTGTGGCTGGTTGAGCTTTGGCGCGAACTTTTTATTTTTGCGGTCATTTAAGAAACATTTTAGCTAAATTAGCCAGATCTGTCCATCTCTTGCAGACTAAATCGCAACTGATAAAGAGCAATCGCTCCGGCCGAGGCTACGTTTAATGATTCTTTGGCGCCCAGCATCGGTATTTGCAGGTGCACGTCTACTGCTTTAAGCACTTCTTCCTCAAGGCCCTCAACTTCTCTGCCAACAAT
>Ga0265338_10010725_pt1 | contig 10697 bp, 11 predicted proteins | sample 42126metaG_FD_193579 | JGI IMG/M metagenome (GOLD analysis project Ga0265338, IMG submission 193579) | Rhizosphere microbial communities from Carex aquatilis grown in University of Washington, Seatle, WA, United States - 4-21-26 metaG | ecosystem: Host-associated > Plants > Roots > Rhizosphere... | reverse complement strand
AGGCTCGATAGCGCGATGGTTTTTCGGACGGTCCTGGACGGTTGTGAACAGAAGCGAACAGGCGTTGGCTCACCGGGCCGGATTCGAACCAGCGACCAACCGGTTAACAGATGCTCTAGGCCATTTTTCAAGATGAAACACAACGTTACACGGTGAACGTAAGAAGCCCGCGATTTGCTTGCATTTCTGTCATCATCCGTTAGAAGGTGAAACATCGGGGCAACGTCGAGCTCACGCAAAATGTTGCCCCTATGTTGCCCCGAAGGGGCATACCGGTTGTTCGGGCTAAAACGGCGGCGATTTGCCTCCGATGTTGCCCCGCAAGAGGCGGGTGGAAATGAAAGTTGCTCTGACCGATCGAAAGCTGAAAGCATTGAAGCCGGCGCCGGCCGGGAAGCGGCGCGACCTGATGGACACGATGATTCCGGGATTCGGGATCCGTGTGACCGACAAGGGAGCTAAGACATTCGTATTGCTGACGCGTTACCCGGGCAGCGATAACCCGACACGACGCGCGCTCGGCGAGTATCCGGCGCTGACGCTCCATGGCGCACGAGAGAAGGCCATTCAGTGGCGCAAGCAGATTAAGCAGGGCGTTGACCCCAGCCACCATGAGGCGCACCAGCGGCGTGCGGAAGCCCGGCGCCGGGCCAATACATTCCGCGCTGTGGCCGAAGACTTCATCGCAAAGAAGCTGCCCAGCGAACGCAAGGGCAAGGAGGTCGAACGCGATATTCGCCGCGACCTGATACCAGCCTTCGGCGACACCCCCGTTACCGAGATCACGCGGCTGGACATCCGGGACGTGATCGAGGCGAAGATGAAAACGGCGCCAACGCAGGCGCGCAACTTGCTCACCACCGTGAAGCGGTTGTTCACTTGGGCGGTGGACCAGGAGCGATACGGACTCGATGCGTCGCCCGCGGATTCGATCAAGCCCAAGTCGGTGTTCCACGATGAGAAGGCCGTCGGTGACCGCATCCTAACCGCGGCCGAACTGTTCGCGTTGTGGCGCGCGGCTATGCGGACGCCGTATCCGTATGGACCACTCTATCGTTTGCTGGTGTTGACGGCACTCCGGCTTAATGAGGTCGCGGATGCGTCATGGCCAGAGTTCGATATTCCCAAGCGGATCTGGACAATCCCAGCGGAGCGCATGAAGGGCAAAAATGGGAAGGTGAGGGCGCATATCGTGCCGCTAACAGACGAAATGATCGCTATCCTTGGCGAGATCCCGCGCTTCAAGAGTGGTCCGCATCTTTTCACAACGACTTTTGGAGAAAAGCCCGTCTACGTCAGCGATAAGGCGAAGAAACGGATTGATGCCCGGATGCTACGGACGTTGCGGGCGCTCGCCCGGCGCCGGCGCGATGAGCCTCCATCGGCCGCGCTGCCGCACTGGACTAATCACGACATTCGCCGGACGGTGCGATCGAATCTATCGGCGCTGCGCGTTGCGCCGGAGGTCGCAGAGGCGGTGCTCGCGCACGTGCTGCCCGGAATCATCGGAGTGTACGATCGCCACACTTACCTGGATGAAAAACGAGACGCGCTCGAGCGCTGGGCCGCGCGGTTGCGGGAAATCATGCTGCCGGCGCCGCCGAATGTCGTCCGATTGCGCGCCTGACGCTGAAGCCGGCAGAAAGAGGCGATCGCTATCGCACGCCGCAAGGAGCTCTACGAAGCGCTTCACCCAGAGACGAAGCCCACATCTGATGGAGGCGCAGGACGCGCCAAGCAAACTCGTCGCCAAAGTGGCGACGAGTCCGCGGACCGCTTCACCAAGGACGCGGCCGACAAGACGGGCGTTTGGATGAGGAGTCGGGACTTGTCAAAAAATAGATCGGGATAGACGGCGACATTCGGTTTACCACCCCGCGCCACTGTGTTACACGCGTGCCCGTTAAGCCGGTGTCATAGGCACCGCACCGTCATCCGGTCCCGGGCGTCCCAGACGTCGGCACCGCGAAACCACGCCAAGTCAACACTCAAAATGCAGATCCTCGGTCACGCCGACTTGCCGGCGTACGGCATCCATTACTCGCGCCCGCATCTTATCCGGCTCGAGCGTCAAGGCCTCTTTCCCAGGCGCATGCAACTCTCACCGGGCCGCGTTGGCTGGCTGAAGAGCGAGATCGAAGCTTGGATCACCGCCCGCGCCGATGCGCGCGATGCGGCTTGATCGGGGAGGGCGGGCGTCATGACAAAAGCAGAAATCCTACCCTTTCCAGTCGCCAAGCGCGTCGAATTCGTCGCGAAGCAGGCCGCCTATGCGGCATCGCTGCGGCGCGAGTCTGGTGAGGCGTACCTCATCCGGCAGGTCGAGACCCAGCGCGAGGTCATGCAACGGCGCGGCATTGCGCCAAGCCTTATCGAACGTGAGCTCCGATCATTCGAGAACGCCGTCCGTGCTGCCCTGTGGCGCGAGGTTTTCGCCGGAGGCGCGGCATGAACAAGAGAGACAGACACCATCCGCGCCCTGGCCGCAGACAGTCCAACTCAATCAGCGGGCAGTGGGTAGCGTATCGGATCGATATGATCGAATCGGCGGCCTTCAAGGTGCTCAGCCTCTCAGGTCGGCGCGTCCTTAACCGCCTGGAGATTGAGCACGCCGCCCACGGCGGTCAAGAAAACGGACATCTCCCTGCAACGTACACGGACTTCGAGTTGTACGGGATTCATCGGCATGCCATTGGATCAGCGATTAGGGAGAACGTCGCGCTCGGCTTTTTGGAGATCACCGAAATCGGCCGTGCCGGCAACGCCGAGTTTCGAAGGTCTAATCGGTTCAGATTGACTTATCTTGCGACTAAGAGCGCCGCTCCAACAGACGAATGGCGCACAATCAATAACATTGAGGACGCAGAGCGCCTCGCTCGAGTTGCGCGTTCCTCGGTGGCACCAAAAAAGCAAAAACCCAGTGGCGGAAAACGCCAATTTTCAGTGGCGGAATCCGCACTGAAAGTGGCGAATGCATAGTACGGAATCCGCCACTACAGGCATGGTACGGAATCCGCCACTACTCTCTATATCTCGGCCCCCTTCGGCATGGAGCACACGGCTTCCATTGCCCTCACTCTTACCAAACAAATCAGGAAGACCTATGAGTGAATCCATCGAACACGAAGTCGCTATCTCACAGTCGGCGCTTGCCGAACTGGTGAAGCAAACACGGGCCCGCGGTGGCAATCTGACCGTCATGTTCCAAAGCATGGTCGGCGTCGGCGCTTACGGCCTTGGCAGCATCTTCGGTGGCGAGCGTGCGGGTGAGCTGATTCGAAACATCGCGGATAGCCAGTCCTTGCACGCCCGGGAGGGCGTGAAGGGAATCAATCGCGATGATCCCAGCGAAGAGGATCACCGCGCATTCGTTGCCGCCGCCCTGGACGGGGCACCGCCGCAGTTCAATCGCGATGCAATCTACGTCGCTGGGATCGTTCATGGCGCGCTTTCGGCCGTTGCTCGCCGCGGTGCCGACGGCATCTTGGCCATCCTCGAAGACCTGTCCGCGCAGATACGTGATGGCACCGCTGCCCGCACGTTCCGGTCGGGCAAGCTGAAGGACCTCGATTAACTCGCTTGACATCGTGCGATCGTTCACGATATGTCCTAAAACGCGCGTGCGTGAGTAGCCGGTCACATTGACCGGGTTCCGGTGGCCGGTTCGATTGTGTCGTCCCGCGGCCCTTAGGGTGGAGAGCCCACGGATCGCCTGTTGGCACGCCGTAGCTGCCTCAAAGCCAGAAACGTTGAACCGCGGCCTTGGCCGCAAAATCAGCGCTGGCAGAGGGAGCAATCATGTCAGCAACTCTAAACCGTAAGGCGCGCCTGCCGCGCATTGCGCTTCCGTCAAACATGCCGCGCGGCATCATCCGCGCCACCGCCGAACATGACATGGTCGACCCGGGCGACGTGCTGCGGGAGATCGCCGCCGCGGTGAATGGGCGGCTAACGGCGATCGAAGGCGACATCGATCGGCTGACCAACGCGCGCGCCGGCATGATCGCCGCCAGCGGACCGGCATCCGGTGCCCGCAAGGATCCGCGCCGATCGAACCCGGCGCATGCCGAGTATGCCAACGCCTTCCACAACTACTTCCGGCGCGGCGAAAGCCACGTGCCCGGCGGGCTTGTTGCGCTTCGCGAACTCGAGATCAAGTCGAGCATGAGCGTAGGCTCGAATCCGGACGGCGGTTACACCGTTTTGCCGGAGATCGACCAGGCTATCGAGTCCGCCCTCAGCCCGGTCTCACCGATGCGCAGTTTGGCCAACGTCATCCCGACGGGCAGCGCCGAGTACAGGAAACTCATTAACACGAGCCGCAACGCGGTCGGCTGGGTCGGCGAGACTGACGAGCGAACCGTGACCACTTCTGCGACCTTCGTCGAGCAGCGCTTCCCTGTCATGGAAATGTACGCCATGCCGGCGGCGACTCAGTCGTTGCTCGATGACTCGTTCACCGATATCGGCGCGTGGCTCGCGGGCGCCGTTGTTGATGATTTCGCGCAACAGGAAGGCCTCGCATTCGTAAGCGGCGACGGCGTGATGAAGCCGCGCGGCGTCCTGAGCTATGACACTTCCGATCTCGATGACTACGATTCCTCAGGCGTAAGGTCGAGACCGTGGGGCCAGGTTCAGTACGTTGCCACGGGCTCGGCAACGCCATCGTCTGACCAGCTCGTTGCCGCGCTGGTGCAAATGACGCAGTCGCTCGCGATCAAATATCGCCCCAACGCAAAATGGGTTTTCTCGCGCGCCTTTGGCAACACCGTTCGTCAGCTCAAAGACCAGCAGGGTCGTTTGCTATTTTCCGACAACGGTCGCTTGGTTTCTGGTCTGCCCGAAACACTGCTGGGGTTCGAAATCCAGTGGGATGACGCCTGGCCGAGCGACGGTGCGAACGCACTGGTAGCAGGACTCGGCGACTGGAAGCGCGCCTACCTCATCGTCGACCGAATGGGGTCACGCGTCCTGCGCGATCCGTACACCCAGAAGCCGTACGTCCTCTTCTACACCACGAAGCGGGTCGGCGGCGGTGTCCAGAACTTCGAAGCCTACAAGCTGCTGAAGTTCGCGACGTCGTAAATCCGATTCTGTTTGATCTGGTTGGTCATGAGCCGGATCAAAACTCGGCGAGGTGCTCGGATGTACAGCACCTCGCCGTTCCACACCAATCGAATCGACGATTAAGGCGGAACGATGCATTACGTTGGCACTCTCAGAAAGTACGACCACCAAAGAGGATTTGGTTTCATCGAGGCAGATGATCCGCAACAGCTCCCGCCCGGCATCGGACGCTCCGTGTTTGTCCATGTCAGCGCGTTCTTGCGCGCCGGCGTCGAAACTGTCGAAGAGGGCGACCGTTTCGAATTCGACATCACAACCGCTCAGCAGCCGGGTAAGTACAAGGCTTGCGACGTGCGCCTGATCGAAGAGGCGCCGGAAGCGCCGGTGCGGTTCGGAACCTAACAATGTCGACTCAACTTTCCTCGCTGCGCGTCGCGGTCGACGGGGACTCGACCTCGTATGTCCAGGCCATGCAGGCCGTCGCGACGGCAAACAACAATGCTGCGTCTTCGGCCGCGCGAGTGGGCGCGGCGATCGACGGTACAAATTCGTCATTGAATGATGGCGGCGCGACGCTGGCGCGCTTGTCTAAGAGTTACGTCACCGGCTGGGGCGCGGCGGCTCAGTTTGAGGCCGCCGTGAAAGCTGTTCAACGCGGCCTCGATACCGGGAATCTCAGCCTAGCTCAGGCCGATCCGATCCTCGCCGGTATCAGTCAGAAGTTCGGCTTGGTCGCCGACGCAGGCGCGCTCGCCGCGAAGGGCTTTGACGGAGTCGCCGCTGTAGCCGAGACCGTCAACGCGCGCTTGGCGTCTCAGACGGTCGCCGTCACTGGCGCCGCGGCCGGCTTCGAACTCATTGGCGGCAAGCTGGTCAAGGCACAATCGTCCAGCAGCGGCATGGCGAACGCCCTGGAGACGATGAATCGGCAAGTGCTCGCGCTCGCTACCGGCCTCGGCCCGACCGGAGTCATCCTTGCTGGGTTCGGACCTTGGGGCTTGGCGGCAGCGGCTGCGGTCAGTGCTGCCGCGTCTGCGTTCGAGGCACTGTCGGCTGGCGCCGATGATTTGGCGCGCAAAGCAACCGCGCTCCAGTCCTTCGCGCAGACGACGGGTCTTTCGACGGATTCAATTCAAGCGCTGAACGAGCAAGGCGAGAAATTCGGTCTCACCAGCGAGTCGGTCTCGCGGAGCGTCGAGACCTTTGCGTCCGCGGTCGGCCAGGCGCAGCAAGGAAGCGGCCAGTTGTTCGACTCGTTGCTGAAGACCAATCCGGCGCTGGCTCTGCAAGTGTCGGGCGCGCACGACGTTGCAACCGCCTTCAATCTGGTGGCGACTGCGTACCAGAGCGCAGCGAACGCCGGCAACCCGGCTGGTGCGGCGGCAATCGCGCGCGCTGCATTCGGCCGGGGTGGAAGCGCCGCCGGCCCGGCGTTGCTCGGCGCCGCGTCTGCGGCCGGCGGAATCGATCAGCTCGGTACGGACGCTAAGACATCGGGTGACGCCATTGACGCCTCGTTGATACCGCGACTCGTTGCGCTTCAGAGCCAACTCACGCTCACCAAGGAGCGTGCGACCGACATGACCGAATCCCTTTTCGCCGAAGACGTGTTGACGGCAGAGCTCCAGTTTTACCAGGGCATGGACAAAGTCGTCCAAGTCTTGACTCGGTTGCAGCAGTTGTCGAACAGCCTTCCGTCGGCGACGAAGGGCATCGGTGCGGGACTCGTTTCTCTGTTCGGCGTTGCCGGCGCGATTCCGGCGGCGATACTTTCGCTGACAAAGCCGACGGCGCCGACGGCGGCGCCGGCGAATGACAATGGAATGGCCGATCTTGGCGTTAGCGTTTCCAGCCTCGCCGGACTCGGCGGCGGCGAGGCATCGCTTACCGCTTCGTCCGCCGCGCTCTACGCGGTCCAACAAAAACTTATCGGCGCGCTCGCCGGTACGGCTACGCCGGCTCAGCAGTTACAGCTTCAACTTCTCGGCCTGAAAAAGGCGACCGACGACCACACCCTGTCTGCCGACCAGGCAGCGAAGGCGCAAGGATTGTTAGTTGAGTCGTTCAACGTCACCCAGCTTCAGGCCAACGTGTCTGCCATGGGCGCGCTTGCGTCGCCGACGCAAATCTACGCCGCCGCGGTTGCCGAGCTGAAGCTGAAACTGGACGAATCCAAGATTTCCCAGGGCGCCTTCAATGTTGGCGTCGTGGCCGCGCAGCAGGCGATGAACAGCAGCACGGAGTCCATTAGGGAACAGCTCGGGATCGCCAGCTCCGCGGATATCGCGACCCAAAAGTACACCGATATGAGCAACGCGCTCACGAAGATCGGTGCCAGCACATCCGACTGGTCGACGGCGCAAGGCGTCGTGGCGCGGCAGGTGCAGCAGACGGCCGACAGCATGGCGGTGCTGCGATCGTCGACTCCGAACTTCACCCAACTGATTCTGGACTTGCAGAATGCCAACAAGGTGAAGGACGAGCTCTTGACCAGCAGCGGTAACGCGTTGCTTCAGGCCGCGCCGGCCTTCCTGCAGGCGCTTCAGCAGGGCCAGACAATCTCTCAGGCGATCGCGTCGTCTCTAACCGGTGCGGCAAACTCGATCGCCAATGCGTTCGCGGACACGACTGACAATGAGGACGACGATGAGTGCGATGAATTTCATCAAGTTCAAGGACAAGATCGCGGTAATCGCCGACACGGCGGTCTACGACTGGCATGGAGTAATCCGCGCCCGCGCCTCGAAGATCGAACCCTGCACCAGAATTCCGGCGATAATTGCGACGTGCGGAAACCTCGCGGTGGGCAACGCGGTGAAGGCCGCGCTGCATGACGTCGACGACTCGTTCGACGAGCTGATCGAGGGCATGCGTGAGTTCATCGAAGACGCTGACGATGGCCGTATGACCTATGCAGTCGCCGGCTTTTCCGAAGCCCGCGGCACGGTCGAGGTGTGGCTGGGAAGCACGCTCGACGGCTTACCGTTTCAGAAGCGCGATGACGTCCACTTAGGGCAACCGCCAATATCGGGTGATGATCTACTCCGCGGTTTCGGTAAGCCGATCCGGGATCCCGCGCAGATTACCGATCTCGACGACTTTGCCCGCACGCTCATCACGTTGAACCGTGAGTGCGTGTGGGGTGCTAAGCAGGGATTTGCCGAAGGGATGCACCTGGTCGGCGGTGCATGCGAGCTGGGCGTCGTCACTGCCAGCGGCGCGGAGGTCCGCACGGTGCTCACGTGGCCGGAAGACCGCGTCGGCGAGCTGATAAGGCCCGCGCCGGTTGACTGGAACGAGTGGCGCCGCACGCATGCCGAACAGGCCGACCCGGCGCTGGCCGGGAGCGTGGTGCGTCTTTCTCGCCATGAACGGCGCGCCGCGGAGGCCAAGGCAAGGAGGGCCGCATGACGGAACAGGTTGCCACAATCGAAGACTACCGCCTGTGCGGGGCGCGATTTGGCATTGAGTGCGCACAGGCCGCCAAGCGGAAGCGCGCAGCCGGTGAAAGCCGTGAGCAGATTCGCGCCCACGTAGTCGGTGGCATGGTCCCTGCGAAGGATGCGCAACTCCGCGAGATCGGCGCGACCGACGCCGAGATCGGGTCGTTCATGCGCGCGGCCGGCGCGGCCTCGTATGCCGCGCTCAATGGAGTCGACCTTCTCGGCATCCTCAATCGGCGCCGCCGCGCCTTGCGGCGGCCGGCGCCCGGACATCCGCGGACGTTCCAAAGACTCTAATGACGACTGCACCCTATTTTGATCTGATCGTTATGACGGTGTCCGGAGCGCCGGGCACTGGCGACGTTACGCTTGGCGCGCCGGTGGCGGGTTATCTTGGGCTGTCGAACTACAACACGTCCATCCCGGACGGAACGCCAATCCACTATTCGCTAATCGATCCTGGAGCCAATTCAGAGTCGGGATCGTGCATCTATCGGACGCCGGCGGCCTCCAGCACGACGTACGGCAAGCTCACCAGCCGCACGCCGAAAGCATCGACAAATAGCGGCTCAGCAATCAGTGCAAGCACCAGCACGGTTGCTCGATGCACGCTGCTCGCCGAGGACGTGGCGACGACCGCGGTTCTTTCGAACTTCGTGTTCACGGCTTCGTCGGATGGGCAGTCGGCTTTCGCCGGCCTGGACGATAACTCGAATATTCTGAGCTATTTTGCCGCGACAACGATCATCGTGGCGCTCAACGGTAGCGTTCTCGCGCCGGCGGATTTTACGGCAACGGATGGCGTAACCGTCACGCTTGCGCAAGGAGTCAACGCCGGCGATTCGGTGACTATCTATTCGTTCCAGACGACCGGCACAGTCGCCATCGCTTCGGTGTTCGGCCGTTCGGGTAACGTCATCGCGCAAGAGAGCGACTACGATGGCTACTATTTGTCATATGCTAACGCGTCGATGGACCTGATCGGTCAAGGCGCGACGACGACCGTGACCGTCTTTTTGCAGCCGGCCAGCCCAGCCGCCGGCCGCGCGTACGCGTTCGCCGCACAGATTGAAGGTGACGGCGAGGCAGGGCAGAAAGTTGGAGTGTACGGCGCCGCTGAATGCTCGGGCACCGGGGCGGATGACATTTGGGGCGGCAATTTTCTTGCGCAATGGGCATCGTCGAACGACGTGAACGTTCAGGCCGTCGAAATCGACCTGAATAACAACCAATCGGACACGTTCTCAGCGCTCAAGACCGGCCTCAGCGTGAATTCGGGCGGCAGCCATCACGGCGGTTATGGCCTGCTCATCAACTCAACCACCGTCGACAATGCTTGGAAAACGGCCATCTTGATTCCAGCCGGCGGCTCGCTCGCCGGCATTGCGATCGGCGACCCGACCGGCATCACCGGCGATCTCAGCGTCAAGCAACTCAGTAACGGCGACGACACGATCCTTCTGCAACGGAACACCGACTCCGGCATGAGCGGGCAACTACTCCGCGCCGTGAACGAGGCCAATTCGGAGAACATCCTAATCATTGACGTGCAAGGAAACGTAACGACAAAGGGAATCCCGCTGTTCCTTAATGACTTTTCGATGCCGGCCGGCGGCGTCACGGGCACGGGCCTCCTAATGTCGGCGACCGCGAATTTCGGGACTTTCTTCGGCTCTGGCGCACCGACGCTGTCTGCGGCACAGGGGTCACTCTACTTGCGGAGCGACGGCAATTCGACGTCGACCAGGGCATATATCAACACCAACGGCGGAACGGGCTGGACTGCGCTCATGACGGCGGCGTAACAAAATGGGGAAGATCAAGCGGCAAAGCTTCACCATATGGTGAAGCCAGTGTTTGCCAATCGCTTATCTGAAAATGCGATTTGTATAGTTGGTTGTTCCAAACGGCGCGACGCCTTTCGTTGCCTCGGTTCCAGTGTCTTGATTTTTCCGCGATTCTGTGCATAATGTTGTTCATGAGCTGAGCGCGGCCGAGTCCAACTGAGATCGGAAATAATTTCCGATTTGCCGTACACACGCTCATTCCGGCCGATTATGGCCAAGACGGAGTCCACCTTATCGCCAGCGCCTGCCGTGCAACGCGGCTCGCGCGACTCTGTCTTGGCCGCGGCTTTTCCCCCGCGGTCCTAAAGAATTCCGGCGTCGTCCGGCGATTCAACATGGG
>Ga0265338_10010723_pt1 | contig 10698 bp, 10 predicted proteins | sample 42126metaG_FD_193579 | JGI IMG/M metagenome (GOLD analysis project Ga0265338, IMG submission 193579) | Rhizosphere microbial communities from Carex aquatilis grown in University of Washington, Seatle, WA, United States - 4-21-26 metaG | ecosystem: Host-associated > Plants > Roots > Rhizosphere... | reverse complement strand
CCGCATTGCGCCAGCCACGAGTATTTCAACGGCATCCTGGACGACAAATCCAAGGGCGTTTTCCATGGCCGGATTTACGTTCATCCCATTGCGCAAAAGACCGACGCGAAACAGACGAACAAAAACCTGCTGCTCTCCGATGACGCGACCGCCGATACCAAGCCGCAGCTGGAAATTTATGCCGACGACGTAAAGTGCACGCACGGCGCCACGATCGGCCAGTTGAATGACGAATCCATTTTTTACCTGCGCTCGCGCGGTCTTGGCAAGGACACCGCGCGGCAGATGCTGATTCACGCCTTTGCCGGCGAAATCATTGCGCGCGTGAAACACGACGCCGTGCGCGAGCGGTTGGACCAGGTCATCTGGGACCGGCTGGAGGCCAATCCGCATTTGCTGGGAAAGTGATTCGGGAGGGACGCCGTACCGGCGTCCCCATTTTGGGACGGCAACATGCCGTCCCTCCCAAATATTATGTTCGACGAACTGAACGACCTTTATCAGCAGGTCATTCTTGACCACTGCCGGAAGCCGCGGAATTTCCATGAGCTGGCCGACGCGACCCGCTCCGCCCAGGGTCACAATCCGCTGTGTGGCGACCAGTTGAAACTCTTTCTGGCAATGGACGGCGAGACCATCAAGGACATCAGTTTTGTCGGCTCCGGCTGCTGCATCTCCAAGGCGTCGGCGTCGTTGCTAACGGAATTCGCCAAGGGCAAATCGAAGGCCGACGTGGAAAAAATGTTCGGGCAGGTGCATGAAATGGTCATGTCCGGCAAGGTGAACGGTGACGTGGGCAAGTTGAAAGTCTTCGCGGGCGTGCATAAATATCCGGCTCGGGTGAAGTGCGCGATTCTGTCGTGGCACGCCGTCATGGCGGCCTTGCAAGGCGACGCCCAGCCGGTGACGACGGAAAACGAACAGACCTGATTGATTTCACCCGGGTTTGCGACGATGATGTCTGAAGTAAACCAAACTTAAGTGTTCTATGAATTCCGAACTGAAAACTTTGACTCGTGACGTCGAGGCCGCCGTGGTGCCCGTCGGCACGAAGGTCACGTTGCAAAAAGGCGAGCAGGCCCACATCACGCAGTCGCTCGGCGGCAGCTACACGGTCATCGTCAACGGCAACATGTTCCGCATTGCGGACAAGGACGCCGACGCGCTCGGCCTGGAAGTGCAGGCCCAGCCGGCCGCCGCGCCGGCTGGCGGCCCGGTCACGCAGGAGTTGCTCGAGAAGCAGGTCTGGGAGGCACTCAAGACGTGTTACGACCCGGAGATCCCCGTCAATATCGTGGACCTCGGCCTGATTTATGACTGTCACCTCACGCCCGCCGGCGAAAACAATTTCAAGGCCGACGTGAAAATGACGCTGACCGCGCCTGGCTGTGGCATGGGTCCGACGCTCGCGCAGGACGTGCAGAACAAGTTGTTGAACCTCGAACCGATTGACGAGGCGAACGTCGAACTCGTCTGGGACCCGCCGTGGAACCAGGGCATGATGACCGAGGCCGCAAAATTGCAGTTGGGGCTGATGTAACGGATTTTATCCGCTAATTTCGCGAATGACCGCGAATTTTTTCCGGAAAGAATTCAATACGTGAACTTTCGCGTCATTCGCGGATTTGCTTTCAATGAAGGAAACGAAGACAACTGACTGGGCTGCGCTCCGAAAGGACTTTCCAATCCTTGACCAGCAGGTCCACGGCCGGCCGCTGATTTATTTCGACAATGCCGCCACGTCGCAGAAACCGCGCGCGGTGATTGACGCGTTGGTGCATTATTACGAACACGACAACGCCAATGTCCATCGCGGCATCCACGAATTGAGCAACCGCGCCACGGCCGGTTATGAAGCCGCCCGGACGCGCACGGCGAAGTTCATCAACGCCCGAAGCGCCGAGGAAATCGTGTTCACCCGGGGCACGACCGAAGGCATCAATCTGGTTGCCAGTTCCTGGGGCGCAAAGAATTTGAAATCCGGCGACGTGATTCTGCTCACCGAGATGGAGCATCACAGCAACCTTGTGCCGTGGCAAATGCTGGCGCAACGCACCGGCGCAAAGCTCGCTTATGTGCCCATCACCGGTGATGAAGGCCTTCTCGACCTGTCCCAGCTTGATTCGCTGCTCACAAAGCAGGTGAAGCTGTTCGCGATGGTCCATATTTCAAACTCGCTGGGTACGGTCAATCCGGTGGCCGACCTTTGCGCTCGTGCGCGCAAGCTCGGCGTCACGACGCTGGTGGACGGCGCGCAAAGCGCCGGGCACATGCCCGTGGACGTGCAGGCCATCGGTTGCGATTTCTTGGTGTTTTCCGGCCACAAGATTTGCGGGCCGACCGGCATCGGCGTGTTGTGGGGCCGGCAGGAACTGCTCGACGCCATGCCGCCGTATCAAGGCGGTGGCGAAATGATTTTGTCGGTGGAATACCAAAAGACCGAATTCAAGAAGGCGCCGCACCGGTTTGAGGCCGGCACGCCGGACATTTCCGGTCCGATCGGCCTGCACGCCGCGATGGATTACCTCGACGCCATCGGCCGTGACCATATCTGGAAGCATGACCAGGAGCTGGCGGCTTACGCCTACGAAAAACTGGCCGCGCTGAAAAACGTCCGGCTGTTCGGCCCGAAAACCGGCCGGGCCGGGCTGGTGAGTTTTTTGCTGAACGATGTTCACGCGCACGACGTGGTGACGCTGGCCGACCAGGCGGGCGTGGCTTTACGCGGCGGCCATCACTGTACGCAGCCGTTGATGCACCGGCTCGGCGTGGAATCCACCGCCCGCGCCAGTTTTTACTTCTACAACACCAAAGCCGAAGTGGACCGGTTTGTAGACGTGATAAAGGAAATTCAGATATTTTTCGGCCAATGACAGCAACGGAGAAAATCGGTTCCTGTTCCACGATGCACGAGGTGCTGGAAGTGTTTCCTGGTGCGCAGCGAGTGTTGTTCCGGCGGTATCATATCGGCGGGTGCAGCAGTTGCGGGTTTCAACCGGACGAAACGCTGGCACAGATTTGCACGCGCAACGGCAATCTGGACGTGGCCGAGGTGCTGGCGCACATCCAGTCCAGTCACGAGCAGGATGCGAAAATCTTGATTTCACCCAAGGAACTCGCCGGGCTTTTGCAGCAGGACAAATCGGTGAAACTGGTGGACGTCCGTTCGCGCGAGGAATTCGAGGCGGTGCATATCGAAGGTTCGGTTTTGCTGTCGCAGGACGTTATGCGGGAACTCATGTCCACCGGTTCGAACACGAACCCGGTTGTGGTCGTTGATCACGCGGGCAAGAACGGCCTCGATGCGGCGGCGTATTTCATGGGGCACGGTTTGCAGAATGTGCGCTGTCTGCGCGGCGGCATTGATGCCTGGGCGCAGGAAGCGGATCCAAAGTTGCGAAGATACAAATTGGGTTAGATATCGGGAGGGATGGCGTGCCGCCGGCCCTGATTGATTTGGGACGCCGACACGGCGTCCCTCCCAAATCAAACGTTGAATTTGAAGAGCATCACGTCGCCGTCCTGTACGACGTATTCCTTGCCTTCCATCCGATAGAGTCCCTTTTCGCGCGCAGCAGCGATGGAACCGCATTTCACCAAATCGTCGTAGGCGACGGTTTCGGCCTTGATAAAACCGCGTTCAAAATCGGAGTGGATGACGCCCGCCGCTTTTGGCGCGGTATCGCCGACGTGAATGGTCCAGGCGCGGACCTCTTTTTCACCGGCGGTCAGGTAAGTGCGCAGGCCGAGGAGGTGATACGTGGCGCGGATGAGCGCGCCGACGCCGGATTCCTCCACGCCGAGTTCCTTGAGAAATTGCTTCGCCTCATCGGTCGACAAATCAATCAAGTCACTCTCAATTTGCGCGCTGATGACGACGGCCTCGCAGGCGAGGTGCGTTTTCACATACTCGCGCACCTTTTGGACAAATGCATTTTGATCGGCGGTCGCCAGATCGCCTTCCTTTACGTTGCAGGCGAAGATGGTGGGTTTGTCCGTGAGCAGGAAAAACGACCGGGCGACCACCTTTTCCTCGGGTGTGAGCTGAACGGTCAACGCGAGTTTGCCGGCGTCGAGCACCGGTTCAAATTTGGCCAGCACGGCGTCCTCGGCCGCGGCGGCTTTTTCACCGCGCTTCACGTCCTTGGACAGTTTTTCCCGCCGTTTCTTCACATTGTCCAGATCGGCGATGGCGAGTTCGGTGTTGATGATTTCGATGTCGCGCACGGGATCAATCGAGCCGGTGACGTGATGGATGTCCGCGTCCTCGAAGCAGCGCACGACCTGGACGACGGCGTCCACCTCGCGGATGTGGCTGAGGAATTTGTTGCCGAGGCCTTCCCCGGCGCTGGCGCCCTTGACGAGGCCGGCGATGTCCACGAATTCAATCGCCGCCGGGATGATGACGGTGGTTTTGGCGATTTGGGCGAGCGGTGCGAGCCGGACATCGGGCACGGTGACGACGCCGACGTTCGGGTCAATGGTACAAAAGGGATAATTTGCCGCCTCGGCCTTGCGGGTGCGCGTGACGGCGTTGAACAGGGTGGACTTGCCGACGTTGGGCAGTCCGACGATTCCGGCTTTAAGCATAAATTAACCGCGGAGACGCGGCGGTGCAGAGGATTACCATGAAACAGCGGGCGCCGAAAGATTTTGTCATTAAATTCTATGCCGGGCCAGTTGCCAGACAATGTGACCGCCGGCAAAAAGTCCATACGCAATCAGGCAAATGCCGGAAATGCGCTGCACGCGCACCAGCGTGCTTTCGCTGAACCGGCCGTGTCCGCGCGATACGCCGTAGCTGAGCCCGCAGAACCATAGGTTGGTGCCCAACGCCACGCCGACGACGCAGGCGCTTTTGGCGGCGAAAGTGTCGGTGACCCAGTCGTGCGACATAAAGTTGGCCGCGAGTACAATCCAAAACAACAGCACCCCGAGGTTGCCGAGCACGCGCACAAAACCGGTCATGAACGCCGAATGCGGATTGAATTTTTCGCCGACGCGGGCCTCGATTTTCACGGCGGCGGCGCCGAGTTGCGTGGGCGCGGCCACGTTTTTGGCCGTGAGAAACTTCAGGCCGAGAAACAGGAGGAAGGTAAAACTAAACACTTCCATCGAAGCCTTGACCATGCGGTCGCCGAAGAACGACGAAAAGCCGGTGAACGCGATGGTGCAATAAATCAATTCCATCACCGACGCGCCAAGTCCCACCAGCATTCCCTGGGTGAAACCGCGCCGGGCGCCTTCGTTGATGATGGTCAGATTGACCGGCCCGATGGGCATGGACAGCAACAGTCCGCTGATCAGGCCCGTAAGGGCGGCGAGCAAAATGGCAGAGGCATCTGGCATGGTTCAGTGGGCCTCCGGTTCGTCCTCGTCTTCCTCTTCAATTTCCTGGCGCCAGGCGCGGGAGAGGCTTGGCCGCACGAAACCATAGACGAGATAAAGGGTGAAAAAGGCCGGCAACACGTAATAGAGAACGCGTTCCCGCAATACCAGCAGACAGCCCAGGAACAGCGCCGCTCCGATGGCCTTGGTGAAGGTGCTTTTTGAGCGCAGTCCCAATGATTTGAAGCTGGGATACCGCACCGTGCTCACCATCATCGCCGACAAAAACACGAGGACCACGGCCAATAAATAGTTCCATTTTCCGAGGGTTTTTTCATTTTCGTTGAAATGAATGATGAGCAGGGTGAGCGACGCCACCAGGCCCGCCGCCGAGGGAATGGGGAAGCCGAGAAAATCCTTGCCCCCGCCGCCGGCGTGGGCGGACAGCACGTTAAAGCGCGCCAGTCGAAAGGCGCCGCAGAGCAGATAAATGGAGGCGATGAACCAGCTGATTTGCCGGTATTCGCCAAACACGTCCGCCAGCACGACGCGCTGCACCAGAAACGCCGGCGCCACCCCGAACGAGATCAAATCCGCCAGCGAATCGAATTCGCGCCCGAACGGGCTGTCCGCGCCGCCCAGCCGCGCCACGCGCCCGTCCAGCAGGTCAAAAATGCACGCCAGCAGGATGTACGCGAGCGCCAGTTTGATCTGGCCAAAATACTCCGGGCTCCCCGGGTCGGCCTCGACAATCTTGGTCAGCGCCACGAACCCGCAAAACAGGTTGCCCGCCGTCAGCAGGTTCGGCAGGAAATAAATTTTCAACTGGCCGTCGTCGTGGGGATCCGTCGGCGGAGTCGGGGAAAGGGGCGCGTTCATAAACGGAATTCAATCAAAGGCGGCAATCACGGTCTGGCCGCCCACGACCCGGTCGCCGAGCTTGACCTTGATCTTGGCGTGGCGCGGCAGATAGACCTCCACGCGCGAACCGAATTGAATCAGGCTGATGCGTTCGCCCCGCTGGACGAGGTCGTTTTCCTTGAGCCACGGCACGATGCGGCGCGCGATGAGACCGGCGATGAGGCGTACGCCGATTTTTTCACCGCGCGGCTCGGCGGCGTCCAGACCGATGAGCAGATTTTCGTTGAACTGCGCCGATTCAGTTTTAAGTGCGCTGATAAACTGGCCAGGCGTGTATTTGCACAGGGCGACCCGGCCGGTGACCGGCGCGCATTGCACGTGGACATCAATCACGGACAAAAATATGGAAACACGCTGGCATTCGCCGCCGAGATAATCCGGTTCGGTGGTCGCGTCAATCACATCCACCTTGCCGTGGCCGGGGGAGATGACGAGGTTGGGACCGGCCGGCACGAGCGGGTCGGGGTCGCGAAAAAAATAGAACGTAAACACCGTGAACAGCCCCCACAGCGTGACCAGCGCCCAGATCAAATAGCGCAGGATGAAGATGGCGGCCCACTTGGCCAGAAAGGCAATGGCCAGCAACACGATGACGACGGCGCCCCCCAAAGCGATGAGCCGCAGCGCGGCGAGCGAGGCTTTGCCAGAGTGTTTCACACAACCATGGTAAAAATTCCAGCCGTCACTTGCAATTCGGCATTTTCGCTGCAACTTAAGCGCACGTTGCAAAATCCGGCACGGAGCCGGAGGCGCAATGGGAGCGAAAAAAAGAATTAAACAACAATTATGTCACTGAACACACCGGATTTGACAAAGTTTCCACCCCGCAGCCCGCGCGTGCGGCTGGGTGGTTACGTGATTCTGCCACGCATGTTGGACAAGGGCCGGGCGACGCTCGCCGGCAAGAACGGCGAATATCACTACGCCTGCCCGCTCGACCAGCGGTTTCTGGAATTTGTGGGCATTGACCCCGAACCATTGAAGAAGGAACTCGGCAAGAGCGATCGTGAAGTCCTGGCGTGGATTGAAACGAACGCGAAAACCAAACGCTCGCCGCTGGAAATCGCCGCATGGTCGGCGTTTGCCGAACAACGGGTGCCGATGGACGTGGAATCCCGGGAATTTTTCAGCGGCCTTCAGAAACAGGCTGCGCCCCAGCGCGAGGACATTGCCACCTGGTTTGACCTCCTCGATGTGGACGATTACGTGACCTTTGGCGGCAAAGCCTGAAGGTAATTCAATCGCCAGGACCCAAAGGCGCGAAGCAACTCTTCGCGCCTTTTTTGTTTCACGGGAAGGGAGCCGGGTCAGGAAGTATTCGATTTTGATTTACCATGCCAAAGCGCGGAGACACAAACCGGCGGCATGGGTTTTCCACCCGGTCTCCGGTTGTTTAACCCTTGGCAGACATCTGCTTGGGACAAAGCCGGCCTTTGTCGAATTAACGATGAAGTTTCCCGAAGATCCATCAAATAATGTCCGCTTATTTTAAGCTGACGATGGATGAACGATATGGCACCCAAAGTGCTGAAATACTTGGTTATTTTGGGGTTTGACGGGACGAAAGTTTTCACCTGTTCCAACCCCCGCCGCCGTCTTTTCCGGTGCGGATAGTGGCCGGATTTGAACCGTGATAAAGATTCATCAAACAGACAAGCCCGCCGCCGCGCGCGACCTGACCGAGCGCCAGCAGGCCGAATCCGTATTGCGGGAGAGCGAGGAGCGCTATCGCGGCCTGTTCGAGCACATGTTCGAGGGTTTTGCCTATTGCCGGATGCTGTTCGAGGACGGAGCTCCAAGGGACTGGATTTACCTCTCCGTCAACGAAATGTTCGAGAAACTGACCGGCCTGAGGAACGTGACCGGGAAACGCGTTTCCGAGGTCATCCCGGGCATCGCGGAAGCGGATCCCGAGCTGTTCAGGATTTACGCCCGGGTCGCATTGACCGGCAAGTCCGAGCGGTTTGAGATGTTTGTCCAATCGTTGCAGCAGTGGTTCGCGATTTCCGTATACAGCCCAAAAAAGGAATGCTTCGTGGCCGTTTTCGACGTCATCACCGAGCGCAAGCAGGCGGAGGAGGCGGTGCGCCGGAACCAGGAGGAATTCAGGGACTTGTTCAACAATGCCCCCGTTGGCTTTCATGAAATCAATGCCGAGGGACGCCTGGTCCGCATCAACAAGACTGAATTGAAAATGCTGGGATACTCCGCCGAGGAGCTGCTGGGGCAGTTTATCTGGAAAATTTCCACGGATGAGGAGTTGTCCCGCCGGGCCGTACTGTCAAAACTGGCCGGAGAGATGGCGCCCCCATCGGAAGGCTTTGAGCGCACGTTCCGGCGGAAAGACGGCTCCACGTTTCCGGTGTGGATCAAAGACCGGGTGCTGAAGCGGGAAGATGGCGTCATCACCGGCATTCGCGCGGGCGTTCAGGACATCACCGAGCGCAAGCGGGCGGAAACCGAGTTGAACCGGGAACGGGATTTGTGGCGGGCGCTGCTGGAGAATTCGCCGGACAAAATTTATTTCAAGGACACCCAATCCCGATTTGTCGAATGTGGCAGGACCATGGCCATTCAATTTGGGGTGGAATTCCCGGAGGCCATGGTGGGCAAAACGGATTTTGACTTCTTTCATGAATCGCATGCCCGGCCCGCGTTTGAGGACGAACAGGAAATCATCCGCACCGGCCGGCCGATCATGGACAAGGAAGAACGGGAAGATTGGAAGGACGGGCATGTCACCTGGGTTTCGAGCACGAAATTGGCGTGGCGCAACGCCACCGGAAAGATCGTCGGTATCATGGGCATTTCGCGCGACATCACCGAGCGCAAGCAGGCGGAGATGGCTTTGCAGGAAAGCGAGGAGCGTTACGGCCAGCTTTTTGATCTGGCGTCCGACGCCGTTACCCTGGTGGACATCGAGACCCACAAGTACATGGAGGTCAACCAGGCCACACAGCGGCTGTATGGCTACAGCCGGGATGAATTTCTCCAGATGACGCCGGCGGATGTTTCCACCGAACCGGAAAAGACCCACGGCCATATCGCTGCGGGTGATGCCTATGTTCCGCTCCGCTGGCATCGCAAAAAAAATGGCGAGCTGTTCGCCGTGGAAATCACCGCCAACCAGATCACCTACCGGGGGCGCCGGACGGCACTGGTTGCCCTCCGGGACATCACCGCCCGGCTGCAGGCGGAGCAGCAATTGGCGGAAGCACTCAACTTCAACCGGAAAATCATCTCGGAAGCCCCGGTGGGAATTCTTGTCTATAAGGCGTCCGGCCATTGCGTGCTGGCGAACGAAAGCGCCGCGCGGGCGCTCAATGCCACCGTATCCCAGCTTTTGGAGCAGGATTTCCGGCAGATCGTATCCTGGCGCGCCTCGGGCATGCTCCACTGCGCGGAGGAAGCCCTGGCCGCGAAAGCGCCGCGGCAGTGTGAGTTAAACTTCGTCAGCACGTTTGGCAGGGAAGTATCTCTGGTCTGCCAATTCAGTCCCTTCGTTCAGAACGGCGAACCCCACCTGCTGCTCGTTTTCGACGACGTCACGGAAAAGAAAAAACTGGAGGGTCAGTTCCTGCGCGCACAGCGCATGGAAAGTATCGGCACGCTGGCCGGCGGCATCGCGCACGATCTCAACAACGTGCTGGCGCCGCTCCTCGTCTCCATCCAGTTGTTGAAGGAAAACCTCACCGACACCGACCGGCAAAAGGTGTTGGAGACTCTGGAAGCCAATGTCAACCGCGGTGCGAGCCTGGTCAAACAAGTGCTGGCGTTTGGCCGTGGAATCAATGGCGCGCGCGTCATGGTCCAGCTCAAGCACATTGCCCGTGAAATCAAGCAAATCGTCCAGGAAACCTTTCCCAAATCGGTGCAATTCCAACTCAGCATTGCCCCCGAACTTCGGACCATCATTGGCGATGCCACCCAAATCCACCAGGTGCTGTTAAATCTCTGCGTCAACGCGCGTGACGCCATGCCCCAAGGCGGCAAATTGTCCGTCCATCTGGAAAACACGACGCTCGACCCGGCTTATGCCAGCCTGAACCTGGAAGCCAAACCCGGCCCCTATGTTGTCATCCGCGTGCAGGACACCGGAACGGGAATCCCCAAGCTCATCCGGGAACGGATCTTTGACCCGTTCTTTACCACCAAGGAGCTGGGCAAGGGCACGGGCCTGGGCCTGTCCACCTCGCTGGCCATTACCAAGAGTCACGGCGGCTTTATCCAGTGTTACAGCGAACCCGGCAAAGGCAGCACCTTCGAGGTTTATCTCCCCGCCGCCACCACGCCCAACGCCACGGAATCCGTGGCGGAGGCCCATTCCCAACTCCCGCGCGGTCACGACGAACTGGTGCTGGTTGTGGACGACGAAGCGCCCATTCGCAAGCTGGCACAAAAAGCCCTGGAGCGTTTCGGCTACCGCGTCCTGCTGGCCGCCAATGGCGC
>Ga0265338_10010722_pt1 | contig 10699 bp, 10 predicted proteins | sample 42126metaG_FD_193579 | JGI IMG/M metagenome (GOLD analysis project Ga0265338, IMG submission 193579) | Rhizosphere microbial communities from Carex aquatilis grown in University of Washington, Seatle, WA, United States - 4-21-26 metaG | ecosystem: Host-associated > Plants > Roots > Rhizosphere... | reverse complement strand
CAAAACGAAAAAACATAATATAAGCCTCTTTAATTGTATCTCGTGGAAGCCAGTAAACAATTGCGTCTTTCTTAAAAATAATATTTGCGCCCGATTTCTTAAGAGCCTTAGCGAAAACATAATCTTCATTATGAGATAGTTTCTCATTAAACCCGCCTACTTTCTTCCAAATTGCTTTGGTAAATGCAATGGATCGTGTCGCCGGAAGAAAATTATTTGGATCTACTCTATCAGGCATTACCAAAGCATATGGTACTAAACTTTTTTGGAAAACATTCTTAGCCATCCCTTCATAATATCCTGCAACAACATCTACTCCATTGTCTTTCTGAGAGAAGCGAAGTGAAGTCGAAGAATCTTGTTTACTATGAAACGGCTCCGTAATATTCTTAATCCAATTTTTATCGAGTATATTGCCAGAATCGGAGCATACAATTATGTCACCCGTTGCGTGTTTTATAGCCTCATTTCTCCCAACAGACCGATTCCCTTTTTTTATAAAAAGTTTAAATATAACTTTCTTTTCTTTAATCTTTAATCTAAGATCTTTAATCTTAGAAACAGTATCATCGGTAGATCCCCCATCAACAATAATAATCTCATCAGGTAGTTTGGTTTGAGAGTAAACTGAGTCCAAAAACCTCCCAATCGTCCCCGATTCATTAAAAATGGTGGTAATAAAAGAAATAGTCATTCTGTTTATTTACGTTTATTATATAATACAAACGGTTTTTTACTATGACAAATGTTGCCGTTATTGGAGTTGGAAATATTGGATTTCAGCATGCACGATTATACGCATCCATGGAAGGTGTTAATCTAGTAGGTATTTCAGATATTAATGAAAAAATGGGCAAAAAAATTGCTAAGCAATTTAAAACTAAATATTATAAAAATTATTTAGATTTATTGAAAAATGAAAAAATTGATGCAATATCGATAGCAGTACCAACTGTATTTCATAAAGATGTGGCTATTGAAGTTATCCCCTATGTTAAAAAACTATTGATCGAAAAACCTATCGCAGACAATACTAAAAATGCAAAAAAGATTGTCAAAGCAGCAAAAAAACACAAAACTAAAGTTTTTGTTGGATATGTCGAAAGATTTAATCCAATATTCGCTGAACTTAAAAAAATACTAAAAAAAGAACAAATTGGAAAACCAATCTCAATTATTATTAAACGCGTAGGACTTTTCCCTCCAAATGCAAAAGATGCAGATGTAATTACTGATTTAGCGACTCATGATATAGATATACTTAACTACTTTTTTAACGCTGAACCTAAATTGCTTATCGCAACAGGTGGGAAATTATTACATGACAATTATGATTATTCTGAAATTCTCTATAATTATAAAGGGATAAAATGTTTTATACAAACAAATTGGATTACTCCTGTAAAAATACGTTCAATTACTATTACTGGTAGTCAGGGATATTTAGAAGCTAACTATATTACTCAAGAAATAACTTTATATAAAAATATATATAAAAAAACTTTTACTAATTTTTCTGATTTAGTTTTGAAATTTGGCAAACCAAAAATGAAAAATCTTGTTGTAACAAAAATTGAGCCATTAAAATTAGAACTAGAGACTTTTGTCGGAACTAAAAAATCAAAAATAAGATTGGCGTCTGAAAAAGATGGATTTTTGGCTTTGGAATTAGCAGAGAAAGCAAAAAATTATATCTCTAAATCTAATTAAAAGTTATGAATAAAATAGCATGTTATTTCTTCGATTTAGATGGTACATTAATAGATATAAAAGATAAAGTATATCAAGCACATGTAAATGCATGCCTTAAGAATAATCAATTACCTCTTCAAAAAGAAACTTATTGGGAATTAAAGAGAAATAAAATTAATGAAGAGAAAATAGTAAACTTTTCACCAGATATTTTTAAAAAGTATAATGAGTTCCGTATAATGAATTTAGAAGACGAAGCAACTCTTGAATTAGACTCCGTCTTCCCGGGTGTAAAAGGATTATTAAAAAAACTAAATAATCAAAATAATATTTTATTTTTGATAACAAGGAGAAAACATTCGGATCGATTAAAAAAAGAGTTAAAAAAACTACATTTAATAAAATATTTTCAGTATATACTTACTTTATTTCCCAAAAAAAATAAAGAAAATATAAATGGAAAAATGATGATTATTCAATCAAAGGAGAATATATATAAAGATTATAAAGAAAAAATTATCATTGGAGATACAGAAGATGAAATTGAATGCGGTAAAATGCTTTCTTTTAAAACAGTTAGCGTAACAAATGGCATGAGAAATCTTAAGATACTTAAAGGATTTAACCCTGACTATCTTTTCGACTCAGTTAAAGATTTAATAAAAATCTTATAAATACAAACTTGTTTTTAAGAAATAATTTAATATAATTTACTAAATGAAAAGAATTTTGATTACTGGAGCTGGCGGCTCTCCTTCCGCAAATTTTATCAGATCGCTTCGCAAGGCAAACGAAAAATTTTACATTGTAGGTACGGATTCTGATAAGTACTATTTAATGAGAGGAGAAGTGGATAAGCGATATTTGGTGCCATCAGCTACTCATCCACTCTATTTTGATATTATTAATACGATAATTAAAAAAGAAAAACTAGAGTTTGTCCATATACAAAATGATTTTGAAATTGGAATAATTAGTGAAAACCGCGAGAAGATAAATGCTCAACTCTTCTTGCCCTCAAAAGAAACTATAAAAATATGCCAGGATAAATTTCAGTCCTATGAAAAATGGAAAAAGGCAGGAATAAAAATCCCTCAGACTATGATGATAAATAATACTAATGATTTAAAAAAAGCATTTAAATTATATAAAAATAATCTTTGGATACGGGCAATTAAAGGTGCTGGAGGGAAAGGAGCACTCCCCGTAACAGATTTTAACACCGCCAAAAATTGGATAGATCTTAATAAAGGGTGGGGAGAATTTACTGCTTCTGAAATGTTAGAAAAAACTAGTATTACGTGGATGTCTATTTGGAATAATGGAGAACTTGTCGTTGCACAAGGGAGAAAACGTCTAACGTGGGAGTTAGCAAAAATTTCACCGTCCGGCGTAACAGGCGCAACTGGAACTGGACTAACTGTCTCTGACCCTCTACTTGATAAACTCGCAGTTAAAACAATTAAAGCAATTGACAAAAAACCGCATGGATTATTTGCGGTAGATATGACTTATGATTCGAAAGGAATTCCAAATCCAACGGAAATAAATATTGGAAGATTTTTTACTACACACCTTTTCTTTACTGAATTAGGGGTAAATATGCCTTATATTTTTACACAAATTGCTTACGGAGAAAAACCACAATTACCTAAAAAGCCTATAAATCCTATAAAACCTAACTTTTTATGGATTAGAGGTATTGATTTTGAACCAGTCTTAACAACAACAAAAGAAGTTGAGAAATATGTCAAAAATTTGGAAAAAATGGAAAAGAAACTCAAAAAATGAATATATTACTAACTGGAGCAACGGGATTTTTAGGGCTTAATGTTTTAGAACTACTTAAAAAAAGTCCTCATACAATTTATATATTATCTCATCAGAAAAATATTAATAAAAAATTGGGTAAAAATATTATTATTAAAAGCGGCGATATTTCTGATAAATCGTCGTTGATAAAAATTAAAAAAGAAAATCCTGAAATAGAAATACTTATTCATATAGCTGCATTGGTACCTAAGACAAAAAAAGAAGATAATGAAGTTTTGATGAAAAAAGTAAATGAAAAAGGGACAGAAAATCTTTTAAATGTATTTGGTAAAGATCTGAAATCAATAATTTATGCGAGTACCGCTGAAGTATATGGATCTGCTTTAAAAAATAAAATTGTAAATGAGCAAACCCGCCCTAAACCAATAAGTAATTATGCAAAAACAAAATATAATGCGGAAAAAATTATTCAAATTTTTTCTAAAAAAAATAAAATCCAATCGGTTATATTAAGATATTCCGTAATGTACGGATATGATGATCCTATTGAACGAGCAATTCCAAATTTTATAAAGGCTTCTTTGCAAAATAAAGAAATAACAATAAAAGGTGGTGAAGAATTGAGAGATTATATTCATATAAAAGATGCAGCAAAAGCGATTTTAAATGCTTTAGATAAAAATACAAGTGGAATATTTTTAATTGGTTCCGGCAAAACAATCTCTATTAAACAAACTGCTGAAGAGATTATTAAAAAAGCAAAAAGCAAAAATAAAATAAGAATTGAAATGAGGGATAAAAAAGGATTTGATTTGCTTATAGATATTTCAAGATCTCAAAAAATTCTCAATTTTTCACCAAATTACATTTTCCCTGAAGGTATTGATGAGGAAATAAAACTTATGCAATCAAGGCTTAAGAAGAATCTTTCTTAATTCTTTTATAACAGTATTCTGATCTTTTCTTGTTATAGAAAAATGGATAGGTAAGGACAAGACTTCTTCGCTCACTTCTTCAGCAACTGGTAAATCTCCTTTTTTATATCCAAGGAATCTAAAATGTTTTAAAAGATGCAAAGAAGGAAAGTAAAATACTCCAGTCATAATTTTGTTCTGTTTTAATTTTTCTCTAATTATATCTCTATTCTTAATTCTAATTGTATATTGATGATATACATGAAAATTACTTTCCAATTCTTTAGGAAGTTGTAGGTCTAAATTTTTCAAATTCTTATTATAATATGATGCAATTTTTCTTCTTTTTTCAGTAATTTCTTCAATTGATCTAATCTGTTCGAGAGCAATAACAGCCAAAATATCTGTCATACGATAATTTAATCCCAATATAGTAGGGCTACCGTTTTCTAAGCCTTGATTACGAAAAGATCTTGCAAAACTAGCTATTTTTTTATCATCGGTTACTATTACGCCGCCTTCACCTGCTGCAATATTTTTAGTTGCATATAATGAAAAAATTGCCGCAGCAACGTATTTATTAACTGGCTTACTATAATGTAATGCTCCAATAGCTTGTGCTGAGTCACTTAATAAAATTAAGTTATATTTTTTTGCTAATTCAGATAATTTTTTATAATTTGCAGTCTGTCCATATAGATCAACAGTAAGAATAGCTTTAGTCTTTTTTGTTATCTTCTTTTCTACGGACTCATAATCTAAATTAAAATCTATAGCGGATATATCAGCAAATACTGGTTTGGCATTTGATAAAACAATAGCATTTGCCGTACCCACAAATGTAAAAGGACTAGTAATAATTTCATCATCCTTATCGAAGCTAAAACTTAATAAAAGAGTATGTAATGCTGCTGTTCCAGAATTTACAACTACTGCATATTTCGCACCTACTAGAGATGCTATTGAATTTTCTAATTCTTCAACAGCCTTTCCTTGAACCCATAGGCGTGATTGAAGAACAGAATTTACCTTACTTATTATTTTTTTGTTTATTATTGGTTTGGCTGTAGTTATTTCTTTTCCCATAATTTTAAATAGATATTTACTGCATTATCCCAAGTTTGTGTCTGCACCCATTTATAAGAAAATTCTATTTTCGCTTTATATTTACTAGGATTTTTATGTATATCTATTATTGTGGTACAAACTTTTTCTGGATCGTCAGTAATTGTAATCCAATCTTTCCAAGGAACAGTATTCAGAACATATTCTTTTAATGCATCATCAAAAACTGATATCACATATTTTTTATTTTGAAAAGCTTCCATAGTACCCAAATATGATGCAGAAAAAATTATATCAACTTTTTTCATAATTTCTTCAGGTTGTGAGACAAAGCCATAAACCTTACCGTACTTTTCAACTTCTTTTCTTAATTCTCCATCTCCAAAAACTTCGAATTGATAATTTATTTTTCTTTTTTTTAATAATTTCACTGCTTTTATATAAACAGGCATACCATTATCTATCGCAAGTCTTCCAACAAATCCTATTCTTATTTTTCTGGAAGTGCCAGAGGTTATCACATCATGCTTTTTAATTGCTCCATACATTATATAATCTGCTTTTGTTCCATACCAATGACTCAAATAACCTCCAATACAAATATTGCCAAAAGATAATTTTTCAGAAAGTTTTCTTACTATAATAGCTTTTCTAGGAATTGGAAATTTTTCAAATCCATGAAAGGTCGAATAAATAGGTCTACGGGGAAATAAAAACCTGAATGGTAAATACCAAAAGAAAATATCATGACAATGGACAACATCCACATCTTTTATCATATCTCTTAAATTCCACATCCCTTTCCAAATACGGAACTTTTTAAACCAATCGTCTCCACCACCTGGAATTCTATAAATTGTTATTCCTTCTTTCTTTTCTTTTAAACTAGTGTCTTCTAATTGCTCTGTAATAACAATTACTTCATGCCCTTTTTTAATTAATATTTCTGAAATTTCCATGACATGTTTCTCAACACCGCCAATATGAGGATAAAAGAGCCGGCATAAAAAAAGTATTTTCATAATAATTATTCTCTAATCAATACACACATTTAGTACATTTAAAGTAACAGTTTTATATTGTTTTAGTATATTGACAACTGACAGTAATTTTTGCAATAGTCATTATAGAGCTCAAGCATAAAAATGAAGTCCATCAATTCTAAGTTAATCTTTCCTTTTAGTTTTTTAAGCATTTTATTAATTGTCGGAAATTTTCTTACTAATCCTGTCTTTGCTTCCGGTACTGTTACAGGTTCAAACAGTTTAATTTCCTGCAATGCTAATTTTACTACTGATCCTGAGGGAAATACAATTAATGGTGAAATAGATGTCACTAATACTTCAGGTTCTGATATAGATAATATCGCCTTTGTTTCTGTTGGTTTAAACGATTTTAATGAAAGTCCTAGCGACATGATTTCAACTGATTTAACGGATAATGGTTGGTATAATAATGCTCCTGATTCTCAACAATCTTTTTCTTATGGCGCATTAGATTATGGTGCAGATTACGGATCCACCACTTTTACAAATGGAGAAACATATCATATACAATTAAATAATATATCTAATAATCTAGGGAATTCATTCCCACAAAGTTCTCAAAATGTAGAAATTATTTTATATCAAGATAGGAATATTGGGGGAAATCTTATAGATAGTTGTACAGTCCCTTGGGAAACACCTTACTTTACTGAAATTACTCCTACGGCAACACCTACACCTGTCCCATCGGTTCAAATTGTTACTAACCCTTCAAGCTCAAACGTTACAGTTGGTACTCCATTTAATGTTGATGTAGATGTTAATGATAATAGTACTGCTTTCAATGCAACAAAGGCAACGGTTAGTGTCTCCACTAATCTTTCCATCACAGGAATTCACAATGCAACATCTAACGCCTGTAATTTTCAGTATACGAAACATCCAACAACATCTGACCCATCATTTGCAGGAGCAATTTATGGTGGATCTTCAACGGGATGTACTGTATATACAATGACTCTTACTCCGACTGCTACGGGAACAGGAACAATTACATTTACAAATGGCTCTATTAAATCATATTCAGATAGTTCAGAAATTCTTACAGGGACACAAGGTGGTTCATTTACCATTGGCGATGGTCCGACGCCAACGCCAACAACTGGACTTAATCAATTAACTGTGACCTCTCCTTTGCAGACATATTATCTTGATAATATGTATACTCTTACTGGCACTAAAGATGCTAGTATAACTACTGTGTATGTTAATGGTTCAAGCTCCGGAGTAACATATCCGACAGATACTACATGGCAAGTATCAGAAACATTAGCAGCCTTAGGGGGTGGCAATACACCAAGTGATAATAATTTCACAATTTATGGAACTGATGATAATGGAGATTCAACGGCATCACAAACAGTGGATGTAAGTAGACATACATTGGGAGATATTAATGGAGATGGGACTATTGATTTAACAGATGCATCATTATTTGCAGATGATTGGGGTAAAACTGATCCAAGTGCTTTCACTTATGCGCTTTCAGATATGAATGGTGATGGTGTTGTTGACTTAACCGATCTTTCAATTCTTGCGAAACTTGAAGAATAATCATATTTATACAATTGCTCCTCCCTCGAAAATTATATATACTCATGCTAAATAACAAATGTTGAAAAAAATACTTTTTTCTTTTATAACCTCCCTTTTATTTATTAGCATTGTTTTTGCACAGCCAGTATTCGCATCGGGAGCCACAATCGGTCCATCGCCTAACAGCGGATCATATGGTAAGTCATTTACTGTTAATATGGTTATTGACGGAAACGGAGAAAAATTCAATGCAGCAGAAGCAGCTGTAGACGTCTCTTCAAACTTAAAAATACAAAATTTAACATTGGGAGACTGTAACTTCTCTTTTTTGCGTACACCAAGCATTGAAAATCCTTCTTTTGCTGGAATTATTATTTCAACCTATTCGACAAGGTGTATAGCATATACGTTGACTCTTGCTCCTGTACAAAAAAGTGCTGCAACGATTACTCTTTCAAAGGGAAGTATTAAACGCTATGGAGATGCCCATGAAATCCTTTCATCAACAATGAACGGCACCTACACCTTAACAGGGGTGGTAAAAGATGTATTAGAGACAGATACAAAAAATACTTCGCAGAACGGATTATATACCCTCTCTCTGAAAATAGTTTCAGCAAATGCACCAGTCCAAAATGCAATAATTACTCTTAACGCTGTATCAAAACAAAATAATCGGCAAGGAATAACTGATAATTCAGGAACTGCCAGTTTTGCAAACCTTAAAAGTGGTATTTATGATGCAATAATAAAACATGATAATAATAAAGTTGGAGAAACAATTGTTAATGTTAGTGGAGCAAATCATATTTTATCTCTTACCATAAATCTTGATACGCAGAAAAATAATCCACTTATGAAAGGCGGAGGATCGTTTCTCGCCTCGCTAACAACAAATCCGTTACTTCTTTTAGGAGTATTAGTAATAGGTATAATCTTGGGGATAAGTATTGCTATCCTTATTATTAAACTATATGGAAAAAAGAAATAAATAAGTTCATTATGATATGGAAGATAAGTATAGAATAACAAATTAATTCTTTTTCTTTTTTGCCTTGCCACCAAGTCTTCCTGCATTTTTTGCTTCTTCGTGGTTAAACTGATGTGCTTTACCTTGCTTATGTGCAGCAATTCCACCTGACTTTGCAATTGCGGTTCTTTTTGATTGTGACATTGAAGCAAAACCTCTTTTACTTTTACTCATGTATATAATATACATAAGTTATAAAATATATTCAACTTTTATTTTTGCTCATGTTGACAATTATTGTAAAAAAACGAATTTTTATAGTTCCAGATAATTCATAAGCTGAGTGCGGGCTTGGGTGACAAATCTTCTCAGTTGTCTGATATTTACCCGGTGAAGTCTTCTTCCTGGAGCTTCTTCTTTTTCTTTTAACAGTTGTTCATACAATTTCTCTAAATAGAAAGCTGTTTTTTCTATTGAAAATTTCTTTATAGAATTTCGAGCTTCATCAGAAAATTTTTTATAAAGCACTTTATCAATAAGAATCATATTTACTTTCTTTGCAAACTCTTCGGGATCCTTTTTGACTAAAAATCCATTTTTTTTATTGAGAACCACGCCATTAAATGCTTCATCAGCTACTGCAACAACCGGCAGCCCAGAAGCTAATGCTTCAGTAATAACAAGCCCTTGCGTTTCTGTCTGAGAGGCAAAAACAAATATATCAGCATCAGCATAAACACGAGGGATATATCGATGCTGTATGATCCCGCAAAAATATACACTTTTTTCCAACCCCAGTTCTTTTGTTAATTGCTTCAAATTTTCTTTTTCATATCCATCGCCCACCAAAACAAGTAAAGTATTTGGATCCTTTTCATGGATATATTTAAACGACTGGATAACAAAATCAACTGATTTTTCCTTTCCGAGTCTGGCAATTGATAATAAAATTTTTTTATTTCGTGGTAATTTTAATTTTCTTCTCAGAAATCCTTTCTCAACATCTTCATAATTTTCAAGAGCGACTCCTGTGGGCAAAATATGGATAGGTTTTGTTATGCCGTACGAAATAAGTGCATTTTTTACTCTTTCGGTTGGCGCAATCATATAATCACACATATTCCCGACAACTTTTGTTAAAAAATTCGCCATTTTTGGTGTAATTACTTTCCCGTAAAAGACATAATGGACATAATGTTCAAAGATACTATGATAGGTAGCAATATAGGGAATATTTTTCAGCCGTGCCAATTCGAGACCCAAAAAGGTAACTCCACCTCCCCATGGGTGTCCATGAATAATATCAAAATCAATTGCTAAAATATCCAAAAGAGATTTTTCAGGAATTTGTAATGCTATCCGTGCACCTGTTGACTTGGGTAGTTTAACTGAAAGTAAACGGTGTACGTTTTTTCGTTTATCTTTGTAGTGAGGATAACGAGGTGCAATAATATAGACTTCATGTCCTCGAGCCTCAAGTGCTTGAGCGCAAGTTTCGACAGAAATAGTAACTCCATCAATGTGAGGCAAGTAGTTGTCGGTAAAAAAGCCGATTTTCATATTTGACAATATCTACTGATTATACCCTAGAGTTAGATGAATAACAAATTACTAAACTGAAAAATTCTTACCTGAAGTATTAACAGATATGTACTGAATTTAGATAAGCACGTGCAAACAAACAATCGTATTTTTGGATAATA
>Ga0265338_10010721_pt1 | contig 10700 bp, 17 predicted proteins | sample 42126metaG_FD_193579 | JGI IMG/M metagenome (GOLD analysis project Ga0265338, IMG submission 193579) | Rhizosphere microbial communities from Carex aquatilis grown in University of Washington, Seatle, WA, United States - 4-21-26 metaG | ecosystem: Host-associated > Plants > Roots > Rhizosphere... | reverse complement strand
AGTGGGAGGAATTGAAGGCAGCGGGGTTATATGTGAAGGAATACAAGCTTAACTAGGGTTACAAAAATGAGGGTAATATAGGGGGAAGTATGTTAAAGAGTGATTCAGGGGGAATAAAGGGGATAGTGGATAAGGCAGCGGGGGCAACGCAAGCGGACATATTAGCAGTAATATCTAAGCGGCAGGTTCAAGCCTTATCCCTTTATTATTACGATAACGTCTGTGTTACTGAAATAGCAGAGATAATGGGTATCAGTAGGAACAGTGTCTATAAGCTGATTAGACGGGGTACAAGACACTTACAAGAGGCAGGGATAGAGTTGACTAAGGCAAAGGTGCATAGGCCAAAGCTGATATACCTTGATCCTACAGATATGGATAAGTTTTCGGCAAAGGAAGACAATGCCGAATAAGCCAACAACCCATTATCAGACTCAGAAGAAAGAACGTGATAAGTTATATCAACAGGCAAACCGTGATAACTTCTATACGAGTCAGGCATGGATAAGACTAAAGAAGGCATACAGGACAGACAATCCATTATGTGAACTATGCCAACTTAAAGGGCAGGTATCAGCAACAGAACATGTACACCATAAGATAGAGCGGACAGTTAGACCAGACTTAGAATTGCAATGGAACAACTTACAGAGTCTTTGTGCAAGTTGTCACTCCAGAACACACAGTAATACTAACAACTTTAATAGAGGGTAAAGTAATGGATTGGGATTGGGATAGAGTAATACTAATTGAGAAACCTTTGATTAAATACAAAGACAACGGCGACGGGACAGTTACGGTAACGATTACACCTAAGCCTGTATTCGCCGACTTGAATAAGAGTTTGTTTAATAAAGGTAAAGTCAATGATTGAGATACGAAGTGATAATGCAAAGGTAATCAAGGTACAGCGTAAGACATTACGAGAATTGATAAGGCTTAATGCCTTGCTTATTAAAGTAATGAAGATACGCAGTAATACAAACAACTTTAGATAGAGGTAAAGATATAGGCCAAATCTGCCCAATGACAGGGGTAGGGGGTAAAAAAGTTTCAAAGGGCAAGCCTGCCTAATCGCCGTCTGTCTGTTCCGCTTTTCACCGCAAGTTTTGGCATGGGGGAGTATTCGCCGTTGTAGCCCAAAGGCAGAGGCAACCGCCTTAGAAGCGGTTTAGTGTAGGTTCAAGTCCTATCAGCGGTATTAAAAGAGGGTAAGTGACACAGAGGCGACTGTATCGGATTGTAAATCCGATCTCAATTGAGTTAACACCGTAGGTTTGATTCCTACCTTGCCCATTATTAGTAAATGACTGAACAAATACCCATTTGTGACTTTTGCGGTAAGGAAATGACATATGAGCAATTGTGTTTCGGCTATGGCTATGTCTGTACCGTTAAATGCCATGACTCAAAGGTAAGAGTTGAGAAGGAATGTATCAGGTTAGAAAACGAATATGAACAGCAATCAGGACATTACAGGCAACCCCGGAAAGCGTAAGCCAAAGAGCAATCCAGTTGCAACAGGGCAACCGCAACCGCCAGAGTACCTTTCCAAGGCCGCTAAGGGGGTTTTTAGCAACCTTGTAGCCCAATTGGGGCAATCGGGCATTGCTGGCGAGATTGACGCTGTAGCCCTTGCTACGCTTGCGGAAAACATGGTCTTGTCTCGCAAGGCACAGGATCAGATAGACGCAACAGGGGGCGAAATCGTAACGGGACCAAACGGGGGGCAGCTTCAAAACGCTTGGCTATCAGTCAAACGCAAGGCAGAGGATAACGTGATTGACCTTTGTAAACAGTTTGGCATGACTCCACAAGCAAGAGAAAAAATCAGCATTAAACCAGAGGTTAAAGACGATTTAGATTCGTTCTTAAATGAGTAATGGATACAGGGGGATTAGAAATCTTTGCTTTGCCAACAGACGGCGAAGCGATTAAGCAAGGTTGTTACTTTGACGTAGCAGAGGCACAAAGGGCAATACAGTTTTTCCGCAAGTTTCTTTCCACTTCCAAGGGGGAATGGGCAGGACAACCCTTTCCGTTGTTGCCTTGGCAATCCAAGTTACTGGCAACGTTGTTTGGTTGGAAAAGACCAGACGGAACAAGACGATATCGTAGGGCATACATTGAAATCCCAAAGAAAAACGGCAAGTCTACTCTAGCGTCTGGAATTGCTCTTTACATGTTGGTTGCGGATCGGGAACAAGGGGCAGAGGTTTACTTAGCAGCAAACGATAAGAAACAGGCAGGTATTGTCTTTAATGAATGCCTTGCAATGACTAAATCATGCAAGGGATTATCTGCCAAACTTAAATGTGTTCCTACAACAAAACATATTGCCTACCATAAAACCAACTCATTCATTGAGGCATTATCAGCGGACGTAGAAAGCAAGGAAGGCATGAACGCCCATTGCATTATATGGGACGAATTGCATAGCTATAAATCAAGGCGTATGTGGGATACCCTCAGTTACGCAACAGCGGCAAGACGGCAACCCTTACAGATAGCCATTACAACCGCTGGCGTATACAACCCGGAACAAATAGGTTGGCTAGAGCATGAATATGCCAAGTCAGTATTAGAGGGAACGCAAGACCTTTACTATTTACCTGTCATTTTTGCGGCAAATGAAACAGACGATTGGGAAGACCCTGCCGTATGGCAAAAGGCCAATCCCAGTTTGGGACATACTGTTAGCTTTGATAGCTTCAAAGAGGATTTCAATAAGGCTAAGAGTAGCCCAAGGGACATGAACAAGTTTAAGCGGTATCGTCTGAACATTTGGACAGCAACCCTTGAAACTTGGTTAATGCCAGAGGATTGGCTAGCCTGTAAAGGCGAGTTGACGCTAGAGGAAATTAAGCAATACCACATTGAGAACAAAACCAAATGTTGGCTAGGTTTGGACCTTTCAAAACGTTCTGACTTAACAGCGGCAACCCTCATATTCCCGCTAGAAGACGGCACAGTAGACATACTTACAGAGGCATGGATACCTAGGGATTGTGCGATTGAAAAGGAAAACAAAGACCGTGTTCCTTATCAAACATGGGCGGATCAGGGGCTAATTCACTTCACGCCGGGGAACGTCATTGACCATAACTATGTTTGTAAGCGGATTATTGAGTTATGCAATGAATATAACGTTACAGAAGTTGCATATGACAGGGCATTATCCACTTGGTTACTTGGTTTATTCAGGGAATACGGCGTTATAGACGGTGCAAAATGCCCAATGATAGAGTTTGCCTGTAGTCCTGCCCAAATGTCAGAACCTATCAAAGAGTTTGAAACGCTGGTTAAGTCTCATAAGTTGCGGCATGGGGGCAATGATCTACTGACTTGGCAAGCGAACAATGCAACCCTTTGGTTTAATAAAGGGGGACAATGCCTGATAGAGAAATCACACAGGGTTAATCGGGTTGATAGTATCGTATCCGCATGTATGGCATTGGGGCGATATATGGTTAGACCAGAGGAAAAGCCAAAGATAAATTACGTTAGTTTTATATAAGGGGATTAAATGGGATTTTGGGGAAGAGTATTAAATACCAAAGCATATAAACGAGATATAGCAGACGAATTAAAGAAGATTATTGACGGTACGGACAATGTATCAGCAACCGGAATAAATATTACGCCTGATACCGCATTATCCTACAATCCTTGGTACGCTGGAGTTAGTTTAATAGCTGACTCAATAGCAATGTTGCCATTGCCTTTTTACAAAGACGATAACAAGGGGGACAGGGCAAGAGCATATATACCAACTTCTGCATTGTTCAACCGATCCGCTAACAGTTATCAATCCGCATTTGAGTTTAGACACTTCATGCAGTATTGTGCTACTCACTACGGCAACGCTTATGCAGTGATAGAGCGGGATAGCCAGTTAAACCCTATTGCCCTTTGGCCTGTATCGCCAGAGGCGGTAAAAGGGGCAAGCCTAGAGAAATTCCAAGGGCAATCAATCCTTGTCTATTCCATTGAAATGGAAGAGGGACAGGAACCTAAGAAGTTTCCAGCTTATGACATATTCCACTTAAAAGGATTGTCTACTGACGGCATATTTGGCGTTAATCCTGTAGACCTATTTAAGGATACATTAGGATTAGGCGTAGCTACGGAAAGATTTGGAGCAACAGTCTTTGATAATAACGCTGTTCCGGGGGGAACATTAGAAATCCCCGGCATAGTTTCAGAAGACGATAAGAAGAATATATTAAGGGGTTGGCATAATACCTATGGTGGAATATCAAACAGTAACAAGATTGCTCTATTGCAAGGTGGGGCAAAATTCCAAGCCATATCACAGACTAATGATAATGCCCAATATTTACAGACAAGAGCATTTAGCATTCTTGACGTTTGTAGAATGCTTAGACTGAAACCGCATATGTTGGGGGATTTATCCAAGTCTTCATATTCGTCAATTGAGGCACAAGGCATTGATTATGTTACCTATACCCTTTTGCCTTGGATTAAGCGTTGGGAAAATGAGATATCACGCAAGCTTTTGTCTACTCAGGACAAGGCGAACCGCATATATGCAGAACACAATGTAGACGCATTGTTAAGGGGAGATACCAATTCTCGATATACGGCCTACGCAATTGGCATTCAATGGGGCATTTTGACCAGAAACGAAGTAAGGCAGAAAGAGAACCTACCAGCTATTGACGGTGGGAACACAATCCAACTGCCTTTGAACATGGGCAACCCCGGCGGCAATCCTGATACAACCCCCCAAACACAACCACAGGCACAACAGAAAAGTTACCTGTTGCCGCTGGTAAGGGATATTTGCGGCAGGATCGACCGTAGGGTTTCCAAGGCCAAAGACCCCAATTCAGAACGTTCTTACGTCCTAGAGGCAATTAGACCCATTGCAGAGGCAACCAACAGGACAGAGGCAGACGCTACAGCGTTAGCGGATAAATATCTGTCAACACCGCAAGAAATCTTTGGGCTAATAGGCGAGTGGGTTACAAATCTAGGGTAATAATAGGGAACACTATAAACATGGAACGAAGATATTTTAACGGGGAAGTAAGAGCAATAACAAATGAGCAAGGCCAAACCTTAATTACTGGTTATGCTTCTGTATTCAATTCCGTATCAGAAGACCTTGGGGGATTTAGAGAATATATTGCTCCGGGGGCATTCACTGACGTTCTAGCGGATATATCTAACCTAGATTGCAGAGGGTTGTTTAATCATGACCCTAATTATGTACTAGGCAGAACCGTTGCAGGAACATTAACCCTGTCACAAGACGATAAGGGTTTAATGTACACCATTACTCCCCCTGATACACAGTTTGCTAAAGACTTATTGGTATCAATTAATAGGGGAGATATTACAGGTTCCTCTTTTGGTTTTACGCTGATACCTGACGAAGACGACATTTGGACAACTGACACTAATGGGAATCCTGTTAGGACCATTACCAGAGTCAGAGATTTATTTGACGTTTCGCCAGTGACCTTTCCGGCATATCCGGGAACAGATACACAAGTTGCAAAGCGTTCTTTGGAGCAATTTAAGGAACGTAGTAAGAATAGATTTCAACTTCTGACTAACCGTTTGCGTTTATCAGAATAGTTGTAAGCCTGACAATATCAGTTATCCATAGATAGCAGATATCAAGGGCAGTAGTTCACGGCTATTTGGCATATCCAAAGATATATCCATTTCAGTACGGGGGAATACACAAGGGGATTATACACAAAGTTTTATTAATGGGGATTTATACAAATGGATATTTTTGAATTAAAGTAAAAAAGAGTAGCAATAGTTAACGCCGCAAGAGCGGAATTAGACAAAGCACAAGCTGAAAATCGTAGCTGGTCACAAGAAGACCAAAACAAGTTTGATAAGGCAATGAACGAAGCTGATTCAATCGGCAATCAAGTTAAGAACCTTGAAAGAATGGCAGGGGTTGACGAGATCCGCAACATTCCAACTCCAAAGGTTGAAAAGTCAGAAGACAAAGAAGTTAGATTTAATGCAACCAAGGAATACCGCAAGGCATTTGATACTTTGGTTAGATACGGCAAACAAGCTGTAACGCCAGAGGAAGCTAGAGTATTAGCCAAGGGCAGCGGTGACGGTGCAAATATCGTTGCACAGGAATACGAGAATGCAGTTGTACAGAAAATGCTTGAATTCAATTTCATGCGGAAGATTTGCAACATTATTACAACCGCCAGTGACCGCAACATACCTGTTGAATCCAGTATTGCTACTGCAAGTTGGATTGACGAGTCAGGCAGCGTTACAACCGCCAGTGACCCCGGTTTAGGCCGTGAAGTGTTGGCAGCTTACAAGCTTGCTCACATAGTCAAGTATTCATGGGAATTGGCACAAGACGCACAGTTTGATTTGGCACAGTACCTTGGACAGGCATTAGGTAGAGCATTCGGTTATGCTGAACAATCTGCATTTCTGACAGGTGCAGGAACAAGTACCCCCAAGGGTGTATTCGTTTCCGCTGGTACAGGCGTTACAACCGCCAGTCAGACACAGATTACAGGCGACGAAATCGTAGCCTTCCTGTACAGCTTGACTCAGCCTTATAGAGCTGGTTCCGTCATTGCAACCAATGACGCAACAGTTGCCGCAATTCGTAAGCTGAAAGACGGTGACGGACAGTACCTTTGGGTTCCCGGATTTGGTTCTGAACCTGACACATTGGGCGGACATACCGTCTACACCTCTGCCGCTGTTGCAACCATTGCACACAGTGCAAAGGTTATGTGCCTGTTCAACCCAAACTATTACACCATTGCTGATAGAGCGGGAATGTCTTTCAAGATTCTTGATCAGCTTTACGCCGCTAACGGCCAATCTGCCGTGTTAGCAGTAAAGCGTGTTGACGGCAAGCTATTACAAGCTGACGCTGCTAAGAATCTCGTAATGGCCTAACCTGATTTGGTTCCTTAGTCCTATCTGGACTATTCCACAATCAATTTCAAGGGGCAGACCCTCTTGTTTGCCCCTTGAAATATCACACTAAAGGATAAATAAATGTCTACATATAATGCAAAAGTTTATGAACCACAGGGGGCGGATACATTTGTAATTGACGAAGGCGGAACGCTTTCTTTCAATACAACCACAAATGCCGTTACTCTTACCGTTACAAGCGGCAAATTAATTATTGCCAATCTTCCAACTGCCAATCCTGCCGTAGCGGGGGCATTGTGGAATAACGCAGGTGTACTAACTGTTTCCGCTGGTTAAATAACTGGTTAATATCAAATGGGATATATTGTTACACAACCCGCTAGTACAACGTCTGTATCAGTTGCAGACGCTAAATTGCATTGCCGCATTACTGATACTGCCCAAGATAGTCTTTTGACTATGTATATTCAGGCAGCGGAATCTTTCATTCTAAGACGGCGTAACCTGCAATTAGTACCAGCTACCTTTAAGACAACGCTGGATATTTTCCCGCAAAAGGAAATAGTCCTGCCTGTTGGACCTGTTCAAGCTATTTCAAGTTTTACTTACCTGAATAGCCAAGGGCAGAGGGTAGATTATACGGGTTATTGTTTTGACAATATCTCTGTTCCGGCAAGGATCACACCGCCTTACCTTTCTATCTTTCCGCAATGTCAAAACATTACAGGCAGTATAGAGATTACTTGGACGGCAGGATTTACCACAGTACCAGCGGACCTAAAAGCGGCGGTTTTGCTTTACACCGCTGATAGATACGAGAATAGGGAAATGAATTCAGTTGTTCAACTGTATCAGGTTCCCAAGGCTTTCGAGGATTTAATCAATCATTGGGGATTTACTACATAATGTATCAATCATACTTAAACACAATCACTTTAACCGCTGTATATCAGGCATTATCAGCAACTAGCCTTATTGGTACTTACACCATTACCGCAAGTCCTGCCAATGCCGGATCAGTGACCATTAAAGGCAGCAACGGCGTAGATACCGTTATTGTTGCTGGCGAGTGGCACAAGCTGGAAAACATAGACCTGTCTACAATCAGCGTTAAGGGTACTGCTAATGACCTTGTAACCGTAATTGGGGAAACGTTCTAATGCCTTTTATTTCAAACGGAAAAGCAATACTGCCAACAACGGGCAACGTTAATAACGTTACCGCTGGGGAAGACGGCAACCTAAAAAAGGGAAATACAACTAGCCCTAGGTTTGTTCAGTATCAAGGTAATGCCAATCTAGTATTGGATAAGCATACTAATTTGGTTTGGCCTAAATGTCCTGCCAAGGTTGTTACTGGGTTTTCTGGTAATGAGGCACTTAACTATCGTGGTGGTTCTTACAATGGTTCAGTGACCTATGCAGTAAATGACGTTGTATATATTCCTGCCGGACCTGTAGGGTTAGGTTTTGTATGTATTCAAGCTAATGCTCCGGGTAACGCCCATAATACTACTGAAACAGCATATTGGACCCCATTACTTACAGGACATGGGAACGGTGATACAGATTGGAGTACTGGTACTGCCGGATTACCTTCATGGAATACGGCTATTACTAACTGTACCAACCTTAATTATGGCGGGTTTACTACAGGTTGGCGTTTACCAAACATGCTAGAGCTATTTTCTATAATCAATTTGGACACTGCCTCATTTGATTATTACGCCGCTGGCGGAGTCAATTTGCCAACAACTAGCTTAAGCATGTTGACTAGCACAACGGCACATACTTCAACAAATGCCCTTACACTAACCAGCTTTATGGGTACTCCACAAATGGGGTATCTTGGCAAAATTAGTACTGGTTATGTAATTCCCTGCCGTAACGCATAAGGAAAGAAATAATGATAGACGGTGATTATAACGTAATACGAAACACTGACGGCAGTAGGACCATTACATATATACCAACTGGCGAAATAGTACAGGAACAGCCAGCAACAGAATTAGTAGAGACAAGAGCGGCGTTAGTTGCACGATCCTTACTGGCACAACAGGCAATAATTGATTTTGATAATTACGAAGCAAGATTAGTAACAGAACAAAATGCGTAGTGGGCAACTTAAATATCTGATTACCTTTCAAAGCGAAACCTTTACCCAAACTGATTCAGGACAGCAAAACCGTAGTTGGGTAACACTGGGAACCGCTTACGCTGACATAACCCCGCAACGGGGTAGTGAAAAACGCTTAGGGTTGACCACAGAGGGCAAACAACAATACCAAGTGACTATTAGACCATTTACAGGCTTAACGCAATCCTGCCGCATTCTATGGGCTAGTCCCGTAGGCCAAAAGACAATGAGCATTAATAGCATTGTGCCAACTCCCAAACAGTTTGACATTATCGCAACAGAGGTTTGGTAATGGCAGGGGACAGTTTCGAGATTTCAGGGGTAGCGGAAATCTGTGACAAGCTGGAACGTCTTTCAAAGAATGAAGGCAGATCGGCATTACGCAAGGGACTTAGGGCAGGGGCAAACTACCTTGCACCAACAATCAAAAGCCTTACGCCAGTTTCAACCGATCCAAGGGACAAACACAAAGGTTTGTTAAAGCGTTCTGTGAAGGTACGAGCGGGGAAGAAATCAAGAGATACCGTTAGCGTCAGGGCAGGTTTTGGGCAAAAGTGGTTTACTGGTCCTACCTTCTATGCACCTTTCGAGTTATGGGGGCATAAGTGGGGCAAGAGACTAGCCAAAGGCGTTGTCAGGCGTGAAGGCGATAATAGACCAGAATATAAGGGCAATGATTTTATCCGCAAGGCATTTGATCAAAGAGGCAAACAGGCAGCGGACATAACCAAGCAAACAATATTAGCAGAGATTGAAAAGATAGTATCAGCAAAAATAGGGGGTAAGTAGCGTGATAGGTAAGGCAGTATTTACAAGACTTTCAGGGGATACCAATGTATCAGCATTAGTTGGTACTCGTATATTCCCGAATGATTCCAAATCTAACGATCTTCCACAAATCATTTATCAGCTAAGAGGATTAGAGGTTGGCAAGATATACGGCGGATTCTCAGGAATGGATACGATTGAATTACATATATTCTGCCTGTCAACTGATTATGACTCTGTAATGAGTTTGATTAATGCTGTACAAACTTCATTAGACGGACAAAGCGGGACATGGGGCGACAAGGAAATATACCTTGTAGACCAGACAGAACTAAATGACAATTCAGAAATAGACGCAGAGGCAGACGAAATAACGCTATACGATTGTGAATTGGTTTATTCAGTTAAATACAAACATTAAGCAAGGGGATTAAAGATATGAGTGGTTCAAATATGTTAGGTTCAGGCATTGCAATTTCTATAGGCGGAACAGTACAGGCATTAATTGTTGACTGTGCGGGTACACCTGAATTAATTTCAACTCCGGTTAAGGTATCCAACGCCGTGTATGGCAACGATACCGCCGCAAAGGTTGCATATCCGGGCGAAACAGAAGTTGGTGATTTTACATTTGTTATTAGATACGCCAAAACTGCCCAAACTGCACTTGTGGCAAAGTTTAATACGGTATGCGTATGTGTAATTACTATGCCTGACGGCGGTGTATGCACTTGGAATGGTATTCCTAGCAAGATTGGTGCAACAACCAAGCGTGAAGAATATTGCCAAAGTACTGTTACTATTACTGGCGGTGATAGTCTGGTTTGGTCTTAATCAAGTAAGTGATTTATAGGGGGTAATCATGGGTATTAGAGAAGATATTC
>Ga0265338_10010720_pt1 | contig 10700 bp, 15 predicted proteins | sample 42126metaG_FD_193579 | JGI IMG/M metagenome (GOLD analysis project Ga0265338, IMG submission 193579) | Rhizosphere microbial communities from Carex aquatilis grown in University of Washington, Seatle, WA, United States - 4-21-26 metaG | ecosystem: Host-associated > Plants > Roots > Rhizosphere... | reverse complement strand
CCAGACGAGGGCCGATCGACACCATACGACCTGTTACCTGAGAGAAGATGAAAAAGTGGCCTACCGGGTTGTACGACGGTCTGGGCTGCGCGTGTCTCAGACGAGATGCAGAACCTAGCAGACGACAAGTTGGATTGCCGCTGCTATCGGGCGGAGCATTCAAGCCACTTCTCTCATTAGCAGGTTGCGCACCGTAGAGGCGAACCACGCTCCGCCGCGCGCTGTCCTCACCCCCCGTGCGTTCAACGCCTCCGCCACGGCTGCAAGGCTCTTCACGCCCGATGCCTGTATCTGCCGGACGATTGGCAGTACGTTTGCGGCGAAGGCGTCCGCGCCTTCCTGGTTCGCCTTGGCGCCCTTTGCGCTGGCTTCCGGCAGATTGGTTGCGGTTGCCCAGCTTCGCGCCCTGGGTCTTCTTGACGGCAAGAGCGGCGCGGGTCCGGTCCGAGATCAAGCTCCGCTCTTTTTCCGCGAGGGCGGCGTAGACGTGTAGCATGAACGGGTCGCAGTTCGCGCCAAGGCTGGTCACGATGAAAGGCACGGCATGCGCCATCAGGCCAGAGATGAAATGCACGTCCCGCGATAGGCGGTCGAATTTGGAGACCAGCACCGGAACGCGGGCCTTCTTGGCCTGCGCCAGTGCAGCCGCCAGAACTGGACGGCGGTCGAGTGCATCGGCACCCTTGCCGGTCTCCACCTCGACGTGTTCGGCGACGATTGTAAACCCCTCGGACGCGGCGAAGGTTGCTATTGCTTGGCGCTGATCTTCCAAGCCAAGTCCCGACTGACGCCTTGCTTCGTGGTGGAAACCCGAAGGTATGCGATGGCTTGTTTCATACATAGACTATACGCTCATATGGGGATTGTATGAAAGTGAATTCTGGCGGCGAAGATGGTTTTCCGCCCGGATCAAACCGCGACATCGGCGCGGCTAGCTTCGGCGAGGGTTTATGCGTGACCTCTTATGCAATCGAAACCAATCATTAGAACGTTAAATGAATCTTGGTCTCCAGTCGATTCCTCACCTCCGACTATCTGCAACCTCGTTAACGTTTTTGAAGAGTCGAATATTGCAATGAACTGCTTGTATCCAGTGTATCCTCCGAAGGTGTTCTTTGCGTTGACTCTGCCACATACCAAGCCACCATAAGGATTGACCGTAAATTCTACCTTTCTAGAGTCAGCGTCCAGTAGAGTGCTAGCCAATGCTCGATCAATTTCGGTTTTATAGTCTGCGGGCACCGAACCGTCATGGACAGTCTTCTTCAAGACAGCTTTTTGCTGGTCTAGTTCAGCCGATCGGCGCTGCATTTCTGCCTTTGCTGTTGGGTCTTCTGAGGAACAGGCAAAAAGTACGACACTCATCGCCATCGAAAAAGCGAGACAGACTTTCATTTGCATTGTTTTCTTCCTAGGTCCGCTTCTTCTAAGCTTGCGACGGAGCAGAACCAAGATCAATGTTTGTTAGGGTGATGTCATTGCGGTGGACCAACGATGGGAGGGCGCGGAGCCGCTCTTGCGCTGAGTGTCCCACTACCGCTTACCCGGTTTCTTCTGCCTAAGGTGGGGTGATCCAGATATGCCACTGACCAATTCCTGACACTGCCAGGAAATACCGTCCGCCTTTCGGTTGGAACGAACTCCCATCACCCGAGCCTGTTTGGTTGGCGCCAACGCCAACCATATCCCCGGCCTCGGAGCGGATGATGATTGAGAAAAGATCGCCGGTCGCGGCCCAGTGAAGCTCCCACGGGCCGTCCACGCCGAAAGGCCGAGTGTTTGAGGTATTATTGCCGCTCCACGACAACTCAATTGCTCTAGGCGGCGCTTTGGGAGTCGTGTCCGACGCGGGTTGTATCAAGTCGCATTTTTGGAATTTTTGTTCCTCGCATTCCTGCACCATAGCTTGCGCTTCTGCGAGTTGCTGAGGTGCCAACTTTGCAGTGATGTCGCCGAGCAGCTTATCTGTATGCCCATCTTTTGGCTCTCTAATTCCCGCAAGAGTGAGCCACATGTACGCACGAACATAATCCCGCCCTGCACCAAGCTCCATATCGTAGAAAAGCCCAAACACAGCCATTGCATGCTTGCCACCCTGGGCAGCGGCTAATTTCATCCACTTGAACGCTTCCACGCTGTCCTTTGCGACGCCATCCCCGACGAGATACGACACGCCGAGACAGAGTTGGGCGCCATCGTTGCCCTGCGCTGCCGCTAATCGATACCACTTTACTGCTTCCGCACGGTCCTGCGTGACTCCAGAACCGTCGTAATACTCATTGCCGAGGCGGAATCGACCTTCGGCATCTCCCCGCGCTGCCGCAATTCGATACCACCTAACCGCTTCGGCGTAGTTTCGTGCGACACCATCTCTATCATACATACGACCGAGAGGGACTTGCGCCAATTCATAGCCCTGGGACGCAGCGAGTCGATACCACTTGAGGGCTTCGGCGTTATCTCGCGTGACGCCGTCCCCTACGGCATACGCACGGCCAAGGTAATATTGGGCCGCCGCATACCCCTGCGCTGCGGAAAGTCGATACCAGATGACCGCTTTTGCGTAGTTCTGTTCGAGGCCTGCTACTCCAGTGGTATACCTGAAGCCGATATCAAATTGCGATGACGCATCGCCCTTTTCTGCCGCAAGTCGATACCACTTAATTGCTTCCACGTCGCTCCGCACGACGCCCAATCCGAGTTCATATAGGAAGCCCAAGCCGCTTAGCGCCCGCACGTCCCCCTGCTTGGCGGCCAGCCGAAACAACCGGGCTCCTTCAGCCCAGTCTTCGCGACCGTTAGCGGCTTGACCGTCTTCAAATGCCCCCGCACAAGCCACGCCAGCGTTTAGCAGTAGCATGATCGTCACGGCCAGAAGCAATTTTTTCATCGGTCCATTCCAATATCTCCAACCACCCCGAAACGGTGCTTTGAACGTCACCGTGTCAATGGCACGTCACGTCAGTATGGCTCCGATCCGGCACATTCGCTGCCTTCTATTATGTGTTCGAGGTGGTATCTGCGGCCAGCGCTTCTTTCTTCAACCCTCGCATCGCGGGTGGACACGCGGACACCCCTATTCCTACTTGTCCTTGGCCCTCGCGCCGCCCGCATCCGGTTATTCAATGAGATCGATCGCGCGGTTCGAACTGGTACGGCCCACCGTTCAGCGACAACGCATAACAGTTGGCGCTGCCCCTGTATTTGGCTATAGCCCGATCTGAGGCGTCAAAGTAGATATTCACGACAGCGCGAGCGCGCGGTGCGTCGGTTGCCACATCGGCAATGTCTATCAGACGCTTGATCTGCCTGCTTGATTTGGCGTCGTCATGCTGGCCGCATATCATTGCCAGTCCTTCGACCGTACCGACCGTGTTGATCAGTCTGAGAATTTTTGGCGGGAAGTCTTGCGCCTGTGCAGTGCCGCAAGCGGCGAAGGCGAGCATCGCCAAGCCGGTAAGCATTCCCGACACACGCGGGACCGCACGACACACTTTAGTCGTTTGCTTCAGGACTGGCCGTGCCAATTCCATGCCACGGCCATGGCAATCTGTGTTCTTGGTCGGCCAAATCAACACGTCTTCGCATTTGCTGAGGCTCCGAATGTCGCAAGCGGGGGCCGCTTGCGATCCGTGGCAACGGACATGGACCTCGGACGTCGTCGGAGTCCATTTGGCTCTTTGGCCTATCCGGATGGTCAGGCTTGTCCTGCCTCTTCGTCGCCCTCCAATCGCTCAATGGATCGTTTGGTGGTGATCCGACTGGATTGAGGCAACCAAGCGTCACCCAATTCACCGTGGCCACTCGCATGGCTTTCGATCGTGTTTTCTAGCGTCCCGCCGACCGTAGCTGGAACCATCGGCTGCTCACAGACACCGCTTGTGCTGGTCGTGGCGACCGTGCTGGCCGACTCGTGGTGTCAAAAGTGCCAACCTGGATAGGAGGCCGCCAGATGGCTTTGCAGGGTCAGGCTGAGCATCTACGGGGATCACCGCGCCAGAGGCCGCGACAAGGGGCAGGAGGCGGCGCATCATGCCGACCAGCACCACGGCTTCCAGTTCCTGATCCAGTCGGTGCAAGCCATCTCCCGTGGGACGAACACACCTGTAAGACAGCGATTTCGTCCTGCACGTCTGCTCCGATGCCAGGGCGATCCACCGATAACCCGATCACTTGATCCAGCACCGGCTCACGAATCCCGGCAACAGAACGCACCGAATCTCCTGATCTGCGCGGCATCATCACCTTCAACTCGGTCAGCAACATTTCCCCGGAAAACTCATGCTCAGAAGTTCCGTCCACATAAATCGGGCATGACCACCGACCGACAGATGGCGATGATGTATGCCGCACAGCAGGATGTCATCGTGGCCCTGCGTGTGACCGGCGACACCGATCTAGCGGTACGCCTCGAACGCTGCATGACAGCACGTCGGGAGCGGCACGGTGGCGACGGGTGGCCGCGAACTTGTCGATCTGCTGGATGTGCATGGTGTCGTCTGCCGACGATGCGCCGCTGGTGGGACGGCATCCGCAACTGGTTGCCAGGATCGGCATCGAGCCTTGCCATCATCCCGGTGCAATCGACAGCGGGCCTATGCGATGGCGTCCGGCGGCTGCGACGAGGTTTGCGCGATGTCCGCGACAGGACGGCCCGGTGCAGGACGCAGTGGCGCGATGTGTGCTTCGCTGGCATGGCGGGTGGCGACGGGACGGCGTTAGTGCTGATCTCGCGCGGTGCCGAAGGGGAGTCGAACCGCTGCGTATCACCATCATGCCGCAACGCGATCCCCTTGGGTGATAATGGCAACTCTTGTGACATGCACGCAATGATAGGGCGGGGCTCGCCTTTTCGTTCCGGCCACGGCGTAAGGCATCGGCCAGTTTCGCTTGATAAATACCTCCATTCAATCGGAGGATGAATTATGGACATCGTGCAAGAGAACCGAATTTCAACGGACGTTGAGGATTACGGATCACGTTCCCGATCCTCGATTGAAGCACAGCGCGAAATTATCCGGCAGTCGCTTCCCGGTATTACATCGGAAATTACGATGCTTATGCGTAACGCCAAATTAGATTTCCCAATATTTGTTTGCCTTCCTCGAAGCGGGAGCGCGCTCGTGACGATAGCAACGGTACTCGACCCGTCCGATGCTCAATTCACCGAGGCCACCAAAATTGCTTGCGGTGTTTTGGAAAGAATACTCGGCGGGATGACGTTGTGCGGGCGGGCACTTGAATGCACAACGGCAAATGCCACCATGAGCGCGACCGACGTGGTTGTTGATGCTCACACAGGCCCGTGAGCACATGGGACTCTTCCACAAACACTTTTGTTGTGGGCAAGTGGGGACGAAACTCTCTGGTGTTTAGGCCCCACCCGGATTTCTCGGACCTACTCCCGTCGGTCGAATATCATCAGGCATTCCATCAGGGCAGATTTTCTCAATCTGCTTGAACAATGTAGCCATATCACGTTCAGATAAATTGTAAGTCTTTGAGTTGGTAAATTCGGTCAAGCGCATCGTAAATCTCCCTTGGAGTAATTTATCACTCGGCAATATACCGAGGACCGTGTTCCGTCCGGTTTGTTCTACACGGTCAATCCGCTGACGAACGTTGACCATCCAGAAACGTCGCGCCGACCCAATCGGCTATGGTGGTGCGGCGGCATCCCGAGACTGGGGATCGGCACCTCGGTCTGCTGAACTGGGGGCTTCTACCCTCGTGGACCAAGGCGCGCGGCAAGACCGTTGGCCACCCGTTCAAGATGACCCCACGCCAGAGACAAGAAGCGCTTGCGCGACGCGAGAGCGGGGAGCTACTAACGGAGATTACCCGCAGCTACAATGTCAGTGCGGGGACAATTTCACGACTGAAAGCCCCGGCACCCTCACAAGGCGGCGCATGATGGTTCAGCATTCCTTCGGCGGCCCGTGGACTGAGCGCAAGCTAGAATGCCTGCGCGCCTATCTCAACGCTTATCGGACGATCTTCACCGGCAACCAGAAGGCACGATACTTCAGCACATGGTATGTCGATGCGTTTGCAGGGACCGGCTCACGCACACCAACACGTCCGGTTGGTGCCACCCTCGACCGATTTTTCGTTGATGCCCACGATGATGAAGACGACGAAGCAGAGGCCAGGGAGTATCAAGACGGTAGCGCAAAAATTGCCCTCGGTTTATCTAAGCCGTTCGACAATTACCTGTTTATAGAGAAATCGAAAGCGCGAGTTGTTGAGCTTCAGGATGTTATCCAACGCGATTTTCCACAGCTATACCTACGTTGTCATTTTCGGGAGGGCGACGCCAACACGGAACTTAAAGGCTGGTGCGCCGAGCGCAACTGGACGAAAGACCGCGCGGTCGTTTTCCTCGACCCATATGGAATGCAGGTTAACTGGTCGACCATTGAATCGCTCGCCGCGACCAATGGTGTGGATTTGTGGTATCTTTTTCCCGGAATCGCGCGACTGCTTCGGCGCGATGGCAATATTCCTGAAGCGTGGAGGAAGCGTCTTGACACGCTGCTTGGCACAGACGCTTGGCGGACGCACTTCTTTCCGACGCGGCAGAGCCACGGACTTTTTGGCGATCATGAAGAGGTTCAGCGCGACGCGACCGAGGAAGCTATCAGGGATTTCATTCACGACCGATTAGCAACGTGCTTCGGCAAGAGGGTGGCAAAAGGTTTGATTCTGCGTAACTCGAAATTCAGCCCTCTCTATTTTCTCTGCTTCGCTGCATCCAATCCACGCGGAGCAGGACCGGCACTCAGAATAGCCAATAGCATTCTAGACAACTGACGACGGGGGAAGACATGGCGACGATATCGACTATTGAGTGGACCGAAATGACGTGGAACCCCGTCACCGGTTGCATCAAGATCAGCCAAGGATGCAAGCATTGCTACGCCGAGCGCATGGCGAAGCGGCTCAAGGCCATGGGTGCAGCACGCTACCGCGACGGTTTCCGTCCGACCCTGCATACCGACCTGATCGACGCGCCGCGCAAGTGGAAAAGGCCGCGCCTCATCTTCGTCAACTCGATGAGCGATCTTTTTCAGGAGGCGGTGCCGGATGATTTCATCCGCCGTGTGTTCGAGACCATGGGCGACTGCCCCCAACACACCTTCCAAATCCTCACGAAGCGAAGCGACCGGCTGCGCCAGCTTGGCGCATCGCTACCGTGGCCGTCGAATGTATGGATGGGCGTGAGCGTCGAAGATGCACGCGTGATTGACCGTATTGCCGACCTTGCCGCTGTTCCCGCGCAAGTGCGATTTCTTTCGTGCGAGCCGCTTATCGGACCGCTCGACAACCTCATGCTTGATCGCATCCAGTGGGTCATTGTCGGCGGCGAGTCTGGTCCCCGTGCGCGACCAATGGAAGCCGCATGGGTCGAATCTATCCAACGCCAGTGCGCGCAAGCGGGCGCTGCCTTTTTCTTTAAGCAATGGGGCGGCGTTCGCAAGAAATCGACGGGCCGTGAGTTGCATGGTCGCACGTATGACGAAATGCCCTGTGTCGGGACCTGTGCATGAGCGCAATCAGAGTTCTACCACCAACTGCGTGCATCCACCGGTATCCAACGAGAAGGCCCCACTACCGTGGCAGTCAATAAGCCAGTGCCGGACGAGGCTAAGGTATGGCGTTACATGAGCTTTTCGCGGTTCATGTGGATGCTTCAAACAAAACAGCTTTGGTTATCGCGCGCGGATCGTCTTGGCGATCCGTGGGAGATTTCTCTCGCAGGCGATCAGCTTAGACATGTGATTTCGCGCCGCCCAATTACACCGATTACTGATGATATGCGGCCAGACTCAGAAAACGTGATGCAGCGATCAGCGAGGATAAATCAAATGTGGCGAAAGCGGACATTTGTCAGTTGTTGGAATGCCTCAGATCATGAGTCACATGCACTCTGGCGCATTTACTGTGGTTCTTCAGATGGAGTGGCACTGCAAACCACATTTGCTAGGCTCAGGCAGTCAGTCGGCGGGTTGCCTGTTTATAGAGTTGCCTACGAGACACCAGGAATGCGAAAGCAAACCCCTACTCTTGTTGACCTCGTCACGAAGAAACGTCCGATGTTTGCGTATGAGCAGGAAATCCGGGTTGTTCGAGACGCGACGAGAGAACCTGTCCCCGAACGAGAATTACTAGGGCATCCCATAGAATGGAACCTCGAACTGGTTTTGCAATCAGTGTTCATTCATCCCGAGGCCGATTTTTCGTTTATGGAGACAGTAACGGCGGCGGTAGCGCATTATGCCCCCAATCTAAAGGATAGCGTTGTATGGTCCGCGATGAGGGAATCCCCTCCCTTCTAAAGCACCCATCGTCAACGAGATTCTGGACACGGGCGGGCAATTCTGCTTGCTGGCCCTGCCGTGGGGCCGACACCGCCACCAGCGCCGGGCGGCTGATGATTGCCGTCCTCTGGGGACTGGCGGACGTGGAGCGCGACGCACCCGGACGGCGGACGGCTGAGGGCCGCAGCCGGGCTAAGGCGCGCGGACAGCACATGAGCCGCCCGCCGAAATTCACGACGCAGCAGCAGAAGGACGCACGGTGGTGGCGGGCCGAGGGTGCGACACTTGCGGAACTCGCAATGAGCTACAATGTTGGGCGGGCGACGATTTCGAGGCTATCGCCGTAGAGAGGAGGCCGGTGTGGGACTGTATGTGCATAGCCTTGAACGGCTGCCTGCGGAGTTGGAGCGGGACTATTACGTGTACGTACTGGACTACGGCTGGGAGGAACCGCTTGGCGACGCACTGCGGCAGAATTTTTATCGTATGGCCGGTCTGGCAGCGCGTAACAAAGCGGTTGTGATAGCGGGAACCGATCCACCCAGCTTCGTTGATCAGGTGTTTTCGGTTCATGTAGATGACCCTCAATTCTCATATCAACGAGTCAATGGGGAGGACGGCGGAAAGGTTCTTCCGGCGATTATGATAACGACAATACAGCCTGCGAGATTCAAAGAGACGCAGCCGGGATACCGGTTTTCTGACATAGCTCCGGGAACTGCGGATGATAGGATCATCCTCATTCCATTGCGCTCGGTTTGCAAGACGGGCACCGAGGTTGTCGCATTGATCGAGAGAATATTTGCTGACATCGCAGCAAAGAAACCGCTCTCTGAATTCTCGGTTGGCAAGCAGGTGCAGCGAGAGCGGAGCCGAGGTAGATACTCTGATGCAGTTATCCTAAAGCCCACCTTATGGGGAATGGGCGTCGATCTGAAAGAACTTCTGCGAACATGGAAATTCAAACGAAGCGCGCACAGCAAAACCGGTTCGTGATGCTACGCTGTGCAATTCAGTGCGGCAGTAAGGAGCCACCATGCCCACCCTCGATGATATCTACCGGAAATTTGGTGAGGCCGCAGAAGCAGCCCAACTCATCGAGACTGAACTCGGCACGATGCTCCTACTGGCTCAGGGTGTAGATGAAGGTCTATTGAACAAACCGAACCCGGCACGTGCGTCCAATATTCTTGACACAATCAATCGTCGTACCCTAGGTCAACTCATCAGAATCCTGAACAGCACAACTCAGTCACTCGACACGCTGGACTCTCTTCTCACGAGCGCGCGTGAAGAACGCAACCGACTTTTTCATACATTCTACCGGGAACATAACTTTCGAAGGAACTCCGATGGAGGTAGAGAGCTTATGCTGAGGGACCTTGAGTCAATTCACGATGCCCTTCTAGCTGCCTACAAGGCGATCATGCTACTGTCTGGAGTAGATTTGGACGCTTTAGCTGCTACTGGCGAACGCGCGGAGCCGACTGGCCATCTACCGATCTGAGCAAGGCTCGGAACTGTCGTCGCGGTAATCTATCGGGAGGCGACCGGCATCAGACGAGTTCCGGTCTCTACGACGGTCCGCAGGTAAATGAGGTTGTCTGGACGCTGGTGCGCGTCGTCCAGCTACGCTCGGTACGCCGACACCCCTGAATTCTTCAACCGGCTCACCGATGCCGCCGATATGCCCGCGATCCGCGCCGCCTGCCGCACGCCCTTCCCGGCCGCCAGCAATTGCTTGGCCCTCTCCACCTTGGCCGTGGCGATCGGGGGACGACCGGCGCGGATGGATAGCGCGCGGCTGGCCGCCTGACCACGCAATATCCTATCCCTGCGCGATTGCCGCAGGTGGAACGCCATCATGCTAGCCAGATCGAACACCGACAGGCCGTTCGAGCCAGCGGTGTCGATCTGCTGCTCATCCAACCACAGCGACACTCCCGAAGCGCGGCACGTCTCCAGGAACCCGACCAGTTCGGTGAGCGACCGTCCTACACGGTCGAGGCCGAGGATCAGCACCTTCTGGACCTCGCCGCGCCGGATCGCATCCAGCAGCGCCGCCTCGCCGGGCCTGCGATCCAGACCTTTCTTCACGGTCATCGGTCGGTCACTGAACGTGCTGGCGACCGACCACCCACGGTCGGCGGCGATTACCTTGAGACGATTGATCTGTTCGTCCGCCGAGAGCGGGCAATCAGGTGACGAACGGGCGTAAATTGCGACGCGAATTTCCATAACCGGACACTATCACTCAAGAGTGCCGAGTTCTCGGCTACTTTCTGGCAGCTCTTGACGCGCGCTCATAGTCGTCGAGCCACGGTTCGATGAGCCGGTCGAGTTCCTCGAGTTGGCGCTCGGAGCAGGCTTCCGGCACAC
>Ga0265338_10010719_pt1 | contig 10701 bp, 7 predicted proteins | sample 42126metaG_FD_193579 | JGI IMG/M metagenome (GOLD analysis project Ga0265338, IMG submission 193579) | Rhizosphere microbial communities from Carex aquatilis grown in University of Washington, Seatle, WA, United States - 4-21-26 metaG | ecosystem: Host-associated > Plants > Roots > Rhizosphere >... | reverse complement strand
CCTGGCCTTTCGGAGGCTCTAGCGATGCCCCGTGTCCCGGGATTACTCGGTCTCGCTCTCAGCGGCGCAGGCCCAAGCATTGTCGCCCTCACGATGGACCGCCACGCCGAAATCGGCCGCTCAATCGCCGCACATTTCGAACGCCACGGCCTTGCCTCAACCATCTGGAATCTTGAAGCCGCACAAGAAGGGCTCGCCGTGACCGAAAAACGCGCCCGCAACAAATAATCCGCGTATCCGAGAAATCACAAATCATCAATCAGGATTAATTACGTGGTCAGCAGGCAGGGCCCGGATTTAATTTCCGGGGCAATTCTTTACAGTTTCCGTTTCTTTCGAAGCAGCCACAATCCAGATAATCCCATCGCAACCAGCATGTAAGTCTCAGGCTCGGGCACTCCCGGAGGCGTCACGGGAATGCCTCCCGGCGGCGTCCCCGCTCCCCACCAAATCGGAATGATCGGGGGAATAAATATGTGATGCCCCCCGATCGGCGGAATGTCGGTCGTCGGCGGGGGACTCAACGGCATCGCGGGAGGCGGCGTCTCGATCGCCAGTAAATCGCTGTCTTGTGTTCTTTCCATCGCCTCTTCGGTTGGTTCTTCAGGTGACACAGGTTCAACCGGCAATTCGGATAGGCGATTCCCGCAACGCGTCCTTGCCTCAAGGTTTCCATCGGTAATCAACTTTTCGCCCGCGGGAATTCTCAGCCGCCGCTTCGTCCAGAACACGCTGTTGCCCATGCGGTACGAAACGTACATCAGGCGGCTGCTCTCGGCAGGCACAGTGTGAGTTTTCCCCAGGTCGAATCCCGCATAATGTTCCGCGACAGTGGGGTCGTTCGCCATCGCGTTTTTCAGTTCATCCGCGCTTCTTGCTCCGCCGGGAATGATGGAATAGGAAAAGAGCGGATTCTCAACCGGTTGAAGTTCGTGCTTCGTGATCGGCAGATTGTCCCAGGGAAAAAGCTGCTTCGCCGAAACTGCACCACTCTGTGGTTGCGGATTATTCTGGGGAGGCGTGACGGGCACAAATGCCAGCAGAATAGCTGCCAGCGTAGCCAGCAGTACCGTGGGTTCGCCAAGAGGGATCCCTCTTGCCAATTTCAAACGGACCCCGACCCATCGAATCCAATTAATCAAAGTAAGCACAGCTCATTCTTGGAATGCCCCTGTTACAACTTTGCATTCTCCATGCCAATGGTTAATTTGCTGATTCTGTTTGCTTTATGCGTGCCGAGGGCTGAGCTAGGCGGCTTGAGAATAGTGCTTTTGGCCCAATTGTGCAAACGATTTCCCGCTGGCGACCCGCGTCTTCTCGCGCAGCGCCGGGTCGGCGTGCTGTACATAGTACTTTAGTTCATTCCGTGTGGGACGTTCGGATCGCCCCCAGCCGCTTTCCCGGCGACAAGCCGAGCCGCCACGATGTGATTCTCTCTAGCCCGGGTCAGTGGCCTTCCTCACGCCTATTAGCCGATTTGAGCAGCCCACTCGTTCCAATGGGCTCCGTGCGCCATTTCCAAAGTATGAATCCAATCGCCGCAACAGGCGCGAGGGTGCCCACGATCACCGCGAGGATCATCAGTCCCAGAAATACCAGATTCACCACTGCATCTGCCATTTCGCGTTCCCGTCCTCAATCCACTCACGTACTTGCAGCCGTATGATTCAGGCGTGTGCGGGCAAAGCGCCTTTATCAATCTATCGAACCTATGAATTCGCCTTGTCCGCACACATCGACACTTCATTGCAGGCAAACCCCGCCCGAGCACACTTCAACCCGGCCCGCCGAATTTTGTTTCGCGTCCGCGCCTCACTCAAATCAGTTCACCGCCGACGGTTTTCCATCTCGCACAAAACAAAGCACATAGAAGCCCAGGCAAAATCCTGTACATGCTCGCACACGCAGTGAAGTAACCGTCCCTTGCCCGAAGCCGTCTCTCATTACCAGTCGAAGTTCAATATTTTTTCTGCCATGGCCGATGCCCGGCTTGGGCCAATCGCATCCGATGTTTAGCCCTTTTCTTCGCCGGTAAATGGTGCATCAGAGGTACTCTTTCGCAGTTGGTACGTGAATCGGTCGGGTCAGGGGGAAGCCGGAAGATCCCCAGCCATTTTCGGAGCTTTCACTAAATGTGGATTGTTCGCCTAGCCCTACGCCGTCCTTACACATTCGTCGTCGCGGCCATCTTGCTCCTGATCCTCGGACCGGTTTCGATCCTGCGTACGCCCACGGACATTTTCCCCAACATAGATATCCCCGTCATCAGCGTCCTCTGGAACTACAACGGCCTTTCCCCCGAGGAAATGTCCAACCGGATTATTTTCAACTACGAGCGTTTTCTCACCACCACGGTCAATGACATTGAGCACATCGAATCCACTTCTTGGAGCGGCCGCGCGATCGTCAAGATTTTCTTTCATCCCGATGTGAACATCGGCAGCGCAGTCGCGCAGGTCGCGTCAGTTTCAAATGCTGCGCTTCGCCAATTGCCGTCTGGCACGCAGCCGCCACTCGTCATCCAATACAATGCTTCCTCTGTGCCTATCCTTCAGCTCGCGCTTTCTGGCGAGGGCCTCGATGAGAAGCAGCTGTTTGATTTGAGTGTGAATTTCCTTCGCACGGGGCTTGTTACTGTTCCCGGTGTCTCCATCCCCTATCCGTATGGCGGCAAGTTGCCCCAGATCGAAGTTGACCTCGACCAGAATGCACTTCAATCCAAGGGGCTCTCTCCTTCGGATGTCGTGAACACAATCGGCTTGCAGAACTTAATTCTTCCCGCGGGCACCGCCAAGATCGGCGCCTATGAATATCAAGTGGATTTGAATGGCGCCCCTCAGACCGTCCAGGAATTGAATGATCTCCCCATCAAGACGGTTAACAATTCCACGATCTACATCAAAGATGTCGCACATGTCCGCAACGGCTATCCGCCGCAAACCAACATGGTGCGTGTGGACGGCCAACGATCCGTCCTCATGGTCATCCTGAAGACGGGCGACGCTTCCACGCTCGACATCGTTTCGAACGTGAAGAAAATGCTCCCCGTTCTTACGGCTGGTCTTCCGCCCCAGTTGAAGATCAAGCCTGTTTCTGATCAATCCAAGTTCGTCCAGGCATCCATCAGCGGCGTCGTTCGCGAAGGGATCATCGCCGCGTGCCTCACCGGGCTAATGATTCTTCTCTTCCTCGGAAGCTGGCGCAGCACGCTGATCATTGCGGTATCCATTCCGCTTTCTATTCTCACCTCCATCATCGTCTTAAGCGCGCTCGGAGAGACCATCAACATCATGACCCTCGGGGGCCTCGCGCTTGCCGTCGGCATACTGGTGGACGACTCCACAGTCGAAATCGAAAACATAAATCGCAATATTTCGCAGGGCAAGGAAATCGTGCAGGCCATTCTTGACGGTGCATCTCAAATCGCTGTCCCGGCGCTCGTTTCTACTCTTGCGATTTGCATCGTCTTCGTTCCCATGTTTTTCCTCGCCGGCGTCGCGCGTTACCTCTTTGTTCCTCTCGCCGAAGCGGTCTCTTTTGCGATGCTGGCTTCCTATTTACTTTCGCGAACCCTTATTCCCACCATGGCCCGGTATTTGCTTCTAGCTCAAACGGGCGAGGAGGGCGAAAAAGAATCCCGCAACCCTTTCGTCCACTTGCAGCTTGCTTTCGAGCGGGGCTTCGAACGCCTTCGCGACAGGTACCATCGTTTGCTCGATGACTGTGTTCGCCATCGCGGGGTTTTCGCGGTCTGCTTTCTTTCCGTTTGCATTCTCTCTTTCGCTCTTCTTTATTTTGTCGGGGAGGATTTCTTCCCTAGCGTGGATAGCGGCGAATTCATCCTCCACATGCGCGCCCCCACAGGCACACGCATTGAAGAGACCGCGGCCATCTGCGACCGCGTCGAGGCAGACATTCGCGCGGAAATTCCATCCTCCGAGCTTGTCGGCATCATTGACGATCTTGGTCTGCCCTACAGCAGCATCAATCTTTCTTACAGCACCTCCGCCCCCGTTGGCAGCGCCGACGCGGATATACAGGTCGAGCTTGCCGAAAAGCATCATCCCGCGGCTGAATACGTCCGCCGCTTGCGCCTGAAATTGGCACACGATTTCCCCGGCGTCTCTTTCTATTCCATTCCCGCGGATATCGTCACGCAGATCCTGGATTTCGGCCTTCCCGCTCCCATTGATATTCAGGTCGTCGGGCGCAATTTGTCCGCCAACCGCGTTATCGCGGATAAGCTCTTGCAGCAATTGAAATTCATCCCAGGCACCGCCGATCTTCGCATCCAGCAGGTCTTCGATCAGCCAAAACTCCATATCGAAGTGGATCGGACCAGGGCCCAGCAAGCCGGCTTTTCGGAATTCGACGTCGCCCAAAACCTTCTCATCTCTCTCAGCGGGAGTTTTCAAACAGCTCCCACATATTGGCTCGACCCAAAGACCGGCGTCAGCTACGTCATTGACACTCAGACGCCGCAATACCGCAATGATTCGCTGCAAGACCTTCAGAACATTCCCGTCCGCGGCCCGAACTCCAAACAGCCGGAAATCCTTGCCAGCCTCGCTTCCTTCAGCCGCGACTCCGAAATGGGTGTCGTTTCCCATTACGATGTCCAGCCCGTGATTGATATCTACGGCTCCGTTCAAGGACGCGATCTGGGCGGCGTCGCGCGCGACATCACCACCATAATCGAACGCACCCAAAAAGACTTGCCTCGCGGCACGCAGCTCGTGGTTCGCGGTCAAATTCAAACAATGAATTCTTCTTTCGAGGGCCTGCTCTTCGGACTCATGTTCTCTATCGTCCTGGTTTATCTCCTCATCGTCATCAATTTTCAATCCTGGCTCGATCCACTGATCATCCTCATGGCGCTCCCGGCTGCGCTCGCCGGAATTGTCTGGATGTTGTTCATCACGCACACCACAATCAGCGTTCCTGCCCTCACCGGCGCCATCATGTGCATGGGCGTCGCCACGGCGAATAGCATCCTCGTGGTTAGCTTTGCGAAAGAGCGCTTGCAGGAGGGCCTCGATTCCTCCGAAGCAGCGCTTGATTCCGGCTTCACGCGTTTCCGCCCGGTCATCATGACGGCTCTCGCCATGATCATCGGCATGCTTCCCATGTCGCTCGGCATGGGGGAAGGCGGCGAGCAAAACGCGCCGCTGGGTCGCGCCGTGATCGGTGGCTTGATGTTCGCCACCATCGCAACTCTATTTTTCGTCCCGGTCTTTTTCAGTATGGTGCACGCACAGCGCGTGAAAAAATCCGGTGTCGCTGCTCACTGAAACCGTACGGTTGCCGAGTTTCTGCGCGGAAGGGTTTAGATTTTTAGGGGGTCGGAGCTTCAGCTCCGACATGAAGGGTTGAACCAAAATGGGCTTTAGCCCCTGAGGAAAATGCTTTACGCATCACAGCCGAATTGGAGCGCCGCCGAAACCGGCGGCACCTTGAAAACATCTAAGAAATAGCGACAATACTCTCTAAGGATTTCATGACACAGATCGTAAACTCCGGAGGACCTGCTCCCACCGCGCGCAAGCGTTCCAACCGCGGATACCTGATCGTTATAATCGCGCTCATTATCGTCGCGCTGGTCGTCGTCGCTGGAATTGTCCCGCGCCTCAATGCCACCAAAGCCCTCAAGATCGAAACCAATGACTTGGCCACCCCCACCGTTGCCACTATCCAGCCCAAGCGCGGCGCGCCACAGCAGGAAATCGTGCTTCCCGGCAATATGCAGGCCTTCATTGATTCCGCCATCTACGCCAGGACGAACGGCTACGTGAAGGGTTGGACTGTGGACATCGGCGCACACGTGAAAGCCGGACAGTTGCTTGCTGAAATCGAAACCCCCGAAGTGGACCAGCAGCTCGATCAAGCCAAAGCGGATCTAAATACCGCGAACGCCAATTTCCATCTTTCGGAAATTACCGCCACCCGCTATCAAGACCTCCTGAAAACGGACTCTGTCTCCAAGCAAGATGTGGATAACGCCAACGGCGACTTTGAAGCCAAGAAAGCGATGGTCGCCTCAGCCGAATCCAACGTGAAGCGCCTGCAGGAATTGCAATCCTTCGAAAAAATTTACGCGCCCTTCGAAGGCGTGATCACTGCCCGAAACACCGACATCGGCCACCTCATTGATTCCGGCTCCGGCGGCGGCACGGCCACCGAACTCTTCCACATCGCCTCTCTCAAAAAATTGCGCGTCTATGTAAATGTCCCGCAGCAATTTTCGCAAGCCGCCAAGCCCGGCCTCCTCGCGGACATCACTCTGCCTGAATTTCCGGGCCGCCTGTTCACAGGCACTCTCGTTCGTACCGCGAACTCAATTGACGCCTCCTCGCGCACGCTTCTCGTCGAGGTGGACGTGGAAAATCCCGGCGGCATACTCTTCCCCGGTGCTTACACCGAGGTCCACCTGAAGCTTCCGTCCGGCGCTGCCACATTCATTCTTCCCGTGAACGCGCTGATTTTTCGCTCCGCTGGTCTCCAGGTCGCCACCGTTTCCAGCGACAACAAAGTTGCGCTCGTTTCCATTGTCATCGGCCGCGACTTTGGCACCGAGGTGGAAGTTGTTTCCGGCCTGTCGGAAGGCGACTCCGTCATCCTCAGCCCGCCTGATTCACTCGTCGCGGGCGAGACGGTTCGCCGGGCCACAGCCGCCGCCGCAAAGGCCCAGTAGCGATGGTCCTGGCAACCAACTGTCACATCTCGGGGAAAAGCGGCTCCTCCTCCGAGGGCTTTTCACGCCACTTGCCACTTGCCGCTCGCCACTTCTTCTTTCTCTTCATACTCACCGCCATGCTCCTCAGCGGTTGTACCGTGGGCCCAAAATACGCCCGCCCTTCGGTTGACACTCCTTCCAAATACAAGGAAGCCGACAACTTCAAGCCCGCGCAGCCCGCCGACCAGTCCGCCAAAGGAAAGTGGTGGGAAGTCTATGAAGACCCCCAGCTCAACGCGCTAGAGGACCAGGTCAGCGTCTCCAACCAAAATATCAGGGCGGCGCAGGCACAATTCCTCACCGCGCGCGCCGCTGTCCGCGTCTCGCGCTCGGGGCTTTTCCCGACAGCTACTGGAGGCCTCGCCATTTCCCGCACCGGCCAATCGCAAAACAAGGCGCTCTTTTCCTCCGGAGAGCAGAAGACCTACAACGATTTCCAAATTCCCGTGGACGTTTCCTACGAGCCTGACGTCTGGGGCCGCGTGCGCCGCTCGGTGGAAGCCAGCCGCTCCGAAGCGCAGGCCACCGCCGCCGATCTCGCTTCCGTCGAACTAACCCTTCACGCCGAACTAGCGATGGACTATTTCGAATTGCGCGGCCTCGACGCGCAAAAGGAACTCTTTGATTCCACAGTCCAATCCTACGAAAAAGCGCTCGAGCTGACAAAGAATCGCTATGAGGGTGGTCTCGCTTCCGCAGTGGACTACGCGCAAGCGCAAACGCAGCTCGAAACCACGCGCGCTCTTGCCGAAGATGTTGACGTTCAACGCACCGCTCTCGAACACGCCATCGCCGCCCTTACCGGCCAGTCCGCTTCCACATTCGGCTTGGCTTCTTCGCCGCTGAAAATTCCGCCTCCGCCTTTCCCGGCAGGCCTGCCTTCCGATTTGCTTCAGCGTCGCCCCGACGTCGCAGCGGCTGAACGCCGCGTTCAGGAAGCCAACGCCCAAATCGGCGTTGCGCGCGCCGCTTACTTTCCGCTGATCACGCTCGGAGGCGGCGGCGGCTTTGAAAGCGCCGCAATCGGCACGTTGCTTCAGGGCCCTAGCGGTTTCTGGCAGCTCGCCGGCGCTGCTGCCGAAACCCTTTTCGATGGAGGTCAACGCCGCGGCGCTTCCGATCAAGCCAAAGCTCTCTTCGACAAATCCGTGGACGAATATCGCCAAACCGTCCTCACCTCATTCCAGGAAGTGGAAGACAATCTCTCCGCTCTGCGCATTCTGGAAGAGGAAGCCAAAACGGAAGACGCCGCCGTCGCCGCCGCCGAACACTCTCTCGCGCTCTCGAACACTCGTTATCGAGGTGGCGTAGCAAATTATCTCGAAGTTACCACCGCGCAAAGCGCCGCGCTCGCCGACGAACGCGCTGCCGTCGATATCCTCACGCGCCGCATGGCCGCCAGCGTGCTGCTCATCAAAGCCATCGGCGGCGGCTGGAATGTTTCGCAAGTCCCTCCCGTTTAGCCCAACCATGCGCCCAAAACTTCACCGCAAAATCCGAGGCGAATTCGTTCGCCTATGGTTCGCAGTCTCCGTCTATGGTAAAGATGTCCGCGCAGGAAAGCGGCAATCTTCGGCATGCCCGCTCCTGGAGGATCTCGCTTGAATCGCCGCAGGGGAAAGGCGCAGGGTGTCACGCTCCGCGATGTCGCGCAGGAAAGCGGCGTTTCTACGGCCACTGTCTCCATCGTCCTGAATAACGCTCCGCTCGCTCGGTACATTCCTCTCACCACCAAAGACCGCATCGAACGCGCCGCAAAGAAACTCGGGTACCGCCCCAAGCTGGTTTCGCGCTTTCAAAGTGCCAAGCGCAACCACACGGTAGGCGTGATGGTTTTCGATCTCACCGATCCTTTCTGCACGCTGGTCCTGCGCGGCATCGAAAATTCTCTCTATCAAGCTTCGTTTCTTCCGATCTTTACCGACGCCCACAACCAGCGCGGTCGTTTCGAGCGCTATTTAGAAATGCTCCTCGCGCGGCCCGTGGAAGGGCTCGTCATCGTCGCCAACTGGCTCTTCGTGGATATCGAGCTTCTAGCGGATCTGGAGAAGCGCAACATTCCCGCCGTGATGATCGGTCGCGACTTGAACACTGGCACGATCAGCTCCGTCATGGTGGACAACGAGGCCGGAGCGCACTTTGCCATGGAGCATCTTTACTCGCTCGGCCACCGCAAAATCGCATTCATTCGCGGCCCCAAAATGCTTGCAGACAGCGCCCCGCGATGGCGCGGCGTTCGTTCCTTCGCGCGTTCGGTAGGCATGGAAATCGACCCGAGTCTCGTCGTGGATTTGCCCGATTCCCTCGACCCAAATTCTGGTTTTGAAGGCGGCTTCAAGCTCACCGAAGAGCTCCTGAAGCGAAAGAAACGTTTCAGTGCCGTGATGGCCTTCGACGACATGACGGCGTTCGGTGCCGTGCGCGGACTCGCCCGCGCAGGATTGAAAGTTCCAGAAGATTGCTCGGTGATCGGCTTCGATGATGTGATTCCCGCCGGCTTGTCCGTGCCCTCGCTCACCACCGTCCGCCAACCCATGGAGGCGCTCGGCAGCACCGCCGTCGAAATCGTCATGGAGGGAATCAACGCGGCCACGGAGGAAAGGGAATTCACCGCCGTCCGCCGAAAGCTCGCTCCCGAGCTCGTCGTGCGAGAATCCACTCGCGCCGTTACCTGGACGTAATTGGCGCCTGCTTGCGCGAGGTTTTTGCGCTTGACACCCCTTGGGTAGCGCAGCATAGTTGTTTTATTAAAGTTTAATGAATCGGCGAAGCATCAAGCAGAGCCAGCCAAGTTGCTGGCCATCCGATCTGTTCAGGTGAATCATGAGTCAAAAAAATCAGCGCGTGGCAGAGTTTTTCCCGATTTTTCTTGTCCTCTTAGCGCTCGCGATTCCGATGCAAATCGCACGCGCCAACGAACCTGCTGGCGCCGATGCGAAGCTGGTTCTCCACACCGGATGGGAGCTTCAATCCTCCTGCACCGCCAACTCGACGGGCGACAAGATTTCTGCCGCCGGATTTGATACGAAAGGCTGGCATAAGACAGACGTGCCCTCCACCGTCGTGGCTGCGCTCGTCGCGGACAAAACATATCCCGACCCCGATTTTGGCCAGAATCTGCGCTCGATTCCCGGGACCACGTATGCGATTGGCAAAAACTTTTCCGGAATGGCAATGGCGAAAGATAGCCCGTTCCGGTGTTCGTGGTGGTATCGCACGGAATTCTCCTTGCCGAAATCCTTCGACGGCCGCCACGTGTGGCTTCATTTCGGCGGCATCAACAATCACGCGAATATCTGGGTGAACGGTCACCAAATCGCCGGAGAAAAAGATGTCGCAGGCGCTTATCGCACTTATGAATTCGATGTGACGCCGCTCGTGGACAGCCAAAAGAAAAATGTGATTGCCGTGGAAGCAATCGCGCAGACGGAAAAAGATCTAGGCATCAACTGGGTGGACTGGAATCCGGCGCCTCCCGACAAAGATATGGGACTTTGGCGCGGCGTCTATCTTGATGAAAGCGGGCCCGTGGCGCTTCGCCATCCGATGGTCACCACACACTTTCCTGGCAACTCGCTCGAACGCGCCGATCTTGCCGTGGAAGCCGAACTTCACAATGCGACTGATAAGCCTGTAACGGGCACGCTCGAAGGCACCATCGAGGGAGTCCATTTTCAGCAGATCGTGACGCTCGAACCGGGCCAGATGACAACCGTCCGCTTCACGCCCGATAAATTCGCGCAACTGCAAATCAAGAATCCGAAGCTGTGGTGGCCCCGCCAGATGGGCGCGCAGGATATGCACGAGCTTTCGATGACCTTTCTCGTGGGAGGCAAACCATCCGACGAGCAAAGCTTCCGCTTCGGAATTCGCGAAATCACATCCGAACTCGATGCCCAGAATCACCGCCTGTTTCACGTGAACGGCAAAAAAATCCTAATCCGTGGCGGAGGTTGGTCGCCAGACAT
>Ga0265338_10010718_pt1 | contig 10701 bp, 6 predicted proteins | sample 42126metaG_FD_193579 | JGI IMG/M metagenome (GOLD analysis project Ga0265338, IMG submission 193579) | Rhizosphere microbial communities from Carex aquatilis grown in University of Washington, Seatle, WA, United States - 4-21-26 metaG | ecosystem: Host-associated > Plants > Roots > Rhizosphere >... | reverse complement strand
AGGTGGTCGCCGGCGCGTAGCCGCTCTGGTACGCGATCTTCTTCGCGTAGCTCTTCTTCAGATCGTCGACCCAGGTGGTCATCGTCTGGGTCTTCTTCGTCGAGAGCAGGCTCTGCCGGATCGTCTCCTTCACCGACGCGTACGGCGTCGTGTGCTCCGGCGTCGCGTCGGCGACGGCCTTGATGATGTGCCAGCCGTACGTCGAGTGGACGGGCTTGGAGATCTCGCCGGTCTTGAGCGAGAACGCGGCCTTGTCGAACGGCGTCACCGTCTGGCTGCACTTCCCGTCGGCGGTGGACTGGCCGTGCGCGACGCAGAGCTTGCCGCCGTTCGCGGCCGAGCCCGGATCCTTGGAGTACTTCTTCGCGAGCGCGGCGAAGTTTGCGCCCCCCTGCAGCTGCGCGTAGAGCGAGTCCGCCTGCGTCTTGCTGTTGACGAGGATGTGCGCGACCTCGCGCGTCTTCGGCGTCACGTACTGCGCCTTGTTGGTCTTGTAGTAGGCGGCGACCGCGGAGTCACTGACCTTGACGTCCTTCGTGACCTTGTCGAAGAGCTTCTCGGAGAGGAGCTGCGCAAACAGGTCCTGCTTCAGCTGCGCCTCGGTCAGGCCCTGCGCCTTGAGCTGGGCCTGGTACTTCTTCTCGCTGCCGCTGAAGTACTGCGTCTTGATCTGCTGGATGCGCGCGTCGACGTCCTTCGAGGTGACCGCGACGCCGAGGTCCTTCGCCTTCTGCTGCAGCTCTGACTCCTGGACGAGGTACGTGATCGCCTGGTCGGAGAGCGACTTGTAGGCGGTCGTCCCGACCTTCGGGAATGCGGTCTTGCGCGCCTTGTAGGTCGCCTTCGCCGCACCGATCAGGTCGTTGAACTGCGTCTTCGTGATCGTGGCGGAGCCGACGACCGCGACCGCGTTCGAGGGGACCGAGCGGGCGCCGCCGCCGCAGCCCGCGACGAGCAGCGCGGCGACGATCAGGAGTGGGAACGGCAGGAGCCGGAGCGTCTTCATGTCCATCCAGTGAGTAGGGGGAGCAAGGTCTTGCCGCGCATGTCTCAGGCCGCCCGGCGCGCGTCCAAGATAGCACCGACCAACTCGATCGCCTGCTCGAAGCGCTCCTGCCCGCGCTGGCTCACTTCCTGGTTCGCGACGGTGTAGACGGCTGTGCGGGCGCGGTCGCGGAGCTCGCGCAACTCCCCGGAGCCGAGCACGAGCCGTCCGACGGTCGCCTTGCCGCCGCGGAAGACGAGGTAGTCGGCGCCGAGCAGCGCGACCTTGATCTTCGCGTCCTGGATCGCGAACAGGTGCGCGACCGGTTCCGGGAGCGGCCCGTACCGGTCTTCGAGCGCCGCCTGCAGCTCGCGCAGCTCGTCCTCGCTCTCCGCGAGCGCGAGCCGGCGGTGGATGTCGATCCGGAGCGCCTCGGAGGAGACGTAGGTGCCCGGGACGTAGGCGTCGATGCGCGCGTCGACGCGCACCGGGCGCGCCGCGACGCGCTTTTGCCCCTGGAGCTCGGCGACGGCCTCGTTCAGCAGCTCGACGTAGAGCTCGAAGCCGACGGCGGCGACGTGGCCGGACTGCTCGGCGCCGAGCAGCTCGCCGGCGCCGCGGATCTCGAGGTCGCGCATCGCGATCGCGAAGCCGGCGCCGAGCTCGGTGTGGTCGGCGAGCGTGGCGAGCCGCGCCCGCGCCTCCGCGGTCAGCTCGCGAGCGTCCGGGTAGAAGAGGTAGGCGTAGGCGGTCGCGTCGGAGCGGCCGACGCGCCCGCGGATCTGGTAGAGCTGGGCGAGCCCGAGCGTGTCGGCGCGCTCGACGACGAGCGTGTTCGCCTGCGGGATGTCGATCCCCGACTCGATGATCGTGGTCGAGACGAGCACGTCGGCGTCGCCGCGCAGGAAGGCGTGCATCTTCTCCTCGAGCTCCTTCTCGCGCATCTGCCCGTGCGCGACGAGGAAGCGGAGGCCCGGGCAGAGCTGCTGGAGCTGCGCGGCGCGCTCCTCGATCGTCTCGACGCGGTTGTGGAGGAAGAACGCCTGGCCGCCGCGTTCCTTTTCGCGCTCGAGCGCGAGCTTGACGCTCTCCTCGTCGTACTCGCCGACGGTGGTGCGGATCGGGCGGCGGCCCTCCGGCGGCGTCTCGATGATCGAGATGTCCCGCATCCCGGCGAGCGAGAGGTGGAGCGTGCGCGGGATCGGCGTCGCGCTGAGCGTGAGCACGTCGACCTCGAGCCGGAGCGACTTGAGCAGCTCCTTCTGGGCGACGCCGAAGCGCTGCTCCTCGTCGAGGATGACGAGCCCGAGCTCCTTTGGGATCACGTCGCGGCTGAGCACGCGGTGCGTCCCGATCAGGACGTCGACCTTGCCGGCGGCGAAGTCGGCGAGGATCGCCTTCGTCTGCTTCGGCGGCACGAAGCGCGAGATCATCTCGACCCGGACCGGGAAGTCGAGGAACCGCCCACGGAAGGTGTTGAAGTGCTGCTCCGCGAGGATCGTGGTCGGCGCGAGCATCAGCACCTGCTTGCCGTTGATCGCGACGCCGAACGCAGCGCGGACGGCGACCTCGGTCTTGCCGAAGCCGACGTCGCCGCAGACGAGCCGGTCCATCGGGCGCGGCGCCTCGAGATCCTCCTTGACCGCCTCGATCGCCGTCGCCTGGTCGGGAGTCTCGCGGTACGGGAAGGACGCCTCGAGTCGCGGGATCCATTCGTGCGAGAGGTCGAAGGCGATGCCCTCGCGCGTCTGGCGCTGCGCGTAGAGCTGGATCAGCTCGGTCGCGAGCTCCTGGACGGATTCGCGGGCGCGCGACTTGAGCAGCTGCCAGGCCTTGCCGCCGAGCTTGGAGAGCGCGGGCGGGGAGGCGTCGGCGCCGACGTAGCGCGAGACCTTCCCCAGCTGCTCGTGCGGGACGTAGAGGCGGTCCTCGCCGCGGAAGGCGAGCAGGAGGTAGTCGCGCGTGACGCCGGCGACCTCCTTCGTCTCGAAGCCGAGCAGCTTGCCGACGCCGTGGTCCTCGTGGACGACGTAGTCGCCGGTGCGCAGGTCGGCGAACGACTGGAGCGCGCGGCCGCCGAGCCGGCGCTCGCGCGGCGCGCGGCGGCGGAAGACCTGGTGGTCGGGCAGAAGCGTGAGCCCGAGCTCGCGCCAGACGAAGCCGCGCCGCGCGGGCGAGACGGCGAACAGCACCTCCGGCTCGTCCGGGAGCGCGTCGCCGGGCTCGAGCAGGCGCGCAGAGACCTTCCTGAGCATGTTCTGGGTGCGCAGCGCCTCGCCGCGGTGCGGGAAGGCGACGACGACGCGCTGGCCGCTGCGGACGAGCGCCGCGAGCTCGTTCTCCGCCTCGGCCAGCCCGCGCGAGGCGATCGCCGGGCGCTGCGCCTCGAACGCGAGCGGCTGCCCCTGCGGGAACGGGTCGAGTTCCGCGGCGCCCGCGAGGCTCGGAGGCGACCGGACGCCTTCCTCCTCCCAGACGCGGCGCACATCCTGCGGCTGGTAGACGAGGTCCGGTGCGCGGTCGAGCGGCGGGACGAGGTCGTCCGGCACCGGCGGCGGGCCGGTGCCCTCGTCGTCCGCGAGCGTCGGTTCGACGAGATCGAGCCTGCGCTCCGCGGCCGGGTACAGCGTCGCCTCCTCGACGGGGTGGAGCGCGCGCTGGGTGAAGGGCGAGAAGGCGCGGACGGATTCGATCTCGTCGCCGAAGAACTCGGCGCGGATCGGCTCGCGGCCGGTGCTCGGAAAGATGTCGATCAACCCGCCACGGACGGCGAACTGGCCGCGTTCGTCCACACGCTCGACACGCTCGTAGCCGGCGAGGGCCAGGCTCCCGGCGAGCCCTTCGACGCCGGGCTCGATGCCGGCGCGCAACTGGATCGGCTCCGGCCGCTGCGCCTGCGGCGGCATCCCCTCGGCGAGCGCGCGCGCGGAGATGCAGACGAGCCCGCCCTGCGCGAGCACGTCGAGCGCGCGCGCCCGCTCGCCGACGAGGTGCGGCGGCGGCTGGAGACCCGAGTCCCAGGCGACGCCGCGGCTCGGCAGGAAGCCCACGACGTCGTCCCCGAGGAACCAGGCCGCCGCCTCGGCCGTGTCGCGCGCGTCCGCGTCGTCCGGCAGGAGGCAGACGAGCCCGCGCCCACGGGCGCCGGAGGCGGCCGGGTCTGCCCGCCGGGCGTCGGCGGGTTCGCCGCCGACGCTTCCGGCCGCGAGCCGCTCGTGAAGCGAGGCGAGCAGCACCGGGAGTGCGGCCTCGGAGACCCGGGCGCGCTCGGAGAGGTTGTCCGCGAGCTCGGCAAGCTTCTCGTACTCGACGAGCTCTTGGACGAAGGCGTGGAGTACCGGACGGTCCATGACGAACGGCGGAACCGGCGGTTCCGCGGAGGGCGAAGGCTACCGTGGCGGCGTGGATCTGCCGCGCGACGTCTCCCGCCGCCGGGCCGAGACGATGGCCAAGCGCGAGCGCGCCACCGGGCTCGATCCGGAGGACGACGCCACGCGCTGGCTCGAGCAGCACGAGCCGAAGCCGGAGCCTGTGCGCCCGAAGAGCGCCTCGAAGTCGAAAGCGCTCCACCGCTGGCGCCGGCAGCGCGGCAGCTGATCGCTTCGCGTCGTCTGGCGGATCGTCCGAACCAGCCGGCGCGACAGGGGACATGTCCTCGGCGGCCAACTCTGGACCATCCCTAACCCCCTCCCGCCCGGGGCTGAGGGGCTGGTCATAGCACGCGAATCGTCGCGAGAAGCTCGCGACTTCCTCGCGGATGTGTGACGTGGGCTAGCGGCGGTTGACGAGCGCCTGGGCGCGTCCGACGCCTTCGGCGGCGAGCGTCTCGACTGCGTCGGCTGCACTTGCGACGATCGTCTCCGCCTCCTCGTGCGGCTGGAAGTCCGCGAGCACCCAGTCGGCCAGGGGACGCGGGTCGCCGCGCTCCGGCCGGCCCACGCCGATCCGCAGACGCAGGAAGTCCTGCGTGCCGAGGTGCTGCGCGATCGACCTGAGCCCGTTGTGTCCCGCGAGGCCGCCGCCGTCCTTCAGCTCCAGGCGGCCGAGGTCGAAGTCGCCCTCGTCGTGAACGACGAGCACGTCGGCCGGCTCGACCTTGAAGAACGACGCCGCAGCGCCGACCGAGCGGCCCGACTCGTTCATGTACGTCTCGGGCTTCAGGAGCGCCAGCTTCACGTCGCCGACGCGGATCTCTGTCAGTTGGCCTGCGAACTTCGAGCGCCACGAGCCGCCGTGGCGGCGCGCAAGCTCGTCCACGACCATCCAGCCGGCGTTGTGCCGGTTCCGGGCGTGCTCGCGGCCGGGATTCCCCAGACCGACGACCAGACGCAAGGGCTAGCCCTCGTCGGTGCCCTGGCCGCCGGCGGCGTCCGACTCCGCCTCCGCCGCGGCCTCGCCCTCGGCCGCTTCGCCCTCGCCCTCGACGCCCTCCTCGCCCTCGACGCCCTCCTCGCCCTCGACGGGCTCGGGCTCGATCTCGCGCATCGGCGCGGCGACCGTGGCGACGGCCAGATCCGGGTCGTCGAGCACGGTCGCACCGTCCGGAACGGAGATGTCGGCGACGCGGAGCGTGTCGCCGATCGCCATCGCGGAGACGTCGATCTCGAGATGCTCGGGAATCTCCAGCGGGAGCGCCTCGACGCTCAGCTCGCGCAGCGGCTGCGAGAGCACGCCGCCCTCGCGGACGCCCGGTGCGTTCTCGGCGCCGACGAGGTTGATGGTGACCGACGCGGTGATCGGGCGGTCGAGCCGCACCTCCTGGAGGTCGACGTGGGTGACGCCGCCGCGGACCGGGTCGACCTGGTAGTCATTGAGGATCGAGGCGTGCGTGCTGCTCTCGCCGTCGATCTCGACGTCGAGGATCGAATGCAGGCCGGCGGCACCGGTGAGGGCGCGACGCAGCTCGCGCTCCTGGACGGAGATCGCGACCGGCTCGCCACTCCCGTAGAGGACGCCCGGCACGAGCCCCTGCTTGCGCAGGCGGCGCGACTTCGCGGAGCCGAGGCTCTCGCGCTGCATGACGACGAGTTTGGTGCGTCCTCCAGCCATATCCGGCGGCGCAGTGTACCTACCGGCCACTAGCATCGAGGCGTGTTCGAGGACCTGCTGCGCGCCTGGGACGGCGAGGAGGCGGTCATCCACTACGACGCGGCGAGCGGGGCGTGGATGTTCGTGTGCGTCCACTCGACGACGCTCGGCGACGCCGCCGGCGGCACGCGGATGCGCGTCTACCCGCAGCCCGCCGACGGGCTCACCGACGCGATGAAGCTCTCCTCCGCGATGACGCAGAAGTGGGCCGCCGCCGACCTGCCGCGAGGCGGCGGGAAGGCCGTGCTCGCGGTGCCCGAGCTGCTCCAGGGCGAGGCGAGGCGCGAGCTGCTGCTCCGCTACGGCTCGCTCGTCGACTCGCTCGGCGGGACGTACCGCACCGCGGGCGACATGAACATCTCCCCGAGCGACCTCGCGGTCGTCGCGGAGCGCTGCGCGTTCGTGTACGGGACGCCGGGCCGCGGCGGCAACAGCGGCGTCGGGACGGCGCGCGCGTGCTGGCACGGGATCAAGGCGAGCGTCGAGCACGTCTTCGGCTCGCCCGACCTGGGCGGACGCAGCGTGCTCGTGCAGGGGGTCGGCTCGGTCGGCGGCGACCTCGCGCGCCTGCTCGCCGACGCGGGTGCCCGCGTGCTCGTCAGCGACGTGGACGAGGAGCGCGCCCGCGCGACCGGCTTCGAGTTCGTTCCCGCGGCGGACGCGGTCGCGACCGAGTGCGACGTCTTCTCGCCGTGCGCGGTCGGCGGCACGCTCGACGCCGACTCGATCCCGCGCCTCCGCTGCCGGATCGTCGCGGGCAGCGCGAACAACCAGCTCGGCGAGCCCGCCGATGCGACGCGGATGCACGAGCGCGGAATCCTCTACGCGCCCGACTACGTGATCAACGCGGGCGGGATCATCCAGCTGTACGGGATGGAGGACGCCGGCTGGGACGCCGAGCGCCTCGAGCAGGCCTACGTCCACGTCGGCGAGACGCTGCTCGAGCTCTACGCGGAGGCCGAGCGCGACGGGATCACCCCGGCCGAGGCCGCGGCGGGACTCGTCGCCCGCAGGCTCAGCCGCCGAGCGGCGTGATCAGCTTCTTGTAGGCCGCGCGGCTCTTCGGCTTCGTGGCCAGGTCGTAGATCGAGCCGGGCGCGGACTCGAAGTAGGCAACCAGGCCCGTACGCGGGTGCATCTTGACGAACGTCGCCATCGCCTGGATGAAGGCCGAATCGTCGATGCCCCACAGCCCCCACTCCGGGAAAGAGAACGGCTTGCTCGGGTGCGCCTTGTAGAGCGCGTCGGCCGACGGCCACTCGGCCTTGCCGCGGATGTCGTAGAGGTCGTCGCCGACGACGTCCACGTACTTGTCGCCCGGGTAGTACGCCTGCGCGCTGTTCCCCGGCAGGTCGGGGGCGCCGTAGCCCTGCGGGTTCCAGACGACGTGCGTCGTGTCGGTCGAGTTCTCGGCGAGCGTCGCCCCGGCGCCGTCCGCCACCGGCGGCACCCCGAGCTTCGCGAGCTGCGCGTCGACGTCGGTCCCGCCATGGACGATCAGGTAGACGCGCGCGAACGCCTTCTTGAACCAGGACGTCTGGTGCCCGGGCTTGATCCGGCCGTCCTTCGTGTAGGCGCAATACGGGTTCCAGTAGCCGTTCATCTCGCCGAACGGGCGGATGTAGACCTCCTGGCCGAAGGTTGCGATGCCCTGGTTGAGCGCGACCAGGTAGGAGTCGCCCTTGCCCTGGGCGATCTGCTGCGGCGTGATCTGCTCGCCGCCGTGGCCGTTGCCGGTCGAGAGGCCGAGCATCGGGATCCCACCCATCAGCTGGAAGAGCTGCGGGAAGTGGGAGCCCCAGACCTGGCCCTGGCCCCACGCGACGATCACGTGGCGGACCGTCGAGTCCTGGCCGGTCTGCGACTGGAAGCGCGTGACGTCGCCCTTGATCCCGAGCAGGATCGGACCGTCGCGGCGCGCGGCCGACGCCGGCGCGGCGAACGCGGCGACCGCGAGCACGATGAGCACGACCCGGCGCATGGGAAGGATTGTGCCCCATTTCTTACGAAAACTTCATCTTGGTCCGATGTGATTCGTGGCCGTGGACCGCGCCCGATTCCTGGCGCTCGCGGGCTCTTCCGCCGTCGCCCTCTGGGTCCCCGGGGCGCGCGCTGCGCTGCGGCTCGCCGGGCGCTCGGGCGCGTTCATCAGCCGCGACGATCTGCACCCGCCGACGCTCGACATCGTCGTCTCGCAGCCCGGCACCTCGTCGGGAGTGATCGTCCTCGCGCCCGCGAGCGGCAGTTCCGACCTCGGCCCGCTGATCGTCGACGGCGACGGCGGACTCGTCTGGTTCAGACCGGTCCGCGGCGCGCACGTGCACGACCTGCGCGTCCAGCAGTTGCACGGCGAGCCGGTGCTGACGTGGTGGCAGGGGCAGACCGAGAGCGGGTACGGCCAGGGCGACTACGTCGTCCTCGACGGCTCCTACCGGGAGCTGACGCGCATCGTGGCCGCGAACGGGCTCTCCGGCGACCTGCACGAGTGCACGCTCACGAGCCGCGGCAGCGCGCTGATCAGCGCGTACAACGCGATCCCGTACGACCTCTCGCCGCTCGGCGGCCCGAGCGACGGCTCGCTGCTCGAGGGCGTGATCCAGGAGATCGACGTCGACACCGGCAAGCTCCTCTTCGAGTGGCACAGCACGGATCACGTCCCGACCGACGAGTCGTACCTCCCCTACCTCTCGACCTCGGGCCCGGCCTGGGACTATTTCCACCTCAACTCGATCGGCGTGCTCGACGACGACAACCTGATCGTCTCCGCGCGACATACGTCGACCGTCTACAAGCTCGACCGCTCCAGCGGCGAGATCGTCTGGCGGATCGGCGGCAAGCAGAGCGACTTCACGATGGGACCGGGCACGACCTTCGGCTTCCAGCACGACGCGCGAGGCCACGCCGGCGAGCTCGTCTCGATCTTCGACGACGGCGCCTACTCTGCCGCTTCGGCGATCGAGCCGGCGTCGCGCGCGATCGTGCTCGCGCTCGACACGGACGCGATGAGCGCGGAGCTCGTGCGCGCGAACGTCCAGCCGGACGGAAAGCTGGCGACCGCGCTCGGCAACGTCCAGCTCCTCCCCGACGGCGGCATGTTCGTCGGCTGGGGGACGACCGGTGCCCTCTCCGAGTTCTCGTCGGCCGGGGAGCTGCTCTTCCATGCGCAGCTCGCCGGCGGTGGCACGACCTATCGCGCGTATCGCGAGACCTGGTCGGGGCGCGGCTCCGGTCGGCCGGCGCTCGCCGCGGTGACCGTCGCGAACGGCGTCGACCTCTACGCGAGCTGGAACGGCGCGACCGACGTCGCCGCCTGGCGCGTGCTGGGCGGTCCCGCGGCCGGCGAGCTGAAGACGCTCCACACCGTGCGTTGCACCGGCTTCGAGACGCGGATCAACGTCCCGCGCCCGCCGGCGCACGTGAACGTCGCCGCGCTCGACGCGGACGGCCGTGAGCTGCACCGCTCGCTCGCGCTTCGGATCTAGAGACGAAGGCGTAGCCTGGAGGCGATGGCCCGCGTCGTCGTCAACGGGAGCGAGCGCGAGGTCGACCTGGGCGTCGGAGGCTCTCTGCTCGACGTCGTGCGGGACGGGCTCGGCCTCACCGGGGCGAAGCCCGGTTGCGGGGAGGGCGCGTGCGGCGCGTGCACCGTGCTGCTCGACGGCGTGCCCGTCCGCGCGTGTGTCACGACCCCGGGCGAGGCGGCCGGGCGCGCGCTGACGACGGTCGAGGGCATCGCTGCCGACGGCGCTCTCCATCCGGTGCAGGATGCGTTCGTCCTCGAGGGAGCGGTGCAGTGCGGCTACTGCACACCGGGATTCGTCGTCGCCGCGGCGGCGTTGCTCGCCCGGAACCGGGAGCCGAGCCCGGAGGAGATCCGGGCCGCGCTCTCAGGGAACGTCTGCCGCTGCTGTGCCTACGTGCGGATCGAACGCGCGGTGCAGCGAGCGGCCACGGTCCTCCGTGGCGAAACGCCCGAGCCGCCGGTCGCCACCGATGAGCCACCGGTTGCCGCGACGTTCTGGGAGTTCCGGCCGCGCGCGCCGTGGCACCTCGTCGCGCCCGCGCAGCGCGAATGGTTCGACCTGCTCGGCGACGGACTCGTCGTCGTCCTCCCGCCGTCCGAGGACGTGGGCTGGGCCGCCTCGGCCGGCGCCTGGCTCCATCTCTCCCCCGACGGCGTCGTGACCATGTTCACGGGCAAGGTCGACATCGGACAGGACAACCGGACCGCGCTGTCCTGCATCGTCGCGGAAGAGCTGGGCGTGCCGCCCGCCTCGGTGCGGCTCGCCATGGGCGACACCGATCTCTGCCCGCCGGACCGGGGCACGTTCGGCAGCCGCTCGCTCCCCGGCGCGGGCGAGGACCTGCGGACGCTCGCCGCCGCCGCGCGTGGTCTGCTCGAGCAGGGCGAGGTCCATGCTGGCGCCTGGTGCGTGGAGACGGCCGCGCGCGAAACGGAAGCCGCGTTGCCGGCGACCTGGACGCGCGTCGGCCGGCCCGCGCTTCGTGCGACTGCACGCGAGCGCGTCACCGGCGCACACGTCTTCCCGTCGGATGTCTCGCGGCCCGGACTGCTGCACGGCCGCATCCTCTGGCCGCCCACGTATGGCGCCGTCCTCCGGTCGACG
>Ga0265338_10010717_pt1 | contig 10702 bp, 7 predicted proteins | sample 42126metaG_FD_193579 | JGI IMG/M metagenome (GOLD analysis project Ga0265338, IMG submission 193579) | Rhizosphere microbial communities from Carex aquatilis grown in University of Washington, Seatle, WA, United States - 4-21-26 metaG | ecosystem: Host-associated > Plants > Roots > Rhizosphere >... | reverse complement strand
CATTGCCCGACATCCATGTCGGTGGAAGACTCTTTCAGGCGGCCTTCCCAGTCCCGGCGATGTTGATGGCCATCGCCCGCCATAGACAATAATCGACCGCTCGGCTAAAAACTTTAGTCGATTCGGCCGTTTTTATCACTTTTCTGCTCAGCGCCGGGCAATAACCACCCTCGCCCCGCCCCAGCCACTTCGGCTGTTTCGGGGTTATCCATTTGGTTTCCAAACCTTTATCCAAGCCAGCGCCCGGCAATTCACCGCGTCCTCCAAAGGCCGCTCCAGTTGCCCAACGCTCACTTTTTTAGGTTCAGGCGCCTTGGCCCGTACGCTTTTTCTCGCTCCGTGTGGCGCCAGCCCCTGGCGCTTACCTCGCTCCACGCACCCCGCCTAGTCGTCGGCCTCCGCGCGGACCCCCTCTGGCCCTCGCTCAAACTTCGGTCAGGCCCAGCCTCGACCGCGTCCGTCCACGACGCCAACGCGCCCTAGACCGCTCCTGCCAAGGATTGCCACTCTGCCTTTTCAACGCCACGGGATGGCGCCACACTCTTGGAAAAATCACTCGTCTATTCGCTCATCCGACAATTCCCTTCGTCGATTGCTTCCCAGCATCCTTGCCAGGGGAAAGTCCATTCTCTTCAGGCGCTTTCCGTCGTTCCTGCGTGGCCGCTTCTACTGCCGCCACTCTTCTTATAATCGGCCACTTCCACCAAAACTTGAGGATTCCGGATGATTACTTTTCATGGCGCGAATTCTGTTCGGCTGACTAAAGTAGGGCCGGACTGAGGGACGCCGTGAACGCCGGTCGTCCGTGGCGAGGCGAAGAATGCCCGGCGTACCGAGAGCCGGAAAAACGGTCGCTCGGTTCGTCCAACCCGGTTACAATGAAACGGTCGAGCTCCTGGCACGACGATATGACCTGTCCATGAAACCCGCGTCTGAAAACCGCGCGAAACGCGGCCCGGTGGGGCGGAAGTTGGCCGTGGCTTGGGAAGGCGCGCAATTCGTCCACCACTCCCTCGCCCTGGTGAATCGGGAGGTCTGCCTTGAACTAATCGGCTCTGGACATGAGCTGAGCCTCATCCCTTCCGAGCCTGATCGGTTCGATCCCGAGATCGACCCCCGTTACCGTCAACTCGCCGCGCGAATTCGCGCCCCCCTCTCCCGCGCACCCGACGTTTTAGTTCGCCATCGTTGGCCGTTTGATCCGCAACCGCCGGCGGCTGGCCGCTGGGTGATGGTTCAACCATGGGAATTCGGCAGCCTGCCGCTCGGATGGCTGCCGATTCTGAGAGATCAAGCGGACGAGGTCTGGACCTATACCCATTGGTTAAGGGATTGTTGCGTCCAGAGCGGCGTTCCCGCGGAGAAGGTTTTTGTCACGCCCCTCGGGATCGACCCGTCCACGTTTCACCCTGGCGCCACGCGGCTCGATTTGCCGACGCGTAAACGCTTCAGGTTTCTTTTCGTGGGCGGAACGATTGCCCGCAAGGGCGCCGATCTGCTCGTGGACGCCTATCTCAAGGTATTTACCGCGAAGGACGACGTCTGCCTCGTCATCAAAGATTTCGGGAGCAAAGACATTTACCGAGCCGGCACGCTGGTTCACCGGATTCGCGAGGCGCAGTCAAACTCCACCGCGCCAGAAATTGTCTATCTCGACGCTGACTTGCCGCCCGCCGACCTGCCGCGGCTTTACGCGGCCTGCAATTGTCTGGTCCATCCGTACCGGGGAGAGGGTTTCGGCCTGCCCGTTTTGGAAGCGATGGCCTGCGGTCTGGCGGTGATCGTCACCGCGGGCGGGGCAACCGATGATTTTGCCACTCCCGGGCTGGTGCGTCATATTCCGGCGACGCGAACGAACCTCGGCCGCACGATTGATGATTTCCGGCTCGTCGGTGACGGCTGGTTGCTCGCGCCCGACCCAACGGCCATCGCCACCCTTATGGCCTCCGTCGTAGCGGACGCGGGAGCAGCTCGTCAGCTCGGCCAAAAGGCTAGCGCTCACGTCCGGCGCCATTGGACTTGGGCGAAAAGCGCCACGCTCATCGCGGAACGACTCGAACACTTGGCGCGACTTCCGAGTCCGCCCTTGCGATTCTGTCCACTGGCGCGACCCACGCGCTTACAGCGCAAGCCAGAAACGCCACCGATCGCCCGGTTGGGCGCCCTGCACGAAGCGGAGGAACTCGTCAGAAAGGGCGAACTGCTATCCGCGTGGAACGCCTGTCGCGCGGCGATTCACGTGCGTCCCTTCCACCCCGACGCCTACCTTTTGATGGCCCAAATCGCGACCGAGGTTGGCGATCAACCCGCGGCGGCGGAGTGCGCCCGACGACTCGCCGCGATGACGCCTGGCTGGACGCTGGCGCACCGGGCCATTGATAAGCTCTCTGCGAACGCCCCGGTTCCGGCCGTCACCGTTCAGCTTCCGCCGCTCCCGGCGACGACCGAGTCTCCCCGCCTCAGTGTCTGCCTGATCGTCAAAAACGAAGCACAGCTCCTTGAACGCTGCTTGAACTCGGTGCGCGCGGTCGCCAGCCAGATCGTGGTCGTCGATACCGGCTCGACCGACGGCACGATCGCCATCGCGCGACGGTTCGGCGCCGAGGTTTTTCACTTTCCGTGGAACGACTCGTTCGCCGACGCACGAAACGTCGCCCACGAACACGCCCGGGGTGACTGGGCGCTCATCTTGGACGCCGACGAGGAATTACCTCCCGAGAGTCAGGCGCGCTTGGAACAAGACTTGGCCGCCCCCAACGTTCTCGCCTACCGCCTGCCGATTCGAAATCAGGAGGACGCCCCCGAAGAAGGCGTGAATTATGTGCCGCGGCTCTTTCGCAACGCGCCGGGCCTATATTTTGTCGGACGCATTCACGAACAGATTTACACCACCGCGCTGGCGCAACAGACGCGCTGGGGCATGCAGGCGGCCTTGGGGACGGCGCTCATCATCCACCACGGCTACACGCCCGAACTGATCGCCAGCCGCGACAAGGTAAAGCGGAACCTCAACCTGCTTACCCGCGCGATCGAGGAAACGCCCAACGATCCGTCACTCCTCCTCAGTTACGGCCTCGAGCTGGCGAATGACGGGCAATTCGAACGCGCGCTCGAATTGTTCCGCGACGCCATGCTTTGCCTCGAATCATTGCCCGTCGCTCGGATCGTTCCCGAAGTTCGCGAACGGTTGCTCACGGCGCTCGGACGCGAACTGTTTCGCGCGGGCCGCTACGAAGAATTGCTTCATGTGATGCGATCCCGACTCGCGCGGGACGCGGGTCTAACCGCCTCGCTTGAGTATCTGACCGGCCTGACCCTGTTCCGACTCAATCGCCCCGCCGACGCCATTCCCTGTCTGCGCGCCTGCGTTGAAAAAAAGCATCTTCCCGTCCTCTCGCCACTCTGCCGCGAAATACTCCGGGGCGACCTGTTCCATCTCTTGGCGCAATGTTTTTGGCAGACCGGTCAAGCCGCTGAAGCGGTGGTCCAATTCGAGGCGGCGCTGAAGATTGAGCCGGACAACCCCGCAATCATTTGTGACTACGCCCGCCTGCTGCACGAGCGAGGCCGCTCGCTGGACGCCATGCAGCGCCTGCACCACGCTACCGACGCCGGCCAGAACGATGAACGCCTCTGGTACACCGGCGCCTTCATCGCCAGCGGACAGCCGGAACTAATCCAACTCGCCGTCGCCTGGACCGGCTCGGCGCTCGCCGCCTGCCCCCGACACCCCGGCATTCGCGGTTTCCGGGCGGAGGCGCTGCTCAAGTCGGGGCAGTTTGCCGCCGCCCTCGAACTGTTTGATTCCGACCGCGCCGAGAATTCATTAGGAGGCGAAGCGGCCGTCATCCTTTGCCGTCTCGCGACCGATCTTCCGATTCATCCCATATTACCCGCGCGACAAGCCGCGGTCGGGCGCGAGTTTTTTCATTGGTACCTCCGTCTGCTGGAGTGCAAGTCGAAGAGCGCGATTCTCGCGATCAACGCGCGGATCGACGTTCTCCGAAGAGTCCTGCCAGACGTCGCCGCGCTTCTGGAAAAACTCGCCGCCGACGCGGCGGGCCGATCCGCCACCCTGCCGACGAACGAAGCAATTCCGGGTAGCCGCGAAGCCGGCGCCCTCTCGTCCGAGACTCAACCGCCACTGGAACCGGTTCAGGCCGACCCGTCAGAACGCTCGACGGCACCGACCTGGCGCCCCTCGGCAGCGCCGACGCCCGTCCGTCAGGTCGGGTCGCTCGACTCGTCGCTCGGCTCCCTCCGAGCGGGGGACTGGCGGGTCGCTTGGAACAGCGCGGTCGAAGCCGTCCATCAACGGCCATTTCACCCGGAAGCTTTTCTCCAGATGTTCAAAGCCGCGCAGGCCGGCGGGCAATTAGCTCTTGCGCGTGAGTGCCGGCGTTGGCTCTCGGAGGCCGTACCCCGCTGGACGGGCACGAAGGAACCAAGCGCCGCCCACGCGCCGCCGCCGGTCGCAGCGGCCGACCCAAGCTGGCTCGCGCTTCCGCCCATGCCGGAACGCCCGCGTCTTTCCGTTTGCCTGATTGCCAAAGACGAGGAGGAATTCATCGCGCAATGTCTCGCTTCAATTCGACCCGTCGCGACGCAGATCGTGTTGGTCGATACCGGGTCGTCCGACCGCACGCGCGAAATCGCGGCGCAATATGGCGCTGAGGTCTATCGTTTTCCTTGGAACGACAACTTCAGTGACGCCCGCAATTTTGGCTTGGCCTACGCCCGGGGGGATTGGGTCCTGATCCTGGATGCCGACGAGACCTTGCCGACCGCGAGCCATGCCCAGCTTTGGGAGGACCTGTCCGCCCGCGAGGTCGCCGGCTATCGCCTGCCCATTATAAACCAACTTGGCGGCCACGATGAAGCCACGTTCGTCCCCCGCCTGTTTCGCAACCTCCCCGGGATCGCCTTTGCCAATCGCATTCACGAGGAAGCGTTTTCGAGCTTGGACGTCCGCGCCGAACAATTCGGACTGGAGACTAGGCTCGGGACCGCGACCATCGTCCATTACGGCAACCTGCCGGAAGTGGTCCAGCGCCGGGGAAAGGTCCAGCGCAACCTCCGCCTCTTGGAGCAGGCAATCACCGAACAGCCCGATGACCCGGCTCTGCGCCTCGGTTTCGCGATTGATCTGGTTAACGATGGTCGGCGCGAAAAAGGCTTGGAACAATTCCGGTTCGCTTATCAGGCGCTTGAGCGCTGGCCGCGAAACCAGCGCAACCCGGAATTGCGGGAGCGACTCGTGACGCTGTACGGCATCCACCTACTGGAAAGCGGCGTCTATCCTGAGCTGGTCGAAATCATGCGGTCCCCGCTCGCCGTGGAGTGCGGTCCCACCGCCTCTCAGCATTATCTCGCGGCGTACGGCCTCGCCCGGACCGGGAAACCCGGTCTCGCCATCGAGCAGCTACTTGCCTGTTTGGCCAAACGCGACCGCCCGACTCTCACCCCGCCGTATCGGGAGATTGGCGCCGCGAGCCCACGGCACCTCCTCGCGCTTTGTTACGCGCAAACCGATCGTCCCGAGGATGCGCTCACGGAGTTCAAGAGCGCCCTACAAATCGCGCCCGAAAACGCCTCCTTGATCCATGATATGGCCCTTTTCCGGCTTCAACAATCCCACGCGGACGACGCGCTAGCAATTCTTCAACATGCTTTCTCTAAGGGAATTAGAGATGAATCGTTGACCCGGCTTCACGCCTCGATTAAGGCCATGCTCGACGCACGCCCGACCTCCGCCCCCAGAACCGCGCCGCCCGTTGAGTCATAGTCATGCCGATCCGCCCTGGCGCCCACGCTTGAACACGATCGATTCTGTCTTATCTCATTTCAATACAAATAGTTACAAAGCTCACTAACTCCAGCCACCCTTCCGCCCGCTGAGCGGATGGGTCGTTTTTTTTCTAAACTCGAAAGTGACGCCGCCGATTGTACGACTTGACGCGGCGTTTTTCGCCGTGACGCGGCTCTTGGCGCGCTTCCCGGTCGTTCCAATATCGCGCGGCTCCAGCCCTTTTGCGGGGGCGTACACGCGGCGGCTGGTGGCGGGCCGTGGCATACGAATTGCTGAGCCTCAGGTTTGATAAGATAAACATGGTAACATTGGCACATTTTGACCGAGCCGCCACTTTGGCGGCGGTCGCCCGCTGATTATGGCAACGATTACCCCGACCTCATCCACGACGTCCACTCAGACGACGCCCGTCACGACGTTGCTTAGCACCAGTGGCGCCAGCGTATCAGCCAATCTGGCGCTCTCGGGACTCGCCTCCGGTTTCGATTGGCAATCGATCGTCTCCCAGTTGGATCAAATTAACCGGGCGCCGGAACAAGCTCTCCAGGTTCAACAGACCAACCTTAATAATGAGTCGGCCGCGATCGGCAACCTGATCACCCAGCTTACGACCCTCCAAACGGACGTCCAAGCGCTCAAGGACCCTTCCCTTTACACCTCCCAAACGGCAACCTCCAGCAACACCGCCGTCGGGACCGCTGTGACCGATGGGACGACCCAAGCGGGCACCTACAATTTCACGTTTGGACAGCTCGCTACCAAAGGCTTCCAAACTGGCGCCACCAATGTCGCAAATGGGGTGGTGCAGGGCGCGGTCGCCACGAGCTCGGCGGCGGGATTCGGAATTCCCGTGACGACCGGGACATTCACGATCAATGGATCGGTAATCACGATTGCGGCGACGGACACGCTCACAAACATAATTAACAATATCAACGCGGTCACTGGCACGACCAATGTAACCGCGTCGTATAACGCTGGCACCGACAAGATCACCCTCACGGGTACAGGAACGACGAGCATTGGCAGCGCCGGCGACACCAGCAATTTTCTCCAGGCCACGCACTTGATTTCGGGCACCTCGCCAGTCGTCAGCAGTTCACAATTGGGTGGCCTCACGCTAAGCAGTACCCTGTCCGCCGCGACCTTCAGCACCGCCTTGACCAATGGCGCGGCTGGCTCTTTTAACGTAAACGGCGTCAACATCACCTACGCCTCGACCGACACCGTCTCCGGGATCATGGCAAGGATCAATGCCTCCGCCGCGAACGTTAACGTCACTTATGATCCGATTCAGGATCAGTTCAAAATGACGAGTGACACCACCGGGAATCTCGGCCTTACCATCTCGGATGTCACCGGAAACCTGGCGGCGGCGATGAAGCTGACCACCGGCGCCGGTGCGGTTCTGACGAACGGCCTTGATCTTCAGTATTCCGTCAACGGCGGAACGACGCTTACAAGTCATAGCAACACCATCACTTCGGCAAGCTCCGGAATCGCGGGTTTGACGGTTAACGCGCTCTCGGGCTCCACCAGCTCAAGTTCGGTGATTCAAACCACCACCGATTATGGGCCTAGCCAGCCCGTGAACGCCTTCGCTAATGGCGGCGCTGGCGGCTCCAATCCATTCCAAATCAGTTTGGCCAGCGGCAACGCTGGGCAAGGCAGCGGAACGGGAACACAACCCGGTGATACGATCCAATTCGCATTTCCGAACGGAACGCCGCCCACCAGCACGCCCCAAATCCAAGCGAATACGACCTACTACGTCGGGCGCATTGCGAATAACAACATCACGATCTACACAACCCTCCAAGACGCGATTAATTCGGTCAACGGCGTCGGAGGCGGATTTGTCAACGCGGTCAATTTCGGAAACGTCCAGAATACCAGCATCGCGGCGGCTATCCTGCCGATCACTGGGACCACTGTAACCAGCACCGCCGGCGCCAGCTCAACCAGTTCGACCACCATCACCGTCGCCCAAGACACAACGGGCGTAACGAAGGCGGTCTCACAGTTCGTCGCCGATTACAACAGTGTTCAGTCGTTAATCTCCGCGCAGACGGCCGTTACCAGCAATTCGGACGGCACGCAGACGCTGGCGATCTTGGCGAATGATACCGTCGTGAACGCCGTCGCCCGGGACCTGCGGACGAAAGTTCTGGCCACGATGAGCGGGCTGAGTGGAACCGTCTTGCGAATGGATTCCCTCGGGTACTCTTCTACCGGTTTTAGCGATCAGATTACCCAAACCGACACCAACGCTCTCTCGGCGGCGTTGGCGGCCCACCCTCTGGATGTCGCCAACTTCTTTTCCGATCCGACGAACGGACTGGGCAAATCGCTTAACGACTACCTCAATTCGCTAATCAGCACGACCTCCGTCGGCACGAACGCCTCCTCCGGTGGTGGCGACCTGATCAACCACCAAACGACGCTCACGGGCCAAGCCAACGACATCACGACCCAAGTCGCGACTATCGAAAAGAACGTCCAATCCGAGCACGACCGAATGACGGCCGAGTTCCAAGCGATGGAAACGGCGCAAGCGTCAATCAATCAACAGTTAACGTTCCTTCAACAACAGAAATTCAGCTGATGACGACACCTCGAAATGAACGACCGTCAATGAGCCGAACGTTAGGCGATGGGTGGACCGGAATTAGTCGGGCCTTGTTCTATTCGAGTGGTTTTTTTGGCGGACTCGTCGCTTTGTTGACCCTCGTCAGCGGCTGCGCCAACAAACCGTCCGTATTCGACCCAGCGGTCACCGGTCCGTTTCATCAGATAGGTAATTATTACCTGGTTGACCAAAAACTGCCAGACGACATCCGGCGAGTCGCGATGATGCCCCTGACCGCCGTCCAAACCGATTATGCCAGCGTGGCCGCGGTTGAATCACTTCAACCGGTCTTATACGGCGAATTGTCCAAGCTACGGGCCTTCGACATCACGATCATCCCACGCTCGAAACTTCAGGATCTTACCGGCCAATCGTCTTGGAGCCCGGATGACCGCCTCCCGAATAATTTCCTTTACCAGATCACCAACACGACGGCGTGTGATGCCATACTTTTCAGCCGGGTGACCCACTACCACGCGTTTCCACCGATGGCAATCGGATGGAAGATGTTGATGGTCAACACAAAAGGGGACGTTCTTTGGTCGGTCGATGAGGTGTTTGACGCTGGCGAGGCCCGCGTCGTCAACAGCGCCCATCGCTACGCCATGCAGAACGAAATGACCGCCCCCGAGATCGAACCCCACACCGGATTGGTCAATTCGCCGCGTTTCTTTTCCCAATACGCGGCGAGCGAAGTGGTAAAAACCTTGCTGAATAAGCGATGATTGATGCTTTTTTTTCTAAACTTTTGCGCTAGAATACCGATTGTTATAGGGACGAAGCCTCGGACGGGGTAGAATCGCCGGGGCTGAAAGTAGTGAAGATTCAGTCTGGAACGTAATTTGCTTGGACAGCCAGAGCCAGAATCCCGCGACGGTGAAGCGTTTTGCGTTGAGAGTGATTTATGAATGAAGTAAAATTGGACACGTTAAGGCGTTCCGCAGGTGTGGATCAAACGCTGAACTCGGGTCAGGCGAAGAAGGCGGCCCATCCGGCCGCCGTGGACGACCGCGATACCAGCCAGTTTTCCGCCATCCCCGATCTCACGGGCTCCGAACAATCCGTCGAAGCCGAATACGCCGCTCGTCGTGCCAGTTTGGCTGGCGCCGCCGCCTCCCCCAATTATCCTTCCGCTGACGTGTTGGGTAACTTGGCGAGTATCTTTGCTTCTTCGTCCACGTTCACCGGCGGCGGTTCGTCGAAATAATCGCCCGGTTACCCAACGCTTCTGATCGGCGCTTGATAAGGCTACCGGATGTATCGGCCGAATAAATTTCAAGCTTACCAAAACGGCGCCGTTTTCACCGCTTCCCCGGCGCAGCTCATTTTGATGCTTTTTGAGGGGGCGGTCCGCTTCATCAACATTTCCTTGGAAGGTTTCAACCACCAAGACCCGCTTGAGTTCAACCTTACCATCAATCAGAATGTCCAAAAGGCGCAGGCGATCATTCGTGAGTTGAAAGCCTGTCTCCACGAGGACAAAAGCCCTGAATTCGCCCAGCGCATGACCGCGCTCTACGACTATTTCGACCGCCGTCTTCAAGAAGGCAACCTAAAGAAAACCCGCGAGCCGATCGAAGAGGTTCTGCGCCACCTCCACGTCTTGCGCGACGCCTGGAAGGAAATGACCCTCCGCCAAAGCCAAGCCGGCGCCAGCGCGCTCACGCCCGCTTCCGCAGAGGCCGTCGGCCAGTGGTCCGCCACCAGCTAGCTTCGCATGCCAAACATTGAAGCCGACGATGCGTCGCTGCGTCGCCTCTTCAATCTTCTCGAGGAATGGAAGAGCCTTACCGTGCAAGAGGCTCGGTCCATCGCCGCCCGCGACTGGAACAACCAAGAGAAGCTCCAACTTCGAAAGCGCCAGCTTCAGCCCCAGATTAAAGAGGCCCGACTATTGTCCTTTCGTCCAGGCGCCAGTTCGGCCGCCCAGCTTGGGACCCGCCAACGCCGATTGGACGCGGTCATTGATGAATTGATCGCGCTCGAAGAAAAGAACCGCAAATCCATCGCGGAACGCCTCGGCGAAACCCAAGCCAAGCTCCGCGCAGCCGATCGCAATATTCGGAACTTGAATCACGTGCGTGGCGCTTACGGCGCCAAAGGCCCCGGGTATTGGCAGAGCTACTCGTGAGCCGCCCAAGCTCCACCTAGGTGGCATTTTTTTCATCGTAACTCCCTGACGGGTCCAAAATTGCCGAGCTTCCTCCGTATCGAGCCCCCGTTCGCAGCCCCATCGCTCCGACCCCAACTTGCCCCGCCCGCCT
>Ga0265338_10010716_pt1 | contig 10702 bp, 10 predicted proteins | sample 42126metaG_FD_193579 | JGI IMG/M metagenome (GOLD analysis project Ga0265338, IMG submission 193579) | Rhizosphere microbial communities from Carex aquatilis grown in University of Washington, Seatle, WA, United States - 4-21-26 metaG | ecosystem: Host-associated > Plants > Roots > Rhizosphere... | reverse complement strand
TGAGCGAGTTGGCCCTTGATTTGGGGCGTTTGGCTCAGTCTGGGCGTTGCAGGTATCAGGGAGGCGTGTTTGGGTTTCACGATCATGGCGATACGCATGGAATCCCCGGTAGAAAACATGCGTTTCTCGCGCAGCGCTCCGACACTCTGGCGGCGCTGACCGCGGCGGTAACACCGTCCAACAACGGTACCAACGGCCAGACACAGACCGCGGCTACGACTGGATTGACGGCCCCACAGCGGTCTTTGTTGTATTTTTCACTGAGCGCCCTTAAACATCTCGGGCTGCCCTTTTGCATCACGAGATGGTCCGAAAATGGATGCGATAAAAAAGTTTTTGAAGCAATTTAAAGTTGCTAGAGACATTCATCAGGCCATTCAGGGCCCCCAGATCAAACAGCGGGAGACAGACTTGGCGGCGATTGAAAACCTCACTTTGCCCGCCAATTTGGATTTTCGTAAGATCGCCGAAGGGGTGCAGCGCATTGAAGGTATGTTCTCACCCTTTTCCATCGCCGCTATGGACATGATGCTTTCATTTCAGGAAAGCTTGGGGGTGAAGGGCGACGTCCTGGAAATCGGTACATACAAAGGCAAGAGCGCCGCGCTCCTCGGTCGTCATCTTAGAGGTGAAGAACGCCTGGTGCTGGTGGATATAGCGAGCTTGCTCAATCCGGCAGCCATAGAGCCGTTCAAGGACAGGACCGATTTCATTCTCTCGGATTCTTCAAAGGTCAGGGATGTGCTTCCCGGATATCGCGACAGACATCAAACCTTCCGATTTATTCACATCGATGCAAGTCATGGCTATGAAGAGACGTTCCGAGAATTGGCGATCGCCAATGAGCTTTTGGCGCCCCTCGGCCTCATCTCATTGGATGATTTCACCAATCTGAACTATTCCCAGAACATTGCGGCCATATTTAAATATCTCTACACTGCCGGCAGCGATCTGATGATGCTTTTGACGACCAATGAAAAAGGCTATCTCTGCAGGAAGGATTATTTCGATCGTTATGCCGATCTTATTTTGCGCCGCTCCATTGCCGAGCTGAGAAGCCGTGACATAGACGCAGTGCTGGCTCGAACGGCCTTCGGATTGGAATACAAGGCGTTTTACCTCCGCGGGCGCGATCCTGGCGAAACAGGGTCATTCTACGGCGTGGAGATATACGCTCGCCAAATCGCCGGTGATTACTCGCCGGAACGCTAGGGGCCAGAAGCGATCAAGGCCGGTCCTGCCGTCCGGCCGGGTGGGAAGGCCTCCCAGGCCAAGGTCGGACAGGCTGGCCGATTCGTACATGTGATGAGAAGGTCGAAAAGGCTTGCGGCTGGCCGCTGCCAGGCCACTGCGCGGGCTTTCTCCGCCGGCCGCTTTCATCTCTGGCTGGGCGTCCCCGGATCGCCTGCGAGGAGGCTGCATAGCCTATGAGCTAGGCTCCAGGGCGGTAACGTCCGAAAGCTTCAGCGCCATCCTCGACAGGGGCGAATCAATACAGGGCCCTGGCGACAGATGAGGGAATGCCTTTCCGAGTAAGAGCCGCCCGCAGCGCCAGATCGCGGGCATCATGCATGGCGTGGGGGCAAAACTTGACCGGCGGCCTCTCTGGCGCCCCGGCGATATATCAGGGTTTTCCTGCCGGTTGGCGATGCGCTGATTCCAAGGCGTCGAGATAGCCTTCGGCCGCCTTGTTCCAGGTAAACGCCTTGATGGCTTCGGAATTATGCGCGACATGGCGCGCAATCAAAGCGTCGTCATTCCACGTATTCCGCAAGATGTCCGCAAGCGCTTCGGGATTGCACGGCGGAAACAATTGCATTTGTAAAACTTTTTCCTGTTCGACATGAGCTGGTGCCGCGCTGGCAATGATCGGCGTACCCGCAGCACATGCTTCCAGAATCGGAATGCTGCTGGACTCGTAGAGCGAAGCCGTAACTAGAAACCGCGCCGCGCGGTGTAACGCGATAATGTCGGGATAAGGCACGACGCCAAGATAGTGAATATTGTTCGCTGCCGCTGCCTCTAGGTAGGGAAGCAAGTCGTCCGAGCCGCTGTAACGCGCTCCTGTAAGGACCAGCGGAATGTCGATGCCGCTCGACTTGAGCTGGGCCAGCGCCTTGAAAATTATAATGTGATTTTTGTGCGGCCAAAGCTGGGCCGGATAAAACAGGAATCGTTCGGGGAGGCCGTAGTGTGATCGCACGTCCCGCTCCGGCGTCTTGCCGAACGCGGCGATATCAACCCCTTCGGGAATGACGATAATCTTGTGCAGCGGCAGATTGGAAAAGTTGGCCGCGAATTCGCCCGCCATGTGCTGGGTTGATGCCTGGATCAAAGCTGCATGAGCGACCGTGTTAGCAAAAGCGATGTCGCGCACGAGCCGCTCGGAAGCGGTGAAGAATTGAGGATAATGTACGTGTTGCAGGTCGTGGATTGAATAAATTGTGGGAATTTCTGGAAAGGGAAATATTGGCATTGGGCAATATGGGACATATTGCACGTCAACTGCCCGCGCTATGCGTTCTGCGTCGCTGCGGTTGAGAAAATGATTGTATTGGCGATAGAGCAAGCGAAAACGCAACGATGCTGGAATGCGGTTGAATAAGCCGCGGCCAATGCGGGTCAATGGGCCATCGATCTCTATGATTTTGAATTTTTCCAGCCTTTCAAATCGCTGGAACATGCCGCGGTTGCGCGGGCTCGAAAATATTACAAAGTTGTGCCCACGTTTGCTCTCCGCAAACGCATCCAGCAGACCGAAGGCAAAAGAATTGACGCCGCCTCTGTACTCGGGCGCGAGACGCGAACAATTAATACCTATTCGCATTTCTACTCGTTCACTTATCTAAGCATCGGCGCAGGTGGCGGCGTCAACGGAGAACAGATTTCGCGACTGCTTGTTGGCGGTGGCGCCGACGTGCCCGATATCCGCGGATGAAAGCACGTCCGTCATTTCACTTTCCGATCAACATGCCGCGAGCTAATCGGCGCGCCTTTTTCGCCGCGCGGTAGAGCAACCCAAAGCGGCGTGGAGCTCTAAATCGCTGATTGAAGACATTGATTATGGCAGAATCAAGCTGAAGATCCGGCCGCAGTCTGAAGTCCTGGTGCCCAGAGTCGAGTTCTACCATATAGTCCTCGGATACACCGCAATGGACGCCGCTGCCGTCAAAGCCGATGTTCTGGATTTTTGATGTCACAGGGTACAAACAAAGGGCGTTGTTTTTATGATGGGCATAGTCGAAGCGAATTGACCAGGAGTCGATCTTGCCTTCCATCTGAAGTTTGAGCATACCCGCCAGATCGTCGCCGCCGCGGGCGAACAGGGCTTGATCGAGGGGGTTATCGACGAATTGCGGATAGTCGCTGACAGCCCAGTCAACCCTATGCCAGCGATCGGCCCATGTGCCCCAACCCCATGAGCTGCCTCGATAAGAAATATAGGCATCATCCGGATAGTTCTGGGGGAGCGGCAGCGGGTAGTTGTAGCCAGTCACGGAGAAAATATCCTGACGATCCCCGTAGACCTGCAATGCTGCGTTCATGAATTTCAAAAAAGAGGGCGCCGAGAGTAGGTCGTCTTCCACCACAATGCAGGCCGCATGATCGTTGAGAATTTGTGAGGTGCCGGAGATGATCGACGCGGCCAAACCCATATTGCGCTCGCGCTCGACGATGCGAACAGTATTAAAGCCGGTGATGGTGCGCAGGTAATCCCGCACCCCACGCACTGCCGCCGTCTGTTCGTGGTTTTTTGGGCCATCGGAGAAGATATGGAGATCGGAATCTGCGGCCAATTCGTTCCGGCGCAAGCTATCGACCGTTAGCCGGGTATGTTCTGGTCGGTTATAAACAAAAAGGATGATCGGGAACGGCTTCAGGGAGCTCTCCGACTGAGCATCGCAGCAATGGTCATCAGCATTCCGGCGATGGCTGGGCCGACTAGGGAAATAGAGGGATCGGATTGCTTTTGTCATGCTTTCTTCAGCCAATCAAGCGGGGCGCAAGCCCGACAGCTCCTCCTATGCGCAGGTGGCGTCCAATGTCAAAAGATCAGGTTTTTGAGCCACACTGCTGGGGCTGTTCTTGACGACTAGGGCGACGAACGGCACAAGACGTGCGTTGGTGTCTCGATAGCAAGCCTTGGTGGCAGGGGATCCTTTCGGGCGGCTATCGCGCCAAGGGGTTGGGTTTGGCACCTGCTTTACGATAGACCTGCGATATCGGCCTACATCGGGCGGGCGGTGTTGCCCAGGTATAGCTTGCAAATAATTCTACTGAGAAATTCTCTTCTGCTGCGCCGGAGTTATTGTTTGTGAAACCGTCCTGTTCAGTTTTTTCGTAAAATGTGGCGCCATCGCATCGACAGGGAAGTGATCGGCCAGATAACCCGCTTCTGCGTTGTTGGCGCAATGAATACCTTGGTCGGCCTTCTCGCCATCTATATAAATATCTATGTATTTGGGATGGGCGACGTAACCGCCAATTTATGTGGTTACATCTTCGGCCTGCTATTTGGTTTTTTCTTTCACCGCAATTGGACATTCCGGGCGCGCGGCAGGCCGTGGTTTGGGGCGGTGAAGTACGCGCTGGCTTTTGCCATCGCCTATGCCGTGAACATCGTCTGTGTGCTGAGTTTGCGGAAAATGGGCGTTTTATCTGTTTGGGCACAGGCCGGCGGGGTTGTTCCTTACGTGGTCAGTTTCTTTCTGCTGAGCCGCTATATGGTCTTTCCAGGTGGCAAGCCAAAATAGCAGCCTTGGCGATGTTGTTGTGTCTGTCGCCGAATTGTGGCTACTAGTACCTGATGGCATAGCGGAGGCCGCGGTGGCGGAATCTGAATTCGACCAACATTCCGACAGTTATTCGGAGAAAATTGGCGGGATGATCGCCCCCTTCGGGCAGGGCCATGATTTCTTTGTGCGTAGCAAAGCGGACATTTTACGTCCCATCTTCGCAACGATCAAAGAAGACACATCGAAACTAAAGGTCCTGGATGTCGGCTGTGGCGTGGGCCTCGTACACTCATACATCGTGGATTCGTTGGGCGAATTGCATGGCACCGATATTTCCAGCGCATCGCTCGATGTTGCGGGCCGGGCCAATCCGCATGTTCGATATTTGCCCTATGACGGGACAACCTTGCCCTATGAGAGGGACAGCTTCGATTGCGCCTATGCCATTTGCGTGATGCATCATGTGCCGGTCCCGCAGTGGCACGGCTTTTTGCGAGAGATGCGCCGGGTTGTGCGCCCGGGCGGGGCGATCGTCATCATCGAGCACAACCCTCTCAATCCCGCCACGCAGTGGGTCGTCCGGACCAATGCGATGGATGAGAATGCGGTGCTCTTGACACCCTGGAAGTTGCGCAACCTCATGGAGTCGGTGGGCTGCAACTCGATCTGGTTGCGCTACGTTTTGTTCGTGCCATTCGCAGGAAAGCTGGCTCGCGCTATCGATCGCCTGTTGGCGCGGGTGCCGTTGGGGACCCAGTATGTGGTCAGGGGCCGGGTATGACAGCGCGTCTATCGGCGTTCCGTGTCGGATTCCATGGTCCATGACCAGCATTTCCGTTATCGGCGGCGGCCGGTGGGCGCGGACAATCGGAGCCGTGCTTTGCGGAGTGTCAAACCCGTTTTCAACGGTGATTTTTCACTCCCGGCACAATAGCAAGGGTGTGGCCGCCTGGATTGCAGAAAAAGGACTTGAAGGCCGTCTTTCTGTCACCTCGCAATGGCCGGATCTCGACGCCGCGCCGCCGAGCGCCGCGATCATAGCAAGTGGTGTCGCGGATCATGTGGCGGCGGCTTCAGCGGTCTTGGGCGCGGGTATACCTGTTCTGGTGGAAAAACCTGTCGCCATCACCCAAAGCGCCGTTCGGCACCTGGTGGAACTGGCTTCCAGGAACAGAACTTGGCTGGCGGCAAGTCACGTATTTCTGTTTGCACGATATTTCGATGCGTTCGTCAAGCACATCAAGGATATGGGCAGGCTAGAGAGCGTTACCGTGGAATGGATCGACGGTCATGCCGATATTCGCGATGACGAAGTCAAATCCTACGATGCCCGGGTTACGGTCTTCGATGATGTGTTGCCCCACATTGTGCCGCTCGTTGCCCAGCTTTGCGATCATCCCTTGCAGTTTCTTGCGCTGGACGCCGGCAGAGGGGGGGCAGAGGTTGCGATACAGGCCTGCGCCGGGGAGCCCTGGGTCTCCATGCTTATGGCGCGAAACGGGCAGGCCCGGCGCCGCCTCATCGCGGCGAAGACAGCCGCCGGCGTGTGCAGGCTGGATTTCTCGCAGGAGCCTGGCGTTATCGTGATGCCTGACGGAACGCGCCTCAATGGCGACCCGCAGTGGGAAGCACAGTTCAAACCATTGGGCGCCATGCTGGCAGCGTTCTTGGCGACTGTGGATGGCGCTGCCCTGGACGAGAGACTATCGGCCGGCAAAGCATTGGAATCCGCTGATTTTGCGGACGCCGCCCGTGTACAGTATGCGACACACCAAGCGAAATGGTTGACAGAAAATCTCACGACCGCTCCCGAAATTGAACAAGTTTACGCGCTGCGAGAGCTGGGATTGTCGCGGGAGGCGCCGCATCGCTTGGGCCCGCAAGAGGTGCTAACCCTCCTGGAGGCGGCGGCGCATTTCTAGGCTGTTTCAGGCTCTAGGACTCTAAACCGGTGTTTTGCGCCATGGCGGGGCACCGGAAGCCCAAAGGTCTTCGAGCAGTTCGCGCTCTCGAATGGTGTCCATGGGCTGCCAGAAACCGTCATGAGGAAACGCATTCAGCTGTTTGTCGGCCGCCAGCCGCCGCAGCGGCTCGTGTTCCCACACTGTCGAGTCGTCCTCGATATAATCCAGGACTTTCGGGGACAGGACAAAGTAACCGCCGTTCACGACATGCTCGCCGGAAAGCGGCTTTTCAACGAATTCGGTGACGGATCCGTCCACGATTTGAAGTGCACCGAACCGGCCAGGCGGGGTGACCGCGGTGACCGTCGCATATTTTCCACTTGCCCGGTGCGCCTCGACCAGCCTCGTTATATCGACATCTGACAATCCGTCCCCATAGGTCAGGCAGAAGGCTTCCTCCTCGCGGACCCAGGGAGCAATGCGCCTGATACGCCCCCCTGTCTGGGTTTGTTCGCCCGTTTCAACCAGGGTTACGCGCCACGGCTTGGTTTCTGTGTAGTCGTATTTGGAAGTCCGCTGGGTAAGATCGAATTCGACCGCGTTTGCGGCGTGCAAGAAGTAGTTGGCGAAATACTCCTTGATCATATATCCCTTGTAGCCAAGGCAGATCACGAAGTCCGTGATACCGTGCTCAGCATAGATTTCCATGATGTGCCACAGTATCGGCCGCCCGCCGATCGTGATCATGGGCTTGGGCCGCAGGGTGCTTTCCTCGGCGATCCGGGTTCCGCGCCCGCCGGCCAAAATAACCGCTTTCACGTTTCCCCCGCTCTTTGATCGAGATTGATGGCATTCTCAATCACCACCAGCGGGCGCCAACGCACCTGCTGATAGATGCGGCTCACATATTCGCCGATGATACCGAGAAATATGGCGTTGAGGCTGATGCCGAACAGCATGACGATAACGAGTGTCGCGAAGCCGGAAGGCCAGGAGTTTCCGAAGAAGAGGGCGGCGCAAAGATAGGCCAGGCTCATCATGAAGGTTATCGTGGAGACCGTCATACCGATATAGGTAGCCAGGCGCAGCGGAATGACGGAATGCGCGATAATTCCGTCCATCGCGAAACGGAACAACTTGATGAGGGGAAATTTGCTTCGTCCGTGGAGGCGTGCGGCGCGATCGTAGACGATGCCCGCCTCGTTGCAGGCCAGAGATGATATCACGCCGCGCACATACGGGTTGATATCGTTCAGCTGACGCAGCCGGTCCAGGATCGTGCGGTCGATCAGACGGAAATCCCCAGCGTCGCGGGTAATGCGGTCTTCGGACGTCTTGCTGAGGATCGCGTAAAAGGCTCGGCGCCCCCATGTCAGCAAGACATGCTCCCGCCGCCGGCGCCGCACTCCGACCACCACATCATGTCCCTGCTCCCAGAGGGTTATGAATTCCAATATCAGGGCGGGCGGGTCTTGCAGATCGCAATCGATTTGGACGGCCGCATCGCCTGAGGCATGTCGGTACGCCGTCAGCAGGGATCGCTGGAATCCGTAGTTGCGGTTGAAGCGGAGGACCTTGATGCGCTGGTCGGCTGCGCCCAGCTTTGCCAGTAGTGCGAAGGTCCCGTCCTCGCTGTGATTATCAGTGAAGACGAATTCCAGATCGTATTGCGGAAGACCCGCGAAGACCGCAAGAAGTTCCGAATAGGCCCGTTCGACATTCGCGACTTCGTTATAGACGGGCATCACCAGGGAGATGAGACGCCTGCGACTTTCTACGGACGCAGTTGTCGCTATTTCTCCGGTGGTGGCCCCCAGCATCACGGGCTCAGATGTCCAGTATCCGCATGTCCGGCAGCGGCATCACGAACTTCGATTTGACGCCGCGGGCGCGCAATTGTTCGCAGATGGGCTTGGCATAGTGCCATGCCATCAGCACCACATAATCCGGCTGCTCGTCCAGAAGGATTTGGTTGTTCACGACGGGGATATGTTTGCCGGGAAGATGCATGCCGAGCTTCAAGGAGGTGGGCTGTTCGGCCAGGTATGGCATCAGATCGCGCGTCATGCCGTAATAGTTCAGCAGCGTAGAGCAGCGCCCCGGGCAGGAATTGCCGACGAAGCGCATGCCCTTCTGGTGCGCCTCATAGGCCAGTGTCATGAGCTTATCACGGCTTTCCTGAACCCGGCTGCGGAATTTTACATAGGTCTTCGGATCGAAAAGTCCCCGCGCGACCTCGAGCGCGAGTAATTCGGAGACGGCCGGTGAAATGGGGCGGGTACCCTTCCGCGCGACATAGGCCCGGATGTTGCCGCCATAACGGTCTGCGCGTCGGACGTCGAAAACTTCCATGCCGTAATAGGAAAAAAGTGTGACCAGGGACTTCAAACTGTAGGTGCGGATATGCTCATGATAGACCGTGTCGAACTGGCCTGTTTCCACGACATCCAGGAGATAATGGCTTTCGGTGATGAAGACGCCGTCAACGTCCAGCAAGGCGACGATGCCGCGGACCACTTCGCCAAGCGGCGCCATATGGGCGAACACATTGGTGGTGGTGATGACTTTGGCCTTGCCATAATCCTGCACAATCTCGCGGGCCAGCTTTTCGGTAAAGAATTGCTGGATGGTTTCAATTCCATTTTCCTCGCGGGCGATGCGGGCGATATTGGTCGGTTCCACACCCAGCGCGCGCATGCCCTGAAGCTTGAAGCCGGTCAGCAAGGTGCCGTCGTTCGAGCCGATATCCACGCAAAGCGAACTTGGCGGAACGCCGAGTTCTTCCACGATACCTTTCGCGAAGGCGCGCTGATAGACTTCAAGCTCCTTCGTGATGCCGCTGCGATATGGATATTCCGGGTGATAGACCTTGGAGCCGTCCACGACATAGTCGAGCTGTGCCAACCCCGATTCGGGGCACATATAGAGACGAAGCGGGTAGGTGGCTTCCGGCTGGTTCAGCTGCTCCTTGGTGAGCAGCGAATCGCAAAGGGGCTGACAATCCAGATCGATGACCAGTTCGAGATCTGTTGAGCCTGTAATTTGGCAGCGCGTCAGTGGCCCAGGCGGGACGTCATGGTCTGGAACGGTCGTCAATTGGTATCCTCCACTTGTCCGCAGGCCTATAGCAGTGGGGGCACGCGGCGCGCAACGATGGCAAATTGACCGATTTTCGGATGTCAGAACCGCTGCATGCGGTGGAAGCGCCGCTAGGCCGCCATGCGCCTTTTTCGCTTTTAAGCGTGTTAAAACAATAGCTTGCAACGAGACGGGGCAACCCATAAATTATGCCGCGACAGAGGGGCTGTTCGACTGTGGAACATACGATGGCGCGTTGGCGCGAAGACCCGAAGCGCCTGCTGATCGTTTCGGCCATTGTCGGCATCGGGCTCGCGATTTTCATGATCGGAAAGCTCGTTTTCTCGGGCTTTTCGATTCTAGACGACCACGCGATTGCTGCCTGGCTCGGTCCGCAGCGGCATGTCGGACTGGGTGATTTCTGGCGCATGTTCGATACGACCGAACTTGCCCAATATGGGACCGGTCAACGCTATCGACCCTTCATGTATCTCATGATCATCTTTGAAACGCTGGCTTGGGGCACACATCCTGCCGCGTTTCACATCGTCGCCGTGATCTGGCTGTGCGTGTTCCTGTGGGCTGTTGCCTGGGCATCTTTCCGCACCATCGGCTTCATCGGTGGCTGTGGCATTCTGTTTCTAGTCGCCAACGGCCGCTACTGGGGCAATATCTTCACCCATTCCACCATGCCGTCGGAACAACCGGCCGCCATGGGACTGGGTTTGATCGTCTTCGGTTTCGGCCTGCTGTTTTCCTGGTTCGTGCATGCCGATCGGCGCAAGATCGATTTTCCCGTTCTGCTGGTCGTTCTTGGCGGCTTCGTGTGTCTCGGCTCCAAGGAAAATTTCATGCCCATGCTGGGCCTGGACATCATGCTTGTGGCAACAGTCGCGCGCCTCGGCAAGATAAGGATGGCGACTTTGGCGGTCTGTACCGCGCTCATTCTGCTCGATATCGCAATCTGCTACGGCATCATCGTAC
>Ga0265338_10010715_pt1 | contig 10703 bp, 10 predicted proteins | sample 42126metaG_FD_193579 | JGI IMG/M metagenome (GOLD analysis project Ga0265338, IMG submission 193579) | Rhizosphere microbial communities from Carex aquatilis grown in University of Washington, Seatle, WA, United States - 4-21-26 metaG | ecosystem: Host-associated > Plants > Roots > Rhizosphere... | reverse complement strand
AACTCGCCGTAATACAGGCGCCGCAGGACTTTTAAAGTCAATACACCTTGTTTTGGGTGAGTCACTCGAACGGACTGGCCGACCTGCACATCCCCGAAATTGGCTGGCTGGGGTAGGTCGATCAATGGGATGAGCGAGGAACCGCAGTAGTTGCATTTCCTGTCCGTTGGCCTGATGATCGCGCCGCAGGATGGACATTTAAGATCATGAGGGATATTTATTGAAGCCATTTTTTCCGCCAAAGTCGGTGAGTTTGTTACGGGAGCAGAGCTTGCTGATGAGATGACCGGCTGCCTTTGCACAACATTTCCTGCATTCAAGGCGTGCATACCGCTGGAAAAGAAATAGATAGCGATCCATACGGCTACGATGCCGGTTAGATAAGGGCTGATACCGCTGAACAGCCATAATAAAACTACGGCGATGATACCAAATATAACCTCAGAAGAACTGGAAGAATGCCTAGTCATGTGAGTCTCGATGATTAATAGTTACCAACTTCCGTCATCCCCGCCACCGTCATCCCAACTACCACTATCTCCGCCTCCGCTGTCCCAACTTCCGCTGTCGCCACTTCCACTATCCCAACTACCACTACCATTATTACTACTGCTGCTTCCGCTATTATCCCAACCACTGCTCCCGCCGCCACCAAAGAAAAACCATCCTGAGCCCGTGTTGTTGTTGGATGTCACGCCGCCGGATGTACTCGAGCTGTTGGAAAAGAAACTATGCAGTGCCAGAAAGCCAGCAAGTATGGCGATGATAAACCTGATAGATGCACGTCCAAGCATGTTAACGATCTCCTAGGCCGAATCAGAATTCGTAAAGTAGGTTGAAGTATACAGAATAATACATAAATTGTCCAATTTTATTACTTTAGGTCTTTTATATTATCAAGGCGTGTATCTTCCTTAATATGACGTAACTAATCAATTTCTTCCTCGATCTTAAGAAGACCCCGGTTTTCTTTGTGTATAATCAACCCATGAGCGACTCGCGTCAACGACAGCTCGACCCTGAAGCCAAACCTGACGATCGCGTTGATAATGCCCTACGGCCGCAAATGCTGGCGGAGTTGATCGGGCAGGATCAGGTCAAAGAGAATCTTGGCATTCTGATTACTGCCGCGCGGCAGCGAGAGGAAGCGCTGGATCATGTTTTATTTTATGGGCCGCCCGGCCTGGGTAAAACTACCCTGGCGCATGTCGTTGCCAACGAAATGGGTGTCAATATAAAGGTTACATCGGGTCCGGCCATCGAGCGTGCCGGTGACCTGGCTGCCATTCTTACCAATTTACGCGCCGGTGATGTATTGTTCATCGACGAGGTGCATCGCCTCGGGCGCGCGGTTGAAGAAGTGTTATATCCTGCCATGGAAGATTTTGCACTCGATATCGTGATTGGCAAAGGCCCCTCAGCAAGATCAATTCGGCTGAAACTACCGCGCTTTACCGTGGTGGGAGCGACAACGCGACTGGCTCTGGTCACTGCGCCGTTGCGGGCGCGCTTCGGGGCAGTTTATCGATTGGACTATTATGATTTGCCGGCGATGAAGGCAGTTGTCAAACGGGCTGCCAAACTATTGGATGTCCCTGTGGAAGTGAGCGGCATCGAAGAGATCGGACGAAGAGCGCGTGGCACTCCGCGCGTCGCACTGCGTCTTTTGCGGCGCGTACGAGATTTTGCCCAGGTGCGTGCAGATGGGACGGTGACTTTAAAAGTTGCCAAGGAAGCCCTGGATTTGCTGCAAGTGGACCCACTGGGATTGGATGACGTGGACCGCCGCGTGCTTAGAACTATCATCGAGAAATACAACGGTGGGCCGGTCGGCCTGAACACGATCGCCGCCTCGATCAGCGAGGAGCAAGACACAATCATGGATGTGGTTGAGCCGTACCTATTGCAGCTGGGATTCCTCGACCGAACACCCCAAGGGCGTGTAGCCACCAAGTCTGCTTATGAGCATCTCAACTTGCCGTATAACGAAGGCGCGCAGCCGCGTTTGATATAGAAGGATAGAGAATAGTGTTTAGAAAGTAGTGAGTGGAGTCCTGGCATGATGGAAAATATTGGCAGGTATCTGATCATCGGAGGGGTTATTTTGATTCTGCTCGGAGGCGGGTTCTATCTAGCTGCCAGGTTGGGGTTACCATTGGGCCGCCTGCCGGGTGATGTTCGCATCGAAGGGACGAACGGATCATTCTATTTCCCAATTGTTACATCCATCCTTGTGTCGGTTGTATTAACAGTGCTTTTGAATATTATTGTTCGCTTTTTCCATAAGTAGGAGTGAAGTGGTTTCTGTAACTTTTCAATAACGATCAAGCTACAAATAAGGCGCTCGGCCAAAACCAAGCCCTTGGTGATTCTGCAAATATAAATTTATGAAAACCTCCGACTTCGATTTCGACCTTCCTGAATCTTTTATCGCTCAAAAACCTGTTGAGCCGCGCGATTCATCGCGATTATTGGTATTGCATCGAGATACCGGTCAGGTCGAGCATCAGATCTTTCGCCAGGTGGGGGAGTACCTACGTAAGGGCGATTTGCTGGTGTTGAATGAAACCAGGGTCATCCCGGCTCGTATTTATGCACGAAAAGAAACGGGCGGACGAGTTGAGCTATTGCTCCTGCGCCGCGAAGATGAGCTGACCTGGCGATGTATCGTAGGAGGAAAGGCGCTGCACGCAGGCACAGGCTTGATCGTAGAATCCGACGACTCCTCAGCCCCAAACGGGTCAACGAAGTGGGGAGACTTGGAACTGCATGCAGAGATTGTCGAAGAGTTGAGGGGTGCTGAGAGACGCATACGGTTTACCCAGCCTATTGAACCTTTTTTTCCTCGAGTGGGTAATGTTCCATTACCACCTTATATTCACGAAAAATTGAACGACCCTGAACGGTATCAAACTGTCTACGCGCGCCAACCGGGTTCTGCCGCTGCGCCAACTGCAGGTCTGCACTTCACACCTCGATTAATGAAAGAGCTGCAAGAGCAGGGTGTCAGGATCGCCTATGTTACCTTGCATGTAGGACTCGATACTTTTGCGCCTGTGATGGAAAATAACCCCGAAGAACACAAGATCCATACCGAATGGTGCGAACTGCCGCAGGAGACCGCGGATCTTATTAACGAAACACGCGGTTCCGGTGGAAGAGTGATCGCCGTGGGAACAACCTCGGTGAGAACTCTCGAGTCAGCGGGAGAAGCCGGGCGAAATGATATCAAACCCTACACCGGTTCCACGAGCCTATTCATCCTGCCTGGCTATAAGTTCACAGTCGTGGATGCCATGCTCACCAACTTTCACCTACCGAAGTCCACATTGATCATGCTGGTCAGCGCTTTCGCGCAGCGCGCGCGGGTACTGGAGACCTACGAGATCGCGAAGCGAGCAGGCTATCGCTTTTTCTCGTTTGGCGATGCGATGTTAATCCTTTAGACGAAGACATTTGATCGGGGATGATGCGCTGGGCACGGTCAGTATCGTCACTCAGGATCATTTTTCCAAGTTGTTCCCCGTAACGGATCAATAAAGGAATCTGAGAGTCGTCATCCAACGCGATGGGGACTTCCATATCCACCTGGAAGCGGCGAAAATCCAGCTTCTTGAATAACTTTTTAACTAGGTCCACTTGTTGATCTGCCGCTGAGTGAATAAAAGCATCCAACAGCGGGTTGATATATTGAATGGGGAGGAAACGGTCCACCTGGCCTTTTTTTATATTACCTGGATCTCGTCCCGTACCGATACTGATGAGGGTGGTCTCTTCGAACTTCCAGGGCAGAATAAATTGAATTTCGTATGCAGCCAGATAACACGGATTGTTATAGGAGCCGACGCCGCCGTCAATGAAACTCCCATCGACGGAAGGAAAATAGGTTGGTGCAGCGGTGGATGCCAGGATTGCATCGACCAAAGACCATTTCTTATATTTCGACTTATAGGATTTGACAAAACGCGTGCGGTTTTCCACAGTGTCAAAGGTGGTAAGGATGAGATCGGTAGGCGGATCTCCCTTCCATACATCTCCCACGGTTTTATCGCCAAAATAAGTGATTAAAGCTTTTTTGAGAGGCGCCTGTGGGTACCGGTGATTAAAAAGAAACCAGAAGGCCGTGTTAAAACCCTTCTTGAAGATCTCCCGGCCCAACCTGAGATACATCTGGTTGAGATGTTCAGCGGTCAACCCGCTGGCGAGACCGGCTGCAATGATCGAGCCGGTGGACGTGCCGGCCGTCAGGCGGAATATATTATGGAGTGGTTGGTTGAGTTCTTTTTCGAGCATGCTGAGTGCTTTTGTAACAATCACTCCTCGAATCCCGCCTCCATCAATGGCAATAGCTACATTCTTGCGGAATGGTTTCATCTCATCCTCCTCTTGACTTGATTAGCATCCGATAGATCGAATCAAATTTTGAGACACCCAGGATCTTCCCACGTAATGTTCATCATTTCATTTCACGGCGGGGTTTTGCAGGTTTGATCTTAATCGCGCTGTCAACCTGGTCTTCCAGGACCATTTTTCCCATTTGTTGCCCATATTCCAAAAGCTCAGGGATACGACTAGGATCGTCCATGGGCATTGAAGTCTTTAGATCCACCTGGAAGCGCCGGAAGTCGAGTTTCTTGAAGAAGGTTTCGACGATGCGAACTTGCTGGTCACTGGCTGAAGAGAGGAAGGCATCTAAAACGGGGTCCAGCCAATCCCATGGCCAGAAACGTGAAAAATTATTAGGATGGGCAGCTTCAGGGCTACGGCCAGTTCCGAGGCTGATGAGAGTTGTTTCCTCCGGTTTCCACCCCAGACAAAAAGATAATTCATAAGCAGCCAGGTAGCACGGATTGGCGTAGGAGCCGACTCCACCATCCATATACCTGCCATCCACAATTGGAAAGTAAGTCGGGACGGAACTGGATGCCAGGATGGCCTTAACAACCGGCCAGTCCTGGTATTCAAGTTTCCAGGGTTTGATAAAGCAGGTTCTGTTGGTGAGGGAATCAAACGTAGTGATCACGACGTCAGTAAGCGTGAGAGAATCTTTCGACCAGAAATCACCCATTTTCATATCGCCGATTTGACCGCGAAGAGCCGCTTCCAGAGGTTCCTGAGGATAACGATAACGAGTAAATGGGAAAAGGAAAGTCCGCCAGCTTTTACGGAAGATATTCTCGCCGAGGCCCAGATAAAGTTCATGTAATTTTACTGCCGTCATCCCGGTAGCCAAACCCGCGGAAATGATCGAGCCAGTGGATGTGCCCGCAAACAAGCGCGCGATTTTATAAATAGGCTGTCCGAGCTCTTCCTCCAGCATCGTCAGGGCCCTGGTTACTATGATGCCTCGAATACCCCCTCCATCAATTGCGATCGCAACATGTTTGCGCAAAGGTTTCATAAGAATCTCCTGAGACAATGCGAGTGTAATCCAAATCGGAATAAATTCAAAGTAGAATGTGGTTATGAAACCCTCGTCCGGTTATGAGCCTGGGTCGAAGTCCCCTGACGTACCCTCACAATCGGCAGCTTTCGAGACGCTCAATAAGAAAATAATCGCGTGTCGTAAATGTCCGCGACTGGTTGCCTGGCGGGAAGAAGTTGCACGTACCAAACGGAAAGCTTATAAGGATTGGGATTATTGGGGCAAACCGGTGCCCGGCTTTGGGGATCACAAAACCCATCGCGTAATGGTGGTTGGTCTCGCACCCGGAGCGCATGGTTCAAACCGCACGGGCCGCCAATTTACCGGCGACGGTTCGGGCGGATTTATGTACCCCGCCTTATACCGTGCGGGTTTTGCCAATCAGCCCGAATCCATCAGCCGCGATGATGGCTTGACCCTGCAGGATATGTACATCACTGCCGGCGGACGCTGTGCGCCGCCGGGTAATAAACCCACACCAGAAGAACTCGATAACTGCCAGCCATACCTCGAACGCGAAATAGAATTGCTCAAACCAAAGGTTATGGTAGCACTGGGCCGAATTGCGTTCGAGAGGATCCTGCATATATATTTTCCCAAATCCGATTTGAAACCACAAACGGTTAAACGGCCGGCATCCATGACCTTTGCTCATGGAGCCTTTTACAAATTGAACGCTGAGACCTGGCTGCTGTGCTCCTATCACCCCAGCCAGCAAAACACCTTAACAAGAAAATTGACGGTCGAAATGTTCGACCAAATATGGGAGAAAGCCAGAGAATTGATTAGTGGCTGACCTGCTTGATCCTGGTGAACGTGCGCCGGAGTTTCAATTGACAGATACACGCGGACGGCACATCCGCCTGGCGGATTATCGCGGACGATCCCTTGTGCTCGCTTTTTTAAGAGGCTTTCTCTGACCCTACTGTCGCGCGCAGTTAGCGCGCCTGAGGGATGAATATGATCAATTCACGAAGCGTGGTGCAGAAATCTTGGCTATTGGGCCCGATGGACCCGAAGCTTTTAACCTCTATTGGCAGTCGGAAAAACTACCTTTCATCGGTTTGCCCGATCCGGATCACGCAACGGCGCAGCGCTATAAGCAGGAAGTCAATATTTTCAAATTGGGACGCATGCCGCTTGTGAGTGTTATTGACGGACATGGGTTCATCCGTTATGCTCATTATGGCTCTTCCATGTCCGATATTCCACAAAATAAAACCTTGCTTGAAGTAATAGACGAACTCATCGCGGCATCGAAATAATTTGATGGTATCCTGTTCGAAGAAATAACGAGGCAGCATGACACTGGGACAAATTGCTTTTCTAGGTTCGGGCGAAACTTCCATGGCGGGAGGACGCATCTTCGAGAATTTAGCGCGCGCCCTGCCCCAACCTTTGCGGATCGCGATCCTTGAAACACCGGCAGGGTTCGAGCTTAACTCACACCAGGTCGCGGGACGCGTAGGCGAATTTATGAAAACCCGCCTGCAAAACTATACCCCTACCATCGACATTATCCCGGCCCGGAAACGAGACACACCATACAGCCCGGATGAACCCGCAATCCTGAAATCCCTTTTGTATGCTAATTTTATCTTCATGGGGCCTGGCAGTCCCACGTATGCGGTGCGGCAGCTGCAAGGCTCGCTGGCCTGGGACATTGTGCGTGCGCGGCATCGCCTGGGTGCAACACTGGCTTTCGAATCTGCTGCGACCGTATCTGTCGGTGCGTGGGCCATCCCCGTATATGAGATCTACAAGGTCGGGGAGGACGTTCATAGCAAGGCCGGCTTGAACTTCTTCTCGGATTTTGGCGTGCACTTATCCTTCGTACCGCACTGGAACAATACAGATGGGGGTGAGGACGTGGATACCAGCCGCTGTTTCATCGGGATGGACCGCTTTAACGTGTGGTGCAACAGCCTGCCTGCCGAGAATACAACGGTGGGACTCGATGAGCATACCGGGCTGATCGTCGATTTTGAAACGGGTCAATGTGAAGTAAGCGGCATAAGCTCCGTATCCCTTGTCCATGATTGTGAGCCGAAGATATATCCCTCGGGCGCAAAATTCGGATTTAGTGAACTAGGATCATTGACCATACCTGAGCCAATCGAGGCTGGGATTCCATCGAAGGTCTGGGAAATGGTTAATAATGTGCCTCCCCTGGAAGAGAATAATCCTTCTGCCGATGTTCTGGCTTTGGCAGAACAACGACTGCAAGCCCGGGCCAGTAAGAATTGGTCAGAATCCGACAGATTGCGTGACAAGATTGCCGCCCTGGGTTGGACGGTGCAGGATACGAAAGACGGTCAAAAATTGGTGAAGGGTTGAACTTGCCCGAATCTCGTTCAATGGTAGATAATGTGCGAAGCGGTGATGGGCGTGCGTTAGAATCGTCGGCAAGGAGATTCACATGCGCGCGGTAGACATCATCATTAAAAAACGCGATAAAGGGGAACTCACGGAGGAAGAAATTAACTTCTTCGTGCAGGGTTTTGTAAAAAGCGATATACCAGATTATCAAGTTTCAGCCTGGGCAATGGCCGTCCTGTTGAATGGAATGACTCCGCAAGAAACGACAAACCTGACGTTGGCTATGGTTCACTCGGGCCGCATCCTTGACCTGACAGGTGTGGTGGACATTGCGGTTGATAAACATTCGTCAGGCGGCGTAGGTGATAAAACCACTCTGGCAGTCCTGCCCATGGTCGCGGCTTGTGGGTTGCCGGTGGGAAAAATGTCAGGGAGAGGACTCGGTTTTAGCGGCGGCACACTGGATAAAATGGAATCCATACCGGGATATCGAGTGGATTTGAATACGGACGAATTCAAACAGCAACTTAAAGAAAAGGGAATTGTCCTTACAGGACAATCGCTCGACCTCGCACCGGCCGATGGCAAACTCTATGGATTGCGGGACGTGACTGGTACCGTATCATCCATCCCTTTGATCGCATCCTCCATTATGAGCAAGAAGATCGCGGCCGGGGCGCAAGCCATCGTTCTGGACGTCAAAGTTGGTAAAGGTGCATTCATGGAAACGCTGGGTGATGCACATCAATTGGCCGATTTGATGATAAAAATCGGCGACCTGGCCGGTCGAAAAACGATTTGCCTGCTTTCGGATATGAATCAGCCGCTTGGGCACGCCGTGGGTAACGCGCTCGAAGTGAAGGAAGCCATCGATACCTTGAAAGGCGGCGGTCCGGGGGATTTTCGCGAACACTGCTTGCACGTCAGTGCATATATGCTGGTGGTTGGGAAACGAGCCAGGGATCTAAATGAAGGTCGGGCCTTGGCAGAAAAAGCTATATCAAACGGTACCGCCTTCGAGAAGTTCCGCGTATTAGTCCAGGCACAAGGCGGAGATGTGTCTTTTGTGGATGACCCTGATAAACTGCCCGGAGCGAAAATCGTCGAGGTGGTTAAGGCTCCTCAGACTGGTTACCTGGCCCAGGTTGATGCCCGGACCATCGGTGAAGCAGCGGTGGCGCTCGGTGCAGGCCGCGCCAAAAAGTCTGACAATGTAGATCACGCAGTAGGTTTCATTGTCCACCATAAAGTGGGGGATAAGGTCGAAGCGGGCGAGCCATTGTTCACAATCCATGCGAATGACACAAAAAAACAGGCTGAAGCACGCGAAAACGCGCTGGCGGCGCATGTCTTTAGCGCTACACCCGTACTTCCCCTGCCGCTTTTTTATGATTGAAATGCCCTTGAAATGTCGCATAGGCTTGCGGTTTTATTAAGATTAGGGCATACTTAGCGTAGAGTACGTTATGGCAAAAGTATCCCTGCGGATGTACAATCGCGAAATTGAAGGTCTGATCGAGCATGGACAACGGCTCGATGAGGCGATTGCGCATTGCCGTCACATCCTCAAATCCTATCCCAAATGTCTCGAAACTTATCGCTTGCTGGGCAAAGCGAACCTGGAAGGCAAGCGTTATAAAGAAGCTGTCGACGTTTTCCAGCGCGTATTGGTGGCGGCGCCCGACGATTTTGTATCCCATGTGGGCATGAGCATTATTGCCGACGACCAGAACAAACTGGATGAAGCCATCTGGCACATGGAACGCGCCTTTGAAGTCCAGCCATCGAATGCAGCCATCCAGGGGGAGCTTCAGCGGTTGTTTGGGCGCCGTGATGGCGTGGAGCCGCCCAAGATCCGTCTGACCCGCGCTGCGCTGGCGCATATGTACGTACAGGGCGAACTTTACAACCAGGCCATTTCAGAAATTCGCGCCGTCCTGAGCAATGACCCAAAACGAACGGATATGCAGTTGCTGCTTGCCAAAGCTTATTTTCGCAATGGGCAAAAAGCCGAAGCAACCGACCTTTGCACTGAACTGCTCAAGGCCTATCCCTATTGCCTGGATGCTAATCGCCTGATGGTTGAGATCTTGCCCGGTTCTCAACATGCGGATTCCATACCGGAATACCGTAACCGCGTTAATGAATTAGACCCTTATGCTGCGTTCACCCAGGATTCCCTTTTTCATACCGAAACGGTTGCCGATAATGTTATAAACCTGGAGCGTCTTGAATATACCGGCCAGCCAACAGATGCCGCCGGAGCGCTGGGTATCGGGTTGGAGTCTGACTCGACCAGCATCAGCCGCAGCTCAAATCAACCTAAATGGTTGGAATCCTCTTCTAAAACTGACAATGGAAATCCTTACACCGGTGCTGCTTCTCCACTTTCCGGAGCACAACCGGCAATGGCTAGTTCAGATGCGAACGCACATGGCGGCCAGGACGATCTTCCAGCCTTTCTTCGGCAGGCCGGCTGGAATAACTCCTCGGGCGAATTTCAAGAAGGTCAATCTTCAATACTTGACGATAATGATTCAATAGGTGCCGAAGCCTCCGGTTCCGGCGCGGTGCAGGGTGATTTGCCCGATTGGGTAAAGGCCTTAGCTCCGGCAGGAGAAGCGGAGACGACATCGCAACCTGCCCCGTCTTCATCAGATACCCCCCTTTACTCCACGGATACGCCGGATTGGTTAAAAAACCTGGGCGGTGAACAACCTGCCGCACCTGCATCCCCTTCCCCAGAAAAAATTTCAGGTAACGAGACTCCCGATTGGTTGAAAAACCTTGGCGGCCAGGAGCTTGATGAACAAATTTCCGCATCAAACCTCATAAGGAATCTGAAAGTACGGCTCAACCTGTAGATTGGCTTAACAGCCTTAAAGCCGAACCGCCGCTTGCCCCGCAACAGGGGGCTTCTCAAAAAGAAGAAACACCAGATTGGCTGAAAGATTTTGAT
>Ga0265338_10010714_pt1 | contig 10704 bp, 7 predicted proteins | sample 42126metaG_FD_193579 | JGI IMG/M metagenome (GOLD analysis project Ga0265338, IMG submission 193579) | Rhizosphere microbial communities from Carex aquatilis grown in University of Washington, Seatle, WA, United States - 4-21-26 metaG | ecosystem: Host-associated > Plants > Roots > Rhizosphere >... | reverse complement strand
CAATCGTGATTCACGAGTATTTCGACTATGCGACGTGGCGTATGGCTCCGCGATGTCCGGAACTGGAAGAGTTTGTCCAGTGCGTGATGGCGAGCTGGCGTGACAACGGGGGAGAACCTGATATTGCACTGTCGCTGCCAGGCTGGCTGGAGGAACTTGGATTCGAAATTCGCACACTCCGGCCGATCGTGGACATCGTCCAGCCCGATCATTTGAAATGGCAGTGGATGAGTTCTTTCCTTGATGTGGGACGCCGGCGACTGGTCGACCTCGGACATCTGAGTGCTGCGAGGGCGGAGACAATCTGGAATGTGTTCAGAGCGATGGAACAGACCCCCGGGACCCGCATGATCACTCCGTGCGTGCTTGAAATCGTAGCCGTGCGGCCGGCCTGATTGCGGCGGTAACAAATGCTAGTTTTGCGGAGTCGCTGCTTTCAGGTAGGCGACGACGGACTTGGCGTCCGCCTCGCTCATGCGAAACGGCATCATGGGCAGGCGCAGAGGTTTACCCGTAGTCCAAATCCCCGTCGTGAGCAGTTTGATCATGTCAGCGTCGTTCGCTGGAGGGGTACCGCCGATTCTCGGCGCCATCAGCGGCCAGTTCGGCTGGGGTTGCGCAGGCACCCATGGTACCGAAGCCCCTTGGAGCCATCGGCTTCGATCGAGATTACCGCTGCTATCCCTCGGTGTATGGCACTGACCGCACATGGCCACGCTCTCCACCAGATACTTTCCGCGTGCGACCTCAGGGGTGTTCTCAGCAGATTTCCCTGAGGACGCAGATTTCGTCTGCGCGGGCAGAGTTATCGCCAATAATCCAACCATGAATACGATCGCGACAGCGAACGTGACTCGCGAGTTCCTCAGGCGCTTGTCCATTGAATAGCAGAGGGAAGAAACGTTGCTCATAAACTGTACCTCTCAATCGATTCGTGAGTTTGATGAAAGAGCGTCAGATGAACCAGCCACAGACGCGAGTTGTATCCACAACAAACGAGAATCGAACTGCTCATTGTAGGAGCGTTCCGCGGAAGAGTCTATCCGCGATCTGCAACTTTGGCGATGGGAGGGAAACGGCGCTACTGTGAGCTGTGAGCTGAGAGTTGAACGGACGTCGCCGCAATCGCCTCTGCCTGCACTCCCGCATCGCCACCAAATCCCGCTAGCCAGTGCACATCCGGTTCCCGCCGGAACCACGTGATCTGACGCTTGGCATAGTTGCGGTGGGCCTGCTGCGCCGCGCGCATCGCCGACTCCTGGTCCAACTCTCCACGCAGGACCTGCAGCGCCTGCTTGTATCCTAACGACGCCAGTGGCCGCGCTCCCGCCCCGTACTTCGCAAACAGCGTCTTCGTCTCCTCGATGAGCCCGGCCGCAAACATCTTCTCCGCTCGTTCGTTGATGCGCGCATAGAGAGCATCACGCTTGGGGTTCAGTCCAAAGCGGAGGATCCGGAATCCCGTCAGCGGTTCGCTGCCCTTTTGCCACAGCGCTGTCATTGGTTGTCGCGATGCAAGACAGACCTCAATCGCACGGATCAACTTGGGAACGTCATTGGCGTGAATGCGCTCGGCGGCTTTCGCATCGAGCCGCTGAAGAATCCGATGAAGATAGTTCTCCCCACGCTGTTCAGCCCGATCCCGCAGGCGAGTACGCAGCGGTTCCGATCGCTGCGGACCAGAAAAAAGCCCATCCACGAGAGCACGAAGATAGAGTCCTGTTCCCCCGCTCACGATGGGCAGGCGCTTACGTTCGGTAATCTCGCGCACGGCCTGACGGGCCTGCCGCGCATATTCGCCGGCGGTCACGTCCGCCAGCGCGTCTACATAATCAAGTAAGTGATGCGGGATTTCGGCTCGCTCTTCGAAAGTAGGTTTGGCGGTGCCAATTTCAAACTCGCGATACATAGCCACTGAGTCGCAATTGACGATTTCCCCGTCGAAGCGCCGCGCCAAAGTCAGCGCGAGCGCGGTTTTCCCGCTGGCCGTGGGACCCAACACGACGATCAACAGCGGCTCACGACTGGACAACGTCAGCGTGCGCTCCAAGGAATGTATTGCCAGTATCGAATCAGGGTGAGAATCAGCAACAGAATCGCGATGACAAGCAAGCCACTGGCCTCCGCTGCGTACAGAGAATGGTGACGCCGATGCTTTTCGTCGGCGGCCGGCTTGGATGGAGCAGGGGCGGACACGCCGATATTGTAGCCCGGGTCGGCTAGATTTCGCACAGGCAATCTTCCCGACAATAACCCGCAGCTTTTTCCCAAACATGATCGGGACGTATTCCCAACTCGAGTCAACCCTGTGGTTTCGCGAATGACCGGTCGTGCCGGTGTAAACTACGGGCGCGCCATCATGCCGATGTCTTCTCCGAAAAGCGATTCGAGCAACGAAAGAAGGCTCCTGCGATTCGGGGTTTTTGAGGTGGATCCAGGGGCGGGAGAACTACGAAAGAATGGAGCCAGGATCCGACTTCAAGAACAGCCGTTCCAGGTCCTGGTCGCTCTTCTCGAAAACTCCGGGCAAGTCGTCACGCGCGATTACCTGCGCGAGAAGATCTGGCCCGCCGACACCTTTGTTGATTTCGATCACAGCCTGAACACCGCCGTGAATAAGATTCGCGAGTCGCTGGGAGACTCGGCATCAAGCCCACGCTTCGTCGAAACCCTGGCCCGCCGCGGGTATCGGTTTATTGCCCCGGTTGAGGGCGCAGCAACAATTCCGAACCCATCACTCGACCCAGCGGCCGCGATCGCGCGCAAGATCGAAACGGAACTGCCGCCCGGAGTCGCGCTCCACCCCGACCTGCACGTCCCTGTGCCGCGACGTGGACTCGTGCGCCTGCTCTTTGCGCTTATTCAGATCATGTTTCTTTCTTTTTATCTGAACGCGCTTCACCACCTCAGCGACGTCGATCGCATCGCGACCAGCTTTCTCACCGGATGGAAAGCCACATTCCTTGTGGGCGCCGTGCTGGTGACAGGGGCGGTGGGGATACCATTGCGTTTCTATCTGCTCTCGTCCGTCGCATTCGACTTCCGCAAACTGGGAGTAAATTTCCGCCGGCTATTCCCCTTCGTCCTCGCACTCGACCAGCTTTGGGCGGTTGCGCCCTTCCTGCTGCTGCCCCAGATCGGCGTGGGCTTGGCGTTTGCCGCGACCGCAGCTCTGCTCTACGTTCCCTTTTCAGAGCGAACATTAGTCCGCATGGCCTACCAAGCAGAATAGACGCGAGCAGTTCCTAGCCGCCGTTATTTCCCACAACAATCGGGGCCTTGCAACCACCTGTTGGCGCCGCGAAGAAGTAGATCGCCGCCATGATGTGTTGGGCGATGCCCCGCACCGGAGCGCGCGCGATCAAACTGAGCGAGGCTGTGGGTATAACAGTTGCCTCCTGCAAATCCATCATCTCGTCCCCGTGTGGCATCGCCAGCCGTTTCAGAAGGGACGGTCTCTCGTCCTGCGCTCGTGCGGCCGGGGGCTTCTGCGGATCCTTATCGTGACACTCACTGGGATTGTTCGGGAAATCCACATACAACGTGAGGCTCAGCAGCTTGGTTAAATCGTGAAACGCCTGCCGGGAGTGCGTTTCGCACTTGTCCGCGGGATCATCGTCATGGGCCTGGGTAATCATGAAATTGATGTTCGGAGTGTCCACCTGCAGCAGCAGCGGGTCAAAGTGACCGCTGTCTGGCGTCCCGGCCAGGGAAAATCCGTTCAAACTGCTGACGCTGTAGCGCAGGGAAACGGCAGTGGCATAATCCTGCTCCGTCGAAACATCGGGAGGATAGGTCGAGCCCACTCGACTTCGGTAGCGGGACTCAGCCGTGTAAGCCTCAGGCTTTGGTAAACGTATGGCATAGCGTTCGAGCTTGTCATCCAGGGCCTTTTGCACCGCTGGCGCGTCAAGCTTCGTCTGCACAATGTTGGGAGCGATCGTACCCGTCGCCGGCATGGTGCGTGCGGGCACCGAGAGATCGTAGATTCCCGAAGCAAGGACGGAATAATTCGAGGCCTGCACGTACAGGTCACGGTGGTCCTTCGTTTTGGGTGCAATCGCGAGAATGAAATTGGGGTCCTTGGGATCCGCCGCAAACCCCCATGGCCCCTCGAAAATTACGAAAACCTTCTCGCTGGCGGAAGGAGGCGGAGGAACTTGTTTGGTTTCAGTGCAGGCGATCATGACACCGACCACCAGCAACGCGGCAGCAAATGTAACCATCGAGTCCGGGAAGAAGCGTTTGTTTGTCATCAGTTTCTCCTGATCGAATCGGTAAAGGTCATGGCTGTCCGTAGGCTGCGAATGCAGACCAGAAATACGGGTGCGAAGTGCGCGGATTTGACAGCATCGCCTGAGCAGTCAGGCGCAGCGCATTGGACACAGGTTGGCCACTCAGCAACGAGCGATAGAAGCTTTCCATAAACTTCCGGGTCTCGACTGAATCGACGGCCCAGCGGCTCGCCACGACATGTGGCACGCCGGCGCGCTCAAGGGCTTCCGCCACGCTGTTAAATCCACGTGATCCATCGCTTCCCGACTCTGTGCTGCAAGTCGAGAGTACGGCCAATTGCAGTGTGCGCAAGTTCAGGCGGCGCAACTTGTCGCCTTCGAGCAACAGGGGCGTTCCTTTGGCTGAGCCTGCGCCAGTCAGGAGGAGGCCAGCATGCTGGGAAACCGCGAGAGAATGACCTGTGAAATGGAAGACTCCCGCCTCTGGCAATGCGGCGACAACGGCATCCATCGTTGCCTCGCGCCCTTTGAGAACTACGGCGGATGGGAAATCAGCCGCTACCATTTCCGCCTCCGCTACAACGTTTGGCAACGGAATGAGATCTTTTGCCTGGGACGATGCCGTGCTGCCAACGACAAGCGCACGCTGCGCGGAGGTTATTAACCCGACGGAATGCGCCTGCGCATCCGAGTATCGTCCCAGCGAATGGACGATCGGTCCGCGTTCAATCAAGTAATGATCGCTTGCATCAAGCAGGGATTCAAAAGGAACCCTTCTCGCCCATCCGTTGGCCTCAATTACCAACGTGCGTCCCGACTGCAACCGCTGCTCAATCGGCGCGATAAGCGACGTATACAGACTCCGTGCATCCCGGCGCACAGCGCTTAGTTCCGAGTCTGGATCGGAACAGGATTCGTAGAAACGCTGCGCCGTCTCTACCAACTCTCGTGTGGGCTCCGGCCGCCACTGCCCGTTCACGCCGCGGTCGTCGTACGTCCAAATGGCGAGCCCATCCGGCAGCACGCCATAGACAATAACGGTCTCTTGCCCAAGCAAAGGAAGGCGTGAAGTCAACCAAGTCGCATCCGGCTCGCCGGCGGGCGCCGTCTTTCCGGGGCCTCGCCCTCCACGTTCAGCAGCTGCCAAGTACCATTCATATACCGCGAGGGATTCCTGCACCCGCCCTTGCACGAGTTCTGCTTCGGCCATAGCAAGATATACGGGGGCGGCATCCTTGCCCCACTTGAGGCGATCCGCTTCTGTATTCAGGGACGCGAGATTCTTCTCTGCCAGCGCGAGCGCTGGGCGCAAAGACTGTTCGGCGCTCGCCTCCTGATGATTGCGCAACTGCAATTCACCGAGCGCGGCATAAAACATCAATGCGAGGTAGTTGTCAGAAAGCTGCCGGATCTGGCCCTGGTTGCGCGTCAGACGTGCGACCGCTTCATCAAAATGGCCCTGGCGGGCTTCTAATTGAGCGCTTCGAATCTCGTTGTCCAGCGCACTGGCGAGACTAGCGCCAGTCCGCGGTGCGAGTGCAAAAAGTTGGGCGGCCTGTGTGTATTGGGCTTCGGCGAGAGGTAACTGATGAGCGGCCGTTGCCGCGTTGGCGAGGCTGTTATGTGCCCCCGCGCGCATGGCGAGATCTTCATCAGCATCAATCAAGGATACGGCTTCTTGCCAGATGGCAACTTTGAGGTTCGGCTGTTGGACCGAATCCACGTAGCTGCCGAGAATATTGCAAAGAAGGTAGGCTCGGACCGGAACGTACTGCCCAGACCAGTAACGCTCCATGCCCTTTGCAATCAATTTCCATGCACCAGGAAAATTTCCGGAGCGAAACTCGTCATCCGCTACGAAACCCACTGCACGGAGGTAAGCAGCCCCGTAACCAGTCTTGCGCGCCTCTTCCAATGCCTGACTGCCGATCTTGTCCTGGGCTCCAAGATCTCCCATCACTCCAGCGCAGACGCTTTTTTCCAGTCGAAGTTGGATGTGGAGCCACGAGTAAGGGAACCGATCGGTATCTGCCAGGACGGTAGAGGCTTTTTCGCGGCACTGTTCATTGCGCCGCGTTAATTGCGCGGAAAATACTTGCTCGAATTGGGCACGCAATGCGCCCGCTGAGTTCGAGGAAGCTCGAAACAACTGCTCCGCAATGACGGCCTGCTCTGTCGATGTTCCATAATCGCCAAGATCATTCGCGGCCAGGGAGCGCGACAGAGCTGCCACCGCCTGCCGAAAATGTGGCGCGGAGATTCCCCGCAGCAGATCGGATAGCCAGCGATCTTCATGTTGCCGGCTGGTCAAATCGGCCAAAAGAAAAAGCGCCCGTTGGGCGCTTGGATCAGCAGCCCGAGATGGTGATTCGGGATAGGCTTCGGGCAACCACGATCGAATTGCCTCCCTGAGGTACTCTTCGACGCGCTGATCAACTTCCGTGGCCATCGTCCCCGGACCCAAGTCAGCTGGAGAAAGAAGCGGACGCGAAACGCCACCGTGCTCTTTCAATTTGGCGCGCACGGCCTCGGCTCGATTCCGGGCTTCTGACGCCCATTCAGAACTCGTGTCGAGCTTCAGGTAATGGTCCCAGTCCTCGAGCGCCTGCCGGTATAGGAATTGATGTTCGGCAACGATTGCGCGGTTGAACAGCGCAACCGTATTGTCTGGCTGTTGCACCAGCACCTGGCTGAGGAATTCAAAAGCGGCGCCGAAATCTTCCGGCCGATCCTCCGACTGCGCCCTTTGAAAATATGCTGTGCCAAGATCCGCCAGGACTTCCGGCGCATGCGGTTGCAGTTCGAGAGCTCGCTGCAAGGACTCCACCGCCGCGTCATATTTGCCTTCGAGGACGTCTGCTCGCGCCGCCGCCTGGAGCCATGCCGGATCGTTGGGATGGGCGGCCAGTTGTCCGGCAATCACTGCCTCCGCCTTCAAAAGAGCCGGGGGTCGGGCAACAAATGACGACGCCGGACCGCGTTGCACGCGGAGTGGCGCATAGGAGGCTCCTGGAAGTCGCAATTCCAGCGTTCTCTGGTCGGTATAGGCACGGGCAAGCTGCTGGTTAGCGGAGGCCGCTGTACCGCGTTCGCTCGTAGCCCACCATCCTACAGCCGCCACCACCAGAACAACTGCCGCTCCGGCAGCCGCCATCTTCGGAAACCACCAGAATCGCTGGCGAATCGACGCCCGCTGGGGATCTACATTTGGAGTCCCGCTAATTCGTGCCGCTAACCTCAACTGCCACTCCGGACGTGAACTGTCGAGGTTCGCTATCTGGCTGCGTTCCTCATCCGTCAGCGGACCGTTCAGATCGACAAGTTCCCCGACAGCAGCACGCAGGCGCGGACCGCACTGGTCGCAGCGGCTGGCATGATCGATGTATTGCAGAGTCTCGTCGGGTTCGATCAGGCCACCCGCAAGCTCGGTCCACACTCCTGCATCCGGGCACTCCGCCCCGGCTTCTGCCGGGGCGGTCTTTTCCATTCGCGCGATTTGACGATCCAGCCGTGCCAGACCTTCGAATTGTTCCCGACACGCTCCGCAGGCAGCAAGGTGAGGGTGCACCTCCGCCGGCCGCAATTCCACTCCCGGAGTCTGCCGGGCTAGCTCAAGGAGCTTCGCCAGTTCCGGCATCTCGAGATGCTGGTTGGAATTACTGTTCAAAACTGTGTCTCCAATCTCATAGAACGATTTTGCCCACCCAAAGTATTCAGGTTTGTTTCCCACCGTCTTTAATGTGACCGCGAATCATAATTGTGAGGCGCAGAAGGAGGCTCTCTACCCCCTCTGTGGTCAGCCCAATCGCAGGAAGAGCGGCGATCTCGCTGGCCGTAAGCCCTTGCTGGTGGCGGAGCCAGAAAATCGTGCACTTCCTCTGCTGATCTTTCCCCACAGTAACCTGTTTGAGAATGCTATCAATTTGTTCAAGTTGGAGATTCTGATGGATCGCCGAGGAGACGTCGGAGCCAGCGGTTTTTGGATCAATTTGAAGGAGTTCATCAATCGCCTCGGTCTGAGCTGCGCCGCGCTTACCGGCCAATGCGGACTTGAAATGATCGTGGACCACATTGGCAGCGACGACTTTCAGGTAGCCGTAGATGGAATCTTCGTGTCGTGGCTGAAACGACCGCAGCAGGCGGCTCTCGTTTTCGCAAAGCTTCAGGTAGGTATCCTGGATTAGGTCGTCCAGTAACTGGCGGGAGGGCTCCCCGCGTTGGCGCGCTGTGCGAAGCACAGCCGCTGCGATCACGGGCTGAAATCGCCGGATGAATTCCGCCCATAACTCTGTGTCTCTTGCGCCCGCGCACTCGCGTACCAATTCAACTGGTGACAACTCCGAGTAGCGCGCCAAAGGATCCACTCCAGGAATGGCGGATTCTACACCCACACCCTGCTGTGCGTGTGAAAAAGTATGCACGTCTCGCCTGGCGGCGATTCGTTGGTTTCGACGTTCGATTGAATGTCGCGGAACTAGGCCAGCAGTTTGGCCGCGTCTTTGGCAAAGTAGGTAAGAATCAGGCTGGCTCCAGCCCGGCGGATGCTCACGAGTGATTCCATCATTACGCGATCGCGGTCGATCCAGTTGTTGCGCGCCGCCGCTTCGATCATCGCGTACTCGCCCGATACCTGGTAGGCCGACAGCGGCAGGTCGAAGCGTTCCCGAGCGGCTGCGATGACATCCAGATAGGGCATGGCCGGCTTCACCATGATCATGTCCGCGCCTTCTTCAATGTCCAGTTCGATCTCCCGCATTGCTTCCCGAATGTTCGCCGGATCCATCTGGTAGGAGCGCCGGTCGCCGAATTGGGGCGTCGAATCGGCCGCCTCGCGAAACGGTCCATAGAATCCGGAAGCAAATTTCGCCGCGTAGGAAAGGATGGGTGTGTTTTCATACCCGGCTTTGTCGAGACCGGCGCGAATGGCCGCAACCCGCCCGTCCATCATGTCGGAAGGCGCGATAATATCGACGCCCGCTTGCGCCAGCGAAACCGAAGTGCGGGCCAGTAATTCCAGGCTGGCATCGTTCACGATCTCATATTCCGTTGTCGCCGGAGGGGCCGCAGCGGCTGCCCCGAGGGATTGCGCGGAAGCTTTCACGATTCCGCAGTGCCCGTGCGACATGTATTCGCAAAGACAGACGTCGCCCATCACGATCACGTCCGGGACTTCACTCTTGATGGCGCGCGCCGCCCTCTGCACGATGCCGTCCGCGGCCCATGCACCGGTAGCGACTTCGTCTTTCTTTTCTGGAAGGCCGAACAAAATTACAGACAGTACGCCCAAACTGCGCGCCTCGCGAACCTCTTTGACAGCCTCGTCCACCGAGAGATTGAACACACCCGGCATCGATCGAACTTCTTTGCGAACACCCTTGCCGGGACACACAAACAGTGGATAAACGAAGGCTTCCGGCGTGAGCCGGGTCTCGCGAACCAGGGAACGGAGGGTTTCGTTACGCCGCAAACGGCGCATGCGGTTAGCCGGGAATGCCATAAGCCGAATTCTAGCAGCCACCCCAAGCCCGGCCACGGTCGGTGACGTCACATCTCATTGTGATATCGATCACAACGGACCTGAAGAGTCCCGCCTGCTGGTTACTTCGGTTACTTCAGTAACCAGTGGTAACCAGTTGGTGATCTAAACATAACGTCGGGAAGGTCATATGATACAAAGCTGTGTCACTCCGTTACATCTCGGCACTCGTGTGCGGACTTTGCCTTCTGTTGGGCTTTGCCGTCGCCCCATTGATCATTCCGGGGGCCGAATTTCGCATCGCCATGGGCGACATTGTGCCCCTTCTGGTCGCCACGGCCGCCCTCTTTTTTTCTATGAGAAACGCTTTCGACAGCCGCGGGCACACGCGACTGTTCTGGAGCCTCATGGCCACGGGCCTGGCGATGTGGTGTTTCAATCAGGGCTGCTGGACGTGGTTTGAAGTCATCGTCCACAAGCCCCTTCCCGACCCTTTCCAAGGGGATGTCGTCCTTTTCCTCCACGTTGTTCCCTTGACGGCCGCCCTGGCATTGCGGCCACACGAAGCAGACGGGGACGAGGCGATGCTTCCAAGCGCCCTGAACGTGTTGATCCTGCTGGTGTGGTGGATCGTTGTCTATGCCTATTTCGTTTTCCCTGAGGAATACATCGTCACGAATGTACCGGTCTACAGCCTCCGCTGGGACATCGCATATCTTGTCGAGGGCCTGATTCTGATTGGTGTTGCGGGGGCAGCGTACTTCACAAGTTCCGGGACCTGGCGCAAGATCTACGGCGGCCTATTCTTTTCGAGCGTTGTGTACACCTTCGCATCGGAAGCCATGAATGCCGCGATCGCGCGTGGTTCCTACCACAGCGGTGGCATCTATGATCTGCCGTTCCTGATTTCTCTGCTGGGGTTTCTCGCGGTGGCTCTGTTCGGCCGCCGGTCCTTGCAGGAGACGCAGGTCATGCCCTCCGTTCCCCAGACTC
>Ga0265338_10010713_pt1 | contig 10706 bp, 5 predicted proteins | sample 42126metaG_FD_193579 | JGI IMG/M metagenome (GOLD analysis project Ga0265338, IMG submission 193579) | Rhizosphere microbial communities from Carex aquatilis grown in University of Washington, Seatle, WA, United States - 4-21-26 metaG | ecosystem: Host-associated > Plants > Roots > Rhizosphere >... | reverse complement strand
CCAGAAGGTAGTTATGCTCATATGACAGAAATTCGTCTAGCGGTAGATCAATGGTACAGCGCTGCCGTGCCCACGCAAGCGGGCAGCCAGGACAGCGATGATATCACCAATAGCGTCAATGTTGCGATCCAATCGCTCATTGGCGCATTGAATGCGGTGGGCTTCATAGAAAACACCAAAAACTTTATCACAGCGATGGAAGAGTTTGGCGAGGGCATGGAGGCTGCCCTGGCCTGCATTAGCATTGATCTGGCGCTCGTATCAAGCGGGGTAAAAGCGGCGGCGGCGGCCTTTTCCAGTCTGGATGCCAGACTGGCAGGTACATTTGCGCAACTGGATCAACAGATCGGATACTTCACCAATACAGCGAGTAGTGTCACATTATCCCAACCAACAGCAGCGCAGGAAAACTCGCTGCTCTCTATCCTGGGCGAGAGCAATCCAGGAACAGGTATACATCTATCACTGCCAAATCCTGGACCTCTACCTTCAAGTTCAGGAGCCGCGGCTGGCGCCGGAGTGGTTGGAACAGTCATCGCTGTTCTTGGCATTCTGGCATTGGCCTGAAATATACCCATGTATTGCATGTTTCATTATGTGAAGCGTTCTATAGAATATTTTAAGCGATAACAACATATAAAACTTTTCACAAGAGAGTCTATAAAAGAGACAGGGCAATTGCATGTTCTCTGCAAGTACGGAATGACCCAGGCACAGGAGAACATTGCCCTGGAAGAAAGGATAGGAAAAATATCATGGGAGCGACACCATCTCCATCTCCATCGCCATCTCCATCTCCATCCGGCTCTGGATCAACACCACAGGCACATCCAACGCCCTCACCAGAGCCAAATTATCCTCCAATTCCTCCACTGCCTGATGTGCCAGCGGATGCCTATCAACAACTCTTAAATCTATCCTATGCTATAGATACAACTTCAGGAAACCTTCAGACCGCAAGCGGAAAACTCACGACGATTCATACAACGACCAATACCGCGGTTGGAGGAATTGTCGCGAACTCGCAAGGGGAAGTAACCAATGGCCTGAATGACATCTGGCATTACACCGGAAACGATTTTACCAATGCGTCCACCCCCTTAACCTCTATTACCGCAGCCAAAGCGTTGGGAGGGTCGCCCAATCAACTGCAAGCAGTCCTGACGCAACACCAATCAGACTTTCTCAACGGCGTTCCCGCGGTGGAACAACTGAAGCACCTGGTGGCAACGGGCTTTGCCTCAGCTCCTACAGTCGCCGCTGTGCAGGAACTGATTGACCTTGCGGGAAACCTGACCCAGGCGTTGGGAAACGTCAATATGGCTTTGTGGCTGATGATCAACGCCATCTCGACGATCAGTGGTGGTATCGCTTACTCCTGCTCCACCGGTCTGGTGCCAGGTCAACCATTTCCTGCGTTTACCCAGCAGGCTTTCGCCATGCAAGGGAATGGAGGAGGTGGAGGAAGTAGTGGTGGTCTCACAGCAGCCCAATTTCAGAATTATCTGGAAGATCAAGGCGTTGATCCTGAAACAGCCCTGGATATTGCTCTGTATGCCGAAGAACAGGGCATCAGCCTGGCTGATCTCCAGAAGATGTTCGATGGCCTGGTTCAGGGAGGTAACGATCCTGAGATCGTCTCCGGCCAGATCCAGACGCTCATTAACAACGAGTCCCTGTCCAGATGGCTCGACGCCCAACAGGCCAGTAACTCAGGCGGAACGATCAACGATGTGACAGCACTGATTAACAGCAATAGTTTCGATACCGACGACATAACAGCGCTGCTCAATCATGGAGCGGATCTCAGGACCACACTGGCGGATGCTCAACCGCTTATAGCGCGCGGAGTTCCCACCAGCCAGATCACCCGGTGGGTTGAGCAGGGACAGAACCTCCAGGGCATCGAGGCTTTGATGAGTAAAAAAGGCTTGACTATCGAGAATATCAACAATGGGCTTACTCAGCCAGTCGGCAAAAACTGGTCACAGATTTCTGGCTCTATCAGAAATAATATGGGGACCACCATTAATCACTGGCTGGATGGCACTGTAGGCACAAATTCCGCGGGATCTCCCAATCCCAATGATGGTACTACATATAATAACCTTAATGGGAAGTTACCTGGCGGGCCGAACACTGGTACCAATGCAAATTTCAGAGACTATAAAGAATATACCATTAATAATACAGGGACTGGCCATAGCAATGAACTCAGGCTAATCGTCGATAAATACGGCAATGCGTGGGTCACTGATGCTCACTACGATACGATGACTCCTGTTCCATGGAGTTTCATTATTCAAGCCGCCAGCTAGCGATCAGTCCAAACTGTTTTTTACAACAGGGAGTAGAGTGACCTATGTTGTCAGGGGCATTCTATTCCCTGAATTTGACGCGCCGTGACGCTATCTTCATTCTCATCGGGAGGGAGCAGTCTGCTCTCATGAAACTGGCAAGAAGAGGCACTATGAAATTCCTTCTCACCTCTGCTGGCATCAGCAACCCCAGCATTCGCAACGCACTCATAGACCTGCTGGGCAAACCGATTGCCACATCCACTGCGTTGTTTATTCCTACAGCAGCGCACTCGATACCCGACGGACCCTCCGAGGTCTGGCGGCAGACCCGCACCTGGGTGGAACTGGGCTGGAAAGCGTTCGGAGTACTGGAACTTACTGCCCTTCCTGGTATTCTACAAGAACACTGGCTACCGCAACTTGAAGCCGCTGACGCGCTACTGGTTGGGGGAGGAGAACATCTGTATCTGTGCTATTGGGCCTGGCAATCGGGACTGGCAAATCTCTTGCCCTCCCTGCTGCAACACACCGTGTATGTCGGGGCGAGTGCCGGGAGTATGCTTGTTACCAAGACCTTCGGGGAACACTACGATGGCGTCAATCCACCTGCAGGCAGCGACAGGGCGCTAGGACTCGTCAATTTTACGCTGTACCCACACCTGGAAGCTGAATATGCTCCGCACGCGACACTGGAAAACATGGAAAAGTGGGCCGCAGGGGTAGATGTGCCAGCGTATGCCATTGATGATCAGACCGCTCTCAAAGTGATCGATGGCGAGGTCTCAGTCGTCTCCGAGGGCCAGTGGAAACGGTTTACACCCTAATCAGGTTAAGGGCGAACCTGCACGACAAAACGATGAGCCGCTCGCGGCGAACTGTTTAGCATCAGCAGAGGAAAGAGAGGCTTTTCTACGAATAGAAACATTGGAATGACTCATATTCTAAAGAAATGAAATGCGACCTCTGCTTTTTTATTTACTGCTATCCTGGCGGGAAGCATATACTGATGTTAACGGTCTTATTTTTATGGCTGATGATGGTGTGAAATCCGGCTGGCCGGGTGTAACCGCACGCGAGAATATCCCAGCGCACTAGAGGAAAAGATATGAGAGAAGCTGGCCATGAGGCTACAGGTATGCAGAGAATATTTTTAACTGGCTTATCCGGGGTAGGGAAAACGACGATTGGCCATCGCACAGCTCATCTGCTCGGCTGGAGTTTTATTGATACTGATGCAGTGCTGGCGGAACGCATGGGCATGCCGGTTGGGCAGGTGCTGATTGAGTATGGAGAAGAACGCTTTCGTCAACTTGAGTCGGAGGTGCTTCATGAGCTTGGGAATGGGACGCGGGTGGTCATTGCAACAGGTGGCGGCACGGTTATCTCGCAGGCTAATCGAGATTTTATGCGCGCCCATGGCCTGACTGTGTATTTAGAAGCCTCAGTAGACACGATCTGGCAGCGCACGCAAGAGACCAGCAGACCTATTCTACGCCCTCTGATTGCTGGCGAGAGCGGACAAAAACGCCTGCAAGATCTGTATACCACACGCCGGGCATGGTACGAAGAAGCCGCGATTCGCATCAATACCGAGGAGGGCTCACAGAATATCCTGGCTCGTCAGTTGATCTCCCAGGCGCTTGTGCATGGGTATCTGTCTTTGCCCTTCCTCGCTCGCGAGGTTTACGAGTTTCCCATTGGAAAGAGCCACTCACAGGCGATCATCGAATGGGGAGGATTACCCGGCCTGGGAAAAACGTTGCGTGAGCTGGCCTTTCCAAAGCGTCTCTTTATTATCACTGATAGCCAGGTTGGCGCGCTTTACGCGCCAGCCTTGCAAGCCTTGCTGGCCGAGGCTGGCTTTGAGCCGCTGGTCTTCACCTTGCCAGCAGGGGAAGTGAGTAAATCCTACCAGTGTTTTCAGCAGATTATCGATTGGCTGGTAGCGCAGCGAGCGGAACGGGAAGAAGCCATCATTGCCCTGGGAGGTGGGGTTGTGGGAGACCTGGCAGGCTTTGTCGCCTTTAGCTACCGGCGCGGTGTACCGTTTGTGCAGGTACCAACCACCTTGCTGGCCCAGGTGGATTCCGCCATTGGGGGTAAGACTGGCTTTAATCATGCGCAGGGGAAAAATATGATTGGTGCATATTATCAGCCCCGGCTGATGTATGTCGATCCCGCTTTGATTCTCACATTGCCGGAGCGTGTGTATAGCGAGGGTTGGGTAGAAATCGTCAAATATGCGATGACGCTGAACGCCGACCTGTTTACATTCCTGGAAGAGAATCTGACGGCCCTCCAGAAGCGCGATCCGGCCTTACTTACCTCCGTCGTAAGCAGTTCTATCCGTATGAAAATGCATATTGTGCAAAATGATGAACTGGACTTTGGCCAGCGGAACATCCTGAACTACGGGCATACCTTCGGTCATGCCCTTGAGACCACCACGAACTATACGACCTGGTTGCATGGAGAGGCGATCTCTATTGGCATGGAAGTTGCGGCACGAGTCGCGGTCGCCTGTGGCATCCTGTCGCCAGATACAGCGGCACGGCAAACCAGTCTCCTTCAGGCCCTGAATGTACCGATTCGCTGTCCTGGCACAGATGTGGCTGCTATTCTCGCCACCATGCAGCACGATAAAAAAGTGCGCGCCGGACATTTGCGCTGGATCTTGCCTACGCGCATTGGCCACGCGGAAACCTATCAGGACATTGATCCTGCCATCATCTATGAGGCCGTGACAGCGGTATGCGGCGGCAAGGATGCCACCGGGTGATTACCTTTCACCAGTCACCAGGTTCAATGGAAATATCAGCTCGGGGTGCTGTTTGAATACTCCTTTGAGGCGTTTTGCAATGTTTCCCCCTTGACAGGTGATAGAACGGTCAGTTACTATTTCTTATGAAATGAAACGTTTCATTTCTTTTCTTTTTACTCACATTTGAAACGTTTCAAATGTCTACGGAGAAGAGCAACAGGGTAGTCTTCTTCTCCAGAGCAAAAACAAAGAAAGGTTTACTTACATGCAAGGACGTGTTTGGCGTAAACCAGCGGTTCTGCTCCTGGCCGCTCTCTTCTTCTTACCATTCCTGTTAGCTCATGCGCCGCTGGCCAGCGCGGCGAGTAGTGACTGGAGCATTCAAAATGGAGTAATGAATGCACAGGGCGGTGGAGGTGGCCTGCTGGGCTTTGGCTATAACTGGACCGATTACACGGTGACATTCTCTACGGAGATTACCGCCAACCAGTCTGGCTGGATCGTACGCGGTCAATCGGCCAACAATTACTATCTGTTGATTCTGGATGCCGACAACGATACCGTTGGACCACAAAATGCCTTGCAGCAGGTTGTGAGCACCGGTAGTAGCAGCTATACCCCTCTCACTTCGATCTCGCTGACACAGAATTTGCAGCCTGGAACCTGGCATACGGTCAGGACGGTTGTACAGGGCACGACTGTCACGACCTATCTGGATAGCAGCCTGGTCGGTTCCTTTACCTCCACGAGTTTTCCGAGCGGCACACCGGCTTATGCTACTGGTACGGTTGGATTTCGCGAGTACTCTGGTGAGACTGCACTCTACAAGAACCTGCAAGTGACCGATACCAGCGGTACAATCCTCTATCAGAATGCCCTGAGTACGTCCGCCAATCTTAACGATTTCTTTGTACCGGGGAGCAGCGCGACGCCGTTACCCTGGCCCTCAAACCCGGATTGGCAGCAATATGTGCAGGCACCCACCTCGCGCGATGTCTCTCCCGTCGCGATACTGAGCACTGCTGGCAGTGTGACTAATGCCACAGCTCTCACCCAACCAGGCAGTGGTCAGACTACCACCTTAAGCTGGTCTGGTTCAGGCACAGCTCCGGCGATTGTCCTGGACTACGGCAAAGAGGTCGGCGGCCTGCCACAATTCACGGTCAGCGCGGAGTCAGGTTCGCCCACCCTGCAAGCAGGATATAGCGAAGTGCTGCAATATCTCTTACCGACAGGAGATGGAGGAACTCCCTGGGCCTCTGGCGATCCGCAGCGGTATGATAGCTATAGTGTCACGCAGACGGGAACCATCATCAATCGCTATATTCAGGGCGGCGAACGCTACCAGGAGATCAGTCTGACCTCCGCCGGAAGCGTTACGCTCAGCGCCGCTGAGATCTACTACGAACCGTACCAGGGTACACCATCTACCTACCAGGGCTACTTTGTCACCGATAATACCCTGTTGAACCGCATCTGGTACGACGGCGCCTATACCCTCAACCAGGTGCAGATCCAGCCCAACACCGGCTCTGGCGACTGGAGTATCCAGAACGGTCTGCTCAATATTCAGGGCGGTAATGCGGCGCTCCTGGCCAGCGGGAGCAGTTGGACTGACTATACCATGAGTTTCTCAACCGAGATTAACACCAACCAGGCTGGCTGGGTCGTACGCGGCCAATCGCCGACCAATAACTATCTCTTGATCCTCAACGCCGATAACGACACCAGTGGCACGCCCAATTCGCTGCAGCAGCTTGTCGCTTACAATGGCAACTATACTGTGCTGGCCAGCGTTACCCTGCCCTTTGATCTCAAACCCAATACCTGGCATACGGTTAAGACTGTCGTTCAGGGCACAACCGTCACGACCTTTGTCGATAATCAGCAGATCGCTTCCTTTACTTCCACGAGTTTTGCGAGCGGCACACCAGCCTACGCCAGCGGTACGATTGGTTTCCGCGAATACAGCGGCGAGGCGGCAAGTTTTCAGAACCTCCAGGTCGTCGATAGCAGCAACAATATTCTCTATCAGAACGCGCTCAGCCAGCTATCCGCGCTCAACGATTTTAACGTGCCTGGCAATAGCCTGCCGCTGATCCTGGATGGCGCGAAACGCGACCGCGCGGTCTGGGAGGGCGACCTCAATATCGGCGCTCCTACGCTCTATTACTCTTCAGACGCCACTGATTATGTCAAGGATTCCCTGGAACTGCTGGGCAGTTACCAGTTGCAAAGTGGCTTTGTCACCGGTGATCTCTCGCCAAATTCAGGACTCAACACTTCCGGGCTACTCTCCGGCCAGACTGCCAGCTATTCGGCTTCGTACTCGATGTACTGGGTGCTGAACCTGGCTGACTACTATCGCTATACCGGCGACAGCAGTTTTATTAACCAGGAGTGGTCAGCCATCGCCAGTGAACTGGCCTGGAACGCGCAGCAGGTCAATAGCCAGGGTCTCTTTGCCACCAACACCAGCGATGGCGATGATTGGCATTATTACGATGGCACGCAGATTGGCGCGATTGCCGAGTTTAATATGCTCTATTATCAGACCCTCAACGCCGGAGCCTTGCTCGCAACCGCTGCGGGCCAGACAGCTCAGGCCACAACCTACCAGGCGCAGGCTGCTTCCCTGAAGAGCGCCATTAACCAGTACCTGTTTAATACCACGACGGGAGCTTATAATATCAGCACCACGCAGACCGGGGCTGTGCCGGAGGATGCCAATGCCCTTGCAGTCCTTTATGGTGTCGCGCCAGCCAGCCAGGTCAGTGGTATCCTCTCAACCATGTCCCGGACCTTGCAAACGACCTATGGAGAGTTGGATGTTTCGCAACCGGCGTCCAATGGAGGGTATACCCAGTTGATCAGTCCCTTTATCGGCTCCTATGACCTCTGGGCACGCTTCCAGAGCGGCGATACTACTGACGCCATGAACTTGCTGACCACCGAATGGGGACATATGGCCACCAGCGCGACCGGTACTGACTGGGAACAGATGGCTACCGATGGGACGCCCGGCGGAGGCAATGTCAGCGCGGAACACGGCTGGTCAACCGGTTCAACGACAGCCCTCTCCGAGTATGTCCTGGGGGTCTCGCCGGTCCAGCCTGGCTACCAGACCTGGCAAATCAAGCCCCAACCCGGTTCGCAGCCCTGGGCCGAGGGCCAGGTTCCCACGCCACATGGGACCATCGCCGTTCAATGGGGCCAGAATGCTGTCAGTCAGCAATTTGAATTGCAGGCCCAGGTGCCAGCCAGTACCAGCGGCACCCTGGCCATACCCATTGCCAATGCTCAGGCCACTGTCGTGGTCAACGGTAGCACCGTCTGGAGCAACGGCACCTTCCACGCGGCCACAGGGATCAGTGCCGGGCAGAGCGACGGCCAGTACGTCTACCTGACAACCGCCGGGGGCGCGACCTACCTGGCCACCAGTCACTAACAGGCGCGTCACGGAGAGACAGGAAATGCCATGTAGAGAAGGAGAATCTCTGCATGCGTTTCCTGTCACTGGATGCACTACAAACCTACTCGACGACTGCTATACTTTCCCCAATGACGACCGTTCTCCTGACCTTCCAGACAAAAAGACGATGTATGATACGATGAGGTAAGGTGAGTTTAACGAAGAGGATAAAACTGGCATGACCCGATGGAAATCAAAGGTACGCATAGGCATGATGTTCTCGTATACAGGGATATCTGTGGCGGCGGTGCTGCTCTTAGAAACATTGTGTCTATCTCTGGTGTTTTTCGTCGTGGTCTTTTCCCCGCGACTCGATGCGACAGCATTGGGAAACGCGGCGCGCATTGCACATGCTTACGCTCAGCTAGCAAGCAAACAGGTCGGCACAGGGTCGGCACTCAACCCAGAGATAACCTTCGCGCCCAATACGCCTGCAACCCTTACTCCAACACATGGAGATACGAGTAATCCTGACATGACAAACAGTGTTCCTTATATTGTTTCCCCGTACCCTGGTTCACAGCAGGTTGCATTCGCGTTGCTCATTGCTCCTGATGGCTCTGTGCTTGCCAGTTCCAATCCAGGCGCGTATCCGCTCCACGTTCCTACCACCACATTCCTCTCCGCACGGGCTGGGCTGGTCGCGCAGACTCTGAAAGGTGAGGAAGAGCAGCAGATCACAGTAACCGCAACAGGTCGAAGTGGCCTGGCTTCCGTGCCCATCTTCAATCAGGGGCGACAGGTGATCGGGGCTATGTATGTTCAACTCCCTCCTGAAATCTCAACCAGCTCCTTCTTCACAAATTTCGCGGGAGGCTTTCTTCTCGCCGCTCTGATTGTTCTGCTGATTACCATACCTCTCGGTGCTGTACTCAGTCTGATTATCACGCGTGGCCAGCTTAACCGCATGCAACGTCTTGTCGATGCAACCACACAATTTGTAGCAGGGAACTACACACAGCGTGTGCAGGTCACTGGTGCCGATGAGTTTGGAGTGTTGGAGCAACAGTTCAACCTCATGGGGGAACAACTGGTGGAGAGTATCCAGCAACGACATATGCTCACCGAGCAGAATGCACGCCTGGCTGAGCGAGCGCGCATCTTCCGCGATCTGCACGATGGGGTGAAACAACAGGCATTCGCGCTCACCATGCAGATCAGCACGGCCTTGACGCTGCTTGATACGCAACCAGAGGCGGCGCGTGCCCACCTCCATGATTCCGAGACGTTAGCATACCAGGTGCAACAGGAACTAACCGCGCTTATCCAATCAGCGCGCCCGTCCGTTCTAAGCGAAAAAGGTCTTGCGACAGCGCTTCAGGAGTATGTGACGGCCTGGAGCCGACAACACCATATGCGCGTGCAACACCACATTGACGCCTGTACCTTACCACCGCTGATGGAAGAGGCATTGCTGCGTATTACGCAAGAGGCTCTCTCGAATATTGCGCGGCATAGCCGTGCTTCCGCCGTGACCCTCGACCTTTCATGGCAGCAACACCTGGTAACGCTTCTGCTTCAGGATAATGGCTGTGGCTTCGACCCGGATGACCCCGTACTCGTACTGAGAAACGGTGTCGGCTTACAATCCATGCGCGAGCGTATCGAGGCATTGCATGGAACGCTCCAGCTAGAAAGCAAACCTGGGCAAGGAACACGGATAGTTGTCTCCTGCCCTTATCCACATGAGCAGGAACGTCATGGAGAGGCACCGCTTCTGACTGGCAAAGAGGAAATACTATGACACAACAGACGCGGCGGATCAGCATTCTGATTGTGGACGACCACAGCGTGGTACGCCAGGGAGTACGCGCCTTCCTTGAGGCACAGGCAGACCTCTCTGTCGTTGGCGAAGCAGAGTCAGGCGAACAGGCAGTACAGCTTGCTCAGAAGTGTCTTCCTGATGTTGTCCTGATGGACCTGTTGATGTCTGGCATGAATGGCGTAGAGGCGACGCGCCTCGTCAAACAGGTAAGTCCACGTTCACAGGTGATCGTTCTTACCTCGTATTACGAAGATGAAAATATTTTTCCAGCCCTGCGCGCGGGGGCTATTTCCTATACTTTGAAAGACATTCATCCTACGGAACTGGTTGAGGCGGTCAGAAAAGCGGCACGGGGCGAATCGGTCCTGCATCCACGCGTTGCCTCCCGTGTCGTGCAAGAGGTGCGCC